>Ga0326727_10000976_pt1 | contig 111426 bp, 100 predicted proteins | sample MB2enrmetagenome_FD_207643 | JGI IMG/M metagenome (GOLD analysis project Ga0326727, IMG submission 207643) | Lab enriched peat soil microbial communities from McLean, Ithaca, NY, United States - MB29MY | ecosystem: Environmental > Terrestrial > Soil > Wetlands > Peat | place: USA: New York...
GACCTGACCTCGATGCAGCCCGAAGATCTGGACCGCAGCGTGCAGGCGGCCCAGGATTTCCTGCGCAAGAAGATGCAGCCGGCCGACCTTGTGGCGCTGATCTCGCTGGGCGATGCGCTCAAAGTGGACCAGGACTTTACCGCCGACAAGAATGTGCTAATCAACGAAGTGGGCGTCTACAACGGAACCGAGGGCCAGGGCTTTGCGCTCGGTGCTACTGCAAATTCAAACCAGGTAGAAGACACCACCGGCTACACGCCCGACGAGAGCGAATATAACGACATCAATACCGATCGCGAGCTTTTTGCGCTACGCGCGGTCGCAAAGTCGCTCGAAAAAATCACCGAGAAGAAGTCGCTGCTCTATTTCTCTGGCGGCATTCAGCGCGACGGCATTGAGAACCAGGCTTCTTTGCGGGCCGCCATCAACGCAGCGGTGCGCGCCAACCTAGCCATCTACAGCGTGGATACGCGCGGCCTTCAGACCATCTCGGTGATGGGCGATGCCTCCACCGGCAGCCTGCGCGGCAACGCGGCCTTTAACGGCGCCTCGCTCGGGAACAACCAGAGTGCCAACTTCGCCACCCAGGAAGTCATGTCCACGCTCAGCACCGACACCGGCGGCAAGGCATTCTTCGACTCCAACGATTTTGCCCCCGCGTTTGCGCAGTTGCAGCGCGACACCTCGGCTTACTACGCCATCGGCTTTCACTCCTCCAATCCCGCGCGCGACGGCCGCTACCGCAAGCTGACCATCAAGGTGAACCGGCCGGGCGTGAAACTGGAGTACCGGCCGGGTTATTATGCTCCCGCTGACTTCCAACATGCCGGCCGCGAAGACCGCGAGCGCGATCTGGAAGAGCAGTTGGCCAGCGATCTGCCCGCCACTGACATGGCAGTCTATCTCGACGCCATGTATTTTCGCCTCGATGAAAATCGCTTCTATGTGCCGGTGTCGCTGATCGTACCCGGTTCGCAGATTCCATTCGTGAAAGGCGGTGACAGGGACAAGGCCACGCTGGACATCATCGGCGAAGTGATCGACGAGGCCAAGCGGCCCATCGGCAACGCCCGCGAAACCGTGAAGCTCAACCTCGATCCATCGCTGCAGGCGCGCCAGAAAAACATCCAATACACCACCAGCTTCGACCTGCCGCCGGGCAAGTACAAACTCAAGTTCGTGGTGCGCGAGAATCAGACGGGCCGCATGGGCTCTTTCGAAGCGGATATCGCGCTGCCGGAGATGAAGAAGTCTCCGCTGAAGATGAGTTCGATTGTGCTGGCCTCGCTGCGCCAACCCAGCAAGAAGCAGGACCCGCTGGTGCGCGGCGGCGAAGAATACGTGCCCAATATCAGTCACGTCTTCCGCCAGGACCAGCACCTCTATCTTCTTTACGAAGTCTACGCGCCGGCGCGCGAGAAAACCGCAACCGATGCGCCCAAGGGAACCAAGGCCGGAATCAACCTGCTCAGCAGCCTCGAGCTCATTCAGGGTTCGACCAAGGTCTATGAGACGCCCATGGTACAGGCCCGCACACTGAATGTGGAGGGACGCGATGCGGTGGCTATCGAACTGGATGTGCAGCTAGCCGCTCTCAAGCCCGGACCTTACATCTGCCAGTTGAACGTGGTAGACGACGCTGGCGGCAGCTTTGCCTTTCCACGCTTTGCCATTCTGGTGCGCGCGCCGGTCGCCGCGCCAGTCACGCAGACCGTGGGCACTCAGTCTTCCGTCAGCGGATCTTCTCCAGCGGCCGCTGCCGCGCCTGCATCCGCGCCGCGATAAGGGCAATGCCGACACTTCGATCCGCAGCACGAGCCGCGTTTCAGGTGATAGGCCGCCGTGAAGACGAGATTCGGTCCGTCAAAGTAGTAATCCCCGGGTTCCACCGCAGGCGGTGCTTGCGGCGCGGCAGCCTGTCCTTTGCCATCCATGAAATTATTCTCTCGGATGGCGCCGGGCCGTGCAAAAGCTCGGAGGCGAACTGGGTAGAATCGATTCATGAGCCTCTCTGCGCAGGACCGCGCCCGCCGCATCAAGATCATTCTCTTCGACGTCGATGGCGTCCTCACAGACGGCGGCATCTGGCTCTTTCCGGCGCCTGCCCCCAGCAGCCCTGCCACCGAAGCGCACATCGCCGAGCATGCGGGCAAGGGCGGCTACGCCATTGCCTCCACCAGCATGGTTGAGGCCAAGGGCTTCAACGCGCATGACGGCACGGCCATCTCGCTGGCGCGCCTGGGCGGGATGAAGTGCGGCGTCATCACCAAGCGCATCAGCGAAACTGTGGCCCTGCGGGCCCGCGATCTGCGCCTGGAGTTTGTCTATCAGGGTTATGCCTTCAAGATGAAGGCGGTGCGCGAGATTGTCGCGAAGGAGGGCGTGACCCTCGACGAGATCGCCTATGTGGCCGACGACGTGATCGATCTCCCGGTGATGCGCGAGTGCGGCTTTGCGGTCGCCGTGGCCGATGCGCGCGCTCAAGTCAAGGCTGCCGCCCACTACGTCACGCCCAACCGGGGCGGCCACGGCGCCGGGCGCGATGCGGTCGACTTCATCCTTGAGGCGAAGGGCGTACTGCGCGCCTGCATTGATGCCTATATCGACGAACGCAATCCGATTTCGCCCTCGATGGATATTGGCAAAGGCGGAGACCTGGCATAACTCGGGCCTGCGCAGGCTCCGTCAAATTCCATTGAAAATCAGTTTCCGGATTATTTTGCGGCTTTCGTTAAGCTTAATCTTGAATAGGGTGAACCCAGTGACAGTCTCGCAAGCCGCGGCAAAGCTGGCCGCCGATACCGGCGATGAGGGTCCCTCGCTCCTGCTGCGCGGGTGCGCAAGACCTACGCGGATGTGGTTGCGGTGGACGGCCTGGACCTTGAAGTTGCGCGAGGCGAATGCTTCGGTCTGCTGGGCCCGAATGGCGCCGGCAAGACCACCACCATTGAGATGTGCGAGGGTTTGACCGCTCCCGATGCCGGAACGGTCACCGTGCTGGGGATGAATTGGCGCGACGATGCAAACGAGCTGCGCCAGCGCATCGGCATTCAACTGCAGGAGACACAGTTTCCCGACAAGCTGACCGTGGAAGAGACGCTGCGCCTGTTTCGCAGTTTTTACCGGCGCGGAATCTCTGTGGACGAATCCATCCGCACCGCCCAACTCGAAGAAAAGCGCAGCGCGCGCATCGGGGGCCTGTCGGGCGGGCAGAAGCAGCGCCTTGCCATGGCCTGCGCTCTGGTCAGCGATCCGGAGCTCCTGTTTCTGGATGAGCCGACCACCGGCCTCGACCCGCAGGCGCGGCGTCACCTGTGGGACCTGGTCGACCAACTGAAGCAGGCGGGCCGCACCATCATCCTGACCACACACTACATGGAAGAGGCCGAGCGGCTCTGCGACCGGGTTGCAATCATGGACCATGGCAGCATCATTGCGCTGGGAACGACATCGCAGCTCATCGCCACAATAGGCGCGGAGCATATCGTCGAGTTTGCGGTCACCGGCCACGCCACACCGGACGGCCAGGTCGATGCAGCTTTGTTGAAGGCGATTCCGGGCATCCAGTCGCACCGGGTCGACGCGGGCCTGCATCAGCTTTCCGTGAGCGAACTACACACTGCGGTGCCGCGCATCTTTGCCGTGCTCGCCGGACAGGGGTTGCACCTGAGCGAACTTCGCACCCATTCTGCGTCGCTCGAGGATGTGTTCGTGGGGCTCACAGGGAGGAACCTGCGCGATGAGTAGGCTTAGCGAGAACTCTCTGTTTCAACTGACGCTGGTCCGGTTTTTGCTGCTGCTGCGCGAGCCGGAAGCGATCTTTTGGATTTTTATCTTTCCCATCCTTCTCGCCATCGGTCTCGGCATTGCCTTTCGCAACCGCCCGCCAGACGTGTTGCAGGTGGCTGCGACCACGCCTCAACTCACACAGGCACTGGCAGCCGACAAGGGGCTGACCGCGGCCACGATGGACGAGGCGGCTGGCGCGCATGCCCTGGCCACCGGCAACATTCTGCTGCTCGCCATCCAGAAGCCGGAGGGCGTGGCGTACGAGTATGACGACACCAATCCCGATGCGCGCACGGCGCGTTTGCTGGCGGATCGTGCCATTCAAATCGCTGCGGGCCGGAAGGAACAGGTGAGCGTTGAGAATCAGCTGGTGCATGAGAAGGGATCGCGCTATATCGACTTTGTAGTGCCCGGCCTGCTGGGCATGAACCTGATGGGTTCGGCGATGTGGGGACTGTGCTTTGCCGTCGTCGAGGCACGGCAAAAGAAACTGCTCAAGCGCATGGTCGCCTCGCCCATGCCGCGTTGGGAATACCTAGCGTCGTTCCTGCTGTCGCGAATGGTGATGTTGGCCATTGAAGTGGTGGCGTTTCTCGGATTCGCGCGCCTGGTTTTTGGAGTACCGTTCCGCGGCTCCCTCTGGCAATTAGCGTTCCTTTGCGTGCTCACCTCACTTTCGTTTTGCGGACTGGGCGTCCTCGTTGCTTCGCGGGCCAGGACCATTGAAGCCGCTTCGGGACTGATGAACCTGGTCATGCTGCCAATGTGGATTCTCTCCGGAATCTTCTTTTCCGCCTCCCGCTTTCCGGCCGTGGTTCAACCGCTCGTGCGGGCCTTGCCGCTGACCGCTGCCATCGATGCGCTGCGCGGCAACATGCTGCAAGGTGCGAATCTGGCCCAGTTAGCCGCGCAGGTGGCAATTCTGCTGGCTTGGTTTGCCGTGCCGTTTGCCGTCTCGCTGCGAATCTTTCGATGGCGCTAAGGCAGCGCACCGCCCCGGCGGTCGAGACCAGGCCGTCCCGCCCGCACAAATGGACCACCGCGGCCATGCGGCCATGTCTGGCGCCTCGGCTGATTTAGCTTTCGGTTGATGGATACAGGGGTGGTCCGCCTGGGCTGGACTGTATACAACCGTTTACACAGCCGGTCTGCATTGTCCCACCTAAGTTGCAGATTTATAACGCCAAAGAAGTTGGCACCCGGATTGCAAACTGAATCGCACCCACGTTCGAGATGGGACTCTACAACCTTGGAGACAATGAGAATGAATAATCTCCTGCTCAAAATGTTCGATGGAATTCAGACCTTGGTGAGTAAGGAAGAAGGCCAGGATCTGGTCGAGTACGCACTGGTCGTTGCATTGGTTGCCTTTGGCGCCACTGTCGCGATGTCGCAGTTGGGTGAAGGGATCAGCAGCGGGTTCGACACAATCAGTTCGACCGTTGCCAGCGCCATGTAGTTCGATTCTTACCGGCCCAGGGTCGGGCAGGTAAGGGGTCGACTTCGATCTCTCGGGGGAGAGAAGCATCCAGCCAATGATTTGAGGATCGTGGCGCGGTAGCCGCGCAGCGTTAGGCCTGCACCGATGCAGGTGGGCGGATTGCTGTGCTCCTCGATCATGGGAGGCTCGCGCAGGCCGCCACTCAGCCGGAGTGCGGAGAGCTATGCGCGCCTGCAGCGCATAGCGATGAAAGACCATGCCGCAAGCGGCATGGTGTCGGTTGTTTTGTGCTTTCCGGCCGACCAATGCCGCTGCCCCGCTGAAGCGTGCGCGGACGAACAACTGCGCGGATCGTGGGAGATCCGCTGCAGCGACCTTGCGCCCCCGATAATCTCGCACGCGCGAACGATTGCGCAGTGTCCGGCAAGGTCGCGCACCCCAGAAGGCCCTTGAATTTCGTTTCATCCGGAATGCTTCGGTCGGTCCTATTGCGGCGGCGCGTGGCCGATGAATCTGTCAGCCCATTCAATAAAGTACTTCATGTTCGGCGCGTCGGTGTGGCCGCCATCATGCTGCCGCCAGGCAAGCTGCCCAGCCAGGCGGCCCTCATTCACAGGCGGCATCTTTGCCGTACGATAATCCCCTTCGATGTCGAGCCCCTTGGCGCCCAGCAGCTTAAACACGCGGCTCGCATCCACGGTTGCCATGAAACTTCCTTCGTGATCGAGCCAGTGAGCGTCACCTTTCTCGGGAACTCCGTAGCTGATGAACGTGAGCCGGGGGGCACACAGCGCGATGAGTTCGTTGGAATCGACGGGGATGTCTCCCGGCGTGCTGCTACCAAAGGTGGCCTCCGATGCGCCGTATTTCATGAAGTTTCCGGCCATCCAGTAGTATTCGCCCCCCGTCAGGCTCTCCACGGCCTCGCCGTAATTTCGGCGCAGCAGCGTGGCGCCGCCTTTGCCTGACGAGCCGACAAGAACCATGGCGAAGCGCGGATCGAAGGCCATGGTGACCAGGGCAGCCTTACCGTAGCGGGAGACGCCTTCAATGCCCACATGTTTCGCGTCGACTGCGGAATCGGTTTCGAGGTAGTCAAGAGCGCGCCCAGCGCCCCATCCCCATGCGCGCAGCGCGCCCCAGTCTTCCGGTTTGCGCGGTTGGCCCCTGTTCACCAGGCCGATGATGCCGCGCGTGATGCCGGCGCCGTCGTCGGCCTGCACACTGGCTGGGTCGAGCAGCGCAAATCCCCAACCCGCCGCGATCAGCTGATACGTGTTGGGCGGATCGCCGTCCGCGTTCATCTGCGGGAACTGGAAGGGTGTGGCCTTGACCGGCTGCCAGGCCGGGTGATTGGCAAGAGCATCTTTCAGAGAGGGATCCTGCTGCACCAGAAGCGCCTTCCATGCCGCGTTGATCCGGTCAAGATCCTCACCCGAAGGCTCGTTGGGAGCCGGGAAGCCCGCGCGGCCAAACATGATGAGCACGGGGACGGGCCCCGTAGCGCTTGCCGGGGTGACCAGGGTCATGTGAATTGTGACGCCGATCGCTGGATAGGACGAGTTGTCCACCTGCCCGATCAGGTCTTTGGCGATGACGCGGTTGAATCCGATCATCTCGTGGTCCACGGCCCTGACAGTCCACGTCACCTTCGGGACGTTCGCGGGGATGCGGCCGTAGACATACTTCTCGTACATTTCCACAATCTCAGGCCGGCGCTTCTCCCACCACACTTGCGCAGTGGTGACCATCTGGCCGTTGTTCAGGGTGAGCGGGTCGGGGAGATTGGGATATGGGTTAGCCGTCGATTCGTCGTAGTTAGCATGGTCGGGAGCCTTTTCATTGCCGCTCGGTCCCGGTCGAAGCGCCTTGATGCCGAGCTGGTCCATCATGTTCTGGTGATCCTGGTCAGACGTGAAGGTGACCGGGGGCGGCGTGTTGGAAGCTGCAACGGCAATCTGACCCATTGCGGCGGCGGCGCAAACACAGGAAAGTGAAACAGCAACAGACTTCAGAATCAAGTGCACGGTATCCTCCATGAACGGTATTCTATTTGAGCCTTAAAAACCGATTTACTTAGGGCGATCATCATAAACATTTCCACACGGAGCAGGCACTGAGAATCCGTGTGATTTTTTGCGGTCCTTTCGATACTTGTGTTTGCTGCAGCGCACGGCGATGTGCAGCCAGGGCCGCAGGTCTGGGTGGCGAGCTGGGGCACTTCACAACAGGTTTCGGAACCGCAGAATGCCATGGCGACGGACGATCTGCGCGATGCGACGGTGCAGCAAATCTTTCATTTATCGCTGGGCGGTTCGGCGCTGCGCGTCCATGTATCGAATGCTTTCGGGACGGAGCCGCTGCACTTCAGGGCGGTCCACATCGCCCGGCCCAGCTCGACTTCTTCGTCCGCGATCGACACGGCAACCGACAGGGCATTGACCTTTGCAGGCAGCAGCGAGGTCACAGTGCCGCCGGGGGCGGAGTCTGTGTCCGACGCACTGGACTATCCTGTGGCCGCCCTCTTCGACCTTTCCGTGACGTTCCATCTCGATTTGCCTCCCACAAGGCAGACAGGACATCCAGGCTCACGCGCCACTACCTATTTTGTTCATGGCGATTTTGTGGCCGTGCAGAACCTACCCGAAGCGAAGCACGTGGACCATCGGTATCAGATTTCCGGGATCGATGTGCTCGCGCCCTGGGGTGCAGCATCCATCGCCGTGCTGGGGGACTCCATCACCGATGGGCACGGAGCGGCCACCACCGAAACGACCGCTGGACGATGTGTTGGCGCAGCGGCTGCAGGCGTCCCCAGGGTACGCGAAATGTTGGTGTCTCAAACGAGGGCACTGGCGGAAACCACCTGCTGACCGATGGCTTGGGTCCGAATGCCCTGGCGCGCTTCGATCGAGATGTACTGGTGCCGGCGGGCGTGCGCTGGGTCATCGTGTTCGAGGGCGTCAACGACATGGGAAGGCCTGGCGCGCAACGGCGAGGTCGCGCCGGCGGAACATGCCGCGCTGGTGAAGCGCGTGCTTTATGCCTATGAGCAGATTGTTCTGCGCGCGCATGCACGTGGGCTGCGAGTAATCGGCGCGACCATCACGCCCTATGCCGGGTCAGACTACTACCCCGCGGGCCCGCTAAGCGAGGTTGACCGGCAGGCGGTCAACGCCTGGATTCGCGCGGCCGGCCATTTTGACGGGGTCATCGATTTCGATGATGTGTTGCGCAATCTTCAGCATCACGACCGCCCGCTCCGCGCCTGTGATTGCGGAGACCACTTGCATCCGTCCGCGTCCGGCTATCGGGCCATGGGCGAGGCGGTTCCGCTCAGCCTGTTCGTGCTATGAGGGGAGAATGATCAGTATTCATAAAAGGATGGAGTTGATTGGCCGCCATTGACCGTGGAACTGGTGGACCTGGTCGGGATCGAACCGACGACCTCTTCCATGCCATGGAATGCTTCAAAAGCCAAATTATAGACGGCACAGGACTTATGAGCCGGTACAGTCGGCAAAACCGGCACAATCGGCGATATTTGCTGCCAAAATGCTGCCAAATTTGCAACCAGCGGGCCACCGGGCTGATCGTGTGGGATCAGCCCAAGTTCCTTGATTAGGCCTCCGAGCAATTGCGCAGCGGGCTGCTGCATGAGTGCCTGTGTTTGCGCCAGCCGTGCGCGAATTCACCGCTTCTTTTTTTCGGAATTCAATCCCCTCAAGAAGGGGCTTGCAGTGTTGATGTTTTGTAAGAGTACGCCAGTCCCTATTTGACCGGAGTGAGGCCGGAACTCGGCGGATTTTGAGTCTCTCAAGAATACCGTAAGTCTATGATAAATAAGCGAAATTGAGCGTAATGTCGAATATGCACAAGTGACTGCTCATCAGCAATTTAGCTCAATTGTCCGTAATCAAGCCAAACTGATGTCTGTCCCCGAACTTTTACCCGAAGCTCGAAGACTTCTTTTCCAAATGCTTGCAAATCCAAGCGTGAAATACTCCCACTTGGTGGTCGAATCAAATGTGCCCCGATGGACATCTCTAGCCGCCCAAGAAAAGCGAAGCTGCTACACTCAGTCTGTGCATATGTTGCACAAGAAATACAAGGCGAAGGGGTTCGCCTGAACCGCTGCTCTTCCAGGACCTAAGGGAAGTTCGGCTGATGACCCCTGACGAGGTTTCGTCGGGGAGTACCTACCCCAAAACTCCTCGCACCAATTTGAGATTGCATGACCAGGTTCAGCGGCGTTCGTGCGCCTGGGTGCTGAGGAGTTTATGAAAATTGTCATCGTTTCCGATATTCACGCGAATTTGGCAGCGCTCGAAGCCCTGCCCGAGCGGGAATTTGACCAACTCTGGTGTATCGGCGATTTGGTGGACTATGGGCCAAGACCTCATGAAGCCGTCCAGTGGGTGAAACGAGTCTCGGCAATCACCGTGCGCGGTAATCATGACAATGCAGTCGGATTTTCTGTAGATCCCCAATGCTCCCCGCCCTTCAAAAGACTTGCGGCTGAGACGCTCCGTTTCACCCAAGAAGTCTGCACGGAAGACGATGTCACGTTCCTCAGAGCGCTCCCCGGTCACCACGAGCTCAAGGTGAATACAACCCGTTTCTATCTGGTTCACGCCTGCCCGACAGATCCTTTATTCGGCTATTGCCCAGAACAATCGGACCGCTGGAAAGATGAGGTTTTGCGGATCGATGCCGATGTGCTCATCGTCGGTCACACGCACACACCATTCGTCCGGACCATCGGTCAGACAACCATCGTGAATCCAGGAAGTCTTGGTCAACCGAAGACGGGGCGTCCTCTTGCCTGCTATGCGGTATGGGAGGATGGCACGATTTCACTCAAGGAGTATCCATACCCCCAAAGAGAGACGGCCGAACATATCCGTCTGATGCCAATCTCCACCGACGATCAGGACGCATTGATTTCGGTATTGGAGACTGGGGCACTACCGACTGAGGGGCACTAGACGTGACGACGATCTCAACGAAATCCACCAGGAATTGGCGGCTATGAATCTCAAAGATTACGAACAAGAGAAATTCGGGATTGGCGACATCATCCGTTCCGCCCAGGCAGTCATCAACAATGACGAAGTCCTGAAGGCAGAAAGCCGTGATCTGCTCACGCGGCTGGCAGAAGACCGATTCAACTTGATGGTTGTCGGGCGTTTCAGCCGTGGCAAGTCGACCCTCATGAACGCCATCCTTGGAGGAAACCACCTCCCAACCGGCATTGTTCCGTTGACCTCCGTGATTACAACCGTTCGATATGGAAGCCGCAAGCAGGTCGTGCTTAACTTCACAGACCGCAGTCTGCGGCGCGAGGTGCCGCTTCCGCAACTTGCTGACTACGTCACTCAGCAGACAAATCCGGGGAATGTCAAGAATGTCGCATTTGCTGAAATCGAGCTGCCGATCGAGATCCTGCGCCGTGGACTATTTTTTGTGGACAGTCCAGGGCTCGGGTCATCGATAGCTGAAAATACGCAGACCACTGAACGTTTCCTGCCTCAGGCAGATGCCTTCGTGCTCGTAACCAGCTATGAAAGTCCGCTGTCGGAAGAAGAGGATCGCATCCTGCACCGGATACGATTCACGGACAAACGGCTCTTTGTCGTCGTCAACAAGCAAGATACGGTCAGCGAAGGAGAGCGGAAGGACGCCCTCGCGTTTGTTCAGGAGCGGCTGGATCGCTTTTCCTTCTCGGAGAAACCTCGCATCTTCTCCTTGTCTGCGCGACAAGGGCTGGATTCGAAGCAATCAGGCAATGCAGATCAGTTGGAGCAAAGCGGCCTCAGAGAGTTTGAGACAGAACTGATCCGGTTTCTGATCGAAGAACGCGCAGAGTCTTTCCTCTCCAATATGTATGGGCGGGTCGGTTCATTTCTCGCTCACACGTCGAGGCCTGAGGGCAACATGGAACTTACGGATTCGTTCAGCTCGCTCGACAAGAGGCTGCATGACCTGCGAGCAAGGAGTCTCGGCGAGGAAGCTCACGTGGGTCGAGCGACCGCCTTGAGAGCCGGCGCCAGCTTTCCACATTTGCAAATCGAGAGACGCACTGGCTGCTGGATCTGTGCCGCAGTGCTCGATGCGATCTTCGCATTTCTGAGTAAGTACCAATACGAGCTGACCATCAATCCGGACACGCAGCGGGAGCACGCGGAAAGGGGCGGATTCTGCCCTCTCCACACCTGGCAGTACGAGAACATCTCTTCCCCATACGGAGTGTGTACAGCGTACCCTAAACTCGCTCATCGCATTGCGGAGTTACTCGACCAACGGGCAGCGCTGATATCAGATGGCGACGAGTCTATCGCGGACCTGAAGGAAATTCTTGCAACAGCGAAGACATGTATCGTCTGCGAGGTCCGCGTCCAGGCGGAAGAGAGGGCTGTAAAACTTGCCGCCGAGGCCGTGCTCGATGCGGTCGCCTCCGCCAAAGGGCGATTCGCGGCCTACTGTCTTCCTCATTTATCCCACGTTGCTGCTTCTTTAGGCACAGGAGAACCCATGCGCGAACTCCTTCGTGCCCATGCACAATTCTTGGAACGAACAGCCGAGGATCTGCAACGGTATGCGCTGCGGTACGATGCGCTTCGCCGATATCTGACCAGCGAAGAAGAGCGAAGCGCATCTCAATTGGCGTTGCTCATGCTTGCTGGCCACAAAAGCGTGAATGCCCCATGGGCTGCCGAGTTCATTCTCTGAAGGCGCGGAAATGATTGCCTCTACCACCTGCGATTCACGCCAATACCGATTCGGGTTCCAAATCCGGGATGCGTCCGATTTTCCGAAGGATTTTCCGCTTCGAATACCGCCAGATGGTTGGCTTTCGGCGATCTTCATTCCCGGAGACACGGAAGCGCTCTGGAATACGCCAGAATATCCGCCGTGCATCTACATCCTTACTCGCGATGCTCTGATGATCTACACGCATCCAGCTACAAAGACTAAACCCTTTGTGGCGCCACTTGAACAGTTGATCGAGGTCGGAACGAAGAAGGCACTCCTATATGGTCTCCTTGAACTGTCCGCCGGCGGCGAGGTCCAAGGCTTTCGATACAACACACTTCACCAAAAGCATCTCGGCAACTTTCTTTGCGCAATGCGAGCGATGTGGTTGCCGCGGCATGCAACGGGGTTTCCAGTTCATTCTCTCTGCACTCCTTCACAAGGCATGACGTTTCGTTGCTGGTATGCACTGAAGGCCGAACTTGATTCCGATGAGGCACTGCTTGGAGTCTGCTGCCGTCCCGCAATCCATCCAAAGAAGAAAGGATGGTTTAGCGGTCAACCTAAGGTCTTGCCCGCCGTGGCCATGGCAGTCACCGATCGTCGATTGATCGCGGTCTCGACCGGCATCGAAGAGACGGACGACCTTTACGGAATAACGGTTCGATGTGCGCCGATCTGCAAACTGGCCGCAGTCGCCCTTGATGACTTCGGCGACGCGTTAATGCTTTCTCTGAAGCTGAAGAGCGGGCCAGAGTGGAAGACTCTCTTTGAACGTGGTCAGAGTGCCTCGACAGCGCAATACTGCGATCTTCTGGAACGAGTGGACCTGGCCTTGCCACAGTTGGGAGCCAATATCTCACCGTAGAAAGCGCCGGTCTGAATTTGATCGACTTTCTCAGCTACCTGCGACCCATGCGATAGTCCACGTACAGAATGTGAGATTTGATCTGGTCGCCGGCTCTGTATTGCGGGAGCTGCGCCATTTTTAGCATGTGGAGAATCGCGCCTGGGTTGCCATCGCTCCACTCAACAAGCGATGACAATACAGTCTCCAGATTTGAAGCCCAAAGTTCGGTTCTTTCGGCTTCGCGTTGGGCGAATTCCAAAGCGATCTGCGGCGGGAAGTTCTTGACTTCCAATCGCTCCGCCTTGTTCGCGCAGAGAGGGCGCAGCGCACCAATATCTTCCATGTGCGGAGAACGCGACGCAAAGATCACCGGCGTGCGCCCGTAGTAATGCAGATCCTTGATCATGCCCGTCACAACGCGGGACGGAGCATCCAGGTGATCGAGAACCATCAGAAATGGCTGCGTATCGAGCGCCCGATGGACGATGCCCTTCAAGGAGGACGTAGAGAGAGCAGCGATGTTTCCAGGAAGTTTAACTTTGCCGTCCGCGGAATGCAGCGCTTGTAGCAGTGTCATCGCAAATTCACGCGGCGATCTCATTTGCGGGATGTAGACCGCTAGCGGTTGGCTACCAACGAAATTCTGAAGGAGGCGAGATTTACCCACTCCCTCAGAGCCATGCACCAGTAAGGATTTGCGAATCCTGGCCTGATTCCGAAGGCGCCCCAACTCCTCTTCGCGCTCAACAGTATTCAGATATTCAGGTGTCGGAGCGCGTTGGACAGGAGATGAAGGCATCGCTGTTGGAACCCTTTCTCTGAACGCACCTAACCCGCGTTGCTTTCCAAGTAGCGCTGATAACTGGCCCGGATGCACTCTTGCGCAGCATCCCGGTCTTTCCAACCGAGCGCCTTGGTGCGCTTGCCTTCAAGGTCCTTGTAAACCGAGAAAAAGTGCTCAACCTCAAGCAGGAAATGACTCGGCACCTGCGTGTAACTGTCGACGTCACCGAATCGCGGATTACCTGTGGCGTAGGCCAGAACCTTCTCATCCGGCACCCCTTGGTCCAGCATTTCGAAAACGCCAATCGGACGGACGGAATAGACGCAGCCTGGAAAAGTAGCCGAATCCGTCAATATCAGAATGTCGAGAGGGTCGCCATCCTCGGCAAGGGTCTGGGGGATGAAACCGTAGTCTCCGGGATAATGAACGGGCGAATGGAGGTTTCGGTCCAACCGGAAGACATGAAGCACCTTGTCATACTCATATTTGCTGGTGCTTTCGAGAGGAATCTCGATCACGGCAGTGACGATTTCCGGAACTTTTTCGCCAATGGGAAGATCAAGAAGACTGGTCACTTGTCCCTCTTTCGTCAAATCGCAGGGACAAATAGAAAAACCCCTGCGTAATCACAGGAGTCATCAGCCGTTCCATTTCGGAGGGCGGTTAATGGCGGATTCCTTCGCCAGATCAACTTGTACCATAGCTGGGGCATTTGCTGCAACCGAGCCTGGCCCAACACGGCTAGACTTGATTACGCCCCGAGTCAGACGACTGGTCGCGATCGATCGCTGCTCAATTGCATCCAAACAAATGACCGACCGGACGACTCGCAATGGGAAGGAATCGATGATGACCAGCACCCCGTTTAAGAGAATTCTCGTCGGAGCAAATGGAACTACGGGATCGGAACGCGCTCTTGAAGTTGCGATCTCGCTGGCGGCCAGCATTCACGCGCAGATCATTCTGCTTGGCGTCATAGCCCCGCTTAGCGCGGAAACGCAAGCCGAAGGCTTTGGTCTGGAAGAGGCCTCCAAAGCGCGCGCCGATCTCGAAATGCAGGTGCGGAGCGCGGAACGCATAGCCCGCGACCAGGGTGTGGACGTGGTAACCGAGATTATCGAAGGTGATCCCGAGAAGGAAATCGAACGTAAATCCGAAGAAGCCTCGGTGGATCTTATTGTTGTCGGGCACCGGGACATCGGGCGCGTCCGGCGCTGGCTTGAAGGGTCTACTTCCGTGACGCTCATCCGCAAATCTCAAGTTTCAATTCTTGTCGTCCATGACCACCATTCCCTGTAGCACGACCAGTGCGGAAACCTCCCGCTCTAATCGGTTGAGCCGTTCGATTGCTGACTGTACGGCTGGAGTCCCTTCTTCCTTGACTTTCCGCGCCCGGTCAAGTGCCTGTTCTGCGATGCGGCTGATTTCATGCAGCAACTTGCGAATCTCGACCTGCAGACGGTCCCGGCTTTCCTGAATGCGATTGAGAACATCGTTTTGCACGCGCGCGCTGTTAATTTCCAAAAGGTGCTTCAGGAATTCACGGGCTTCGTTTGTGATTACTTTGCGTGCACCTACAAGCGGCAAAATGGCATCAGCGAGCCAGCGAAGCGGCGAGGGTGGTTGGGCAGTTCCGATGAAGTCCTCGAAAATAAACCTGGAACGTATGCGGAAGCCTTTCTCAGGATCGAGCGCATGCGGCATCCGCGTCAGTTCGCTAAGGCCCGCATCCACCAGCTTCTTCAGAAAGTTGTTTCCCATCTCTACAAATCGAAGGCCCACGGCGCGATATTGGCGCTCGCCCTCTTCCTGTTCAGGTTTGAGCCAAGGCATTACCCTGCGGCGCGAGATCTCCTGGGCGACGTGCATCACTCGGCGCCGATAGTGCGGGCCAAAGCCGAGGGCCACGGACGGTAGCTCCCCACCAAATTCTGTTTCGGATTCCTTCCACGCGGAGGTTAAGAACTGCTTGTGCCTGTCACCGAAGAGGTCCGAAATCCGGTGCAGCTCCGCCATGAAGAGGTAATCCAGTTCGCGCATGGAGCGCTCAGCCTCGCTGATGGTTTCCCTCATGAGCTCAATACGCCGTTCGGATTCTTCGATGGGCCGCTGGAGCGCATCTCGGTCCTCACTGATGATTGCCAGCAATTGCTCGCTTAAGCGCTGGAGGCCTCGGTCACAAGCGGCGTGAACGAGATTTCTGCCCGAATCGTCAACGAGATGATGCAGACTCGCCAGCAGTTTTTCCCAATCCCGCAACGGACCGCGACTTTCCATTCGCTCGGCGGCACTTACCTGAAAGACCTCACCCATCGGACGATGAAGCCGCTTTTCCAGAATCTCGCGTGTGAACTTAATCGCTGCGGCACGCTCCGGATCGGTAGTGCGATCGGCTTTGTTGATAATCAGGATTAAATCCTGAACTTGCTTGCCAACTTCTTCGACCAGCGCCAACTCCTCACCCGCAATGGGCGGATCGGCCCCGACTACAACCAGTGCTGCATCAATGTGAGGAATGAACGCCTGCGTGGTTGCCGTATTTCCAGTGAAGACCGAACCCAAGCCTGGCGTATCCACAAAACACATTCCGGAGGACAACAAGGGGCTGGGCACAAATACTTCCGCGCCATCCACGGCTTTTTTGTTTTCGGGGTTGAGTTCTTCGGTTACGTACTCCTTCAACTCAGGCATGGCAATGTCCCGCCACATCCCGTCTCGCATCCGAACGCGCGCATGACGTGAATCGCCAAACCGAATCACGGTAGGCACCGCCGTTACAGGGATAAACCCGGTAGGAACAACCTCGTAGCCAACCAGGGCGTTGAGCAGGGTTGATTTGCCTCGCTTGAACTGGCCGACACAGGCTACATAGAAACGTCCTTCGGAGACTCGCGCTGCGAGCTCACGTGCTTCCTCGGCAATAGGCTCCGTTCCAAGTTCTTGAGCGAGTCGGCAGAGTCGCAATAGGCGGACAGAGCCGTCCGTGGGTACGGGATTCTCAGTCAGGAGGCCTTCGTGGTCATGCACTGTCAAGCTGTTCGCGGATTCCTGCATCTGTTATTGCGCTCTTCCCGAGGCTGTCTCCTGCTTGATCTCCGCAGCGCGCGTGTAACGGATCACCTCGACACGGGACATTGCAATTAGACCCTCTTCAACCATGCCGTCGAGATGGGGGATCAGCTTTTCAATCTGTTCCTCACGGTCGATGACAGTCAGCATGATCGGTGCGTCCTTGGAAAATGTCCAATGACTGGCATGGTGAATTCTCGTGCTGGCTCCGTACCCTTCAATCCCTCGATATACGGTCGCACCGGCCATCCCGAGTTCCATACACTTGGCCACAATCGCCTCATGCAGAGGCTTGCCTTGCCATTTGTCGCCCTCTCCAAAATGAATACGTAACATGCGCGCCTGATATTGGTCTTTCATATTTGAGCCTCCGCTCATGCAGAAACATTCCCCGCCTGCGCTTCCGGTAGATCGACGTCCAGCGCGCGGTAGGAGTACTTGATGATGTCCACGTCTGAAAACACGACCAATCCTTCTTCCACCATCTGATCCACGAGTGGAAGGAAGGATCGCAGCTTTTCCTCTGTATCGACGGCCGAGAGCATGATCGAGCAATCGTGCGACAAGTGGAGGGCTTTGTCCTTGTGCATCCGCCGGTGTGCGCCATAGCCGAGAATGCCACGATAGACAGTTACGCCGGCAATGTCGTTGGCCCGCATGGCTTCGACGAGCGCTTTGTAGAGAGGTTTATCTTTCCAGCGATCGGACTCGCCTATGTAGATGCGCATCATCTTTGCCTTGCCTTCCATCTTCAGATGTGCGGGAGGCGTGGCCTTCTTTGGCTTTGAAACTTGGGCGGGCTTTGCAAGCGTGGTCTCCTGGACTTCGATCATCCCACTGCCCGCCAACTCCTCCAGCTTTCCAAGGATCTCGTTCACCTTCTCACGGGATTCGATGAATTCAATCTTTAGTGGAAGATGGTCTGAGATTTCGACAACGCTGGCGGAGTGCATGTGGTGATCCGCACCAAAACCCGCGATCCCCTTGATTACGGTCGCTCCGGAAACTCCCCGGTAGAAAAGGAAGTCGAGGATGCTCGAATACGTTGGGACCCCGTGATGCGTCGAGCCCTCGCTCAAATAGATTGATACTTTCATTGCCTTTCCGGCAGTCAACATAAGTTCCTCCCTCAGGAATGTAGTCCGCGCTGTGACACTAGGAACTCGGCAGCGCGGCCGAGCGAGCCCCAACCTGGTCTTTCCGTCTCAGGTTTATCCCGCAAGTTTTCGAGCTCTTGCGTCAATTGCTGGCGGCAGTTCTCGATAACTGCATCGATGCGGGCCGCTACCACAGGCTGAACTTGACGTCTCAGTTTTATCCCATGTGGAATACAGAACATTGCGTTTGACCTCAGCCAATCCGATACATCCGTCCGATGGATGCAACTGACGAATTCGCGGATACGCCGGTCCTCCTCCACAACAATTTCATTGCAGATGTCACATGCCGTAACTTCTGTGGAGATCGGCGACTGCTCATCGACTAGCTTGATGAACACCTGAGCGGCTGTCAATGCATTCTGGACTGCCGCCAATCCCCAGGTGTGAAAGTTGCATAGCCGGTGGGTGTCCTTCTCTGGGCGATTTTGCAGGCGTGCTGCCTGATACTCCTTGAGAAAGCGGCAAAAAGGGCAACCGGGCTCCTGAAGCACATCCAGGATCGATTCGTAAAAAACGAGCTGCTTTTGTGTTCTCATCACAGGATCTCCGCAACCACAGAGCCAGCCCACACAGCGGCAAGCCCAAGAATGAGACTGCTGACCGCGTAAAGGGCGGCGAGTAAGAAAGCGCCGGTTCGAATCGTGGAAAGAGTCTCCCACTCGTAGGTCGAAAACGTACTATACGCGCCAATGAATCCGACTGGCACCAGGAATCTCCAGGCGGGATTCAAGTCGGCGCGCTTGGCCAGAACGGTCAGCGAAAAACCAATGATCACGCAGGCCGTGATATTGATGACAAAAGTCCCGTAGGGAAACTTCGTGCCCATCCTGTTGGCAACCGCAGTGCCGACCCAGTATCTGGCCACTGAGCCGAGCGCACCGCCGAATGCAATTAGAAGGTATTTCTGCAAGCCGATGTCCTCCTAGCCATGCTGGACGATTGCCAGACTGCCTTCTTTCGCGGTCCGGGTCTTCAGGATGGTCAGATCGTGCTCAAGTTGAGGCATGTCAATATGGTCCGTTGAATTGCCAGCGATCCTGTGAAGCTGAACCCTATATGCTTCGGCATGAGAATTGATCAGAAGCACAAGCCCGCTGACAAAATGATTGCTCCATTGCGAAAGTGCACTGCCATAAGGATGAAGCGCCTGTTTTAGCTCCGCCCCGATGCTTTCTCGCAGACTGCTTCGGATTCGGGCGCGGGTCACACCTGTCCCCAGAAGCGTCCAGCCAGTCAAATTGATGTCATGTCCCGACGCTTGAAATTCAAATCTTGGCATGTCGCGCAACAAGACCTCCAACTCATCTTGCAGCGGCATGTCGGATCGGCTCATCTCCCGTGCCACAGCTTGTAATGTGTCAATAGCGCGCTTTCCGTCGTTGCGGGCGCTCTCCAATACCCTTGCTACGGACTCGCGAACGGCGCCATAAAGCCAATCTGCTATCTGTGGGGCAGTGACGCGAGAGGTGGAATTCGCTTTAATCCAAGAGATCGCGCTTTCTGCCGCCTGATTGAGAATTATGTCCGGCGTTTCCCCGAGAGCGAAGAAGGCGTGATCGAGAACTGTACGCAGCTCTCCAACCTCACCAGTCACAAGGCGCAACCGCTCTTCGAGGCCTTGCGCATCGGCTGGGAGATTGCGACCGCGGCGGTTCTTTTGATCAAGAGCTGTCTCAAAGGCCGCCGTTACCGCCTCACGCAGGACACCGATCTTTCTGACTGCAGAACTGGCACGTAGACTCCGCGCCTCATTGAACCTCGGAAGAAGTTCCTGGTCGAAGAAGTCATCGAGCAGGCCGGATTGCTCCGGGAGCGAACTGACCGGATGGACGCTCACTTCGAGGCCGAGTTCACGCTGCAGTTGTTGATGGATATAACTGGTGATCCTTTGGATGTCTTCATCTGCCAACAGGTCGGCCTTGCTGAGTAAGACAATTGCGGGAATGGCAGCCTCGTAGAGCAGGCGTAGCGTTCCGATGTCTTCCTCGTTCAACGTAGCTCCCGCGTCAATCAACAGCAACGCGAGATCGCAGGATGGGAGATACGCAAGTGTTTCCGCGGCGCCCCGTTTCGCCAGCGAGCCAAGTCCAGGAGTATCCACGAGCACTATCCCTTGTTTGAGCCGCGGCGAGGGGACCTGGACTACCGCTCGGGCGACATTGCGGGTGTTACCAGGATTTTCCTGCTCCGACACCAGACTCCCAAAGTCCTCGACACTGACAGTCTCTGATCGCCCGCTCCCAAACATCACGACTGCATGCAGCGTTGCCCCATATTGCAGCCTAGTAGGGACCGCGGTAATGGGAAGAACGCCGACCGGCAGAACACTGGTATTCAGCAGCGCATTCAGCAACGAGGATTTGCCGCTGCTAACCCGTCCAAATAGCGCTACCTCCAGGTTGTTGTCTTCCAGCCGTGATGCGATTGCATCGATGCGCGGCCGAAACTCCACCAATCCGTTGCGCGTGACGAGTTCCTCAATCAAGCGCAGAAGGCCCACATCGAATCCAGTCTCTTCAAGTCTCCGGAGGCGCAACTCCAGATCCGTCCCCAGGTCCTGGCGGAGATAGCGCTCCATGCTTCCGACCAGGGTCCGAAGCTCATGGACCACGCCATTCAACTCACCGACCGCATCTTCCGGAACCGCTCCACAGCCGCTCATGTAGCTTGGCCTGAGTTCTTCAATTGCAATATCGACAAACGCCAGGTCTGTCAGCACCGATCGCGTCACCGGAATCTCCGGCTGATCAGGCTTCATGTGTTGCCAGTCCAGAGCCCGAAGCAGTTGAGAGCGGAGTCGTCCAATATGGTCTTCGATGACTCGAACCTGAGCGGGCGCAATGTCCAAGACGTAGCGCGGGAACGGAGACTGCGATTCCGCCGAGTGAAGCGCTTGTTCGATTTCAGACAGCATTTTGTCGATGTACTTGCAAGTGACGTTCAGTCGGCGCTGTTGCGCATCGTTGAGCTCCCCTCGCTCTCGCGCTCTCGGAATCTCGGGTTCGGGCATGACTCCTCCAAGTTTTCTTCAGCTTCGAGGAGTCATCTGCCCAGGTAGACAGCTATAGGTGGACTCCAACACCCACCGTTCCTGCTATGCCTTGACGGGCTTGTGCCAGCGCTCGTACACGCTTGCTCCGGCGTAGCGGGCCTTTGTCCCAAGTTCGTGCTCAATCTCCAGGAAGCGGTTGTATTTCGCGATGCGTTCGCCGCGGCTGGTCGATCCCGTCTTGATCTGCCCCATGCCGGTGGCGACGGCAAGGTCAGCGATGCTGGTGTCATCGGTCTCACCGGAACGGTGCGAAATGACGGCGCCGTATCCATTCTCGCGGGCGATCTGAATGCACTCGAGCGTTTCAGTCAGAGTTCCGATCTGGTTGAGCTTGATCAGAATGGCATTGGCGATTCCGTCTTTGATGCCTTGGCGGAAGATCGTCGGGTTGGTGACAAAGTTGTCATCGCCAATCAACTGAATCCGGCCCCCAAGCGTCTTGGTCAGATGCTGCCAGCCGGCGTGGTCGTCTTCGGCAACTCCATCTTCAATCGCCCAGATCTCCGGATAACGGTCGAGCACTCCTTTCCAGAATTCGACCATCTGTTCCGGCGATTTTCTGCTCTTGTCCGATTTGTCGAACGCATAGACACCGTCTTCAAAGAGCTCGCTGGTGGCGGGGTCGAGGACGAGGACAATGTCCTTGCCCGCTTTGTAACCTGCCTTCTGGATGGCTTCAAGAATCAACTCAATGGGTTCTTCATTGGAGGTGCATTGCGGTGCGAAGCCGCCTTCATCGCCGACGCCCGTGTTGTAACCCTTCTTGTGCAGAACAGCTTTGAGTGCGTGAAAGGTTTCCGCAGCCGCGCGCAGTCCTTCGCTGTACGAAGGCGCTCCCACCGGCGAAATCATGAACTCTTGAAAGTCCACATTGCTGTCCGCGTGGCTCCCGCCGTTCAGCACATTGAACCACGGTGCCGGAATGAGGTTGGCCTTCTCGCCTCCGAGGTATGCATATAAGGGAAGACTATGGTCCGCAGCAGCCGCCCGCGCTACCGCTAAAGAAACGCCCAGAATTGCGTTCGCACCAAGGCGTGCCTTGTTCGGCGTCCCATCGAGTTCGCACAACTTCTTGTCCAATCCCTTCTGGTCGTTGGCATCAAATCCGTGAATGGCCTTTTGAATCTCGCCGTTCACGTGATTTCTCGCGTTCAGTACGCCCTTGCCCCCGTACCGCTTTTTGTCACCGTCGCGGAGTTCGACTGCTTCCCGTTTGCCGGTCGATGCACCGGAGGGCACCTTCGCAGTTGCCTTTACGCCGTTTGCGAGGGTGGCCGTGACTGAGAGAGTTGGATTCCCGCGGGAATCAAGAATTTCGAGCGCTTCAAGTTTTACTACTTCAGACATGATGCTTACGCTTTCTCGGCTGCAAAAGCCGTCAGTTGTGAGGAGTTCAATGAATTGTTGTTGAGCGGCATATGAGAACAGAATTGCTGACAGTTACGCGTCTTCTGTGCCCCGCCGCTCGCGTGTTTCGAGATCTTCATAGCTTGGATATCCGATCAATGGACGATCATCACCGGGCAGTGCGCATATCTCAGCACCCGCTCGGAATTCGAACCCAGCATCCAGCGATGGAGGATCGTATGGCTGCGCTTGCCCATCACGATGAGGCTGGCCTGGATCGTGTCCGCCTTATGGATGATTTGTTCCGCCGGATGGCCCAGAACAACGTCGGTTTCGAGTTCGATGTCCTTTTGCTTGGCGCGTTCGCGCAACGAGACAAAACTCTTCTCGTAGCGCTCTTGGCCGTCTTCAAGCACAGCGTGGAACTCCGCGCTCTCAGCGGGTTCGGGAGGCCGAATTACCGAGATGACGAACAACTTGGCCTTCATGTCACCGGCCATGGCAAGGGCGACATCCAAAGCATGCTCCGCATGTGGAGACGCGTCGAATGCAACCAATATTCTTTGAATTCCGACAAACACCGGACTTCCCATACGCTTCACCTAACCTTCCTCTGCGGGTACTGGCCGCATAATCTCCTGCTCCGCTTTCTTGCTCGCATGGGGAAGAAGATGGCGGGGAAGAAAGAACGAGTTCGCAATCATGGTGGGTATGACTGCGCTGGCGATGACAGTGCCTACGATGTAGGAGTACTGCGCTGGCGTGATGATCTGGTGATTGAGGCCAAAGAGCGCCGAGATGGTGCCGAAAGTGAGGCCGGTTGACATCATCAGCGTGTAGTAGGCTCCAGCCTTGCCGTCGTACCTATGAATCCTGACCGCCGGATACACAGCAACCGCCTTGAACAGCGACTTCGCCCCAAACAGGACGAGCAGGGTGACAGGCGCGGCCATTAACGCCGGCACAGAAACAAACGATCCGGCGCGGATGAAGTAGAACGGCGTGAGTAATCCGAAGGTAAGTGTACGCAGACGGCGAATCAGTGAATGGTCTTTTCCGACCGTTCCGGCCAACACCATTCCGATCATGTAAGCGGGCAGCACTGGTTCGCTGCCAGCCCAGAGGGCGAGTCCGCCCATGGCGAAGAGGAAGAAGAGAAGGTACTTTGCTTCCAACTCTGAGACCCGCCCACCGTATTTCTTGAAGAACCGAGGCGTGAGAAAGGGAAGGACGACGAAGACGACGATCGAAACGACCACAAAGATCAACGTCTTGATGGTGAACGGAGAAAAGATCAGTCCGAGGGCAATCACTGTTCCGAGATCATTGATGAAGCAGGCGGCGAGAATTGCCTTCCCGTACTCCGTGACGTTGAAACCAAGTTCCAGCATCACTGCGTATACAACGGCGACAGAGGTTGTCGAAAGGGCGACACCGCACAGCCAACTGGGCATGATGGCCCAATGCAGCAGGTAATGCGCAACCGCCGTACAACCGAGAAACGGTCCGAAGAAACCCGCCAGGCCGATGATCGACGCCTCGCGCCATTTGGTTTTGAATATGACCGGATCGAGTTCCGCGCCGGCAAGAAACGTCAGGACGATTGCACCGGTTCCCGCCAGGAAGGTGATCCACTGCGTATTCCCAGCCAGGCCGCCCTGCGCAAAGCCGAAGAGCCCGGTAAGAAACACTCCAATGACCAGTTGGGCGACAGTGCCGACCACAATCTCAGAAAGCGCCGTCGAGATCTTGAACCAGATCGCCAACAGCGTCGCCGCCAAAGCCAAACCCACCCAGAGCGCGCAAAGAGCCCAAGTGTTCGTCATGAATACGAACTCCTAGATTGTCGTTCAGGGACCCGGCCGGGACATGACTCCGCAACAGGATTCCCTGTCAGGAGTCATCATCTGTCCGGCCTATTGGATGGACAGCGGTTAAAGGTGAACTCCCTCACCTCAACGTTGAGTAAATCGTAGGATTTCGCGGCCGGAAAGTCAAGTGATCGCCGATACACCGGTCAATATGGCCAGCGCGTGGGTGTAGTACTGCAATGGGCCTCCTATACTGGCGCAGGCATCCCGAATTATGCTCTTGTCACATGGGAAATCGATCGCTGGCGCGGGGGGCAAGGGTGAGAAGACAATTGATTATTGGGTTTTTGGCAATGATTGCCTGTTCCGCAGTGTTCGCTCAAAAATACCTCGTCACCCATACCATTCCGCTTGGGGGCAATGGCGCGTGGGACTATCTGAGGGCCGACACGGAGTCGAGACGACTCTATGTTTCACACTCTGGCAATGTCGATGTGTTGGATCTCGATACAGGGCAAGAACTTGGCAAGCTGACAGGCTTTGGCTTCATTCATGGCATCGTCATTGTGAAGGAGCTAAACACGGGCTTTCTGAGCGACGGGCAGAAGAACCAAGTCATCTCATTCGACCCAACCACCTTGAAGATCGAGGGCCGAATCACGACTCTGGCGAATCCGAACAGCATGGTATACGACCGGTCCTCAGGGCGATTGTTTGTAGGCCACAAGCCCAGCAAATCCATCACCGTCATTCGAGCTAGCTCTGGCGAAATTGAAAAGGTGATTCCTCTAGGAGGCGTCCCGGAGTTTCCTGTGACTGACGGGGCCGGCTCTATATTCGTCAATATCAATGACCAAAGCGAGATCGTTCGAATTGACGCAACTTCGATGACGATCAAAGCGCGCTGGCCGCTCAAGCCCTGCCAGTCTCCCTCGGGGCTGGCATTCGACGAACAGAAGAACAGGCTCTTCTCGGCATGCGACAACAAGCTGATGGCGGTAATGGACGCGGGCACGGGGAAGTTGATAAGCACTCTGCCAATCGGTGACGGCCCAGATGCGGCGACCTTTGACCCGGAGACTAGACTCGCCTTTTCCTCAAATGGAGATGGGACGCTAACCGTGATTGCGGAGCATGGCGACGGTTATGCAGTAGTACAGAATCTGCGAACTGAAGTGGGAGCGCGAACAATGACGCTCGATATCAAGAACCACAGTATCTATCTTCCGACTGCTAAGCTTGGACCGCCTCCCGCCCCGACGGCTGAAAATCCCAATCCTCCGAAGCACCCGACCGCGGTCGCGGGCACGTTTCATTTGATTGTTGTCACTCCAATTGCAAGTCGATGAGCAAGGCGGATCGAGACAGAATTCACCACAGGACGGGCTGATCACCGATGAAAAAGCGTTTGAACAGTTTTAGCTCCCAAATCACCCAGCAGAAGTCGCAGGGCGCCTCACAGGCAATGCTCTACGCCACGGGACTCGACGAAGCTGACATGAATAAACCGGAGGTCGGAATTGCGAGCGTCTGGTTCGAGGGAAACCCTTGCAATATGCACTTACTCGCATTGAGCGAGAAGGTGAAGCAGGGCGTCAAGGCCGCTGGTCTGGTAGGAATGCGTTTTAACACAATCGGCGTGAGCGATGGAATTTCGATGGGAACTGATGGGATGAGCTTCTCCCTTCAATCGCGCGACCTGATCGCCGATTCCATCGAGACCGTCATGTCAGCCCAATGGTATGACGCGAATATTTCGATACCAGGCTGCGACAAGAACATGCCTGGTTGCATTATTGCCATGGGAAGGTTGAACCGGCCCAGCCTGATGATCTACGGGGGAACCATCCGAGCCGGGCATCACGGTCCAGAAAAGCTCGACATCGTTTCCGCATTCCAGAGCTATGGCCAGTTCATTGCGCACTCGATCAGTGAAGAACAGCGCCAAGCGGTGGTCCGTCACGCCTGTCCGGGCGCTGGCGCGTGCGGGGGAATGTACACAGCCAACACAATGGCATCGGCAATTGAAGCACTGGGTATGTCTCTGCCATACAGTTCTTCAACTCCTGCAGAAGATCCCGGTAAAGAACGAGAGTGCTTCGAAGCCGGAATGGCGATCAAGAATCTTCTCGAACTTGATTTGAAGCCCAAGGACATCATGACTCGTGAGGCATTCGAAAATGCAATCACGGTCGTTTGCGCACTTGGAGGCTCAACCAACGCGGTCCTCCATCTGATCGCGATGGCGCGCTCGGTAGATGTGCCGTTGACCATCGACGACTTTCAACGAATCAGTGAACGGACGCCTCTTCTCGCGGACTTCAAACCAAGCGGCTCGTACGTAATGGAGGATCTGCATTCTGTCGGAGGTCTTCCGGCCGTCTGCCGGCTTCTCCTGAAGGAAGGCCTTCTGCACGGCGATTGCCTGACGGTAACGGGGAAATCACTCCGCGAGAACGTAATCAAATTGCCTGGACTTAAGGTCGGCCAGAAGATTGTCAGCCCGGTTTCAGCACCTCTGAAATCATCCAGCCACATTCGAATATTGAAGGGGAACCTGGCTCCAGAAGGCGCGGTTGCCAAGATCACCGGCAAGGAAGGACTACGGTTTTCGGGACCTGCGCGCGTGTTTGATTCAGAGGAAGACATGCTTGACGCTCTTGAGCGCGAGCAAATCCAGAAGGGTGACGTAGTGGTCATTCGATATGAGGGTCCAAAAGGTGGACCCGGAATGCCTGAAATGCTTACTCCGACATCAGCCATCGTTGGTGCTGGACTCGGCAAGGACGTTGCACTCATCACAGATGGACGATTCTCAGGGGGCTCTCACGGTTTCATCGTCGGACATGTGACCCCGGAAGCCCAAGTTGGCGGTCCCATCGCCATACTGAAAAATGGTGATCGGATCGATATCGATGCAGTTGCGAACACCTTGTCGGTGAAGATCTCCGAAGAGGAACTTTCGGCCAGGCGAAAAGCATGGCGCATGCCCGCTTACAAGAGTGTTCGCGGCACCCTGGCTAAATACATTCGTCTGGTCCAGAGTGCGAGCAATGGGTGCGTTACCGATGAGGAAATCACCAGCTGATATACCCAATTGCGGGCCAAATCCTAGATCGCCGGCTGCACAGTTGATGACTGCTCTTGCTGTTTCACCACCCATATGAACATGGGAACCGCGCAAAGCTGCGTCGCGACGCAGAAAACAATTGTTCCAGTAAGTGAATAGTCATACAGGAAGCCAATCGCCGCGCTGCCCAAAAACCAGAAGACGCCGTAACCTGCCGTGAATAGTCCATAAGCGGACGCCCGCCGCTCCGGCGAAACCATCGGCGCGACCACCGCCGGAATGATAGATTCATGCACTCCCATTCCCAGGCCCCAGACAGCCGCGCCGATCAACGCGGACCAGAATTGGCCCAGAAACACGAGCGGCGCAAATGCCGCAGCAACGACTGTAAGTGGGATAAGCAGCTTGATGCCGAATCGATCGAACAGGCGCCCAAAAACAAGAGAACCTGTGCCGCTCACGCCCATGGCGATCGCGTAAGCCACCGGCACCAAATCCTTAGGAACGGATGAAGTCTTCGTGAAATGGTACGCGATGAGCGGAAAATCTGCGAAGCCAGCCGCGACCAGCGCCGCGCCCGTCATATAGATCCAAAATATGCGCGGCAAACCCTTCGACTTTACGTCGCCTGTCTTGACTTCCAGATCGTGCGGGTTCGGGTAGACGTGGCGCGCTGTGAGCACGAGGCTAAGACAGATCACAGTCGGAATCAGGAGGGCGGCAAATGCCAACTGATAGCTTCCACGCCAGGCGAGAATCGCGGCGACCAACAATGGGCCGAACAGCGCGCCAAATTGGTCCAATGCTTCATGTATACCGAAGGCCCACCCAAACCCAATCTCACTACCGGCATGAGAGAGCATCGCGTCGCGCGGGGGATTGCGTGTCGCCCTGCCGAAGCGTTCGAGAATAATCAGTGCGGCGGCCATCGGCCAATTATTCGCCAGCGCTAGCGCTGGCACGGCCAGCAATTGCACGAAATAACCGAAGATTGCAATCGGCCAAAAATTGCCGGTGCGGTCGGCCCACCGCCCCGACACCAGGCGAAAGCCGTAGCCGACTAATTCGCCGAATCCGGTCACGATGCTCACAACCGTAGCGCTCGCTGCGAGGCCAGCAAGAAAAGGGCCATAGACACTGCGTGCCCCTTCGTAGGTGAAGTCGGCAAAGAAGCTCATCACCCCGATTACGAGTACGAAGCGCATTGCCATTGCGCGCTTTTCGGGTTTCCCGACGTCGCCGGCGATCTTATTCTTGTCCACGATTCTCCTTTGGAATGTGAAGTCGCAGTATTACCGTATTCAGGTGCGAAAGCAGTTGTCCTCGAACGGCTCCATCGGTCGTTTATATCTCTTGGACGTTGGGTAGCTCTTCGGGATTTGCAGGGAGTCAACCGTTGGCTAGGAGCCTAGGCAGATCCCCTGAACCTGCAAATGCGCCCACGAAACCGATTTGGGGCTGCCTCAGGCGCACCAATTAACCCGCCTACTCCGTAACCAGGCATATATAAGGATAAAGAGGCAAAGCTTGCGGCATCTTATAAGAACGAGAGAATCTCATACTCTACTCAAAATAAAAGAGATGCTCTCTGTACCGTATTTGCACCGGAGGTCTATTTTCCATTCCCAGTGCGCGACGAAGACCGATCATGCCATGAAGCTAAGTTGCTGTATATCAGAAGTATATGGGCAATACAGTTTGCTGCCGGGATGGGAGTTGAACCCCCCATGAAGTTGCCTTCGTCGAATTTTTGGTCTCTCAAGAATACCGTAAGTCTATGATAAATAAGCGAAATTGAACGTAATGTCGGATATCCACAAGTGACTGCCCATCGGCAACTTAGCGTAATTATCCGTAGTCAAGCCAAACTGAAGTCTGTACCCGAACTTGTACCCGAAATGGTCGATGTTGTGCGCCAGTTGTGTTGATGCTGGCCTCACGGCTGGACAGGGAATAGAGCGTCGAATACCAGCCGCTTCGTAAGAAATCTGGGCGGTGCGATCGGGTTTCTTCACTTGTGTTTTGCGGCAATTCGCTTCGCCTGGTCGATGACTTGCTGTTCGTTTTGGAGTTTCAGCGCCCTCCGACCGCAGTTGGCGCGATAGACAACCAGATTGTCGTCACCACCCACGACGCTTGGGAAAAGGAGCCCCTGAATGCCCTCCGCTTCGAGTTCGCGGGACAATTCCATGGAAGCGGTCAGATCGGCCTTGTTGAGACATGCCAATCTCACCGCTTCGCCGGCCTGGGACGATCCGAGAGCGGACAGGTCCAACGCACGCTTCAGGTTTACAGCCACGGCGTACACGACGCGAGGATACTTGTCGGTGCTGATCTGAGCGGCTCCGCCGAGCCGCGCCTTGCGCGCCGTGATCTCTTTGCTCGCTCCTGAGTCGGTCGCAGAAAGGTAAACCGCACGGATTCCGACAGCCGCAAAGCGTCCCCCGTGAGCCCGAGTTCCGGCGCCACTCAGCACATCGGCCGGGTCCATATAGCGATATTCGACGCTGCGGAAGTAGACCCCTTTCAAGGGAACGGCTTGGCCCATCCAGCGCTTGATCGCCGCGCGCTGTCTGGCATTGAAGGTCAAACCGGCTGTCCGTCGCGCAACCGGTCGAATTCGATAACCAGATCACGGATGCGGCCGTCCGCGATCAACTCCTGTGGAGTCCTTCCGGCGAAAGCCTCAAGCGGCGTACTGAGCCAATGCTTCTCCTCGGGAGCGACCACATAGTCGTCCATGCGAGTGAGCAATTCGCGGAGATCCCGCGTCTTCTTGTTCATCTGGCTGGTCCCCCTTCCGGCCTCCCAATTCTGCACGGTCCGAGCAGACACGTTCAGAGCATTCGCCAACTGCTCCTGGCTCAATCCCAGCCTTTGCCTGGCATCGAGGACGCCGAAGGAAGCTTCCTCGTCGATGTTGTGCCGGGGGTGGGTCCGGATGTTGCGAGCCTTCAAGAGTTGTCTTAGGTGCGGCCAGTTGAATGCCAGCTGAGCCTCGGTAAATCTTTGCCGCCCAACCATAGTTCCCACGCGGAATGCGAAGTCCGCCGAACGATGAGGCGTATAAACCAGCAGGTTCGATACCTTGCAACTCCGAAGTGTCGCAAGGGTACTCTCGACGGCTGAATCCTGCTCGGGACTGGAAAGATAAAGGACGCTCACCCAAGCCTTCCCCAGGGTGGCTCTGACGCTGCAAGGTACAGTTTGAAACTTGGGCGAGTAGGGCGCAAAGAGAGATTTCGCTTCGGCGAGCGTTTTCGGCTGAGTCCAAACGACCAGTTCTTCGGCCTGCGTTGCAATCGGCATTCTCACCTCCGTACTCATTATACGCATATTTTCGTGCAACACGAAGATTTGTGTAGAATATCGTTGAGCTGTGCCGAGGCGCCGCCGTTGGAGCCGGAGTTCCAGAAAGTCGCTGGAGCAGTCGGCGTTCGGTTCCTGTCGAGCGGATATGTTGCGCCGCTTCGCGTCGCACATGACCTTGATGAACCTCAGCGCCAGACTCTTCAAGCCGTCGATGGTGGGAGGGAACGCCAGTTTGCCAGAGTCTGCATTCAGATCGATCCCCGTGCGGCTGACTGAACGTTGCGCGATGATCCGCGTCATTTGAAGAAACTTGGATTGATCGATTCTCGCGGACATGGACGAGGAGTCGTGTGGCTTTTGGGCGCAACGCCGCAGTTTGGGGGCGAACCGAATGAGGCGGAATAAGGCGGTCGAATAAGGCGGAATAAGTCGGACTGAGCCGTTCCGGCGATGGTCGCTCAGCACCATCGGGCACGGCCTGCTGCCCATGGCAGGAGGCGAGCAAGAATAGACAATCGAGCTCCTTGCCTCGTACTGTCCGCGCATTGGCCATTCGTCGCCCGGATCATTCACAATCTCCAACTGTCGAGCGGCTCGCGCCAGTACATATGGTCAAGGAATCGATCCTCTTGCCGGTCGAGCCATTGTTTCGCCATCCAGCCCGCCGGCAGGAGTATTGAGAGCAGCAGGACTCCGCAAACGGCAGCGAGGGCCATTTCTCGAAGCGATAGCCGGGATGGAGTAAACTGTGCTCCACAGCGGGGACAGACTTCATTCGTCGCGGTACCCTGCATCTCCTGCTGGGTCGCACGATTACGCCATCGCGACGCCATAGCGTTGATCATCGTCTTGATCGTCATCATTGCTTTCATCCTCCTCTTCATAGCTGGACACCCCGTCCCCAACTGCAGCCGCGTATGCCGCGCGCTCGCGCTTGTCTCGCCGGACATCCAGTAGTTGTTCTCCAACCGTGTGTTTTGGGGAAAAGCAGTACTGGACGTACGCCTCAAAGAGAGCCTGATTCGGAATGCCTCGCTTCAACACATCGGCGTGATGATGCTTGTACAGGCTCATCAGCGCTTCGGGCGTGATGGTGTAGGACCTCCGCTTGCCGCGGCAAACAATGGATGCCTGGAGCCATCCCTGTTCGATCCAGAAGATGACCTCCGCTTTTCGAACACGGAGGGCGATTGCAAGGCTCTCCACTGAAAACAGGTCGCACCGGATCTCGCGCAAGCTGAGGTCGTTTCTATTGAGCATGTTTCGGATCGCCTTGGGTGTCCGATTGACCTTCCTCGCTACTTCTTCGATCGGTCGCTTCACAAGTTCCTCGCGAACGATCTCAAACTCGGTCTCGGTCCATCGCCGATGGTCTTGCTGTCCTTTGATTCCGTACTGGATGATGAACCGCCAGCAGGCTTCCTTTGGACGCCCGCTGTGGCGCTGTAGGCGGACCACAAGCTGCTCAAGCTTGGATCCAGAAAGCACTTTGGCCTGAGCAGCCATGGCTATCGCTTCTGCACTCCACTCTTGGGAGCGCTCCGGCAATTTGGGGAGAGTTGCCATACGCGCCTCGATAGGGATCTTCCCAAGGCCAAGAAGTTCGTATTAAAACCCGGTTGAAGGTGCGGTACTTTCAGGCCGGAGAGTCCCCGCTCGTTTCGCCGACGTCTCTCCCAGCCAGCGATGGCGATATCCTTCTAGAGCAGACGTGACTTCTGTCGCGTTGAGGATCTGTCCGGCCCGCCGAATCCCGGGGAATCTTGTCCAGCTCCCCTGGGACTCCGCAAAAGAGGCCCTATATCTACTAAAGGCACTCCGGACAAGGTTTTGTGGCAAAGACGCGACATTTTTTCACGACTTAATGCGGAAAAGGTCGTCTATACTTCGAGTTAACTGGTCGTCAATCCCCCCGCGCCACACACGCGTATGACGCCAAATGGTAGTAACTGGAAAGTGCTGACGTGGAGTTGGGCCTATTCGACCGGGCACCCGGCTTCCGATCAGAAGTTGGAGGCCGCTGCTCACGCAGCATGGCCGTACGCTTCCCTGTGCGCTTGGACGTATCTCAATGACCACGATGCCGCAGTCGATTTGATGGACCACGCCGTTCATAATGCGTCTCAATACATTGCCCGCCATAGCGATACTCCGGAACAAAAACTGACAGCACGAATCAAAAGCGTCATCCGGCGCCGCGCCAGGCAGCTTGCGGCGAAGCGTAGCCGCGAATTGCCGTCTGGGTCGATGCGCGATATGGAGCAGCTTCATGTCGGTCATTCCGAGGCAGAACAAAGAACTTACGCGAATGAGTTGTTCTCGCGCCTTTCGCCAACGGCACAATCGATCTTCGACTGGCGCGCGCTCGGATATTCGTGGCGGGAGATCGGTGGAAAACTTGAGATGGACCACAGCGCCGTGCGTCGTGCATACTTTGGGGAACTGGGGTTGGTGCTCCGCAGTATTTCCCCTCCTGGAGAATCCCCAAAATGTTGAGTTGGTCTAGGCCCTCGCGCGCCGAGGACCGCATTGAATCATGGCTAGTGCAGCGCCATCAGGAGCGCGTGCTTGCCGGCGAAATGACGCCTGTCGGGCCGTGTCCTGACGAAATCTTCCTTCGAGATCTGGCTCGAAAGGCCAAGCGGATCGATTTGCTAGACCCGAGAGTCGACCACGCGGCAAACTGTTCCACGTGCATGAGCAGGCTGCTTGTCTTCCGCCAGGAAAATCGCTCGCGTCGGAGAAAGCGGACACTCGTAACCGCTGTAGTCCTCTGCTCCGTGATCGGCGCGGTCGTCATCACGGTCGCTCGTTATGAAATGCACCGGCAACTTTCATCTGCGACTGTGGCCGTTGCATCCGAAACGGTAAACCTGTGGGATGCGGGTACGATCCGAGGCAACCAGCCAGGTTCCCTGCAATCTGTGCTTTTGCCGGCAGCAGTGGTTAGGGTTACGATCATCCTTCCGCGCTTCAGCCCTCCCGGCCAATACGCCGTGGCCGTTACGCAGGATCAGAATGGAAATGGCATTGTAGCCCAGAGAAGTGCGCCGGCGACGATCAATGGCGACCACGAATCCGTGGCTGTCGAACTAGACCTGCGGGCGGCCAGGGCGGGAGCGTATTTTCTAGCCACGACCCACGACCAGGATCAGGCGTCATACTACTATCCCTTGCAAATCAAATAGATAGCCCTCTATGGCCACTCAAGTCCCGATCCCGTAGCATTCCAGCCATACGTCTCGGAAATCGGCTCAAACACTCGATGAATGAGAATCCCAGTTGGCGGCAAATGAGGTTCGTGTGTGAGCAATTCAGGAGACGCTAGCCGACTGTCAGGGCTAATCTGTCTGATGGAGGCGCTGATGCAAATCTCTGCTAAAGTCATGAGCCTCGCTGGGGAACATCGAGCGGTGGCGCGAACGGAGAGCGAACTCCAGACATGCGAAGCAACAGGAGGACGGTCTCAGTCGAGGAGGTTGATGTAGAACCGATTTTCTCATTCTTGGCAAATTGAAGTGAGCGTTGAAAGAGAAGGCAGATGCGCGATGGAACAATAAGAACGCTGGACCATTGGAAGTCCCGCTTGACAGCTGTACCAAGTTCGATCGAATGCCCATCGATGCGTCTGTTAACGGGGCGTGATCATGAGCCGCCAGTGTTCGCCGGACCGGGGCAGATTGAACTCAAGAGCGCGGCGGCTGCGGAGTTCCGGATGTTCGCATCGGCAAAGGACGACGCGAGCGGGATTCTCAAAATTCATCTCGCCCATGCCAACCCCTACGAGATGCTGGATCAGTTCCGGCTCTTCGCAACGGATTTTGAAGAAACAGAATGGGCGTGCGGCTGGATCGTTCCGCACGTCGAGCAAACCTCCGCTGTAGGGACGTTATTGACCGGCAAGATCAGCTCACTGATGACCCGGGTCTCCGGAGACTGGGTCTGCCCCGTTGCATGCGCCGAACTCCTGTTCCAACCGAGCTTTCACATCCCCATGGACGCCTCGATGCTGACTGTTCATTCAATCGCCGACGAGGAGATCGGTCGAAGCTGGCGCGTGGGAAGGCACACCCTGGACATTCTCGGATCACGCATCGAGTTCGCTCAAGATCCGGGCGCTGATCTGCTTTGGATTACGGCAAACACCTCCGCCGAACTTTCTCATTTGTATCTCGAAAACTGGCTCAGCGAGCCCCTGCGAATTCTACTCGGGCAGCTGCACTACCCTCGTCTGGTCGCCCGTAATTTTGGAGATGGTTCTGCCTTCATCTCGATCCGGCAGTCGCCGAGAGCATTTCGAAACGCCTCTATTGGGTCCCTGCTCGCTTCCGAGCTTGTGCCCTCGACGGAGCGTTTCTGGGACTTGTATGCCGCCCTGCTGATGCTGATCGCCAAGGATCGGAATATGGAAGGTCACCCAAACTTCGAAGGGCATCGGATCACGCGGTTCTATGAGGAGATCATCCAAGCATCGCAGGGCTCGCGATGGGTATGGTGTCTAACACTCGCGAGCGTCGCAGAAGCGCTCGCGAAGATGCTGATGCGGCCTGAAGACCAGCAGGCCGAGTTTCCCGCTGCAGATTTGAAGAGCATTAAGGAAGTCATCTCCGCCTGGAAGGGCGATGAGCATGTGAGATCGCGAGTCCTCAATTCGATCGGATACTTGAGTAAAAAGACTGTGGCGGCATTCCTCCGCGACTTAGTGAAGCGCGGAGTCGTCGAGCAGCGCAACGAGGAGGCGTGGGACAAGGTGCGCAACAATGTGATGCACGGCAACCTCGTCATGCCATGGTCGAGCCAAGAGGAGGACGAGAACATCATTGCATTGGCGGAATTGGTTCATAGTCTTACGCGCGAAATCGCCGGAGTCACACAGCGCAGCAATGAGCCCGTAGAGTAACCGGCTTAACGTCACTTCACCGAGAACGACCTATGAGTATTGACGAACCCATCGAAGTCCATTTGGAGCATCTCAAGCAGGAGCTGGATACGGGTATCGAAAGTGGCCTGATCGGCGCGACGGTAGCCAGCATCCTCTCCCTCATTCCCGGCGCTGGAGCAGCGATCCAGAGCCTACTCGACGGCCGCGCTAACGATAACGTGCAGCGGCGGTGGATTGCGCTCTTTGTCGAGATGAAAAAGAGGATCGAGGAGATTCGCGCCTCGATCCCGGATGTCACCTTCTACGGTTCAGAGGAGTTCCAGACCCTCCTTGTACTCGCCCAAGAGCAGCTCTGGACGACGCATGACAAAGTGAAGCTGCAAATGCTCGCAGTTGCCCTCGCCAATAGCGGTGCCAAGGAGTTTCGTGACGATGACAAAGAGTTGATGCTCCGTGCGCTTCGTGCGATCAGCCCAAGCGATCTGAAGAACTTGAACCACGACTACCTCAAGGGCTGGCTACCGCTCACGAAACGGATCGAATACGCTCCCGATATATTGGGCAGTCTATCTCGTCTCGCAAGCATTGGGCTCGTGAACGAGCAATTTCTACGACCAGATCCGAACATAAGCGATCAGCAAAAGCTGACGTTCTTGCTGAAGTACGGCACGCGACGTACATTTCAGCTGTCCCCATTCGGGGAGCGATTCATGCTCTTTGTCGCAGCGCATGAGCGTCCACACAGCGACAGCGCTGGGGTGTGATCACTAGAGTGGAGTGGCCGAAGTGACTGTCTGCCTTCCCCGCAGCGGCAGTAGCCACAGTGCGTTTTGGTATCCCGGTCATCGTTCCTCACAAAGCGCGTTTTTCGTCAGCGTAGGGCAACGCTGAAATGCTGACTCCCGTTCTCGATAGAGCCAATGCCCAATGCCTCAAGCGGGTGACGCGGGCCCGGACGGGGCATCCTTCGTCGAGTTGAGAGGCACACGAACATAGCTCCCCTTGACGGCCCTTCCGTTGATGTTGATTTCCATGAAGTCGTGAGAGTCGAACCCCGGCATGCTTCCGGGAGCCATGGTTGCGGTCTTTGCGCGGAATTTCGCCAAGAGCTCGTCGAGTGCCTGCCTCTTCTCCGCAGGAACCTCCGATCTGTTGGGAGAGTTGGGCCTCCAGTAGGGCAGATAGATATCCCATAAGCGGCTGGTGAGAAATGAGCTGTCATCCGGCGGATGGGGCGCGTAAGCAAAAATGCTCTTCGCCCGTTCGGCTTCGGGAAGCGCAAGGTAAAGCTCGTTGAGACGAGCAAGATCTGCCTTTAACTCTTCGCCTTGAACAAATGTCTGCGCTGTGGTCATGAAGAGCGGAGCGACCTGGATATGGAACTTGTCGCATGAGGTGAAGACCGCGCAAAACGGAAGATAGTAGAGGTAGGCGAGGTCGACCTGGTGACTAGGCTTGACATTTCTCAACAGCTCCGTAGGATATACGAGGCTGAAGAAGATGTTTATAGAGAGGATGTGAATGAAATAGGGGTAGGTCCTCCGCAGTGGCTTGCGGCGACTGGTGATCCACTCGTTGACGACCCACTCCGTTGCTTCAGGGACGCCCACGAGGGTGAGACCGAAGCGCAACAGGAATTCGGGATCAAGGTTGTCAATGATCTTGTCGGTCAACTCGCGGGCGTCTTGGAGTGAGACCGGCTTCCGCCAAGGACCAATCGCTTTGAGGACCTGGTTCGACATCTCTTCGAGATCAAGCTGTGAAAGTGCAAGCCGCCAGCCTTTCGCATGTTCACGTTCAGCTTCGAGAAACTCTCTGCGCGACCACCGCCGAAGCGCCGTTGTCTCGGGACCGGGTTGGAAAATCACTCCCTGCTGGTCGCCGAGCTGAACCTCTTTGCTATCGCTACGCACGGGGCGCAGGAGCATCAGGTCTAGATCGAACTTCCCCATCAGCTCGCCTTTGAGGATGTCGAGATGGAAGACATTGGCGGACGCTTGCATATCGGGAGTCTTCTCTGCGAGGGCGCCGACGAGCTGCTCCGGCGTGGACCTCATCAGTCGTTTGTCGCGTTCGAGGTCTGCCAGACACTCCACGAGGAAGACCGGCAGGATGTTGGAGCGGTAGAAGTTGTCGAAAATAACGGCTTCGTCCAGGCTGAAGGACTGGATCGTGGATTTGTCGAAGATCGTGACCGGTCCCTGCGCCATTCGTTAATGGTATGCCTCTGGTGTGGCGCACATCGTTGGCGAGGAAGATGTTTGAGGTCTGTTGGATGATCGTATATCCTGCCTCATGGCTGATTTATTTTCAGATATTCGAGCAAAGATCAAGTGGGCCGATAAGCATATCGGAGACTTCAAAGTCGCTCTCACCAAATTCAATGCCACCCAACCCTACAGCTTGAGGGTAGACGTAGAAACCGATCCGGCAAAGCCATTTGTCCATATGCTGAAGGCAGAGCCAGTCCCAACCGAGATCCGTCTTATAGCTGGGGACGTTATTCAGAATCTGCGATCGACTCTCGATTATCTGGCGTGTGCTCTGGTCCGAGCCAATGGAAGCGTCCCCACTCGATCGAATGAATTCCCAATCTTCGACGGTCCCATCACCTCGAAGTTAGAAACCCGATTTCGCAAAAAGGTAGAGGGTATGAGGAAGGAGGTCATAGATGCGATTCGGAACCTCCACCCATACCAGGGAGGAGACAACACACTCTGGAGACTGCATCGTCTGAATGCTATCGACAAGCACAATATGCTCGTTGCCGTATGGGGAAATATCACCGCAGTGAATGGTCTTCCGCCCATTGCCGACCAGTGGATTGGCAACCGATGGGCCGGCATTCCCGGCTCTCCCATGACGCTAAAACAGGGGGATAAGTTCTCGATTGAAGTTCCAGGCGTAAATCTGGACAAGGGCACTCAGTTCTTTGCGGAAATTGTTTTCAATGAGCCCAATGTCGCCGAAGGTTACCCTGTGATGCTTGCACTCAAACAGTTCTATCGACAAGTTTTCTTGGTGGTAGGCAATTTCTCCTGGGGCTTGAAGTGAACTCGAATAGCCCTTTCCGCCGTGCATTGTGTCAGGCAAATTTGCGCCGAGACGCCCAGATGAAAACATGTATTGGGAAAACTGCCTGAAGTGTGTTAGCCGTGACCGCGCCCCGGGACTTATTCTAAGAACACAAGATCAACCGAATCAAGAAGATCGCGAGGCGAGGGATATGGGCAAGCGCGTCGAATCGCAAAACTCACCCTGGAAGCTAGCAAAGGAAGAACGGAAGCCGATCCTTCTGGGGCTAGCATGCGGCACTGCCATGTCGGCGATCTTCCCGCTAATCAAACCGGCCCTTGAAAGCGGCAACCAGTGGATTCGGGACTGGCACCACATCGATAGCAACGCCCTGCCCGCCGCGATGATCTCGATTGCCGCTCTGGCATTCTTTGTTTGGCCCGGCCCGATTCTGCTCCAATGGTCGAAGTCGTATGGAAGAGGGGTCAATCGTGGCTCATTCGCAGTTTCCGTTCTCTCGGCGTTTTGCGCCCTGGGACTTCGATATTGGCTGCCTCTGTTCTGGTGGGGAGTCTCGATTGCAGTGATCGGCATAATTGCGTTCTTGATTGTCTATCTGCCGTACAGGCGATCTGGGGCACTCAAACTTGGAGACGACCGATCGGACGACCCGCAAACGTCGCTCAAGGAAGCGTGGCCTGAACGCAGGGCGCTCGCTCAGGAGATTGCCAGGCATATTCTCCACGAGGGAAAGGCAACGTACGCGGTGTATGGAGGATTTGGGGCAGGAAAGTCGTCGATGCTGAACTTCATTTCTGAGGCTTTGCGGGGTGATCACAGCCCCCAGGCAATTGTTGTACGGTTCAGCGGTTGGCTCCCAGGATCGCGCGAAAATCTTGCCGATCAACTCTTGAGCGACATCGGCACCGAATGCTCCCGAGAATACTTTACGCCCCAGTTTCGACGGACGGCATTGAGGGTAGCAAAGACGCTGAAGACAGCTGTTCCACATGCAGAGTGGATCGCCGAGTGGATTCCCCAGGAAACGCAGCAGGATGCGATCGATGATCTTCGCAAGGCGCTAGAGCGCCTGCCAAGCAGAGTGGTGGTTTTGGTGGATGAAATGGACAGGATGCGGAAGGAGGAGCTCTTTGTCCTGCTCAAGTTGATCCGCGGATTCACTTCGCTGCCGCGGTTGAGCTTCGTGTGCGCTCTCGAGCGCAGCCACGTAGAAAACATCATTTGCGAGGAGTACGGAGCGGTTGACCACACCTTCTATCACAAGTTTTTCATAGAGTCTTTCGAGCTGCCGAAGCTCGCAGACTCGTTCCTTGAGACCGAAACTCACGATGCGCTGATCGCGATCTTTGAAGAGCAGGGATGGTTTACACGTGACGAGCAAGCCAAGCGCGAGTATTCCAACACGATCCGCGAACACTGGGAAAACATATTCGCTCCGTTGTGCACCAATCTTAGAGAAGTGAGGAGGCTGGCCAGCTCAGTGCGAGCGCAATCGTGGTCTCTTGTCGACGAGGTGAACCCGTTGGATTTGACCTTGTTGGCCGCGCTGCGCTATTTCGCGCCGGCCGCATCGGATTTGATATGGTCGTTCCGCAATACGCTTTGTGCGCCGGATATCAATAGCGGCATCGCAGACCCAGATTTGGTCTATGAGGCCGAGATCTCCACCTACTTTGATCAGGAAAGCAAGCTCCTGCGGAACCCGCTCCTCCAAGAGCAGGAACGAAGGATACGGAAGGTCCTGTTTTCGGGCCTCGACGAAATCAAGGACGCGTCAGGAACGGACTCGAACAGGAAAGTAAGCGCGACAGTGCGGTATTTCGAACGCAACAATTCGGGAGCAAGAACCAAGAAGCTGCGCAGCGCCTCCTATTTCCCCGCCTATTTCCAGAACGTGTTGCCGGGCACGATTTTTCCGGAAAAGGAATTGGCCGAGACCCTCGATAAGTTAAAACAGTCAGACGAGGACCAAACACAACGTGCCATCTTTATGAGGCTCAAGGAAATGGAGGGGAATGGAGAGAAGCGGCTTAACTTTATCGAGAAACTGACGGACAAAGCCGTCCAGTCATTGAGCCTGGAAAAATGCGGGCTGGTAGCCAATGTCCTGGTGGGTCGTTCGAGCGGGCTTGATGATCCGCAGAGCGAGAGAGAATATTCTCAAACTGCTCGCTTCGTAACCAGCGTGTGCGACGCGCTGTTTTTGGAACAACGCGCGGAAGATCGTATTCAGTTACTCAAGAAGTGCATCCTCGGGGCACGCGCGGATGGGGTTGCCTTCCGGATCCTATTATGGGCGATGAATCGCCCTTTCCCCGAAGCTGCCATCGCAGCGCAAAGAGAGATCGAAAATGTCCCCAGGGAGAATCTGGAGAAAGCATATCTGGAGCGCATGGAATCGCGCTATGGGCACGCCGTAGGGTTACGAGATGTTGACCTGAATCTCTCCTACTGGCTTGCGTTCAGCGACTGGGGAGTGATGCTTGAAAAGAGTGTCTGGGCAAGAGACCGAAACCTGCAGCGGGAGTTCTGGAAGCGGTACATTGATTCGTCCCAGCGGATGGCCGACTTCGCGCGGTTCGTACTGGCGTCCTTCGCTTTGCAACTGAACACCGGCGCGCCGACGAGTTCACTGTGGAAGAACATCTTGCCGGAAGAAGATCTGCGCAACCTGGCCAGGACCTACCCTCCACATCAGGACCTGCTCGCCGTCTCGTATCTCACGGAAATCCTTGGCGAGGGTGTCATTCCCGAGCCCATCAGAATGGGATCAGCCAGGCCGAATTCCGAGGCACAACCCGAATTCTCGGACGAATAGGCGCCACAGAATTTAGGAACGAGGTCGCGTCTAGATTTTGCAAATTCAGCAGTAACCAAATAAGACGACTATCAGCGCGACACAAGGTACCTATCGGTGGGGGGATGGCTGGCATGGGGATATGGCGAAGCATCTTTGGGTGGAAAGCATTGTTCCGATGGGATGTTTTGGGGGCAATCGTTCCTGGAATATTCATTGCCGTTGGGTTTGGCATGTTGAGCCTTGATTGGTTTCCCAACAATCTCCTGATAGGACAGGTGTGCTTTGCGATCGCCGGCATCTTATGTGTCGTAAAAACCATCGGTCACGCCATCGAGCACGAGGGATCGAAAGCAAATCGCGCGCTCTTTGCTGTGGTGCTTTCCGCCATTATTATTGGAATCGACGCATATACCCTACGCGTTATTGAGACGCACAAGGAACCCAAAACGCCGATTCTACCTTCTGGCTCGAATTTATCCTCCACACCAACCACGCTCAACTCTCATAGTCCTGCTACTGCGGGCAAAAATGCCGGCTATGCCGTCCCCGAATACAACCTGGACAACGTAACTGAAGCAATCTGGTTTGGTTTTCACGGCAGTTCGAGTGGCCTCGCATCGCAATTTCGGGAGGTCGATCAAAACTCTCTAGGACTCCCTTCTGGTGCCAACTCAATAAACACGGTTGATAATTTACCGCCCGAAACCTATGACAAAGCGTGGGCGAGCACTTTCGGCAAGATGCTGCTGTGTGACCCAGCCAACGGCGTCATAGGGTCGGGGATTACCGTTACGGTTTCGAGACACCCCACGATTGCGGTACAGATTGCAAATTCCTCGCTCAAAGGCTCCCCGTGCCGAGTAGCAGCGAATCTGATCAATGCAATTCACGGGTATTTTCCCATTAGCAACGCGGGACAACACCTGGGATACATCCTTGATTTGCCTCTAAAAGGGAACGCCTTCGGATGGGATGCCTTCGGCTTGCGCATCTACATGACCGGCGAGGCTGTAAAGGAGTTTGCTCAGGGCGACTTGCCACGGTGGAAGTCATTTGCTATTGAAGATCCGAACGAATCAATTCAGTTGGAGTTAACTAGAAAGGGAAAAGAATGGCAGTCGATCCCGAATTTTGAGGAACTTTTGCCGCAACGCTTGACGATGACAACTGATCTTATGGTGGGGGGTCCCAAAATAGTCAGAGAGTTTGAACTGGTATCGAAAACCCCACGTCAGGTTGCAAGGGGAGACGACGCATCAGGAACGTTCGTATGGGCATTTACTTGGCGACGCATCCGGTACAGTGAGGAGAAAAGCGAGTTTTCCAGCCCCCATTAAAATAAGCTGGCTCCTGGGCGACTGCGGTGAGCTTCACCGCGATCAGCCCGCAGCCCCAACTGTCACCCGTCAGTGAGCCACAATACGGTGCGGTTATCATTATATTGTGGAAAAACCGTCAGACTCTATCGAAGAAATCTCACGTGCGATTGAGATCGCGAGCGACCACGCCTCAGCGCAACTGAAGCTGCTCTTGGAGACAAAGCACCTATACCCGCGCCTGTCAATCGATCCCACTAGCAAGCTCCTGCCCGTCCTTGCAGAGTTTGACCCAGCGGTTCGCACCTCGGTCGAAGAATTCGTAAAAGATGTACTGCCTGGCGAGCAATTCTTGGCATCCGCTGGGCGTCTTAGCGCTGTATCAAAGACATCGACAGAGCCGCCTGAGGAAATGTTGTGCCTGCTCATTGGTAACGTCAAACTTCTCTGCAGTTCGTGCGGAGAGCGAGAGCTTTTCAGTCCTGTATGGTACCGCGACCTACACAACGAACTTCGCAAACCAGTCTCCGCTCCGATCATGCCGATGAGAAAGTCGTCCGGCGGTGTGATCGACCAGCTATTTCTTCTCGAATACCAATGCCAGCGTTGTAAAGGCGCTTTGGAGGCGTTTCTCGTGAGGCGTCGGGGATGGTACCTCACCCTAGAGGGCCGCTCTCCGATGGAGGGAATCGAAACCCCAAAGCACATTCCGAAGAAAGAACGGACGTTGTTCTCGGAGGCAGTCGTCGCAATGAATGCCGGCAAGACGCTGGCGGCGTTGTTTTATTTGCGAACATTTATCGAGCAGTTTGCCAGAAGACAAACGGGAATGATGAACACTCGGGCGGACGGTGACGAGATTATGGATGCGTACTCCAAAACGCTGCCAAACCAGTTTCGAGATCAGTTGCCTTCATTGAGACCCTGGTACGCGAAGTTGAGCGAAGCTCTCCACGCCGCTCGGGCGGATGAAGCACTACTCGAGGAGGCAATGCGTGAAATTAGTCGGCACTTCGACATTCGGCGAGTATTCGGCATCTCCGAAGTTGCTCAGAGCGAGAAGCAATGAATCCGGTTTGTGACGGACAAGCCAGGGGTATCAACTGCGCGCTCAACTGACACGTACTGAGTGATGACCTCGAATCGATTCAACGATGTGTTCAAGTTGGCCGTCCACCCGCTCCCGTCGTTCGCGCCAATTGAACTCGATCAGTTCGTCTGGTTCCATCGGCGTTCCTTCCAGCACCAACCCATTCCATGTGTAGTACGCTCCTGTGGGCATCGCCAACCGGAATTCATTGCCGACTTTGACGGAAGTTGCGGAGAGGAGACGACCAGCCGTTTTCTCGCCGACGATTGTGGCGAGCCTGTTCTCCCGTGCAAACGCGACAATCATTTCCGCAGCGCTCGCGGTGTGGCGGTTCACCAGGAGAACGACCCTCCCGTGAAATGGTTTCTCACCCAGCCCCTCCGTTTGAAGCACAATGGGCTTTTTCGTCATTATTGCAGGCCCAAACTGCAAGGCAAGCCGCCACAGGGTCTTGGTTGAAGACGGGATTTGTGAGAATCGATGGAAACTGTGTTTCTCTGATTCGAGATTGGCTGTGACACGGCGCCTGTCGAGCGCAAATCCAACCGGGACTCTGCCGGGTGTGATCATGCTCATTACACGAAGCGCGCCGATCCCTCCGCCGGTGTTGCCACGCAGGTCGATGATGAGGCTATCGATCGCGCCCAGTTTCTCAACGGCGCGGGAGATCTCGTTCGCAACCTCAACCCCAATCATGCCCGGGAACATTGCAATCTTCAGGTAGCCCAACCCGTCACCGAGCTGCCGCGCCTCGACGAGCGTGGGCTCGATGAAGTGGAGTTTCTTCCCCTTGGGCCGCGCTACTTCGACGGAAACAGTGCGTCGCTGGTCGCCTCTGTCTACAAACTCCACACTTGTTTGCTTACCCATTGCGAAGACGGGATGTTCCGGCGGAGTAATCTCCCGGCTATCGACACTGAGAAGGATGTCGCCAGGTTCAATGCCGGCGATCGCTGCTGCTCCTCCTGCGTGGACATCCTGAAAGATCCAACGCTTTCCATAAGGTGTCTCGTCTTCAAGGTAGGTTGCGCTGAGTGCGGCCCGGCTCGACGCTCTGCGGGCACTGCTGTGAAAGAAGCCCAAATGTGAGGTGTGCAGTTCCGCCAACAAATCACCCATGGCCTTCTCGAATGCGTCCGCGGTGCCTGCGCTCTCGATCAAAGGCCGGTGGCGCTCCACGGCAGCCTTCCAATCGCCAGTCAGCTTTTCAGGCGAATAGAACCGCTTGCGCAGAGCGGCAAGGACGTTTTCGAGGATTGCGTGCCGGTCACGCAGTGAAAGTTGAACAGGCAATGCTGAGCTCGCAGCCGGATTCACTGTCATCGGGGGCTCCTGGACGAATTTGTCGATTTTGTCTCGCTGAACAGACTGCCACTCGGTTCGCCGTCGAGTTGGAAGCCTGCCCAGTAGTACGGCGGCGCACCCGTCTTGAGCATTTCGAGCTGCGCCTGCCTGAGTGCCTCTGCCTTTCCCTCGTGACGGCCGAGGTGCTCGTAGAAGTTGGCCATCAGTTGGGCGGTCGCGTGATCTTCAAGTTCCCAAAGCGTTGACACGACGCTCTGAGCGCCTGCCGCAACGAATGCATTCACGATGTTCTCCACGCCCTCCTCGCCCACTGGCCCTACGCCGGTGTCACAGGCCGAGAGCGTTACAAGGTCGGCATTGAGGCGGAGGTTCCTGATCTCGCGCACCTTGAGGAGGCCGTCGCTCTTGGCCGGATTCTCCGGAGCGAAGACAAGCGCGGAACGATCCGAGATCTCGGGATCGACATACCCGTGAAGAGCCAAGTGAATAACGTTGTATTGGCTCAGCGGGAGCTGCTTGAAGTTTGTCTCCGTTGCTCTCTCGCCCAAAAGAATGGTACTGGGCTTCGGGAGGTCGGTTGCAATGTTCTCGACCTCGTGCTGGCTCTCGGGCAGTGCGACAAATTCGCGCCGTTCGGGTCCAGAAATGGCCCGGCTAATACGCGCGAGGAACGTGGTCTGGGGAGCTTTAGATGTCCATGCCGCGACTCCAACATACGGAAAGTCGTCTCGAATCACCTGATCGGACCGATGTCTGAGCATATTGAGCACGGTACCCGAGGGCGCGACTGTGACCAGATGGGAAGTCAGAATGTACTGCCCGGTATTCACCAAAGCAGAGAACGGCAGAAGGTGGAGCTTGCCATCTGGCACCACTATCAAATCCTGCTTCTCCTTGAATTCCGGTATTCCGCCGAGCAGTCCGTCATAGAGCCGTTGCCCGAGAGCAGGGTCCGTCTTCTGTTGCTTCAGAGTGGAGCGATACTGCGTCGCTTCCTGCTCCAGTAGGTCTCTGGGTGGGAGGCTGTACCGGTGGACCGTGTTGCGAGTCACGGCGAGCGCGTATGCGTCTGGATCATCCAGCACATACTCGACAAGTAGCTCAGATGCCCGCAGGTCGCGCTGAAGTTCGCGCAGTGCGACGGGCACTGGCGCCGGATCGCTAGACGATGGCTCCGTGCCGAGCTGTTGTTCCGTGCTATAGATCGCTTCGAGAATGTGCGCCCTGGCGGCAGATTCGTCTGTGTTCAGCAACTGGATATTGAGCTTGGTGAGGTTTTGTTCGGTGGCGTCAGGTTCATGCGGCAAAATGACCTCATGATGTGAAAGACCTTGAGCTTCCACCCGACCGCGCGCCCGCTCAATTGCTCGGAAGGCGTCCTCTGTGCGGCCCTGATCGCTTAAGGAAACAAAGTATCCCGCGTAGACGATGCTGAGATCATTCAGCAATTGACGCTCAGCGGTCGGCGTGGGAACTTTGCTGAGGAGCGCATCCAAGAGATCCGCGCTCTTTTCATACAGTTCGTTCGATGCCTTTGTGTTGCCAAGGCGGGCCATGATTTCGGCCTTAATTCCGAGATTCCGCGGCACGAAGTACAGTTCGTCGGGGATGTTCTCATTCGCCGCGATCGCTTCATTGATGGCGGCCAGCGCCGGCTGCAATTCCTTTTGGTGGATATAAGCCTTTGCGAGCAAGCCATCGACCTGGGTCAGGCCGCGCCAATACGAAAGCTGCCTCGCATATTGGGCGGACAGGGCATAGTCGGATACCGCTTGATCCCATTGTCCCATCCGCTCGTATACGCGGGCTCTCTGCTGGTAGAGCTCGTAAAGATGTCCAGCAAGATGGTAGACGGAGACTCTGCGCAGCTCCTCTGCGGCTAGCGCCAGTGCCTCTTTGTTTTCTCCTAGGCCGCTCAGTGCATCAATCTTTGCGTTGACAGCGATCGTGGGATACGCAGCCCCACGAGTCTTCCCGGCAACCTTGATCGCTTCGTCCAGCGGCCCGAGAGCTTCTTGGTACTTATGCATTTCCACCAGGCCCGCGCCGTAAAGGCTCGCGTACCGGATGTGGGCCCCTGGATCGGCGACCTTGGCGACCGTCCACGCCCTCACTACATTCTTTTTCGCGGTTGCGATGTCGCCAAGCAGGAATGCTGCGACTCCCTGTTCTCCCATCGCACGCGAAGCCAAGAGGTAGTGATGTTGTCTGTTCGCGAGTACCTTTACTTCCGTCCAGGTCTGGCGCGCCATTCCAGAGTCGTAGTTCACTTCGAACATCCCGAGAATGGTCAGGATGCGAAGATGTGTTTCAGGATCCTTCGCTTCCGGGAGATCCAGATCCTGTCGAAGCAGAGCAATTTGGCTTGGGATCGAAGTGGAGGATTCGCTGTGCGCCGGCATTTGGCTGACACGTGCGTATAGCGCCTTTGAGAGCTGATGCCTTTGAGTGAATTCCTGCTCGGCTTGTCGGTAAAGAGGTTCTGCCTCAATCCAGCTGTTGAGCCACGACATCTCATCGGCTTGCTTCAGCAGCGCCTCTGGAGCGTAAAAACTCGACCGCCGGAAAACTTGATACCCGACAGCACTCAGGAGGACGGCAAGCAGCAAACCGATAGCAATGCGAAAGGTGGGGGAGGCGATTCGCATAGCGCCCGATCTCTTTGGCCTCTATACTGGCACATCACAGCCTGCGAATCAACATGCCTCGCCATAAACCATTGAAATAAGTGAACCTACGCCCTCTCGACACATCTCAACGATCTGCCCTGAGTTCAACTCCGAAGAAATCCACATTGCAGTTTCGCCTTTTGTTCTCCTATACTGGCACTCGTGTTCAACCTTCCGCAAACTCGAAATTGCGGCTTCACGATCCGCTGCAAGAAATGCGGTGAGAACATCCCAGCCCCGGTAGGCACCATGCCGGATTCGTGGATTGCCGCACAGTGCCCGCTCTGCGGAGAGAAGAGGAACTACCTTCCATCCGAGATTTTCCGAGGAAATCTCTCGTACAAACTTGGTCCCAAACCGGTGCGAACCGCGGTGCACTGATGGGCGAGATGAAGCGAGCCATTGCGCGCGAGCAGGTGGCCTGGGCGGAGCAAATGCAAGAGCAGACGCGAATGAAGTCGACACTGGTCATTGCCGCCGCGATCATAGCGGCCGTTCGCCTTGCGCGCGACCCGGATATAAGTCGCCCCTCTCCTCGTCTCACCGCCGTGGTCTCCGACAGCGTGAACTTGGCGCGGATGATTTTGGATCGAGTGGGCCGACAGTAAGGTGGTAGCCTCGGTTCATGTGCGGACGTTACGGCCGGAGAGCGGACAAGCAGCGGATCGCAGAGTGGTTCCATACCCACAACACCGATGTGTTCAACGACGAGTACTACGAGATCAACAGCACCCGCCTCGCGCCCTCCTACAACATTTCCCCGGAAAGCATTCAGCCGATCGTGCGGCTCGACCGTGACACGGGCGAACGCGTTCTGGCACTCATGAAGTGGGGTCTCGTTCCTTACTGGTCGAAGACTCCCAAGGCTAATTTCAGTTCCATCAATGCGCGCTCCGACAAACTTGAGAGCAGTGGCGCCTGGCGAGAGCCATGGAAGCACCGTCGTTGCCTTATCCCGGTCAACTTTTTCTTCGAATGGGAGCCACTTTCCAAAGAAGAGCAAAAGAAGAAGCTCAGCAAACCATGGGCAGTTTCGCTTGCGGATGATGGCCTGTTCGCCTTCGGCGGTATATGGGATAAATGGAAAGGCCCAGACGAAAAGAAGAGTGAGATTGTTGTCGAAAGCTTCAGCATCATAACGACGGATCCGAATGAAGTTATGGAGCCATTCCACAACCGATGTCCGCTCATCATCGAGCCGAAGGACTACGAACGATGGCTTGCGCCGGCCGAACCGTCACACCTTCCGATTGACCTCGTTCGGACATATCCAGCAGAAGAAATGAAAGCCTGGCGAGTCGCCAAGCTACAAGGGAACGGTCCGCACCTCCTTCAACCCGACCGATCCCCCGGAATCCTCTGAATCGCTCTTCGTTGAAAAGTGAACTTCTGCCCATGCAGTGCACAGTTGCGGTGCTGCAAGGCGATGCGATCCATCAGCCCGCGCAGCCTGGAATGCGACCATCCCTACCCAGCGGCCAAAGCATGTACCAATGGGTGGTGTTGGCCGCTGGATGCCGTATTGCTTCAATTGCGGTGTGGATTTACAGAATGACCCGAGTTACAAATGGGTAGCGAATTGACGGAAGTCGAGGGGCTAATGACTGTTGGCCTTGATACCTTCGGCTGCCTGGATGAGGCTTTTGACTTCATTCTCATTGAAGCGGGCTTCCTTGATGTAGCGGAGCAGATTCATTACTTCGGGTTGGTCATGAAGATAGCCGACAACTTCTGGGTCCGTGGACGAGGACAAGCGGAAAAGCACGTCAGGGTCGGCCGCCATAACCTTGGCCAGCTCCTTGATTACCTCCGGCCTCGGCGGGCGCTCCTTGCCGCGCTCGATACGGCTGAGGTAGGCGGCGGAAATGCCTACCTTGATTGCCGTCTCGCGCAACCCGAGATCTTGGGCGACCCGAAGGTCGCGGATGGTCTCGCCAAAGTTTTTCATAGGGCTAATATACCTCCTTGTTTAGTGTTACGCAACATACAATTTGTCTGGTAAATGTTGCCTAAGTTTGGTATAGTTTGGTTGATTTTCACCGGCAGGCTGTCAACCATTCCTGTTTTGAATCTGTGTCCTCCGCCGGCCACTGCCCTGCGGGAGAGGCTACATGAGCAATGAAGAGGTCCTGAAACTGAAAGATGTCGCCGCCTTACTAAAGGTCGGCGAGAAAACGGTCTACTCCATGGCCCAGGCCGGGGAACTGCCTGCTTTTAAGGTCCGAGGCCAGTGGCGATTCTCCCGAAAAGATATCGACGCGTGGATAGAGCAACAGAAACGTACAACCCGAGATTTCGGTGAGGACGAGCAGAAATGACATCAGCCTCGGTGAACGGAGTTTCTTCATGAGCAGTAAAAAGAACATTCAGGCCGAGAACACCATTCCAGCCGGATACACGCTCGACTACGTTTCGGGCAAACAACTCAAGGAAACGAACAAGGAATTGGTCCGGCAGCGCGTGGCTCGCGCCCTTATTCACGAATATGGATTCTCGCCGGAAGATATGGAACTGGATTTCTCCATCGGCGGCCGCAAGAAGGTGGACGTGGCCATCTTCCACCATGGCAAGGAACACACCATCGAGAATTTCGGCCGCGCTATCATCTGCCGCCAGGAGCCAAACGTCGGAAAGAACACAGTGCGTATCCGTGATTACGAGCAGGCCTCCACAGATCTCGGCGAACTCGAGACCATTATTCGCGAGGTCGATGCGGTTCAGTACGGTCTGTGGACCAACGGCCTGGAGTTCTTTTTTGTCGAGAAGGAGCAAAAGCGCTTCGAAATCAAGTGCAACCCGATTGGCGACTGGCCGATGGCGGAAGAGTCGGTCGGCACTAAGGATGTTATCTCCGATGCCCACATCCGCGTCGCCGACGGTGAAATGCTCAAGATCACATTCCGCCGTTGCCACAACTTCATTCACGGCAACGAAGGCATGCCCAAGGATGCCGCCTTCTGGCAGTTCCTGTACCTGATTTTCTGTAAGATGCACGACGAGAACTTGCGTGCCAAGCAGCGCCAGGCTTGGCAGCGCCGCTTCTGGGCTGGCCCGAAGGAACAGTTCGAGGTCCAGGGCCGCAAGGCCATCCGCATCCGCATCGAGGAGCTTTTCGCCGAGGTCAAGAAGAAGTATAAGAACATTTTCCGTGGTAACGAGGAGATCGCCCTCTCCGACCGGGCGCTGGCCTTTATCGTTTCTGAATTGGCGAAGTACGATTTCACCCGCACGGATGTCGATGCCAAGGGCGTGGCCTACCAGGAACTGGTGGGCGTCAACCTGCGAGGAGACCGTGGTCAGTATTTCACTCCCCGGGGCGTCGTAAAGCTGGTGGTTGAAATGCTCGATCCCAAGGAGAGCGAAACCCTGCTGGACCCGGCATGTGGCACTGGTGGCTTTCTGGTCGCGACCCTGGGGCACATGCTGAAGAAATTCCGCAAGGAGCAAAATACTCAGCCCGGCAACGAAAACACCTCTGAGTTCCTAAACGTCCACGAGCAGCTGAGGGAGTATGCCGCGGCCAATGTATTCGGGGCCGACTTCGATCCTTTCCTGATCCGCGCCGCCCAGATGAACATGGTGCTGGCTGGCGATGGCCGTGGCCATATTTACAACATCAACTCCCTTGAGTTTCCGCTGGGGCATCTTGCCGATCTGTCCTCCGCCAAGAAGGAAATCCCGCTAGGGTCGGTAGACATCATCGCCACAAATCCTCCCTTCGGCTCTGACATTCCAATTACCGACGAGCACATCCTGAAACAGTACGAGTTGGCCCATAACTGGGAACCGGATGGCGAAGGCGGTTTCCGCGGCACAGGCGTCCTTAAGGGCAGCGTTGCACCCGAAATCCTCTTCATCGAGCGCTGCATCAAGTGGCTCAAACCTGGCAAGGGTCGTATGGGCATAGTCCTGCCTGATGGAGTCCTTGGCAACCCAGCGACGGAATATATCCGCTGGTGGATCATGCGCGAAACCCAGGTACTCGCCTCCATCGATCTGCCAGTTGAAGCCTTTGTCGCTGAGGCCAACGTTAATATTCTTACCAGTCTGCTGTTCCTCCGCCGCAAGGATGACAAGGAGAAGCATCGCGAGGCGCTGGGAGGTGTGGAGGAATATCCAGTCTTCATGGCCGTGGCCGACAAGGTTGGTTTTGATCGCAGAGGCAACAAGCTTTACAAGCGGACGCCAAACGGCGAAGAGATCGTGGAGCCCAAGCAGCATACCGAGCGCATCCGAATTGGGGGGCGCTTTGTGGAACGAACGCTAACGCGCAGTGAAAAAATCGAGGATAACGATCTGCCAATCATCGCTGAAAAGTACCGCGAGTTTCTCAAGGAGCATGACGGATGTGCGAGCAAGACGAAGTTGCTGAAGTCCCGCAGGCGGTAGCAGAAGAGAACAATCCCGATGACTTTTTCTTCGATCTCCTCACTGGTGATAAGGAAAGCGCGACGCCCAAGAAGCTGCTTGTACAGAAGGTGCTGCGCCAACTGATCGAAAGCTACGGATTTGATCGAGTGGATCTTAAGGTCAATTACAATCCGCAGATTCAAGGGCAGGGTCGAAAGCGTGTTGACATTGCCGTCTTTCGGCCTGGCTCCGAACACAACAATGACACCCTGCAGCGGGTCATTGTTTGCAAAGTCCAGAAGAAACGCGACAAGCTTCGGTCCATTGTCGAAGCTGATTCCGACTTGCGTGAACTCAAAGAGTTGCTGGAGCTGATCCCCGGTGCCACGCTCGGTATGTGGACCAACGGACAAGAGGAGTTTCTGTTTCAAGTCGAACGCACGCGCTTCGAGGTTCGGCAGAAGCCGCTTGGGGTATGGCCGGTGCCCGGGGAGAACACCACCGACCTTGATCGAACAGGTGGAGTCATTCAGATCGGCGCAGAGGCAGAGAACCTCGAAGATGCATTCCAGCGCTGCTATCAGTACCTGAACCGAAATCTCGGCCTTGACCATAAAGATGCCTTCAAGCAGTTGGCGGTTCTCATGCTGGCCAAGATTTACGATGAGACGCTGCCGACTGAGGAGCGCAAGTTCTGGATCAAGGGAGACGAACCTTTCACCGATGTCGGTCAGCAGGCCATTGCCCGACGCATCAACGAGTCCATCACTGGTGCCAAAACGTGGCAGCCACAAGTGCTAACTAGAGGCTGGGATCTGACGCTGGAGCCAGACCAGACTGCACGCGTAGTCATGGAATTGGCACGCTACTCGTTGAGTGAAACCCAGCCTCGCTATCGCACCGGCGCCTTTCGCTCGATTGCTAGCGGCGTGATGGATGGACGAGAAGGGCGCTATCCCACACCTCTCAATGTCGCTGAAATGGCAGTTGAGATGCTTGACCTTCAACCCGATGAACGGGTATTAGACTGCTCAAGCGGTACTGGAACGTTCCTCGCCATGACAGCGGTCCACATCTTCAAGAAGAAACTGGCGGCCCACGGCACCACGTTAGACGAAGCTACGAGCGAGCAAATCCGCACCGCGCAAAACGAAACGGCAGCTTGGGCAGCTGGCAATGCTCTGGGCTGCGACATTGACCCTTACCTAGCGGTGACTAGCCGCATGAACCTCTTGTTCACAACCGGGAATCCTGGAAGGATCTTCCGCATCGACGCCCGCACTTTCCCGGATGGCGAGCTTGATGGCAATGATGCCGCTCGTCCGGCTATGCAGTTGGGCACAATGGATGCTGTTCTGCTCAATCCCTGGTTCTCAACTAAAGATACTGTGAACGATGCTTCCATTCTGCAGCGCTATGAGCTAGGCAACAACTGGGAGCCGGATGAGGAAGGTGGATATCGCAATTCCGGCAATCTAAATGAGGGCGGTATACCTCCTGAGGTGCTGTTTCTCGAACGTTCTTTGCAGTGGGTAAAGCCTGGCACTGGACGCGTGGGCATCCTGTTGCCAGATGGGCTCCTAGGCAATCCAGCACAAGAATATGTGCGTTGGTGGATACTCCATCACTGTGAAGTACTAGCCAGCGTTGATTTGCCGATAGAGCCGTTTAAGGTGACTGTCAAAGAATACGGATTAACACCCGCTTTGCCCAGTTTCCTAGTATTGCGCCGCCGTGGTCAGGAGGAATTAATCAACACCGAACATCCTGAGTACAACGTTTTCATGGCGGTAGTGGATCGTGCAGGTGTTGATGCGAGGGGAAATCTTCTTTTCCAGCGAGCACCAGACGGAGAAGAGTTGATCTTTGATCAGGAAGTTGTCGAGCGGGTCCGTCAAGGCGGCGAAATCGTAATTCGGCGCAATATGCGTCGCAGTCGGCGTGTGCAAGACGAGCTTCCTATAGTCGCAGAAAAGTTTCAGGAGTTTCTGTTGACGGGAGAGGTGTCCGCGTGATCATTAAAACAATTCCTAGCACTTGGTTAATTGAGGCCGAACATCGTCTTGATTGCGGACCGTTCGTAAAAGGGGGCGTAGAAGCGCGTAAAACTATCGAGAATCTGCGCTACCCCAAAAATCGCCTTGTTGACTTAACGCTGGATGGGATTAATGGCATGTATCACGTTGGCCAAGACAAAATTGTTTGGGCGGAAAATGGTGCCGTCGGAGTCCCATTTCTTCGAAGCTCGGACATTCTGAAAGCGGACTTGTCCAACCAGCCATTCATTTCAAGGGATCAGGTTGCAGAGAATTATTTGTTTCAGTGCCCGAGAGGCACAACCTTAATTACACGATCTGGAACGATCGGGCGGATGGCGTATATGAGATCCGACATGGAGAAGATGGCTATATCGCAAGATGTACTTAAAGTAGTTCCAGATCAACAGCGAGTGAAGGCCGGATTTCTCTTCGCTTTTTTGAAATCAAAATATGGCATTCCAATTGTAACCGGAGGAACCTTCGGATCAATCATCGTTCATATTGAAGCAGAAAATATAGCCGATCTGCCTGTTCCACGTCTCGGAGATGTCGAGGATCAAGTCCACAAGTTGGTTGAAGAAGCAGCGAACCTCAGAGTAGAAGCGACTGAACAAATCAAATCAGCCGTGGTGGAGTTTTCTCTGTTTTCTCAAGGCAGTGAACGCAGATATGTTCCTCCGCGAATAGGTCTCGTCCTGGCTTCTGAATTGCAAAGTAGGATGGATGCTGCATACCACGACACTTCTGCAAGCAAAATTCGTAAGTCTATACTTTCGGGGCGCCATGCACGTATTGGGGATATGTGCAGTGGGGTATTTCTTCCTGGGATATTCAAGCGTATATATGCTGAAGATGTCCGTTACGGAGCGTATTATCACTCCGCAGCTTCCGTTTTTAGCATTTCTCCATCCCCAAAAGCCATATTGTCGCGAAAGAGTAATTGCTTTGAGGAAGTTCTTTTGTCTGAAGGTACAGTGCTTATCCAAGGATTCGGACAAGAAGATGGCCTGATTGGGCGCACGGCATGGGTTGGAAAGAACCTTCATGGATCTGCAACAACACACATGTTTGTAAGGTTAAATGCGCATGACGAAAGGCTCGCGGGATACCTGTTTGCTTTTCTCTCATCAGAGGCTGGCTATGCATTATTGACCAAACTTCCATATGGGGGGTCAATACCGCATTTGAATGCATCCCAAGTTGCCGATATGCCTATACCGTTGCTAGACGATCATCTAATGGATCGAGTTAGCGCCCTAATCCTAAAGGCGAATAAGAATCGAGATCACGCCATTGATCTTGAAAATGAGGCAAGTGCCATTGTCGAGCATACGATAGCAGGAGGTGCTCGCTAATGGCCAAGGTCATCCCTATCGGGCAACCGGCGAATGATGCTGAACGTACTGCAATCGGCTTCCTTCGGGATCACCTGCCCGAAAGTTGGTTGATCTTTCACAATTTCGAAATGCGCCAGGGCGAGGAGGTATTTGAGATCGACCTCGCCCTCCTCGCACCTCACGCACTGTACCTGGTGGACATCAAAGGCACTCACGGCAACATCGATGTGTACGGTTCAAAGTGGTATCCCGAGGGGCGTCAACCGTTCGTGTCACCGCTGGCCAAACTGCGTAGCCATGCCAAGATTGTGGCTACAATCATCCGCGAGAGCAATTCTGGCTTGATCGAACTGCGCAAGGCCCATGTGCATGCGACGGTGCTGTTGACCGCCGATGATGCTGCTGTAATCGACCCTGAAGGCAAAGACGGTCCAGATGTGACCGATTACAAGCGGTGTCTGAAATACTTTCGCGAAACGAGCCGCATCCCAGCAAGCCGGCTGAAAGACATCACCCGCTTCCACGCTCAGATTGCCAAGGCAATCACCGGCAAAGCTAAGCCGCGAAGCGCCGCACTCGTGTTTCGTGACTGGCAAGTTGAAGAGCGGCTTGGCGGAACCGATCGCTACACGGAATATCGTGCCAAGCACAACTTGCTTGGAAAGAGCGGCGGCTTTGCACGCCTTCGGGTCTACAAAGCAGATCCATATCAGGATGCAGCTGCACGCAAGGAAGAGTTCAAGAAAATCAGCAATGCCTATCGTGCGGTGGCGCACATGCCGACTCACGCCAATGTGCTGGCCGTAAAAGATCTCTTCGTCTCAGACGAAGAAAATCAGGTGGTGCTGGTTACTGAGGATCTGCCCGGTCAAGCATTACGTCTCCACATCAAAAAGCCCTCGATGGCGCTTACCTTTGACCAAAAGCTCCAGGTGATGCAAGACGTACTGGCCGCTCTCGACCACGCGCACCGGTATGAGGTAATTCATCGCAACCTCACGCCGGATGCAGTTCTCGTGACCAAGGGAGGTCAAGCCAGGGTCACCGGCTTTGACTTCGCCCGAGTAGGCAAGAATCGCACCTCGACCATCGCTGATCAAGTTGTGGATGACCTGGATCCGACCTATCAAGCTCCGGAATGCGACAAGGATCCGAGACAAGCAAGCATTGCGTCCGACCTCTATGCCGCCGGGTTGATCTTTTACGAATTGCTGACCGGCGAGCTGCCTTTTGAAGGCATCGACCAGATGATGGAGGCCGACGGCAAATTTCCGATGAAGCCTTCGGAGCACAAGCCGGACCTTCCCAAGGGAATTGACGACTGGTTGCAGAAATTTTGCGAATTTGACCCAGAGGAACGTCATGCCAGCGCAGCCATCGCCCGCAAGGCATTGGATGACCTGATTCTGCCTGAAGCCAAGAACGACACTGCTCCCGACAGTAGCAGCCAAACTGCGGCTGGAGCGCCGCTGCCAGACAATTTACGCCAATTGCCCAAAGACTTTGTTCTCGCAGAGCGCTTCACAATACAGCAGAAGCTTGGAGAGGGCGGCTTCGGTGCCGCTTACAAAGTGTTCGATGCTTACGGAGATGTCGTCCGTGTCATCAAAATCATCGACAAGGACCGTCGGAGTGTTTTTGAGCGTCTCAGACGCGAATATAAGACCTTGACCAATCTGCCAGAACATCCACACGTGGTGAAAGTAATCTGGGCAGATCGCATGGCCGACACAAAACAAACTCCGTACATAGTCTTTGAATATGTAGAAGGTTTGGATGTTTCGGACCTGATTGATGCTGAGGCATTATCGCTGGATGATGCGGTGCGTATTGCGCGCGAGGCTGCCGAAGGGCTAGCCCATCTCCACAAGCACGGTGTCTACCACCAAGACGTCAAGCCTTCTAACCTGCTGTGGACTGACAAGGGTGTCCGCATTATCGATTTTAATGTCGCAGTCTCCGAAAACGACGAGGTTCAAGGTGGCGGCGGTACGCGCCGTTATCTGCCGCCGGATTACGATTACTCCTCCGAACCAAATGCCTCGGATCGAATAGACCGCGATCTTTATGCCCTGGGGATCTCCTTCTACGAGTGTTTGACCGGCAAGTACCCTTTCGACGACTCGACGCCGCCGATCAAGACCCAGCCCAAGGACCCAAAACAGTTCAAAGGCCGCGCCGACCTCAACTCATCACTAATCAATGTTCTGGTGAAGATGATCGCGCCGGAGCGCAAGGATCGTTATGTGTCGGCGGAGGAGTTCCTGATTGCCCTGGCTGGGGTCAACCACTATCGTTCGGTGCTGACCACCGGCGAGATTGGAACCGGGCCCAAGGTGGTGGCCAAACTGGGCTTCGCGCCGACCAAGCCCAACACCAACCCTTTTGTCACCCATCTGCTGACCCTCTACAGCCAGAGCCAGATATCCAATGCTGGCACGCGTGGCCTCGACGAAGTTGGCAAGGCCACCTATGTGCCGACCTACCTGGACGAGAAACTCAAGCCCGCACTGCTCAAGGGCGAGTTTCGGCTGGTGATCATCAGCGGCAACGCCGGCGACGGCAAGACGGCGTTCATTCAACAGTTCGAGGCCTTTGCCGAGAGCAAGGGCGCACAGATGCAGCGTGGCGCGAATGGCGCGGTTTTCCAGCTCAAAGGGCACACCTACCAGAGCAACTACGACGGCAGCCAGGATGAAGGCGATGAGCGCAATGATGCCGTGCTGCAGAAGTTCTTCGCCCCCTTCGCTAGCAAGAGCGGTTCTGGATGGCCTGAGAATCATACCCGCCTGATCGCCATCAACGAGGGACGTCTGGTTGATTTCTTCCTCGAGCATGAAGAGGAATTTCCGGTGCTTGCCAGGCAGATTCAGCAGGGTTTGGCCGGGGCCACTCCGCAAGATGGTATCGCGGTCATCAACCTCAACATGCGCTCGGTAGTCGCCGAACCTGAGGAAGGTCAGCCCTCGATTCTGGAGCGTCTGATCGCCCGAATGACGCAACCGGAATACTGGCAGGCCTGCGAGAAGTGCAACCTAAAGGACAAATGCTATGCCTACCACAACTCTCGGACCTTCCAGGACTCGGTAGCCGGTCCCAAGGTGATTGAGCGCTTAAAGATGCTCTACACCATCACCCACCTGCGTGGCCGTCTGCATATCACTATGCGCGATCTGCGATCGGCGCTGGCCTTCATGCTGGTGGGCACTCGGGATTGCGACGGCATTCACCAGCTCTATCAGCAAGGCGGTGAAGAGACCCAGAACCGCATCCTTGACGGTTTCTACTTCAATTCGTGGCTAGGCGGGGCTGAAGGTTCCAATGACCGTCTGATTTCTCTGCTGCGCGAGATTGACGTCGCTGAAGTCAGCAACCCTGATCTGGACCGGGAACTTGGCTTCCTCAACCCCGAAACAAAGGCCATGAGCCGCTTTTCGTTCGCGGAACGAACCGGTTACGACGACCAGCTGGTGGAGACGCTGTTCCGCGATCTGCCCCGGGATTACTCGTCGAAGAACCGTGCGCGACTGATCGCCAAGCATCGGAATTACCTCTCGCACATGCGTCGTCGCCATTTCTTCGAGCGGCGCGATGCCCGGTGGGAAGAGATGCTGCCCTACGCAAGCATCGATCCCTTCCTGAATGCAATCGAGAAGCCTGGACTGAAAAGCCCGGATGAGGTAGTCGGCGTGCTCCGAGCTATCAATCGGGGCGAAGGCTTGAGTGATCCTGCGCGGTTGGGCAACCAGTTGGCGCTGAGAGTCCGCCAGGTTGATAAAGGCACAATCCGCAGCTACCGTCTCTTCAGCGGAGATAATTTCACGCTTCGCACCGAACAGGAAATGGCGGCCCGTCCTTTCCTCGAGTGCTTGTCTCAAGCGCTGGTGCTGCTATATGACTCCGGCGACGGGCACAAGGCAAGATTGCGCATTAATCTCGACATTTATGAAATGCTGATGCGGCTAAACAACGGGTACCGGCCCAGTATCGAGGAACAGGAAGGTTTCTACCTGAGCCTTGCGGTCTTCAAGAATGTATTGTCGGCCGCTCCGTATCAGGAAGTTCTCTTGACCGAAACCGGCTTCGAGTTCTTCCAGATCCGCCGCGACAACGAAGGCATCCTGCACCTGGGAAAAGCAAGCAGGAGGGCTGAAGCATGAGCATCAAAGGCAGAGACAAGGAGTTCCGCACTCCCAAGACGACCTATATCGATTTCAAACACATCGAGCTGGATCGTGTGCTGACCATGCTCTTCCCCCGGCTGAAATACGACGGTTACGCCAGCCGACGCCCGCCTCGTGGGGGCGACCTGACGGTGGAAGAGTTCATGGAGGATTTCCTTGAACACAGGGAATGGTTTGCGGGCTTTGATCGTTTTCCGCAGGTCGTACACCGCTGGATCGAGACCGATCTGATGGATGTGGTTAATCGGGGCAAAGCCAATCAGGCCCTGGCCGCTCCGAGGCCGCTCCACGGCAACACCTATAAGTTCCGCAACGCCAAGCACACCCGTGACTACGGTGCGGCTGAGCAGATTTACTGGATGCTTTTCTATGCTCGGAAAGGCAAAGGCCAAGCGGCGAGAGACGCCTTGAAGCGCTTCTTCTTCCCGGGAATCGATTTGGTGACGGACCGTTACGACCCCAAAGCATCCGTGGATGTGGAAACGCAGGCAATTCTGCGTTTGGATCACCAGGTCACCCAGGACATGAAGGATTCCAAGGAACCTTCGCGTTTCCAACCGCTGTGTGTCGGTCAGGCCGACATTATGGCCGACGACATTCTGCGGCTACTGGCCTACGAGGCATTTATTCCGCGATCAGTGCTGGTGGACTACCTCAAAACCGTGATGGCATTCCATTTGGCGCTTTACCACCTTAAGCTGCTGCAGATGCTTCCAAAGCTGGTGAAACAGCGTTCCGGCAACGATCTCTGCAGCACCAAGGAATGTCCGATCAATCCAGGCCTTGACAATGCGCTGGAAGGTTGTCCTTATCGCGTAGCACTGGTCGTGGATATGGGCGACATCAACAACCCGCACATGGCTGAATTGGCTCGCAAGTCCGCTGACCGGCACTATCGTCAGATTCCGAGCTTCGTGCAAGCCAATTTCGTCGTCAAGAAGCTCGATGAAATGGCGGAATACCTGAGCAAAAAGACGGGCAAACTGGCTGCTCCCGGGGGTGGCGTGTTCAGCGTCGGCGATCTGGTTTCCCTGCTGAAGCCCGAGCACGAGGCCGAACGGCGAGCATACTTCAAGTTCCGCCTGGCTAGCCTGATCGAGGAGTCGAGCTCCGGGAGTGAGGACGTCGATCCGGAGATCCGGGAAGTCACTGCAATGGGACTTGGCGAGTTCGAATCTTTCATCGAAATCTTGATGGCATATCGCGGTAAGTATCACCGCCAGTACATCACCGAGTGTCTGGATTCTCTCCTCCTGAAGAACAAGGAAAACGGCTTGTTGGGCCAATCCCGAACGAAGGGAAGTCCTCGGCGGTTTGTACTAGGGAGCAAGCTATTGGAGGTGCTGCTTCAGGTGGCCGTGCTTACCCAGGACGGCGGATGCTTTGTGACTCGCGAAGTCCGAATTGAGGAGTTACTTGCTTTCCTGAGAAACCGCTACGGCCTTTACATCGACCGGCTACCCGAAGGAGCCCAGGCCAACAGCAGCATCCTCGACAGACGCGCCTTGCGCCTCAACCTCGAAGCCTTTAAGCGTCGCCTGCGCGAAATCGGATTCTACGAGGACCTATCCGATGCTTACGTGACCCAGAAGGTATCTCCCCGCTATGCGATTGGGAGAAATGACGGAACAGTTAATAACGGGAGGCGGACGCATGAGTAACTCGTTCAACAAGCTTCCCCAGGATAAATTGAACGCAGCGGTCGCCGGCCTGCTGTGCCCCCGTATCGAGGCGAGCCTGGGTGACCGTGGCCCAGGCCACTGCATGCGGGTCACCGATCTCGACGACGACATAATGGAGTCGGTGTGCAAGGAACTGCGCAGAACCCGGCCCGACGGAAACATTTTTATTCTCGGCAGCCATGATCAGGAGGACCAACCATTCCGAGTCACCTCCACCAAACTGGTGGAGCTTCGTAATCCTGACTCGAACGGCGAGCTTCGTCAGCCTTTGCTGGTCTTCATACCGACCTCGCTCCGCACGAGCGCCGAGGATTCTTTTGGGGTGGCGACGTTCGAGGAGCTGACCTTCACCGGTATCTACAAGGACCTGATCAACTCACTGCTTGATCGGCTCCCAGTAAGCTTGGTCGGCTACGTGCGTGATCTTTTGAGTATCCTCACGGAGGAGGAGTGGCTGTTTGCCGATGATGTTTCTCGGGTGCGGTATCTACTCACAGCGCTCGAAAACGGGATTGATGGTGAGACCCTCGGGGCCAGTCTCTATGAATTGACTTTGATTCCGGACTTCAAGCTTTTTGCCGATCCCGGGATGGTCAATGGCAAGATTCGCCGAAATCTCGGCAGCGTCCGCAGCCTGATAGCCTCTCACAAGTCGGCTCGTGGCCGCATCGCCGATTTGGGACTTAGCGACAAAGCCTTGAACGCGCGCCTGTTCAGATACTTTGAGAAATACGATGTCCAGGAGCCGGAATCCTGGACGCCTCCGATTGCGACCGACAACAGCTGGTGGAGCGTATCGTTCGACAAGTGGACGTTCCAGGAAGAGCTTTCCCTGGACAAGGTCCTTCTGTCGGTCCTGGAAACCGACTTGCCGGTCGTACAGAAAGACCAGACTGACGATCAACTTTCCGGCCTAATCGGACAACAGGTCTTGGTTCCCACCGACCGCCGCAAGATGAACGTGGTGTTCGAAGTAAATCCTCACCCAGGCAAGGTCAGCGGACTTGACCATTTTACGGTTCAGATCATTTCGCAGAACGATGGTCCAGTTGGGAAAACCAAGAAGGTAAAAGCCTGGAAGCCAAATCGCTTGCAATGCACAACCAATCTTGCCAAACTCGACAAGATCGAATTCGAAGAAGGATGGCATTTCATCCGCATCCTGCCTTGGACGGCTGATGGCGATCCAATCCCGTTGGAAGCGGATTCCGGTTCAGAGGGTGCGAAACGCCTCTATGAGAGCGAACCTTTCTACGTCCTACCCGGCGGCGGCATCGAGGAAGAACCACCGCAGCGCGCCATACCCATTGAACAGAGTCTGGAGCATGCTCGTTTCCGGCTGCAACTGACTGCGTTGGGGGATGAGCGCGATCCGGCCGAGATTGTCATTAGCGGAGCCGTTTGGGCTGAAGGCGGTCGCTCGAAAAAGTCCTCTCGTCAAGAAACTTTGCTTGCGAAGTTCGGCCGTGACGGGGCTGTACAGGTCCCGCTTTCGCGCATGCTCAAAACCATAGAGCAGCGCATTCTGGCGGAGCCCAAACATCCGTCGGGCTGGAGAATGCAGATCAATCTGAATACCGCGGAGCCGCCGTCCGAGGTTGGACTCGCGCTACCAGCTTCGGCTGCGATGGCCTCCTTCCTGGCAGCTCGTGAAGAGTTCTTCGCCACAGTGCGCAAAGGCAATGCCGAGCTAATCATGCAGGGGCTTTCATTTCGAGACTCGGAGAAAGAATGCCTTGCATATGCCGAGGCATACCTCGACCTGGTAAGGAATCTTGCCCGTCAGGCTGAGACAACTTCTGGTGCCGAGCGCCAGCAGTACCTCCAAACCCTCCGAAATGTTTTAGCCGTTGATTCCATTCACGTCATCTTGACCGACTTCCGTGGAAGACACCGGGAAGCGGTGTTGGTCTCCCCAACCCATCCGCTTCGCACTTTGTGGCTGAGCAGTTGGGTCACCCTGGGCAAGGATTGGATCGAGAAGATCAAGGCGGGCGGTAGAGACTACATTCCTAATATCCGCTCTGCGCTGCTGGATACTCTTGTGCCGTCTGCCTATCCCGTGGGGATTCCTGTCGAGGATAGCCGCATTTTTACCCCAGTCGGCAACCTGAATGCTTTCTGGGCGCTCTACGCTCCGACAACTGAAGAGAATTCGCGCGGCCTAATGGCAGAGATCTGTTCCGCCCTGGGTTTGGCTGAACCTTCGGCTGCGGGAACCGATATTTCTGGCAAAGTCATTGCAGACAAAATCGAGCGCTACCTTTCCCAACATCCGTATGTGCGGGAGTTATCGTTAAACATTTTTAACCCGGGTGCCGGTTCGGTGATAGCGGATGCTCTTCTGTCGCTCCAGCAGAAGCGTGAGCATGCCGATTTGCGTTATGACATTCGACTCTTTACATCCGATCCCGACGCGCCGGTTTTGGGTGAGGCGATTGAAGCGATGGTTCGCCCCGGAGCTACGGTGAACGAGGCTGCCGACGCGTTTGCGACGTCAACGGGTAGCCATCTGTTCTCTAAGCTAAACTTGGCCAAGCACGCGCTGAATGAGTTCCATGCGAATCCGAAGGAGTTCCCTGCACACATCAGCGTTCTCCTGGATGTGTTTCCCGCCGAGGAGCTTTCGATTGCCGAAAAGCCGATGGGGGTAACACCTCTGCATGGGCTGATACAAGACTTCGATACTGAATTCGTTGATGACGATTCGGGCACCTTCTGGAACAAGCGGCCGATTGTGGGGCGCTCCCTTAGTGCGGATACCCATGCAGCGTGCTTCGATTTGCTGTCTTCCCTGAACCGGCAACTCTGTTTTGCAATCTCAGCGGTCGCAGCCTCAGGTGCCAGTTTTAAAGCCGTCCCCGTCGTGACACTTGGCCTGGATGTGGCTCAACGTGAATTGATCTATGAAGTCCACCAGATCAGCGATTGGGTGTTCACTATCGACCGCAATATGGGGATCGAGTTTTTCGACCATGGCGGACGGAAAAACAGACCGGATTACCTGATTGATTATGTGCCGGGCGCCAGCTCTCAATCGGCACACAACCTGATCATCTCTTCACGCTCGAATGATGAACTGGAGGCTATGCTGAAGCCGGTGTTGCTTGAGCGCGGCTTGTCCGCCGATGGCGAGCAGTCAATTCAAATTCTGGCAAACCTTCGCTCGCTTTCGGGCCAGCTTGCCCTGAAGCTGATTTCTGCACGCACCCAACAGGCGGAAGCACTTGGCCTGGCTCTGGCGCGTCTCTATCTCGAATATCAGGGCGCATTGAGCAATCAGGTCATTGTGCCCCTGGATGCGCACACGGATCTTTACCGCTCAAGCGGTCAATCAGACGATGTCAACGATGCCATCAGCCTGCAACGTACCGACCTGGGGCTGTTCGATTTGGATTTGAATACCAGGATAATCACTTGCAACTTGGTCGAGGTGAAATGCTATTCACAGGTCCGCGACTTTGCGGCCTTCAACCAACTGAAGGAGCGGATTTCCGCCCAAATCAATCAGAGCGAGCGCATTCTCCAGCGTCACTTCGATCCGGCCTTGAAGAATCCGGACCGGCCCGATAGGTTGCTCAAGAGCCGGGAGTTGGCGCAGATCCTTCGTTTCTATCTGGAGCGCTCTTTGCGCTACGGGATCTTTGACACCACTGCTGCGGAGGAAGCGCGAGGTTTACTCGAATCCATCGAGCAGGGGTACTCGCTTCAATTTAGGCGCTGCGCCCTGATTTTTGACTTCGACAAGGCAGGAACCGAGGCCCCGGACAACGAGGTGGGCATTGAATTTCACCGGATAGGCAAGGATCTTATTCACGCCCTGCTGGAAAGCCTTCGTAAGCCGATTTCAAACGAGATGGAGGAAGGACCGGCCGCACAGATTCTCAGCGAGCAATTCATTCCGGATGTGCCGAAACTCGAAACTGCGGCGTTTATCGCACCCAAGAGAGCGAGGTCAACGTCCTGGACGATTGATCAGCTGTGGGACAAACCGGAAGAGCCGATCACCCGCTCAGTACCTCCAGCAGCAGCGAAAGCACCTGTGTCCGCCCACGAAGAGACAGATGAACAGCCGAAACCTGTCGAAGCGCCCCCTCAGCCTTCAATTGCTGCGGAAGAGGAAAAGGAGGACGAACAGCATGCCGTCGTTACTGCGGAACGAAAAGCTGCTGCGGATCCTCAATTGCCAGATCATCCGGAATCTGATCCCGCGTCTCAAGAAGAGGTCCCCTATGACATCATTCTTGGCGTCAATGGTAACTCGCCACAGTACGGTTTACTTGGAGAGGTCTCCGGGAGAAAGGTCGCACTGGATCTTAACCACACCCACACGATCAGTCTCTTTGGGGTTCAAGGCGGTGGTAAGAGCTACACCATTGGAACAGTGATCGAGATGGCCTCCATGCCGCTTCAGCATATCAATGTGCTGCCAAGCCCACTCGCCACGGTTATTTTCCATTACAGCCCGACGCAGGATTATGCGCCGGAGTTTACTTCGATGATCAATGCGAACTCGGTGGATGAGGAGATCCGCATTCTTCGTGAGCGTTATAAGGCAAACCCGGAGGCTCTGAAGGATGTGCTGATTCTTACGCCTGCGAACAAGGTGGAAGAACGCCGGGCCGAGTACCCAGATATTGAGGTTAAGCCCATCGCTTTCTCTGCCTCTGAGCTCAAATCCGCGCACTGGAAATTCCTGATGGGTGCAATCGGCAGTCAGAGCATGTATATGCGGCAAATCAATCTCATCATGAGAGGCTTGCGAGATAACCTGACATTGGAGACTCTACGAGAAGGCATCAATGATTCAGGCCTCTCCGATCATCTGAAAGAACTGGCCCAAACGCGTCTGCTGTTCGCTGGCGAATACATCGACGACAGCCAACGACTTCAAAACTTAATTCGTCCGGGTCGTTTGATCATCGTGGATCTGCGCGATGAGTACATTGAAAAGGACGAGGCGCTCGGTCTGTTTGTGGTAATGTTGCAGATTTTTTCGGAAGCTACCTACCATGGAAGCACCTTCAACAAGCTCGTGGTTTTCGATGAAGCCCACAAGTACATCGAAAACGATGATTTGGTTTCTGGCTTGGTTGAGGTCGTGCGCGAGATGCGGCACAAAGGGACTAGTATCATGGTGGCCTCACAGGACCCGCCATCAGTTCCCGTTTCCCTGATCGAGCTGTCTTCGCAGATCATCATGCACAAATTTAACTCGCCTGCTTGGCTGAAACACATCCAGAAGGCGAATGCCGCTCTTGGCGAGTTGACCTCCGACAAGATGAGCCATCTCGGAACCGGTGAGGCCTATGTGTGGTCGAGCAAGGCCTCGGACGACGCCTTCACCCGGGGCGCGGTGAAGGTCAAATGCCGTCCTCGCATCACGCAGCACGGTGGCAGCACCAAAACGGCTGTCGGTCGGTAAAGGAGGATTAATTATGAGCTCTAAACCTGACGGAGCCGGAGCCAGGGCCTGTTGGTTTGTCGGGGCGACATACGGTACCGATGATCAGACACCCCGTTTTCTGCAGGAAGGCATTTGGGAGAATGGGTATCAGGACAAATACCTCGACGCCGTGAGGTCCATCCAGGTTGGCGATAGTATAGCGATCAAATCGTCCTATACGCGGAAACACGATCTGCCCTTTGAAAACCGAGGCCAAACTGTTTCAGTCATGGCGATCAAAGCTATTGGAAAGGTAAAAGAGAACCTCGGTGATGGCCGTAGCTTGAGGGTTGACTGGAAACCCTTCGACTCGCCGCGTGAGTGGTACTTCTATACCAATCGAGGTACGGTCTGGCGCGTCTTGCCTGGCGACTGGACCACAGACGCGCTGATCGGATTTACGTTCGAGGAAAAGGCGCAGGACATCATCCGGTTCCGCAACGCTCCGTACTGGCGAGAGCGTTTCGGTGATGGTTCCGTCGACAAACGCCGCTTCAACTGGACCCGCTTTTATGAGGCGGTGGCCGACAAGCTCCTTACCTTCAGAAACCGGCGCGATGAGCTGATTTCCGGAATTCACGCTATCGCTTCCAAGGTTGACGGCCTGTCAAACCTGCAGGATCAATTTGGAGATGGCTCACCCGGGCCCCTAAAGGACATCTGCCCATTTACTGTCATGGGCATATTCAACCGGGGGATCACGGATGCCAATCGCAAGGCCATTGCGAGTGAACTGGCCAGTTTAATTGGTGTATCCGAACCTGTTCCTGACTCCTTTGAGGGGATTCCAACTCTCAACAATCAGAAGTCATGGTTTTTCGGTTACGACAACAAACGTCAAACGGATGACATTGAAACCCTCTGGGAAGCCTTCGCTCGGGCGATTGCTTTCGCTGAATCGGACGATGCCGATGCACGGTCGGCATTTATCACTGCCTACGATAACGCGACGCAGCGGTTTGGTGTGGGATGGAACCTTACCATGGGTCTTTACTGGGTTCGCCCCTGGAATTTTCCGACACTTGATGCTCAGTCCCAGCGTTACATCACCAAAAAACTGAATATCCTGATTGGCATGAACGGCCCCAAGGGGCGCTGTAATGCCAGTGATTATCTGGCGGTTCTGGATACCCTCGAAGCTCGCTTTCAAGAGGATGCTTATCCAGTCCACTCATTTCCTGAACTGTCCCTTGCGGCGTGGCTTTTTAAGGACGGTGGGACATCTGCCCATCCTAATGCCACAGACCCTGATGCGCAGGATGACGAAGCGAAAACAGCGCCAGAAGCAGAGGTCACAGCCGCACCCATCGAACCGTACTCCGTCGATGACATCCTTACGGATGGATGTTTCATTGCTCGAGAGAAACTCCAAATGATCCTTGAACGCCTTCGAACCAAGAAGAACCTGATCCTTCAGGGGCCGCCGGGAACGGGAAAGACTTGGCTGGCAAAGCGTTTGGCTTTCGCTTTGATGGGGCAACGCGATGACAGCAAGGTACGTGCGGTTCAGTTTCACCCGAACCTTTCTTATGAGGATTTTATTCGCGGCTGGCGACCGGCGGGCGACGGCAAACTCACGCTGGTGGATGGGCCATTTGTGGAGATGATGAAGGCCGCCACGAAAGACCCTACGTCTAGGCACGTTGTCGTCATCGAGGAGATTAATCGCGGGAATCCTGCACAGATTTTCGGCGAGATGCTGACCCTGTTGGAGGTGGACAAGCGAACGCCGAATGAAGCCTTGGAGCTTTCATACAAGCGGTCGGATGGCGAGCGCGTTTTTATCCCAGACAACCTGTACGTCATCGGCACAATGAATATTGCCGACCGCTCACTTGCACTGGTCGATCTGGCATTACGACGCCGTTTTGCATTCATCGATCTGAAACCTACTCTTGGAAAGCCTTGGCACGACTGGGTCCAAGCAAAGTGCGGTATTGATTCAGAAATCCTCGTTGAGATCGAGAAGCGACTCAATGCTTTGAACAACGACATTTCGGCCGACACCGGTCTCGGGCCTCAGTTCCAAGTGGGGCACAGCTATGTCACCCCGCCTTTCGATGTTCCGATTGCTGATGCTCGGGATTGGTTCCGACAGGTCGTTGACACCGAGATCGGGCCACTGCTGAATGAATATTGGTTCGATGCGCTTGAAAAGTCCAAGAAGGCCCGGGAACGCCTTCTTGAAGGATTCTGATTGTGTCTCCTGCTGCAAACAGCTTGTTGTCGGACGCCCAAGAAGGGGTTGGCCGGATCGGTCGAATCCCTGTGCGTAACCTTTGGCTGCTAATGCTGTATGCATCTGATCTTTTCCGGGACCTCGAAAAGGCAAAGGTCGCCATAGAGGATAACCCTGATGACATTCCAGATTTGGTGGCAGAAATTCTCTGCCGTCGGGTCGAGCGCCGTATTCAACGCAACCTGAGTTATGGATTTCAATCTCGGGAAGCTGTACTGGGCCGTGTGCGCGGGCGCATCGACCTGCTGAACACCGAAAGCCATCGATTACTTGATCGAGGGAAGATCGCTTGCCGGTTTGACGAATTGACCGTCGATACTGCCCGAAACCGCTTTGTCCGAGCAGCCTTAGAGGAAATATCCAAAATAGTTTGCCGTGACGTATTGGCTCACCGCTGCAGGTCGTTGGCGGTAAGCTTGAGGCGTATGGGCGTAGTCGGAGAGCGGCCAGAGCGTGGCGAGGCATCAATTAACAGCTTCGGCAGGAGCGATATAGCTGACCGGCCAATGGTTGTTGCGGCGCATCTAGCCTTCAATCTTGCCCTGCCTATGGAAGTCGCAGGCGCGAAACATTTATCGCTACCGGATAGAGAAATCACCTGGATTAGGAAGCTTTACGAGAAAGGCATCGCGGGGTTCTACGGGGTTGTGCTTTCCGGGAAAGGATGGCGTGTTGACGCCGGCAAAACGATTGGCTGGCTCACTGAAGGCAAGAGTCCGGGCATCGACAGAATCCTCCCCTCTATGCGAACCGACATCATCCTGGACCATTCGGGCGCGGGACGCCGGATTGTCATCGACACCAAATTCAACTCAGTGGTCACACATGGCTGGTATCGGGAAGAAACACTGCGAAGCGGATATGTCTATCAGATTTACGCTTACTTGAGATCCCAGGAAGGCAACGGCGAGCCGCTCGCGGAGAAAGCCTCGGGGCTGCTCCTTCACCCCTCGGTGGGCGATATGGTTAACGAGGCCGTTGTGATCCAGAAGCATGAGATTCGATTTGCCACCGTTGATCTTGGAGCGACTGCAAGAGAAATCCGAGAGCAGCTTTTGAAGGTTCTGGAAGTGTCCCATGCAAGTTGATACTGTCGATGGCTGCCTTTTTGCTTCGGCGCGGAGAATGCTCCCAGAGCAGATGGAAAGCCTCACACGAAAGCGTTCTCGATTTACGATTCTCGCACCAACCCGTACTTCATAATGCGCAAGAACACCCTTACCCGATTACGCTATTCGCAGGTGTGATCCTCTGCGCACCTCGGCGCCGGGCACAGACTCGCTTCGTGCTGCTGCTGCTTTGATTGCTTCGTTGTCCGGCCGGGTTTCCTGAACTGACGACTGCAAAGCTTTCGCAAGCTCGTCTGGGAGTAGCGAGAGAACTGTTTCCCAGATAACCCCGTCAATCCGTGCATCAATCCTGCAATATGACTTCGGCACCGCGCTTTCGTCGTTAATTCGCACGGAGTCTTGGCTGTTCTTCTGCGCGCGCAAGGTGAACTGGTAGCCTTCGATCTTCTTGAGGTTCCTGCTCAGCAGGTAGTAGAGCACCATGTTCTTGGTTCGCTCCACCTTGCCAACGGTGGCCCGCGCGCGGTCGGCGAGCCGCGCGGACTCGCTCCGGCAATACTGTTCTCTGGCTTCCATGATGCGCACAAAGCGGCCGATCCGATCGACCTTCTCGCCGTGTGCCTCGCAGAATTGCTGGAACCGGGCAACCAGGTCTTCCGCGGCCTGACCTTCTGACTCCACTTGCCCTTCGATCTCTTCGACGAGTCCGTCGAGCTCCACGTCGATTTCAAACAGCGAGCTTGCTTCCGCAATCGATGCCATCTGCGTTTCTCCTTCAAAGCGTTCCGAATTCTTCGCCGGCATTATGCCGCTAACTTCTGTTGCACACAGAGCGAGCGGGCGGCTTGATAAGCCAGCTCGTCGGCGCGGGCTTGCTCGCGATGTCCGTTGTGACCTTTAATCCACCTCCATCGGATAGGAATGGTTGTGTTCAGGTCGATCAGCTCCGTCCATAATTCGCGGTGCTGCAGTTGGGTTCCGCGCCGGTTTCGCCAGCCTTGGCGCTGCCAGCGGGAGACAAATGCGCGCATTCCATAGATCAGGTATTCGGAGTCTGAGTAGATCTCGACCCGCGCTCGGCCTTCCACCGACCGAAGCGCCTGGACCGCCGCGACAAGTTCCATCTCGGAAATGGTTGTCCAGGGATGTGCGCCCGACATCTCCCAACGTTTCTTTCCCTGGATTACGACGACGCCCCAACCGCCTGGGCCCGGATTGCCGATCGCGGATCCGTCCGTGAAAATGCGATAAGTCTGATCCACAGAGGGCCTCCTTCCCGAAAACCAATTGGGGCGTTGATCGAAAGACTGGGGGTGGGATCGTGATTTGCGTTCGAGGCTGGGACGCACGGCAAGCTCTCGGTCCCTTGGACTAGGCAGCCTGCATCGGAATGACCGCGCCGAAAGGGGCCTTCCGGCCTCCGGTCGAAGCCCATAGAACGGGATAGGCGGGAGCAGACGGCGGGAACGAGCCATAGAGATCCGTCAGAAAAACGAGGGTCTGCGGCAGAATCCCGTGCCCATCGAGCCAATCAAAACATGGGCCAAATTCCGTTCCACCGCCTCCCACCGGGTTAAGGTGGACAGGTTGGCCGGCCTCGTATGTATCCACCTTCTGCACCTCTGAATCGAAGTAGAGAACATGGACGCGCTCCGGCCGCTGGCCTTCGAGAATCGAATGCACCTCGGCCTCGAAAAGCCTCAGTTGACGCGCGTTCACGGAACCCGAGCAGTCAACGGCGATTGCGATCTCCCCAACGCCCTCGCGTATCACTCCCGGCAAGTAGAGACCAGCCCAGACATGGCGGCGGTTAGGGCGCATCCAGCTATAGTCAGCCGGTGTCGTATCCGACCAGAGCCGGCGCAACAACTCCCGCCAGTCGACCGAGGCCTCGGCCGCCCCTTCAAGGGTCCGGCTGAGGCCGGCCGGAACCTTGCCGGCCTGCTGAGCAACCGTTGTGGCTTGGTTGACCGCGACGTCCCACTCCCTCGCCTGTTCTTCAATGGTTGGGGTTTCCTCGTCCGGCGGTAGTGCATCCAGGACCTGGCCAATTCCGCCTTCTGTAACGGGAGCGGAAGGTTCCTTTGAATCGCCGCCACCTGATGTCTCGTCCTTCGATTCCTCTCCTCCGGGCTCGTCATCTCCACCCTCTTTACCGGAGTCTTGCTCTGTTTCCGATTCCGATTCAAGGATGTTGTAGATCTGCTCTGCGCTCATCCCGCGGAAGCGGTTGTCGATGAGCACGCCATCGGGCAGCGAGAGCCCGGCGTCAACAAGCAGGGGATTGATGGCGAAGTCACATGCTACATTCCACCGTTTCGGATCGCGGCCTGAGCGGCGCACATGATGGTGCAGGGCCGGGTGCATGACCTCGTGAGCCAAGGTCCCGGCCAGAGTCGCTGCGTTCAGGGTTTCGACAAAATCAGGGTTGTAGAAGAGCGACACTCCGTCCGTGGCCATCGTTTGAATCGACCGGCACTCGCGCCCCTTCAACCGGAACAAGAGCGAGCCGAAGAATGGATGGTCCAGGATGAGAGACGTGCGCGCCTTCCGAATGCGGAGTGCGGTTGGCGTCTCATTTCTCATGCCGCAGGCGCCTCCATGTACGCGGACATCCGGTTGAAAATATCGTCGGCGCTCGGGCCTTGAGCGGTCTCCGCCGCCTCCCGGCTGCGCAACAGGCCATCCATTTCGGCGACGATGTTGGCGGCGTCGGCGGCCGTGGTGACGCGCAGCAGGTCATGCCTCTTGAGGTCCTGGGCGGAGTAGTTGCACAGCCGCTCTTTGACTTGATCCGCAAAGCGGTTCAGGTCCGTGTCGCCGTTGACGTTGAGCCTCGGCAGGATCTCAACCAGGTCCAGAACATTGGTGACCAAGGAACCGTGGAAGCGCGACTCCGGCTCGTTCAGCCGGTCGACCATGTGGGCGACCACCTCGCGCAGCCGCTTCCAGAGGTCTTCCGTTCCGCGCATCAGCGATTCGCGGACGTTGGCGTCGATCTCGCGCGAAACCCGCGCCTGCTCCTCAGCCGACATCTGAACGCGGAAGTCAGCGCCAGAGGGGATGGGCAGAACCTCAAGCTTGACCCCGAATTTTTTCCTCAACTTTTCCACAGTTGGGTAGTCTTCCTCCCGGAAGAGCCCGTTCAACTCCGGCTTAACCTGCTCGATGTACTGGGGATAGACGCCGAGAAAGCTCTCGACGCCCTGTTCAAATCCGGCCTCGAACTCACGCATGCGCGCCATGAGATCGAAGTAAAAGTTCGCTGGTAGCAGTCGGAACCCCTCGTCCGACCAGGGAAGGGTGATTTTGTAGAAGTGCTGCCGGATCTGCCCAGCCAGCGTGCGCAGCTCCTCCAGCTTGTCGGCGCCGCGTAACAGTTGCTTGTTGTAGCGACCCGCGCCCTGGTGCGCCCCATGTTGATCGGCCACGTCTCGGCTGACTTTGCGGTCGTGTTTGACGGCCGTCCAGATGCTGATGTGGACGGCGGCGAGCATTGCCTTTTCCGTAATCATTGAATGACCTCCCGGTAATCCACGCCGAAACGAACAAATTCCGGAGTGTGGGTTATGGCGGTGTCCCGTGCCGCCGCGTCGCGCATGGCCATCACCCGCATCTCGGTCGGCATCCGGTCGAGATACGCGATTCCTCTCCCTACCGAGGTGTCGCTCAAGGCCCTCCCCAGGGCGGTAGCAATGGCGATTTGCGCGGAAGGCTCCGTGGGAAGCGGCGCCGTCGTGGGGTTCAAAAAGATTTCGTCGATCGAAGGCAATTGGCGAAACAGGCGGATGAAAGCGACAAGTTCCGATGCCGCTGCCGGCCCCACCGTTCCATCCAGGAGCTGTGCCTCAAACTCGCTGGCCCCAGAGAGAAACTGCGTCTTCTGACGACGGGCGATACCGCAAAGCACCTGTGAGGCCATCTCCCATGAACGCGGAGTGGGCCAGGCGTTAGCGTCTGAGGTCGCGTCCGCCGTATGCAGAAGGTCCGGCTTGAAGCGGAGGAAGGCAATGATCTCAGGCCGGACCTGAGCCTTGACGGCCCACCGGCACCAGTCGTCGAGATCCGGTTCAAGGTCCAGATGCACGAATCGGTTGCGCAACGGCCGAGGCATAGCGAAATGAACGCCGCGCTCGGAGGCAGGATTCCCGGCTGCGATGACAACCCAGCCATCGGGCAACACATACTCGCCGAGCTTCCGGTCGAGCACCAGCTGATAGCAGCCCGCCTGGGTCATCTGCGGCGCAGAGGTCAACTCGTCGAGAAAGAGAATGCCCTTGCCTGTGGTGGGGAGAAACTTGGGTGGGACCCATTCGGTCTGGTCTTCGGCGATCCGCGGGAGGCCCCGGAGATCGACCGGATCTAGTTGCACAGCACGGACGTCAAGGAAATCCCAGTCCAGATCGCTGGCGACCTGAGAGACGATTTGCGACTTGCCAACCCCGCATGCACCCCAGATGTGCAGCGGCACACGTTCGCCTATCAGCGCATGAAGCGCCTCATAGAGCTTCGATGGTTTCATGAAGTGACCTCGATTAATTTGAGTTGTGCGGTAAAGAGCTTCTGCTCAGGTGCGATATCTCCACCTAAACGCCCGCGGCCGTGCTCTATCTACCAAAGGGTCAATGTGATAAACTCCGGTTTCGATTTCAAAGCACGTGCGCTACGGCGCGTAAACCATGCCAAGAAACAGAGTGGTTGGCGTGGATTCTGCCAAGGATTTTGGTCGCACACTTGCTAAGCGGCGCGCCCCTTCGGCCGGACTGTGCCGAACGAGAGGCTCATGCAGTTGCCTTCCGACAACACGGGCCCCCAATCGCCTGATTTTTCAGCGAAAGAGTCGGGACTTGGCTACTTGTATCAGGCTCGGTATGCTCTCTGGCTGCTCTTGGACGGTCCCGAAGAGCGGGAACTCGTAATCGAAGGTCTCGACGATATTGTTCTTGGCCAAGACGGCACGCCGGTCGACCTCTTGCAGACCAAACATAATGTCGTTCCAGCGCGGCTGACTGACGCATCTCCACAACTCTGGAAGACCGTCCGCATCTGGAGCACGCACATCAGGGATGGCCGTGTTCAGGTACCGCCCACGACGCTAACCCTCGTCACCACTGCGGAAGCACCGGCCGGGTCGATCGCATATTCGCTGCGGCCGGGTCTGGGAAGGGATTGCACTACTGCACTCAATAAGTTGCAGGAGATTGCAGGAAATTCGAGCAACAACGATCTCAAAACTGCGTTCGCCGCATTCAGCGGTCTGACGCAGGAACAGCAGCTTCAGTTGGTTGAGGCAGTTCACATCTTGGACAGTTCACCGGGCATCTCGGATATTGGCGTCAATATCAGGGATCGGATTCGTGCTGCCGTAGACCGGCAAAACCGGGATTCACTGTATGAACGACTGGAGGGCTGGTGGTTCGGAAAGGTCGTTGAACAACTGAGATTAGACGGTCCCTTGCCGATTGCCGGCTTTGAGGTCTACGACAAGTTGCGGGCAATAGCAGAGCAGTTTGGACCGAACGCATTGCCGATCGATTACCTGGATGCAAAGCCGAACAGTATCGATCCGCTGTCGGACAACCGGATGTTTGTCCAACAGCTGCGTGTGATTGATGTTGGAATACCCCGAATCGAGAAGGCAATACTCGATTACTATCGGGCTTTTGAACAACGTTCACGATGGGCGCGTGAGGAGCTGCTGGTTGGCGATGAAGTGGAATCCTACGAGCGCCGATTGATTGACGAATGGGAGCGATTTGCGGGGGCGATCAGCGACGAACTTCCGCCAACCATAAGTGAAATGGAGTTGAAGAAGGTTGGCCGCCAGATCTTCAATTGGATGGAGCAGACCGCGGACCTGAGAATCCGTCCCAATGTGACGGAACCCTATGTCATGCGGGGGAGCTTCCATATCCTTGCGAATAAACCCGCACCCAGTGTGTGGTGGCACCCAAAGTTTCTGGAACGGGTATCTGAGATTCTCACAGAACCGGCGGTGACCTCATGAAGCCCTGGAGTGAGCGGCCACCCGAGGTCGCGCATCTCTTCAATCCCGCCTTCTGCGCACTGCTTCTGCGCGAGGCTGTCCGGGGATTTGCTGAGGTAAACCCTTCGGGAATGCCTCATCCCCTCGTGTTTCTCCTACTCCCGATCGTTCTTCACAAAACGACCAGAGAATCGCTTCCCAGTTCAATTGCGACCAAGATGCATCCCTGGTTGCAGGAACACCAGGAAGCCCGAATTGGTTTCTGCGAACGTTGCGCGGCTGTCTCAGGGCATACGCGCGAAGCCATTCTCTTTGCCATGAATGCCCATATGGTAACGCTGTCTGGCGAAGGCTCGATGCAGGCTCCCAGTTTGCGGCTTAAACAACTTACCTGGCCCCGCGATTCGGAATCGGCAACATGCCGGAAACGAGCTTATTTTGTGGGTCGGTGGCTGGCTTCGGCCGGCGATAATGCCACGATTTTCGCAATGTGGGGTGTCCGTCCATGACCATGCAGATTCGTTCCATTGTTCTCTACAACCATTCGGGCGCGATGCGTGAGCTTTCGTTCAGACTCGGAAGCGTCAATATCATCACAGGAAGGTCGTTGACGGGCAAATCGGCGATCGTAGATATCATTGACTACTGCATGGGTCGTTCCACCTTCAATATTCCGGAAGGAGTCATTCGGGACGCTGTGGCCTGGTACGGCGTCATTTTCAGAATCGGCGACAACACCGATGTACTTGTCGCCAAACCCGCGCCCGCCACAAATGCAGCCAGCCAGAGCCAGGTATACTACGAGGTCGGTTCATCGCTGGAAGTGCCTCCTTTCTCCAAATTGGCTCCAAACTCGAACGATGAAGCAGTTATCGCGGATATGTCCAGCCGTCTTGGGATCGTTCCAAATCTGCATACGCCGCCCGCAGGTCAATCGCGCGATGAACTGGAAGCTACGATTCGGCACACCATCTACTATCTTTTCCAGACTCAGGGTCTCATCGCTAACAAAGATCTGCTGTTTCACCGGCAGCAGGAGCAGATGATCCCACAGACTATCAAGGACACGTTGCCTTATTTTCTGGGGGCGATCAACTCCGAACGGGTCCGGCTAGAACACGAACTGCGTCTTGCGAAGAGAGCTCTGAAGTTGGCGTCGCGGGATTTGGACGAAGCTAGTTCGATTGCTACCGACAAACTGAGGCGTGGGCAGAGCCTCATCACCGAAGCGCAACAAGTCGGGATAGTGAGAACCGATGTGGTTGCGGAGAGCACCGAGGACGTTCTCGGATTGCTCAAGAATGTTCTGACCTGGTCACCTGCTGCCGCTCCGCTCGTTGAGGAAGACAGGCTCGCCACTCTCCGCAATCTCGCAGACTCAAGGCGCGCAGACTTTAAGCATTTGCAAAGACAAATCGAGGCGGCGGAGACATTCCAACGCGACGCGCAGGCATATGCTGGCGAGGCGGGCGAACAGGTCATGCGTCTCAATTCGATCGGGCTTTTTGACGGTACCGCGGAATCCCATCGATGCCCGATTTGCTCATCGGATCTTCCTGCCGAGGTTCCGACAGTGACCGCATTGAATGATAGTCTTCGGCGGTTGGATGCCGATCTCCGACAGGTAGAGGGTGAACGCCCTAGGCTGAGAGAGTACATTGACAATCTGCGAACCGATCGCGAGGTGGCAAGGCAACAGCTCACGGAAGCGGAATTCGGATTAGAGGCGGCCTTGGCGGAGCAGGAGGCTGCAGAAGAGTTTCGGAATGCGAATGCGAGAGCGGCGCGCGTGGTGGGGCGCGTAAGTCTGTATGTCGAAACTGTTCATCTGGTGGACGAGCGTGAAACGCTACAGAAGGCCGTGAAGCAGGCACAGGCCGAGGTTGATCGCGTCCAGGCGTTGCTTGGCGCAGATGAGGAGCAGGACTTTGTTCTCTCGATCTTGAATCGGATAGGATCGCAGATGACAAAATGGGCGGAGCTACTACACCTTGAGCATAATGCGCCGTATCGTCTAGACATTAACAATTTGACTGTGGTTGCCGACCGTCCTGGGCGTCCGATCCCGATGTACAGGATGGGGGGCGGCAAGAACTGGTTGGGATGCCATCTCTTGGCGCTTCTCGCGCTGCATGAACATTTCGTGCAGGATAAGCGGCCAGTGCCTGGGTTCATTGTTCTTGACCAGCCGACTCAGGTTTATTTTCCATCTATGCAGGAATACGTCGCGCTTTCTGGAACGACTAAGGAAACGCTTGATTCCGACGCAGACCTGGATGCCGTCAGGAGGATGTTCGATCTTCTGTTTTCAGTCTGCAACGATCTCACGCCAAATTTTCAGATAATTGTTCTCGAACACGCCAATCTTCCCGATCAACGGTACCAACAAGCTGTCTTGGAACAGCCGTGGAGCGGAATTGGAGACCTTGCTCTCATTCCCGAGAACTGGAAATAACGCGCTACCGGACATTGCCCGGTCTGAGATCTAGCTGGAATAGGTTTTGAGCTTAAGCGGCCTCGTCAAAGTCGTCGATCTCATCCGCAGGCTCTTCCTCGGCGGCTTCGGCAAGAATCTCCTCTTCCTCGTCCGCATCTGAGATGGGCATCTGAGCCACTGTTGCAGGTCCAATGTCAAAGAGGCTGGCATTGCGCGCCGGCTCCTGTTTCCTGGGCTCGGCAGGTTTGGGCACCGCGTCCGCAGTCCTCTTTGTCTCAGCCGCCGCTGGCTCGGTCGGGAACGGCGCAGTCTTCGGTGCCACCTTCGACCGGGCCTCCGCCTTCGCCGCCTTGGCTGCCGCCGCCATCTGCTCCTTGGCGGATTCGAGCGTATTCCTCAGTTCGAGGTGGGCTCCAACAAACTGGACCAGCGCGGAAGGCAGTTCGCCGTCCAGCTCTTCCGCCGTGCCTGCCACGCTAAGCGGAGTGGTGAGCGCATCGTTTTCGCTTTCGTTGAGTTTGCGGGGAATGACGTTGACGCGAATGGTGTTGTCTTCCAACCGCGTCAGGATCATGACGACGGTCCTCTGCCGAAGCAGCGGACCCAGTTCTTTGAACATGGATTCACCTTCCTCGTTAGTGAGAATCAGTTGTTGGGATGGGGCAATTGGTCAGGATCGTACCAGTTGTGAATGTTTGGCAGCACCCGATGGACTCGGTTGAGGTCGGGTGAACTACTCTTGCTCGGTCCCGCCCAGCAGTGCTTCAAGCCGCTCCACTTCGAGCCGCCGGAGTTTGGCCGTTGCGGCCCACTGTTCCTCGGAGTCCCTCTCGGTCAAGCATTCCTCGTGCATCTCCCGCCAGCGTCTTTCGTTTTCACGGGCAGCCCGGAGCGCGGTCTGCAGCTCCGAATTCTTTGCCTTTGCGGTCGGGGACATGACGTGGATTTTACTATCTTGGGATCGGTACAAGATGAACTCCTCGATTGTTCAAAATGCTTAGTGCTTCGCATTCGCCCGCCGGTCTCGCCGACGCATCCTCGCCCACATCTGCGGGTCAGCGGGCAAAACCGCCATTCGCCCTGTCTGGGCGTTGTAGAAGGCTCCGTGATGGGTCAGTGTGCCGTAGCGAAAGAGCCTCGCAAGCATAGCGAGTGCGCTTGTCGCCAACACCTGATTGATAAATGGCTCCTGCCGTTCAAGTGCCTCAGCCGCGCTGCAACTGGGCAACGGATTCTCGCCTGCTTCCGCATCGACGATCTCCGGATAGAGTTCCGCAACGGTTCTGAGCCGGGCCGCGGAGCGGCGGTTCGCGGCGTTCAAAGGCTGGCCGAGCACATACTGCCCGCTGCTCGCATTGTTGCCAAGGTCAAGCCAGTACGTGGTGCTGTCATTCGTTCTGGTAACAGCGGAGACGATCGCCTGCCGCGCCGCCCGTGTATCGACGCACCCAATAATCAGGTGAGGGCCTGCGGAATTGGTTCTCAGCGAATCCTTGTGAAAATGCTCCGGGTGCGCCTGCCACTGGAGGCCCCAGAAGAGATTGACACGGTTGATCAGAACAACGGCCTTGCTCAGTCCGACATCGGCCGACGCGAACGGCTGGCGTATGCAGTTCGTCTTCGACACCAGATCGCCATCCGCCAGCATTACGTGGATCCCTCCGGCATGACCCCACACTTTCATGGCCTGGTGGAGATAGGGCAGGCCGAGCAGCATCGCGCTTCCGTTGCCTCCCGCGCCGACAATCAGCACGCGGAGCGGCTGCCCGCTGCGGCAGAATGATTTCGGAAGAGCGTGTTCAGTGATCATGACCGCGCCTCTTTCCGGACAAGAACTCCCCTACCGTTTCCGGCAATTCGATAAGCGAGTCGGTGGGAAACTCCTCTTTGCCGGCCAGTTCCTTCCAAAGCCCTTCAAAGCCGCCGGGATGTCGCGTAAGCCTCCCCACGTTGCCATGCGTAAACTCGCTTTCATAGAAGCTCTGTTCCCACTGGGGGATGGAGGCGACGGCGGAGGCATTGGGAGCCCTCATCGATCCAAGGCAGACGCTCCCTGTGTCGTACACATTCCAGTAGGGAGCCACACAAAGCTTGGTATCGGCTGCGGGGCGGCGATTTTCCTTGAGCGCCCGGATCGAGAGCGAGTGATCCATCGCCAGCCACACCAGAGCAGGCTGCGGAAAGATCGCGCCATTCATTCCGGCCATCTCGCCCTGCGTCGTTCCGAAGAACATCGGGCGCTTCTGTGGCGGCGTCCACCAGGCGATCAGACGCTCGGTGCGCGCGATCACGCTTTCGGGAAGAAACTCCGTCTGCACCCGGCCTCCCAGGGCTTGGACCAGCGATTGAACGAACTCGATGGTCAGAGTCTTTGCCGGACCGAGCGTTGGTTGCTTAGTGCGATTCTCTGCGTTAACTTCATGGTGGGTGATGAAGGTATTTCCGAAACTGCCGTTCTGGTTTTCCGTCGACCGATAGATCAGGAGAGCCTCACGCAGCGCGAAATGATGGTTCTGTCCGATGCTCACGTCGACCTGCATGAGTCTCCTCCTTCAAATCGTTCAGCAGCGCAATCAGGCTGGCAAGCTCCATGTTGACCCTGAGAAAGATCGCCATCGTGCGAATTGCCGTGTCGAACTCTTCGGCGACTTCCGGCCGAAAGCAGGCCGCGCAGGACGGCTCATTGGTCGTCTCGTTGTAACGTTCTGATTCATGATCGAAGCAGGCCTCAATCGCGTCATTCTCACGGAAGACCAGCAACAGGCTCGGCACCGGCGGATCGTCGTACTCTCCCTCGAATCGCATGACCTGGCCCCTCAACCGCGACAGCCGATGAAGCGTCAGCAGCTTCTGAATCCACATGGAATGCGGCCCCTGAAGATGTTTTCGCAGCAGCGTGCGTGCCTTGGGATATGTCCAGTTCTTCGCAGTCCGGACGGGTTCCGGGATCGCCTCATCAACCGCCGGGAACTCGTAAGCATCCCGGCTCTCGGGCTCGTCCTGCTCCATCCACTCATGTAGCTGTTCGTTGTAAGCTTCGGCGTCTGTGTGGTCGTAGATGCGTATCCAGCGGTAGAGAGAGCTACGCAAAAGGTAGTAAAACGCCGCTCCGAGGAATCGCTCCTGCCCTTCGAGCGCATCCAGCGCGGCTCCGATCTTGAGGTAGCCGCAGGCCTGGAGTTCGAACGCAGCCATCAGCTTGCCTTCGCCAAGAGCTCCGCCCCGCCAATATCCTGTCCCAAGGTCGTCCCTGACTTCAAAGCAATAGTCGACCTTGTCTTTGAGTGCGCCGCCCGTGAACTCCTCGATCAGCTTCTGGATGGCGCTTCGAGCGAAGACCACGGCGACCTTTCCGGTCTTCTGCCAGAGTTGCTCGTCGGCGAGGTTGCGCTCCACCAGCGCCAGACACAGCCGGTAGAGGCGCTCGCCGTTTGTCTCCAGGCGATAACTTGTGGGAATGCGGCGGAGGGACGGAAGGGTTTCACCGCAACCCTGGCCCAGCAGCGTCAAATCAGGGGTGGCAGCAGTTCGCTCGGCGCTTCGAGAGCCGGCATCGTGCCGGACGACGATCTCCTGGCCGCTTCCGCGACGGCGTGCGCCAGGCTTTGTGACTCTTCGCATTTCAAATGCCTCGCGATGAGCCGGTCGGCTCTCTTAGGCGGCTTGCACTCAAGCCGACGGAGTTCCGCGAGCAGGTCTGTCTGATCGGCTTTGCCGTTCTTCATGATGTGCCCCCTGGTTTCGATGATTCGACAAGCGACCAACTCCCTTGCAAAGCAGGCGCCGAACAGGGGCGCGGGAGAAGATCACAATGGGACACTGCTTGAAGTCTCAGGATCAGCCCTTGCTGCCGATGGCCCGGCTGAACGTGTAGCGAAGGGCATCTCCGGTGTCCTCCGGCCCCGCCAGTGTCGCCGTGGCAATTTCGGGGTAGGACGGCGTCAGCAATTCTCTCACTTGTTCGACGGTCAAGTTGGGCGCGGGATCGGGGATGCGGGTTCCGTTGTAGAAAAACTCTCGGTGCAGGGATTTCACTGTCAGGCTGCTCATGAATCGGAATCTCCTGGGCGGATTTGGGTTGAAATGGGGATGTAGAGTGTGTTGGGTACAGGTGAGACGTAGCCCCGCGTTCGGTCCACGTTGCGGACCAATTGGTTGAAACGGACTGAGCGTATCTGCTGGTACGTACCGAAGTCTGCTGGTTTGTACCGAAGAGTCGGTGTGCCAGCCAAGATCGCCGATCACCGGGTTGGTGGTCAGCGCATGGGTTGGCGATTTTAGCGAAAATCGACGTGTTTTTTGGGCACGCGGCGCGTCCCTGGGGGATTGGTCTTATGCTGCAGCGGTCGCTACGGCAGACTCGCGCTGCGCAATGGCTGCAATCTGATGGAGCATCCCTTTGAAGATGCAGTAATGGATCGGGTATAGCGCGTACCAATAAAGAAGTCCGCCGAGCCCGGCTGGATCGAAGATTGCCGTTTGCCGAATCACTGAGCCATCGTCGGTTGGTTCAACTTCAAACTGAAGCCACGCACGGCCCGGCACTTTCATCTCCGCCACGAGGTTCAACCTGCGATCCGGTTCAACACGCTCGACGCGCCAGAAATCCAGAGCGTCGCCAGCAACCAGCGCGTGAGGATCACGGCGACCCCGGCGGAGCCCCACGCCACCCACAAGAAGATCGAAGAATCCTCGAATCTGCCACAGGAAATTGGCAAAGTACCATCCGTTCTCGCCTCCAATCCGCTGGATCGGAGCAAAGGCCAGGGCGGGTGGGACGGACACATGTATGGTCCGGGAATCGACGAGCCTGGTCCCGAACCGAACACCGCCCCAAGACGCGGGCTTGCCGCTGGACGAGAGCGCGTCGGACCAGAAAGTCGCGGCATACTCCAGGTTTTCATGGTGGAGTGCCCTCTCGACTGCCTTTCTCAATCCCATTGGTCGAATATTGAAAGCGGTCAGCGCCGACTTATCGCGGACGAGCGTCGGATTCCTCATGCTCTCGATGAGCTTGCGGCCAACGCGAGCATAGATAGGAGTAACCAGTCCTAACCAAAGACTCGACAGGTGCGGTGTCAGGACGGGCACTGGGATCATCCATCGCCGCAGTCCGCACTGCCGCGCGTACTCCTGCATGATTTCGCCATAGCTGACCTGGTCGGGACCACCGATCTCATAGACCGCGGACTGTCCAACCGGCAGTTCCAGTGCTGCCATAAGATAAGCGACTACATCTTCAATCGCAATCGGCTGAGCTTTAACCGCGACCCATCGCGGGCAGATCATGACCGGCAGCCGCTGGACCAGAGCACGAATCATTTCAAACGAGAGGCTTCCGGAGCCGATGACAATTGAGGCTCGAAACTCGATCGTCGGAACTCCCGAACTGCGTAGAATATCCGCCACCTCATGGCGGCTCCGCAGATGTGCGGATAACGCTTGATCTTGATTTCCTAGGCCGCCTAGGTAGACAATGCGCTCCACTCCTTGTTCACGAGCGGAGTCGGCAAAATTTTGCGCGGCTTGCCGGTCTTCCGCTTCGAACTGCCCCGCCGAACCCATGGAATGGACGAAGTAATAAGCAGTTTGCACTCCGGCCATTGCAGGCGCAAGCGAAGCGCGATCCAGGCAATCCGCCTGAACCACTTGCGTAGAGGAAGAAACCCGCGACCGAAGAAACTCAGGATGTCGGGCAAGACAGCGGACGGGACAGCCTGCTACTTCAAGTGCCCTCAGAAGGCGACCTCCGATATAACCCGAGGCTCCTGTTAGCAGCACGAGCGGCCGATGGTCCGTACCCATTGGGGAACCTCAATTGGCCTCGCAATATCCGAGCTGGCACAATCCTAGCATTGACTGTCTTATAAAGCCTGTACCAAACTGACCGGCAAGTCGTCATCGGCCAGTTGCAATCTCGCGATAGTATGGAGCGGGTTTTCTTTGGGTGGCCGCGCCCGCATACCACTGGGAAGGCAACGCAGGATTGAGGCAGGGACAGAGGATCTCACTGCCAAACCTCACCTGCTGCTATCCGGCCTAGGCGCGTTTCCAGCACTACCATCTCATCGGATCTTTATGGTCGGATCTTGTCGGGGTCAGTTGCACGCCAGACATTCACGAGCAACCGCTGGTTTGACCGCAATTGACGCAGGCATAGCAAGTCCCACTTGGCTTCATCAGGCCGCCGCACGCGACGCAAGGCGGCCCGTCGCCGATGTCATTGAGGAATTGTGAGCCGTCGTCCGGGCCGCGTGTTGGTTCTCTGCCAGCATCAATCTCGCCATTGCCTTGGCCGAATAGCGAGAGTTGTTTTCCGGACAAGAACCGCAGCTCCATAAAACGGAAAAGATAATCTATGATGGACTTTGCGTACCCGATTCCCGCGTTGCCGGTCCAGCCGGATGGTTCAAATCGTGTATGCGAGAGCTTGTCGCAGAGGACTTTCAATGGCACTCCATGCTGAAGGCTGACTGAGACTACGGTCCCGAAGCACTCCATCAAACCGGCAATAGTTGATCCGGCCTTCGCCATTCGGATGAAAATCTCGCCCGGCTCACCATTGGGGTAGAACCCGACAGTCAGGTAGCCTTCATGCCCCCCGAAGGCGAAATGATGTGTGATGGCCGAACGCTCATCTTGCAACCGGTGGCGATTCGCCGCAGGTGGACCCAAGAGATCAGACGCGGATCCTGCCGCTCCCTCTGCCAACTTGGTTCGATCATCAACGCTGGCCGGGTCTAACGACTTCGAATTTTCTCCACCGAACTCTCGGAGCGTCGGTTCAAAAGTTTCCATCTCGGGCCTCCTGCGGTGGCTGGGATACTTGCGCCGTCCGCTCCGCCGCGTCATTGAGGGGTTTGTACCCCCAGACAGAAATCCGGTCAAATGACCCGGAAGGTGCTCGGTTAGAATTCGAGACGGCTTCAGAACAACGAGCCCTGAACAGGCGTGACAGGAGTCTGATCCACTGATCGAGCAGTAATTTGGTGTTCCTGATCCCGCTCTCCCACCGGCGTCCTGTACTTGCTTTCCAATTGCCTGAGCAACACAAGATCGGTTGCCTGTTGCTCTTCGGCCAGGCGCAATTCATACCGCGCAATGTAGTTCCGGTTGCTGATTTCTCGCTGGATCGCCCTCTCGACATCGGAAAACGTGTATTCCGGATCTCCGTAGCAGGGGAATCGCAGTGTGTGTTTCAGGAACCGCACCTGAGCAGCAAGAGATGAAAACCACTCCTCGTAGAATTGAGCGCGGTTGTAATTCGCAATGTGCGCGAAGCACATGGAGAGGCGGTTGTAGAAGCTCTTTGTGAAGAGCGCCGGCGCCCACTCCGATTCAATAAAGCGCAGCAAAGCATTCCCGAACTCCGCCTTGTCCGCAGCGGTTGAAAACATCGTGGCTTTGAAGTCCGATGGGAGGAATGGCCCCTTGGGCATCGTGATCTCCACGCAAAAGAAAAAGGGCCAGCCGCAGCCGACCCTCTTCCTTGCCTTGGTTGAGACCATAACGGTCTCGCTGAAACATTCTCCCAATGGATACGCTATCACCCGTGCATGCTGAACACCAGCGCTTCCAGGGAGATTGATGGCTCTGTCGCCGTCATGCTGCCACTTCGCCCATCGCCCTCAGCTTGCGGTATACGGTGGTCTTGCCGATTCCAAGCAACCGTGCAGCCTCAAGCGGTCTGCGATTCGACCGCTCGTAGGCTGCCACGATCATCGCTCGCTCCACCTCCGCCATCGTCGGAAAGACTCCCGTCTCTGGAACCTGCGCTAAGACGATTGGAGCTACTGACTCCACGCGCTCCTGCATCAACCGCTCGGTTGCCGTCGAGATCAATCTGGAGGCCTGCTCGAGCTTCTGAATGCATTGCGGGTCCTGCCGGATCACAATCTTCTCTACCACCCGCTCAACAATCCTCACGATTGGCTCGGGGAGAACCGTCCCACAACGCCGGCAACTGGCTCGATCGCTCCATTGGACGAGTTCGCAACTGTGGCAACGAACCTTCTCCCGTTCCTCGCTCATGATGTCACCTCTCAAATTGAATGCGTGCCGGTTCAATCGAAGAGACTGAGCTGCACATTGGTTTCTGCGGCGGTCGGCCAAAGCGCGGTCTTCTTCCGCTTCTTTGGTGGAGAGCTCGGGTCCAACAGGTGGATGCCGAATGGCATCGGTGCCGGTTCTGCTGCGATCAGGCCCGGCAGGTCGGACTCCTCTTCGGATTCAGGTTCCGCCGCAGCCGGGCGCGGCAGCACTTTCTCGCGTTCGTGCCCGAGGTCCCGCCACACAGCATCGGCGGATTCTCCGACACCGGCCTTCTCCACCAGTTCGCGCGCCATTGCGCTCATCAGGTCTTCGTCGGTGTCGAGCGCCTGCAGACCTTCGCCCGAGAACTTGCCCTCCATCATCAGCGCGACCAGCATCTTCTTGCCCATCAAACGGAGGCAGGTCTCCTGCATCGTGCCGGAATAAGTGACGAACTTCACCCGCACTGGGAACCTCTGTCCGATGCGCCACGACCTTCGGCTCGCTTGCCGCAAGGTATGCAGCGAGTACCCCGTCTCGTAGAAATAGAGCGTCGGAAAGGCCAGCAGGTCCAAGCCTGTCTCGACCAGTTTGGGATGGCAGATCACCACCTGGACGCCGGCCTTCAACTGCCGCTCGTACCAATCCTCTCGTTTGTCGGTGGCAACAGATGAGCGGAGGATGGCAACGCGAATGCCCTCTTGCCGCAGCACAGCCTCCAGTCGTAACGTGACGTCTTTCTCGCCGGTATAGGTGGCATAGACCTGGCAGCGCCTTCCCTGCCGCAACTCCTCTTTCACGTCGGCGATCAACGCGCGCTCCTTCGCGTAGAGAGCCTCCCGCGTGAGGTTCGCCGGCTCAGTCACCAGGAACTTCACATACTCCTTCGTTTGCGGATCGAAAGCCCGCGCCCAAATCTGATCGAAGTCGTAGGGATGATCCGGATAGAGCAGGAGCGTGTTGAGCAGGATGCTCATCAGGCTCTTGTTTCCGCGATGCGCTTTCATCGCGGAGCGAATATCTTCCTCCAGTTGCTCGTAGGCTTGCTGCAGGGCGTCGTCCATATCGACAGAAATGACGCTCTCGTCGTATCGCGGCAGATTGTCCGAGATGTCCTCAAGCGACAGAAACGCCGTCGTGGTCATCAGGAACTTGCCGAAGAGCATCGGCGATGCTCCGGGCTTGCGCAGAACCCGGACCGTCTTTTTGGTGGCTCTCGAACAGGCGTTGTCCGCCTCTTCCACCTTCTCGATGGTTTCGAGGACGCCGTACTGCTCCTGGAAGTCCCGCCGGCCTTGCCCTCCGTAGGCGAAACCCTCGCGCACCATCGCGTGCGGCTCCATGCGGTAGAAGATGTTGAACAGGTCGTCAGCATACCCGCCCATCAGCGTTCCTGTGAGCGCGATCAATCTCTGCGCGGCGCGTCCGAGCACGCCAAGCCCATTGCCTTGCGCCGTGTCGCCAGCCAACTGATGCAGTTCGTCGGCGATAGCGAAATCAAACCACCCGCGCATGTAGCGCCCGATGTACTCGATTGGCGCCATGCGCTGAATTCGCGACCGGTCAGCCTGCCACAGCGCGGAGAAACGTGTCGTACCGCCGCGGGGCGAGGTAAGAGCCTCCGAGACTTTGAGTTTGTCAGTAAAGTCGAGCGCGGTAAGCTTCTGCATCTCGGAATCGAGAATCGCAAGGCCAGAATCCGGATTGACGACGCCGCCCAGATTCGGTCCGGACTTTGCCTTGAGATAGACGTGCTCCCAGAAGTAACCCAGCTTGCCTTTGTCCTTGCCCGTGATGAAGAACGTCGGTCCGGGAAAGCGCTTCCGCCATTCCTTGCGGCCCATGCGCCGCATTTCGGCCAGGCTGAGGCGCTTGCCCTCGTAAACCGTCTTGCCTTTGCTCAGCTTCACCTCGCAGATGCCGTGCGGCCGGCTTGGATCGCCGCCATTGCGCATGTCTTCGATGAGGAAGGCGCGGGCGCGCGGGATGGTCAACAAGACCTCACGCGCCCACTTGTGCGTGATATGCGATGGGCACATCACTAGCGTGGTGCTGGGCCGGCCTTCCGTCAGCACATGGATTGTGCCCAAAGCCATGTAGGTCTTGCCAGCTCCGCATTCAGCTACGATCCGCGCCGCTTTGGCTCGGCGCAGATACTTCGCCGTGCCGGTGATGGCGAGCGCCTGTGCCGGAAGCGCCTTGCGCAGAAGAGCTGCGAGAGATGGGGCAACGGGGTCCTTGGTGCTCTGAAGTGGCGGGTACGTTTCCAGAATGCGCGATCCCAGTTCAGACGCGTGGGCGCGCAAGTAATCGAACGAGGATTTCATGCGGACACCTCACAAGGGAATACTTTGGGGAGAACTCAGTCGATACTTTGGAGGGGGGATGGGAGATGCTGGTAAAAATGCGGGAACGGGAGACAAATTGCCGACGATTCGACAACACACCAGGAACTCGGAAACACAGAGCGACAGAACTCATCAATAAGCGTCACAATCTGTCGGCGCTTTTCTGCTTAGGATTTCTTGCGCGATGCCGACATTTCGTTATGGATTGATGCTCGGTGAGTCATTTCGCGATTCAGTGCGATCCGAGGCCGCCGATCCAGTTCCTGTTCCTACTTGCATCTCAAGAAAACGAGCAGACGGTATGCTTGAGTTTACCGCTGGTACTAAACTCGGACTACAATCGAGCGGAGGAATCGACATTACCCCATGCGCTACAAGCTGGACGACCTTGGCGCTTACGAATTCGAGGAACTTATACAGTCGCTTCTTAAAGCGCACGTCGGGCTCTCAGTCGAGTCCTGGGGGCGTCGATCAGATTTTGGCAGGGACGCGTACACGCCAAACGCACTTCATTTTCCAGATAAGAGTATCGAGACGGCTGGTCCGTTCATCTTTCAAGTCAAGTTTGTCGAAGGCGCTACCGCGTCTGGGGCAAAGCCAAGCGGCGCGCTTTTGGGCAGCGTATACAAAGAGATCACACGAATAAGGGATCGGAAGAGCGACCCCAAGTGGGTTGAGCCCTCTCACTTCACCTTCCTTACGAATTCGCCAATGGGCTTTCCGCTCCGAGAAGAGATCCGCGAGAAGTTCAAATCCATTCTTCCCGACTCAGTAATCATTACCTACGGCGGGGATGACATATGTGATCTCCTCGATCAGCCCCCAAACGTCTATAGGTCGTTCCCGCAACTACTCGGTATCCGCGACCTAGATCTTCTCATTAGGAATGCCCTTACGCGAGCATCGACAACCAGAAGCCTAGCGGCCATCGATAGGGCACGGGAGCTAGTTCCCGTGTTTGCTCCAACCTCGGGTTATGAGAGAGCATGGGCTGTCCTGGACGAGCACCATTTTGTTGTCTTGGAGGGTCCGCCTGAGGTCGGAAAGTCGGCAATTGCTTGGATGATTGGGCTTTCGCGGGTCGGGGATGGCTGGGAGGCGGTTTATTGCCGGGAGCCAGGAGAATTCTTCCAGATGTACGATCCGTCAAGGAGGCAAGTGTTTATTGCCGACGATGCGTTTGGACACACGGAATATGATCCCACTCGAGCTTCTAAGTGGGAACCTGAGATCGAATTAGTATTGCATGGCTTGGACTCTAACCACTGGTTCATCTGGACGAGCCGAAGGCAAATATTGGAGCGCGCAATTAGCCGCATGGATCTCACCGGAAGGGCGCGCTCGTTTCCAAAGCCTGGCGCATTCCTTGTAAACGTCAGGTCCCTGTCGGTCGAGGAAAGAGCATTGATGCTTTTTCGCCATGCACGGGCTGCAAATCTCGAGAGTGATGGAAAGAAACTAGTCCGTCGCCACGCAGCTCTGATCATAAAAAATGCCGATCTTACGCCCGAGAGAGTGAGGCGCTTCGTTAGCGAGGGCCTGCCTACATTGGTCGCAATGGCTCGATTAGGAACGATTTCCAAATGGGCGATCTCGAGGAAGATCGAGGAAGCAATCAGGGATCCCACTAAGCAAATGCGGTTAACTTTTCGGGGGCTTCCAGCCGGATTGAAATGGTATTTGATTTCTATGCTCGACGCCACGGACCTGGAGGAAACGTACGTGAGTTACTGCCCCGTCGAAAAAAGGATGCCTTTTGAAGAAGCTACCAGACAGTTAGAAGAGGCGTTCATTCACCTCCGGACATCCATACGCGGTCCGAGAGAGGGAAAGTACATTCCAACCGCTGATTGGATACATCCGAGCTATCGCGATCTAGTAATCGACGAACTCGCCGCGGATCCTGGGTTGCGGATGCAGTTCCTAAAAAAGGCGTCCCTCGAGGGAGTTAAATTAGCGGTCTCGGATACTGGGGGGCGAGATGGCCTGCGGAGACTTCCGCTCATGGTTTCGGCGGAAAGCTGGGAAATCCTGGAAGAGCGGGCTCTAGCCATCGTCCGAGATCTCGACAAGGACCGCGATCTTCTGGAGATCTTTTCTAGCGCAGCGAGGGAGTCCAATTCGACAGACCTTAGGCGACGTTGGGAGAGGCTTATAACGGAGGTGTGCTGCGCCATTAAAGTGAAGTGGGATGGAGCCGCGAAACGCTTGGAGGTTGCAGATCTCGCAGCCTTCCGCGCGGCACGCTCCGCCATAAGTTCCGACCTGGAATTCCCATGCCTGCTGAGCACATGGCGTTTACTTGGGCAGAAATTCTTCGAAGAGCTGGCGGCCCATCCTACCTTCGATAAGTTCGATTTCCGCACGGTCGAAGGGCTGACGCAGTTTTCTGAAGAGGCGGAAACGTGCATCCCTGGTTTCTTGGGCCAGAACGGGTTCCCAGATCAGTTTGAATCAGTCGTGGAACGAATGATTGAGAAGGCGAGGCGAGCATTCAGAGCCGTCAGGCACGCCGAATATGAGGAGGACCAGGAAGAGTTTGCATCCGATGTCTCAAGGCTCGCGCGCGTCCTCCGTCGAATATCGTGGATTTACAGCTCGAGAGCGGTCAAGGGGGAAGCGAAAGTATGGCCCAATAAGACGGACGAATGGGCAATAGAACTTGAGGAAATGGCACTCGAATTCAGCTCCCGGGAGCTTGACTTTAGCCTCCCAACCGAGCCTGATGACGAGCCCGTCTTAGATGAGGATCCATCAACCGACGAATTTGACATCGGCGGTCTTTTCGCTGAACTCTGAAGCTTTACAAGCTTTTTGACAGTTGGCGGGGTCACGCCCGTCGAATGCCCCATAACCAATCGCGGCTGAAGCGGCCAGCGGCTCTATGATGTTAGAAATGGGCTAGGAAAGCTGAGCAAGATATGCCTGAATCCACAACTTATAATGCGTCCGAACGCGAGTGGCTCTATTGCCGTGAGTGCCACAGGAATACTAATCACCAACTTGACTTCCAGATTCAGTCCGTCGAACAGCCGATAAACGAAAATGTCCCTCCGATGGTGGTTGATTGGCTCTGGCAACTCTTAGCTTGTATGGGTTGCGGCACTAGGTGTCTTCGTGCGGGATGGAAGGTCGAGCCGAATGACCCATGGGAGTGGACGCAATACCCTGAAACCGCTGAGGCGCGCACCCCCAAATTGGCACAATACTACCTACCTGCACCAGTATGGGATCTGTACAACCAAACGATAAAAGCCCGAAACGCGAAGGCCCTAACGCTTGCAACAGCTGGCATTCGAGCAGCGGTAGAAGCCATTTGTCTGAATGAAAAAGTCGGCGGCGCGAATCTCAAGGAGAAGATTGACTCTCTCGCTGCGAGCGGCAAATTGACAATCGAAAGTGCTTCTTATCTCCATCAGCACCGTTATTTAGGGAATGAAGCGGTTCATGATATGGTGGCTCCGGCGATTGAAGAATTTGAAATAGCCCTCGACATACTTGAGCACCTGTTGACGTCTTTATATGAAATGCCGAAGAGGATGGATCAGTATTTCCGCTTACGGGCGGCTCGCGGTGCGAACGTGCGCAAGTAGATCTGCTAAGCAGGAAAGCTAGAAAAAAGTGACGACGTCCGTCCGAAGAAACGTCGTAGGTGACGACGATTCTCACCAAAGACGTGTCACCAGAATCCGGTCGCAATGCCGGCTTCGGGAGAGTAATATCTTTCCGACTGACGTTTTCGTATTTACCAGATCCCCAAAGCGGAAACTGGGCACCGTGATGTCATACTCCTCTGAAGATGTTGTGAGATCCGTTCCGCCTTTCCACTTGCAACAATCCCAAGTGAACCGGATGAAATCATTTGTCGTGAGGGAAGACAGCGGGAATGCAAAGAGACTCTTGCGAAATGCCTATGACGTAACAAAGAAAGGGAGATGAGACATGCAGTGGAAGGATGTTGCAGACAAGGCGAGCATTACTCTCGACGACTTGGAATGCCTTCTGCGGGGCTCAGCAAACTTCAATGTTCAACAGTGCCTCGGCGTGCCGATGGGATACATCGAGGATTACATCAATAAAAATGAGGCGTCCGCGGACCTCGCGGCTCTCCTAGGCTTTCACATGGGCGCTACTGAGTCACTCGGCGCGTCGCTGGGCAAGCAGGGGCGCATTGGGCTGCTTGTCGGCCTCTTGATTGCGCGGAATTAGTCCCCGCAAATGCCGTTGTCGCCGAGAGAGATTCCTGATTGATGCGTGATCGCTGCATCGGTCAGGAGCGGCGCTGTGTCTATTTCGGTGAGATTCAACCCTTTTGCAATTGAGGAACGGTCTATCTGGAAACTGGCAAACCAGAGCCTATCAAACCCGCTGTCGACGAGGCCGAGAACAGCGATGCCGACAGGGCGAATCGAGGCCAAACAATCGGTCCATTCCTCTCCGGAAAGCTCAGATTGAGGGATCGCAGACCATCCCCGATCCACTCCAACATTTCCTCGGTGGTCACCGAGATCAGAACAGGCTGGCATCCGATGCCATCAATCTCCTCGATCCTCTTCTTTCCCTCGACGATCCCAAGGATGTGCTCTGCCCATGCTGGATCGGCAGGCAGCCCAAGGAAGCTCACCAGCGTGGCCCAAGCCTCCTCGCGACGGTATCGCAACAAGATCGTCCGTCCCGCGCTACCATTGGTGTGAAGATACTGGGACACCGCCAGCAGATGGCGCACAGGATGTTTCCGGCCCGGCAGATTCACAGCCCCTTTGTAGCAGGAGGCATGTTCGCCGAGCGTCACGTCCTTTACCTTACCGTCCGGAAAGGTCAAGTTGAAGGCGGCCTTCTCGTGAACGGCCGCCGTGATTGCGCCAACATCCGAGTCATTGCCGAAGACGCTCAAAAGATGTGCCTGTCGATCTTCCCCAATATAGCGATCGACCCGCAGGCGAATTCGGGTAGATGCCTTTTCCGTGAAGCGCACGTACTCAAGCAGCCCGAACCGCAGGTGTGCATTCTCCATCGGCTTCGTCCTCCTTCTTCGCCGGTGTCTCGGTGAGCTTCAGCGTCCTCCCATCGGCGTAGACCAGGTACAACTCATTGGCCCACCGCTCTCGATGGTGGATGATCTCGGTCTCTCCGTCCTGTTCAACAAAAGTCGTCACATGCTTGACGGAGCGCCAGCGGGCTATGTGCCGGTCGTCGCCCTGGCCGAAGACACCGTTCAAGAGTCCTGCGGTACACAGAAGCCCGACATGGCCACCATGCAGCGGCGTGATGGGTCGGCCAGTCGTAACGTCCTCATGCGGCATCAGCAGCGGCGCCGCCTGTTTCCATGCGCCCGATTGCGGCAGCAGGTCTTCCAACAAGTCGTAGGGAAGGCCGCGATAGCTCAACTCCGCCTCGCCAGACGGAGGAATGGAGTAGGGCGGGCATGCGCCTCGCTGCAACTCAGGAAGTCCCAGGAAGCTGCCATACAGGCCAACGCTCAGAAGTTGCCGCTTGTTGTTTTCCACGGCCGCGCCTCTGACATCGCGCCGCAGACCAAGCACGGCGATTTGCCGGTACTTGACCGATTCCTCATCTGTCATGCGAAGAACGGCGAGCTGGGTGAAGTGGGAAGCAAGGATGCCGGCGCAGTCATGCAATCGCTCGAAGGGGATTACCAGGATGAGAACGCCTTCCATCGCCAGCCAGCGGTAGGTATGTTCCAGAAACACAGCCTCCATGCGCCGATTGGCAATGGAGCCGATCTCCGAGTCATACGGCGGATTCAGGTACAGGAGCGAGAAGGACTCGGGACGCGCAATGGCGTCGAAGGCATTCCCCTGGATGGTCTCGATGCCATTCGCGCTGGCAATCCGCGCGCGTTCGGCGTCGAGCTCAACACCGTAGCACCGAACCGGCGCGTCGCCGGTGACAAGGTGCAGTGCAGTTCCTTGTCCTACGCAGGGGTCGATCACTGAAGCCGGCCCAGTAAAGGAGAGCAGAGAGCGAAGCTTCACTCCTTCGGCCTCCGGTAATGGGTAGTAACCCATTTTCAGGCGTGCGGCATTCCGCATAGATTCACCTCATCTCGTCTGATTGGATACTCATAAATTGGGAAAGGTGGGGGCTTCCAGCTTCGCATCTGGATTGGCGGGTCGGGCTGGTCAGCCCGGGATCATACCTAAGCAAATCAGCGAACACTGGCCGACATTTGGGGACTTATCTCGGAAAGAACAATCGACACAGAGAATAGAGGCGAGAACCGCCAAAGTGAAACTCTCTCCGCCACTTCAAGTGTCCGAACAGAACTCTCCCGGACAGCCTTGACAGGATACTCCCCATCGAGCGACCCGCGTAGAGCGCCGCGTGTTGGTTACGCGGTATCCTTTCCTGTATCCACACAGGAGGTCAGCAATGGATTTCAACGTGGAGATGTCCGATGATATGTTGCTTTCTCGCTTGCGCAACGAAGAGGATCACTTCATCGAGCGAAAAACGACCAGCGACCTTAACGATTGCGTCAAGACCGTCGTAGCTTTCGCAAACTCCGCGCCGATTGGAATGCCATGCGTATTGTACGTCGGTGCATACGACGATGGACGACTTGAGCAGAAGACAATCGACTTCGATTCGATCCAGAAAAGCCTCAACAACAAACTGAAAAGCGTCTACCCCCGCGTTCCGTATATCGCGCGGGTTCTCAACGACGGCACGGCCCAGGTTCTAGCTGTGATCGTGTTGGGAAGTGAACTCCGTCCGCACTTCGCGGGTCCATCATACATCCGCGTTGGATCGGAATCTAAGGAGGCGACGACTGAACAACTCAACCTATTGATTGCTCAGCGCAGCAGTAAGTTCTACCGCATTTCAATCCACATAGGTAAACAGGCCACGATTAAAACGAAGTTTATATTCGGAAACAACACGTTCACAGAGACCCAAGAGATTGCGACTATCGTCGATTGCAACGAATCTTGGATCACGGTGCAGTTTGATAAAACGCGGATAGACTCTTACCCGTTGTCGAGCGTAGAACTGAGTTACGACAACAACGCGAAGCGGCTACAGCTACACGCGACGAGATACCAGAGTCTTTGACGAACCCACCACATTGAAGGGATCATGCCCGTCAACGTTTATTGTTTTTGGCGAGCGAATCTCGCCGTATCGGTCAGTAGCGCCGGAAAGTCGGTAGAGAATGACTGGTGCAGTGAACTGAAATTGAGAGGAAGAGAGAAATGAGTCAATGTCCAGATTTCGACTCGATGAACGAGACTGACGTTCGCGAAACAATTGTGAGACCCCTCATTGAGAGCCTGGGCTATGGTCATGACGCTGAGACGAGGATTATCACAGAGAAAAAGCTACGTTACCCACGAAGCTTTTTAGGGCATAAGAAGCCCAAGACAGACTCGCCCCTTGCGGGCAAAGCGGATTACATCTGCGAGGTGATCTCCTTCGGAAGGTGGGTTGTCGAGGTAAAATCCCCATCCAAAGAACTTGCGCAAGATGTTGTAGAACAAGCCCACACTTACGCAATGCACCCAGAAGTTGCCGCCAAATTCTTTCTCATCACGAACGGTCGCAAGTTCCGTCTATACGAAACCGCGAAACTCGAGCGGCCTGCTCTCGAGTGGAACTTCGAAGACGAAGACAAAGAGGTATCTCTGCTTCGCCTATCCAATGTCCTCAGCCCCTCGGCACTTAAGACGAGAGCAAGATTTGCTCTAATTGACCCCGGAAGGCCGTTGGGCAATGGACTTGCTTCGAGACTCCGCATCATCGGTGGACAGATCACGAACGAAGATTACACCGGAAATCATCCTCTTCTCCCAGTAGAGAGTGTTAAAGGTCTGAGCTTGCCGGTGACTGGCGGCTACGTTACGCGATCAGAAGACAAACGCATCATGGGCCATGTTTTGGTTGCGAAGGCAATTGCATTCATACCGAATTCTGCGGTGGGGCTCCCAGACAGCTGGGACTTCTTTTCGGCAACGGATTATTTCTCGGATGATCCGGAGCGCCCGACCATATTTCAAAATTTCGTGACGGGCAAAGTTCCAGCGGGCCGCATGTTTGACTTTCCTGGAATGCAGCGTGTGCCAATACCTTTCGGATGGTCCTACACGCAAATCAACGAGGCGGTGGGATACGTGCGTGAGAATATGTTTGTTGGCATGATGAGACATACTTCTGACTTTGCGTTCTCGGAGATATCTCCAGAAGCTCGAATGACTCTGGTTAAGAGATTCGGCCAGTTTCCAGACGCGGCCCACATGGAGGGCATTGGCCGTTTCGAGATATCGATTCAGGACGATATCTAGGCTAACGCGAAATTCGATCGGCCATTCTTTGCGACCAACACCCACGATCGGTACCCTGAAACGCCCATGCAGCCGGGGGAAATTCTGGATTCACGTTGAATCGACGCGTGTCGGATCGAGGCTCGCTGCGCTCTGCTCGCTACGCGGCCATGGCAAGAGCTGGCATCGGACCTGGGTCCCACGGCTCTGGGATCAGAGGAGCCAATCGGACGATCTGCTCTGACCCGCATAACCCGCAGCGGTCCCGGGCGGAAGAGGAGACCATCGTGCAGTTCTCACAATAGACGGCCTTCTCCAAGGGTATCGATACAAGGCCGGGCTCCGTTCGAATCATCCGCACATTGCACATAGATCCTCCAGGTATCGACCGATGCCGGTTACGCTCGTGGATCACCGTTTTCGCGACGTGCCTTGTCGCGTTGCTCAATCAACGACTTGTACAGGTCGGCAAGTTCATCGACCGTGTCCGCTCCGCCGACGGGTTCATCTTGTTCTGAACCCAGCCATGAAAAGCGCTCTTCCAGCAGAGCCAGAACCCATTCAACGAATGTTTGAGGTCGCTCTTCTTCGGATCCCATTCAAAGCTCCTTGGCGCAGCGCCTCATTCGTCAATCGGAGGAGCGCAGCGTATGCGACGTTTTGCAGTTATCGAGAAAGGCAAACCGAAGGGAAAGGGCAGAGACAACTTCTGGAATGCGACGAATCATCTGCACCGTGCGTGTCATGTCTCCGCGGCGAGAGGGTGGAGGCAATACACAACTCCTAGGCCATCAGGCGGCAGGTTGCCCAGCCAGCCCTTCGAGTTCCGAAACCAGATGCTTGAGTGCGTCGAGATTCTGAATGGTCGTCATTGACCCGATGTGCAGCCGATCAAGCACGGAGACGAATTGCGTATCGCCGATCGATTCGGCCAGGGAGTGCGCCTTGCGAATTCCCCGCGAGGCCCGTTCCATCGCCTCCGCGACATTCGTCTGCAGCTGCGAGTTGGGGATGGCGTTCGCCTTCTGCGTTCGCGCGACGCGCCACAATATCTCGCCGTAAATTGGATCGCCGAGAATGCGCCGAAAGCCTTCGATCTTGCCCGTGATTCTCTGATCGATCGGCCCCCGTTGGACTGTCGCGGGGTGCGGGCCGGATGCTGGATGGTTCTTAACGGGCGCACCCGTTTTCGGTAGCGCCCATTGCGGGAGAGTTGGGAATTCGAATGGCTGCCGATGCTCATTGAGCGGGACCCACATCTCGGCGAGGTTGTAAAGGTAACGCCCCAGGCCGTAACAACTGGCTGCCCGTTTGAAGGCTTGCGCTTCCGCCGTTGTCATGGCATTTGACTCATCTGCCCAGTCCTCACCACTGCCGGCATGGCAACCCAATCCAGTAATAGTGAGCGTGCATGTCACCAGAACTTTGCCCGTCTGGATGAGTTTGTCTTTCTTCATGCGCGTGACCGCCGATACCGTAGAGACCTCGTAGGTCCGGGTCCAGCCAGTCGGAGTGAACAGTTGGTTGAGACGGTCCGTGTACGCTCGCGGATCAGCGTATGCAACGACCGCGCCACGGCTTCCATCCTGGGTTGTGTGTGTAACGCGCCACTTGATCTCGTTCGGGGCAAACGGCTCCGCCAACTGTGTGAACAGAGCTTCCAGCTCCGCGCTTGTCTTGACTTCTTTGATCACCATCGTGCTAGCTCCTCAAAAGGAAATGGCGCCCCGCAGAGCGCCATGGTTCACGGCAAAAAAAACAACGGGTTAAAACGGAATTTCATCCGGGTTCAATTCTTCGTCGGAGTACTGCTCGTCCATCTGCTGCGGCTGGTAGCCCGATCCGCCAGAGCCCCTCCGGGAATCGTCCCGACCATTGCTGTGAGCCGAGGCGCCATTCTCCCCACGCCCTCCGCCGAGCAGCGTCAGGTCATGGACGAATATCTCCGTCCAGTACCGCTTCTGCCCGGATTCCTTGTCATCCCATGAGCGCGTCTGGATCTTGCCCTGGATGAAGAGGTGCGTGCCCTTGCTCACATAATCCCGTACGATCTCCGCGGTCCGGCCATAAGCGACCAGGTTGTGCCACTCGGTCCTGTCGGACCAATTGCCCTGACGGTCCTTCTCCCGGTCGGTAGTCGCGAGAGAAAAGTTGACGGCGAGCGTGCCGCCCGGTGTAGTTCCGACCTCGGGATTCTTCCCAACGTGCCCGAGCAGAAATGTCCTGTTGACGCTCTTTGCCATGGTGGTTGTTCCTTTCCTAGTGGTCCCGGTTGCGTACATGGTCGAGAGCCGCAGCTTTGGTAACCTCGACATACGTTCCGTCTGAATAGCGGTAGAACCGCTGGCCGTCCGCACTGATGTTGAGATAGCGGCGCGTGAGCCAGTGCTTGTACAATGCGATCTCCCCAGCTCGGCCCATGTACATGAAGCTTTCAAGCTCGCAAACCGGAAGGACCAGCTCAAGCGGAGTCCAGTTCGGCTCACCGACTGTAATCACTGTTTTGATCGGATGCGTCATGGTCTCGATCCTCCAGCGACTGGCGGGACTCCGACATGCGAGTGCTTGCAGCCGACGCAGCAGACCGCCGCCGTCACTTTTTTGATCGCATCTTCAAACCTCTGCGGCAGGCGCAGCACCTCTCCAGCGCGGTCATAGAAAATGGGAGTCAACTTTCCCCGGAGCGCGCGGTCTTCGTCCTTCCAGAGATCGATGGGGAGAGCACCATCCCGCCCGCGAAAAAGCAGCGTCGTTGCAATCTCCGGGCGATTCCGGCCGGGCACGTTGGACAAATTGTGGAGAGTGATCGCAAGCTCGCATGTCCGGACGGTCCGCAGCATCTCCACGCGCACCAGGCTTTCCGCGAGGAAGATCGCATGACGGCCATTCACGGCAATCGAGTCGAGCGACTGCAACCACGGCAATGGATCGCCGTCAGGGGAGACGAAGGCGCATGTCCTGCCCATGTCGGAGACCGCGCCGCCAGACTCCACGCCGCGCAGCACATAGCGCTTCGCCAGGTGCTGGTGTTCCAGTGAGATTCCGGGGGTGCAGTAGATGCCTCGCTTCTGGAGCGCCCTGAGCACGTTGGCCGGAAGCGCGAGCCCGTGAAGAGCATGGCGCAATGCGGCGGATTCGGACTTCCGTTTTGCGGGAATGGCATTCATATTCACTCCCCTAAACCAGAGCTCGCTTGCGGATGGGTTGACCGATGGCGGCGCGAATCTCCTCTTTCGTGCAGCCGGCCCAGCATTTGTAGAAGCGCGGGTTCTTGATTTGGATTGCAAGGTTGTCGCCGGAGCGGTCGCGCCCAATTCCCGCACAGGAGGGACACTTTGCCCACCAGTTCCGGCTGTCCTTACGCGTGGTCCGAACGTAGTCCAGGATGCGGAACTCTGGGTATTGCGTGGAAGAGACAGTCGGGATGTACGGCGCCGCGACGACTGGTCGGTACGCTTCGGGCAGACTCATCCCCTCAATGAATGTCTGGAGTTCGGACTCGGTGAGTTTCTTCAACCCGTCGAGATAGGCAAGCTGCGCTTCTGGAGTGGGCTCGGCTTCGTAAAACCAGTAGCGCCGATTCGTCTTCCGGTGCACGCCGATTGGAGCGCGGATGGCGTTGCCAAGCTCTCCTTCTTCGAGCCGATCCTGACGTGGGAATACCTCAATCCCTTCCTTGAGACCGCCACCTTTGACCGGGATGCCGAGCCGGAGAGCGAGATTGTAGACATAGATGCGGCACTCAGAGGCCAGCAGCGGCTCGGCACCGAAGATCCAGAGATGCCCGCCGCGGCGCGATTGTTCCAATGCGGCATCCACTCCGTCCTGCTTCAACTCCCATTGCAACTGAAACAGCGACTCCAGGGAGCCGTCGAAGTCGGCATCAATCGCGACCCACTTCGAACGCTGGGTCTCTGGATTGATCGCATACAGGCTGATGGTGATGTCGCCGTTCAGGTGCATGCGCACTACGCCTTCATCCAGCGGTTTCGGCTCCTTGGTATTCCAATCCCTAGCCGGGTAATAGGGCACAGAACCGTTCGGCATGGGTCGCTCAGCCTGGATTGCGTAGGCCCGCCGGTTCACGAACAGTCGCATGAAGTTGTTTGCCGTTTCCCGGTTTACACAGAACTTGGCATACATGGCGTCCTGCCTCCTTCATCCGTTGTGTGGTTGTATCCCGGGTCCGGAACTCGGTCAAATCTACGGAAAGCGGCGAGCAAAACACACTCATCCTGTGCATTTGCTCGCCAATTCCGGCTGCCGACGCTACAGTGTGGCACTCTTTCGGACCACAACAACCTTCACGAATTCGGCCGCGTTCAGGGAGACGGCCAAGGTTGGGTTGGCCAAAGTGCGGTGGGGGTTTCTGACTGGCACGGACCAGGCGGACGATTGGACCCTGGCGATCGCGCGGTTGATCGAGCGGATACGGCTTGCGGACAGACGCATGACGGCTCCTTCCTGAGTTGAGGTTGAAATGGTTGTTGGGGATGTTGCGAGGTGGGCTAAGCGGTGGCCGGTTGGAACTCGGAGAGCAGCAGGCCAGGCTGCTCGACCAGGCGGAACAGGTCGTACTCGGAGAACGCTCGGTCAAACTTCTCCGAGGTGAATTGGTCTTCGCAGCCTTCGAACGACAGCATGTACCACTGCTCGCGCTGCCGATCAAAGACGTAGATTGCTCCCGATGCGCCGTTGTCCGGCACCATCTGCAGGACCAGGACACCTTTGGCTGTCTGGATCCAGCGGGTGGCAATCGCCTCTCCGACTTCCAGAAATGCGGCGACGGTTTGCTCGACAGAGCTGGCGGCTCGGTCCCGCCAGTTGAACATCTTGTAAGCGGACATCTTTCCTAAGCTGGGTTGCATGGTAGCTCTCCCTTCTTCCAGATTTGGTGTGAGTTGTTGAGGCCGATTACTGGCGGTTGCGATCCCGAAGAGTTAAGAACCACATCCTTCCCAGGGATCCGAACCAAACTGCGAGAAGCGCGACGTAGAACGCTTCCAGTGATGGATCAACTACGGCAATGCGGGAAATGGTTGGCCCGATCAGAACGAAACTGATCGACCCGGCCACGCTGGAAATTGAACTGACGACGAATCGGATGACAAACCGGCGCGACGGAACGAGTTGGACTGCCGCGCTTTCTTCGACAGATTGCACGTGCATTTGGGTCATGGACACTCTCCTTAGTGAGGTTCTTGTGCGGTTCAAGGTTGCTGAACGGGGAGGCTCAACGCCCGGAAGCCGGCGGGCTGGATTGCGCATGGAAGCCGTTCGAGATCCACTTCGGTTACGGCCGCCAACGATCCGGTCGGCCGATAAAGAGACGATGATCGGCCGAAGGCGATATGTTTGGCTGGTAGGATTGTGATCATTCAGTGCAGGAGATCAGGGTGCATCTTGCGACTAACATTGCCGCATTTGGGATCGTCGTGTGTTCCGGTCTAGGATTTGCTGCTGGACAGGGCAGTTCAACGTTCCGCTTCGCCTTCACTGAACAGCCCGGCCAGTACGGCGTCGGACTCAAGGTTGTTGAACAGTACGATCACTCGCGCACCTTTCAACTCGAAGGCGGATCATCGGAAAAGTCAGCCGGTCCCGGGAGCCCACGGCCGTTGCAGACGCTGGTGTGGTATCCCGCTCCAAGTTCCAGCAATCGTACGATGACATTTGGGGATTACGAAGCCTTAATCAAGACCGAGACCAGCTTTGGCAAGCCAGTCGAGGATGGCAAGCCGCAGAAGTTCGTCGAATCTTACATGGAAGGCACAACAGACTTGCCCGCGTGGGCAGTCCGGGACGCTGAGATGCAGCCGGGCCGATTTCCGATCGTGATCTATGCACCGAGCCTAAATGCGCCGGCTACCGAGAACATCGAACTTTGCGAATATCTGGCGAGTCAGGGCTTCGTGGTGATTGCCAGCCCCAGCATGGGCGCGACTTCTCGATCCATGACGGTCGATATTCCCGGAGCAAACGCGGAAGCGCAGGACATCTCCTTTCTTATTGATTTCGCAGTTAAATTGCCGGATACGGATGCCTCGGAAGTGGCGGTAGCCGGCTACAGCTGGGGAGGCATGGCGGCGCTTTTAGCTTCTGCCCGAGATAAACGCGTCGCTGCCCTCATTTCCTTAGATAGTTCGTTCGTGACAGCTGGCGACATTCATCCTGACCAGATGACGATTCCTCTCCTGGCTTTCAGCAGAGGTGAGGACACACTGGAATATTCGGATTCACAGCGCAAGGACAAAACGCAGTGCGACGGGGCACCGAATGTTCTGAATGAATGGACTCATGGGGACCTGCTTCACGCGCAATTGCTTGCGGTCTCGCATATCCAGTTCAGCTCCCTGTATCAGAGAAGTGAGCGGTTCAGGAAGGAAGCGATGCAGTTCAGTCCCGCAGATTATTCGCTGGAAGAGGGGGCGGTTAGCTACAACTGGATGGTGCGATATACTTTCGAATTCTTAAACGTCTACCTGAAACACGATGACACAGCCGCGCTTTTCCTAAAACGTACCCCGGCCGAAAACGGCGTACCAAAACATCTGATGGCACTCAGTCTGCGGCAAGCGACACCCCAACCGGGACAGGCCAACACTCCCGCTAAGAAGTGACGACGGTCAGAACCATGTCCAATTTCGCCCACTCCATCCTTACTGTTTCCGGCTATCACGCTCATCACCTCCCTTTCACACCTCTAGACGCCTACAAAAAGGACTATGTACAAGGGGATAGTCAAGAAGCAAGTCTCTGATGGGCCTCGACTTAAGCCAGGCCGATTCTGCTTAATGGGTCGGCAAAGCAGGTCAATCGGCCGTGAATGGGACCGCAATAGGATGTCTATGGGGCGGCAATGGGGTGCGAAGATGCTGCGCGAGCACTAGAGTTGATTCCCGCTCAGGAAGTCTCGCAGCGGCACAACCTCGGAGTTGTTTGAGTTCGTCAACGTGCGAGTTTCGAGCAATGATCGACGGAAAGCATCGCTCAAAACGAAGCCAATCCGCTTGCGCATTGCACGCAATTCCATGGCGAGCAGATACAGGATGTCATCGTTTGCGGTGAGATACAGGACGGCATCTGTCGTCTCGTCACGCTCAAAAACTTCCCGAATTGCGCGGTACCTGGCGGCAGCTTTTGGATTCCGCTCGTATTCGATGCCGATTGTCCGGCTCTTCCCCTCGACCTCGATCCCGGCAACGGCGTCGAAATCTTTTGCTGCTCCGTTCTCCAACACCAGGTTCTTAGACGCAATTTCGAGGTCTGATTTCCAGGACTGAAGTACGCCTGCTTTGGAAAAAGCGACGCGGATACTCACCATCTCAAGAGCGTGAGGAACCTGGGAAGGATGCAGAATCGTCTCCGTTGCGCTCGGCAGCGAGAGCAAGTAATGGCCGCGGGATTCGAGAAAGATGAGTCCCTGCTGCGTGATTCCGAAGACTGGCGTTCGAAGATGCGTCTGCGCTTGAAGCCTCGTAACCAGCCCGGCTTTCTCAAGGCGCGCCAGCCTCCAACGAAGCGAACGTGGACGTTCAGTGATGATTTCGAGCGACAACAGATCGCACAACTGATCAAAACAAATGGCTCGCGCGTTCCGCACATGCAACAAGATCGGCACGTCGCGCGCATCTGAGAGTGCGATATGGCCCTTGTAATATCTCACCGGAGCGCTCCTTCGCGAACAACGTTCAACCGGATTCGGCATCCGGACTGATCGACCACCCATCGTCCGAGGTCGCTCTCGACCCAATCCCCGCTTCCGAACAACAGCATTGCCTCGTACTTTTCCCCGCGTAGGCTGATCGAGATGGGCCGGACGCCGGCAGACTTCCAGCCGGTCTGAGCGAACTGGATTGCGCCATGCTCCGAGGACCGTAGCGTGACGAGGCATGCGTCTGGCATCGTCTCTGAGGTGGGGCGCTCGAACAGCAGGTGCATCTTTCCAGCGAATTGGCGGGGCTCCGAGCAGAGAAACGTCCTGCCAATCGCGCGCAACGGGAACTCCGGATCGAAGCCGCTTTTCGAGTTGAAGCGGATCTGGCCAGGAAAGATCGCGCTGTGATGAAGCCTTCTTCCCGACATCAAGGCAGCGGCGTTGAACCAGGCTGCCCTCCGCCGGAAGCAATATGGATCGCTCGTGTCACATGAGTTCATAGCCCACCAATTCGTCCCGAAGCTGACTACGCGGACGTACATGCTGACAACTCCGCTGTTAGCATTCCCAGAACGGCGCGCGCCTGGAGCATTCGCTCCGGGCCACGAAGGGAATGAAGGAACCAGATGCGCTCAAAGGAGAGGCCGGGAAGCACCCGATTCCCGTCATGGAAAAGAGAGAGAAGCTTTTCCAACTCGACCATCGTGTGCGCAAACGCGAGCTCTTCGGCGCTCCGGGCCCCGAGTTCCTGAAGGAGGTACTCGTCCCACTTCTCGGTGACCCAGTGGTCTTTCACATCCCTCTTGTAGACGACCCAGAGGCCAAAGTACGGGTCTTGCTGCGCGAGATGGTTGCGCAGTTCCTGAATCTGTTCTCGTGGGGAAGGGAGAAATCGCGAATCACTTTCCGACAGGTTGGACTGCGATTGCTTGAAAAGACGAACGGTAAGGTTCCAAAGTACCTCACCATTCAGAGCCTCCAATGCAGCCGTCCGTTCTGGGTCCTGAAGCATCTCGATGCGCTCAAATTCCTGTGCAAACGGAATGGGAAATGGAAGTCCCTGCATCAGGTAGAAACTCCGAAGGAGCTCCACACGGCCGAAGGCAAGCGCGTAAGGCCGATCCGAGACAGCAATCTCACGGCGAACATACGAGAGCCAGTCGTCATGGCTTGTGAAGTCGGATGGAGCCTTTCTGGTCATTCTGGCCCTTTCAAGCGCCTTTGAGAGTCCCGTTACGACGCCGCTCCTGGTCAAGCAAGGTGGTGGTTTGGTTCAGACGCTGTTTGAGATTCTGTTCGCTGTTCTGCAGCGCTTCGACGCGCCGCTGCAACAGGAGATTGTTTTGCTGCAGGCTCGCTGTGGTTGCATCTGGCGCCGAGGCCTCGATCTTCTCCGCCTCCACCGGCGAGATCCCCTTGCCATCAGCGAGACTGCGAACGCCCCGTGTCAAGCTTCCGGCCGCCTCGGCATCCTGTTGCGAAGGACCTGGTTTCTGAGACAGGTTCTTTTCCACATCGGCGTTGTGGGCTTCGACCAGCTGATTGAACTGCTGGGTCCGGCGCTCAATCTCGATCCTGTCGCTCACGCGGCCGTTCCATAACTGTGCGATAAGAGACGCCGCGATGACTTCACGCTTGTCAGCGGCGCGCCACTGAAGAAGTACAACGGCAACCAGTCCGATGAGCAAGAGCAGCGTTACGACGTTCGACCAGAAGTAGAGGTCGTCGATGGTGTTCTCAACGACAGCGGTCCGAGCGGATTCCAACGACGCCCCATAGTCGACGCCACGCGGATTGATTTTGCCCAAAGCGTAGTCGACGAATCCCTGGCGTTTCGGGACAGACTGCGAGGTTGCAGTGCTCGGCCGATCCAGAGTTTGACCAAGAGACAGCCCGTGCATGCAGCAAATCAACATGGCAATCGCAGCCCATCGGATTATGACTGACATTCGCATCGTCACTCTCCACCGCCCACGCCGAGGAACACCCCCGCCGTTCTCCTGCGCCGCTGTTTCCGGTTTTCGGCTCCCTTGAACCGCAGATTCACACCCACCTCCGGGTCAAGATAGCTGTGCATCTTGGGATAGAGCGAAGGCTCCAGGCCCTCCACTTGAAACCGCGGAGCTCGCCTGACGTGCAGATGGGAGTAGCGGGTGCCCTCGCGGTTATCCACCATGAGAATCTCCATCTGGCCTACCGGCAGATTCTTGATATGGTCCTCGCGGGCACGGGTCTCTTTGATGTCGCTCTCGCTACCCGTTCCGGTCTCGGTGTATTTCGTCGAAAAAATTCCGGTGCGGCGCACCGACAAACTACGTCGCTTGGTTGCGATCCTGGCCGACGCCTTCAAAAACCATTGCGCCGTGTTCTCCTCCGAGACGTTCATAATCATCTTCGTTCCGGGCGCGGACGAGACCTCGTCTGCGAACGCCTGGCTCACGCGCTGCAACTGGGGCATACTCTGGAAGGAGAAGAGGAACGAAACCCGCGCGCCGCGCGCAGTTTGGAGGACCTGCGTAAACCCCGGATAAGCGAAGGGTGCGAACTCGTCCAGGATCACCGAAAGCATCGGTTCGTCGGCGTCCCGGCTGCTGGCTGGCTGCGCGTAGCGTTTGCCCACCATCAACTGAATGTTCTGGAGCAGGATCTTTCCCAAGGCTTCGACAGCGCGCTGATTGCGGTTTGCATTGAGGGAGACGAACAGAATGAGATCCCGTTCGAGAACGTCGTCGAGCGTTAGCAAGTCCTGGTAGGAGCCGGTCACGACCGACAACTCATCCTCCAGGAAGCTCAACAGTTCGTTCAAAAGTCCCTGAATCTTCTCCACTCGCTCCCGGTCTGCGAGCGAGCGTTGCAGCATCTTGACGGACATTTCGAAGTTCAATCGCTTCTGCATGGAGATGCTCGGCGCCGAAGCGAGGCGGGCCTTCGCAATTCCGATCTGTTCCTCCAGTACCTTCTCATCAAGCGCCATCACCAGCACGTCATACACGTTGAAAAGCTTACCGGTGTACTGAAGTATGCGGACGAGGTCCGAGAGATAGGCTTCCTGGTGTCCCTTGAAGAAATCCTCACGCAGCCCGAAGGAGCGGAATATGAAGTTCACATGCTCCTGGTAGGCGTCATCGAGTGCGTAAAAGGGGTTGTATCGTGCAGACTCTGAGGGGTGCGTCGGATCGATCACGCGCAAATCCTGCAGGCGGCCAGCGGCCTCGATGTGAGGCAGAAGGCGGTCAAGGAACTCCCGCTCACCCTTGCCGTCGAAAATAATCATCGGCATCCTGCGCGCGCCAAAGCACCGCGTCAGATCCTGGGCGATGATGTTTTCAAGGAATGTGGACTTGCCCGCGCCAGTCCCGCCCACGATGACACCGTGCTTCATTCGCACCGTATCCGGCCAGAGCCATGGCTCCTTGTGGACGTTGTATCCGAGCAGAGTTGCTCCGCTTTGGTTAGCATCGCGAACCATCTCCGCATCCTTGGAAGCCTTAACAACGATTGCGGGGTGAGGCCAGTTTTCTTCTCTCTTCTTCCTGCGTCCAACCAGTTGCGCAATGATGAGGCCGCCGCCGAAGAACAGGATGGCGCCATCGAGGAAGATTTCGAGGCACTGCGTATTACGCAGATGAATGCGCGACACGGCGACGTACCAGCAGAATCCAACAGCTGCGCAGGCGAATAACACAAGGACGCCGGCGACATCCTCCGGCCCCCTCTGGCGCCAACCAGGCTGATCGTAGTACTGGCTCATCAACGTCCTCCGACGGAGAAGTAGATAAAGATACCGACCAGAGCGCACAGGAGAACGGCGCTGAGAACGAGCAACAGGCTGGGTTTCCAGCGCCCCTTCTCATCAACGGGTTTTAGTTCATCGGAAAGGGATTCAAGGAGGGCGTTTTGCAGATTGGACTCGGCATCGCTGCGATATATCTGTCTAAGTGCCTGACGCACTTCCTCCGCCGAGATGTAGCCCAGCGAGTCCATGACTAGAGAATCACCTCGACCTTCAGAGGCCCGTTCTGGTCGGCGCCGAAGTTCAACTGATAGATCTGCGGTGGATTGCCCGTCGAACTTCCAATGCTGATTACGCCCGTTGTCTTCTCACCCGGAGCAAGATCTCGCGAGCCTGATTCGGCCTGGATCACTGGAATGCCAGACACTTGCCGCGCTTTGAAGGCCGCGAAGGTCTGGGAAGTGATTTGGTGATTCCTGAGACTCACGAGCGAAATCGACTGCTCGGACGGGAGCGGAGCACATACATCCGGGTTCGTGACCCGGAACGGAGTGCGACTCTGGTTGGCAATCGAATAACGAATGTAGAGCCGGTCCTTCGCTCGATAAACCTGTTCAACGCTAACTTCGACGTGGTCGCCGGCGAGTTTTTGCGGGTCATGCGTTATATTCTCGACTCCCATCAATGCCTGCGTAAGAACCAACGAGGCGATCTTGCGAATCTCAGCGTCCGAAGGTTCGGTCAATGCCAGCGCGTTGACACGCTGTTTGGGTGCGGGCTCTGTGCGGACCAGGACATCCATCGCCGCAAGCTGGCCCGCAGGGTCGAGTTCATAGCTCAGCTCACGCGAAGCAGTCCATACAAAGAGATTCGTGGATACTCCTTCACGAAGCGGCTTCACAAAGACTTTGTCGTCATGACGCTCGATCTGGAAGCTGTCGGGATCGGCTATGGCGAGCGTGGTCACAGACTCGCCAAATTCGAGGACCGTGAGATGGTTCAGCGAGGTTTCAATATGGCGGATCTGGCTTTGGCTGGTGGTCTGCGCACCCGCAGCGGCAACCGCAAGAGCAAGGAAAATCGTCGTGAGCGTTTTCATAGCGGCCTCCTGGGGCGCAATGTTTGTGTGAAAAACGGAAAGGAGAAGCCGAGCCAGAGGCTCACGCTTCTCCTTCGCCGGCTAGGAGTGCCCCAGAGGAATGGGAGCACTCGTGTTTTCGAACAGCAGATTGCGCTTCCCCTTGTACTGGAAGAGAAAGACCCTCTTTTCACATTCCGGGCCTTCCGGATTGGCGATTCGTTCGACGAGGAATGCTCGCCGCTCGTCGTCAAACCACGCGTAGCCGTTGACGGTCTTCGGCATTCGAACCCGAACCCGTTGGCCGCCAGTCACCTCCGCAAAGGCATCGACCACCTCCTGTGGAAACGACTGGAAGAGGACCGCGCCGGAACCTGTGCCGCCAGTAACGACAGCATTCATCGCCTGCGCCCACGCCCGCCGGTTCTCCTGCTTGCCTTGCGCCCAGTAGTGAATGAACAGATGCAGGGAGCTGAATTGATCCCTTGCATCCTGCTCGTGTTCCCATAGAGTTGCCTGCGCCCTGTTACGCGCAAGCACCGCAGACCTTCTCTGTTCCTTGTCTTCACTCAAGCGCACTGCTTCCCATTGCCCTTGAGCGTCCTTCAATTGCTGCTTGACCTCTTCCTCGCGCTGGACAATCCGGCTTGCGATGTCCCCATAGATGGAGTTCACCAACTGGCATTCCTCGAACATCTCCCGAGTTACGTGCTCTCCCGAGAAGAGTCCACGGAAGTCTTCGATTCCCATCTTCTCTTCGAAGCCGTTGCCGGTTTCGTCGGGAAGAAAGCCGAGTTCCTTGCGCAGGAGGTTATAGAGCCTTCCAACCTTGTCCGTATCCGCGATTTCAAGATGGGCCGGCAGGTCCGACACTCTACGCTCCCGCTTGTAGCGGAGCCAGGGAGCCGGCGCTACCTCCTTCCTGATCTCACTGACAACGGACTCATCAATCTCGACCCTGTGTTTTAGGGAATCGAGTGCATTCTGCAGTTGCTCCACGAGTTTGTAGGCCAAGTCTGGTCTACCCGCAGCAAGGCATGAGGTTTTGAGATCGGTGATCGAACCGATCCGATTTCCCCGCGCCTTCATGGCAACCGGGCATGCATTCCACCAGGGAGACTTGGCTTTCTGATGTTTCGTCTTTTCCTGGCGGAACTTCTGCCCGTATGCGATCCTTCCCGCAACGAACTTCGGGAACTGATTGGATGGCATCACGCAGATGGTGTCGAAGTCGAAGTCGCCGCCGTTCTTGCTTGCAGTCTTCGAATGGAGGATGTAGGTTCCCTCCATCCGGAGTTGCCGTTCAAGAATGGTTGTGACCAACGTTTCATCGAGGTCGGCTTTTCCAAGCGCCTGTTTGAGAGCCGGAACAAGCTCTTCGTTGGTGAGATGACGGATGGGCAGGAGATCCTCCTGCATCCGGATCGGGTACCGGATGCAGAGGCCCTTCTCAGCCGCCAACGATGTGATCGAGCTGTCTTCGGGTATCCAGTCGGACGCCGAGAGAACTTTTCCCCGGTGTTCGATCAAGACACCGTCGTCTGCGAGAGCGAACGATGGCAGCTTCAGATCCGCGCTCGTGCAGGCACGAAACGCCCAGCGAGCGAGCTTGCGGTTCAATTGGTTGAAGACGTAGGGGATCTTGATTGCATTTCCGCTACGGTCCGCCAACAGTACCGCTTCCGCAGGATCACATCCTTCTGAAACCTGATCGTCCTCTCGTTCCAGGGAGTCGGGATCGAAATTGACGCCATCGTCGATCGCCGTAACCTCGGACTTGCCGATTACTTCGAACAACGCCTGGTAGTCGCCCTCGTCCCATGCCTTCCGCATCGTCTTAATTCTTTGCAGCGCCCACAGTTTCAATTCAAACTGCAGCGCCTCTTCCGAAGCATGCTCGATCAAGGTGTAGCTTGACCCAAACTCCGATTGACGGGAGATCTGTTTGATCCCGAGAATCGCCGGACCCGTGAACATGCGGCCCGATG
>Ga0326727_10000977_pt1 | contig 111298 bp, 95 predicted proteins | sample MB2enrmetagenome_FD_207643 | JGI IMG/M metagenome (GOLD analysis project Ga0326727, IMG submission 207643) | Lab enriched peat soil microbial communities from McLean, Ithaca, NY, United States - MB29MY | ecosystem: Environmental > Terrestrial > Soil > Wetlands > Peat | place: USA: New York...
GTGGAGAAGGAAGACTCGGTTTATCCGATGATAGCCACCGGCTCATCATTGCACGAGATGATCCGCAGGCCGGGAAAGGATTAGGGGGCAGAGAGACTATTATGATGCACACATTTGTCGCTTACGTTGAAGACCGGCCGGGCGTGCTGACGCGCGTGGCCTCGCTCTTCCGCCGCCTGAACATCAATATTCACTCGCTAACCGTGGGTCGCAGCGAGCGCGCGGGGCTGTCGCGGCTGACGCTGGTCTGCGAGGCCTCGGCCGAGGCTGGCCACCGCATCCAAGCCAGCTTGTATAAACTAGAAAATGTGGTGGACGTGGACGACATTGCCCAGGCGCCGTCGGTGACCCGCGAGCTGGCGCTTATCAAAGTGGCCGCCACTCACCGCAACCGTTCGAATATCTTCGAACTGGCCGAAGTCTTTCGCGCCGACATCGTAGACGTGGCAACGGAGTCGCTGACTATCCAGTTAACCGGCGTGGAAAGCAAGATCGAGGGACTGATTCAGGTACTTGAAGAAGGCGAGAACCGAATTCTGGAAATTTGCCGCAGCGGCAAGATGACCATGCGCCGCGGCCACCACACCAGCGGCGTACTCAAGGCCATGGATTCCGGCGCAAACGAGTCCGCGGAAGAGTCTGTGGAAGACGGAGCGGCTGAGCCGGAATAGGCCGAATGCAAAGAAGAGTTTTTCAGATTAACATTTCACTACTCCAGCAAAGGAAACGAGAAAAAACATGGCGAAGACTTACTACGATCACGATGCCGACCTCAAGCTCATCCAGGCCAAGAAGGTAGCCATCATCGGCTACGGCTCGCAAGGGCACGCTCATGCCCTCAACCTCAAGGACTCCGGAGTCCAAGTCAAAGTGGGCCTGCCCGCCTCGGAAGCGGAGTCCATTGTCAAGGCGAAGAAAGCGGGCTTCGAAGTGCTCACGCCGGCTGAAGCGACGAAGTGGGCCGATGTGGTGATGATCCTCGCGCCCGACCAGATTCAAGCTAAGGTGTATGCCGAAGAGATCGGGCCGAACCTGACAGCGGGCAAAATGCTGATGTTCGCGCACGGCTTCAACATTCACTTCAAGACCATCGTGCCGGCCAAGGACATCGACGTGGGCATGGCCGCGCCCAAGGCGCCCGGCCATCGGGTGCGCGAGATCTTCGTCGAAGGCGGCGGAGTTCCAGGGCTGATCGCCATCCACCAAGATGCGACCGGCAAGGCGCACGCGCTCAATCTCAGTTACCTGAAAGGCATCGGCTGCACGCGAGCCGGGGTGCTGGAGACGACTTTTAAGGAAGAGACTGAGACCGACCTCTTCGGCGAGCAGGCGGTGCTGTGCGGCGGCGTCAGCGCGCTGATCAAGGCAGGCTATGAGACGCTGGTCGAGGCGGGCTATCAGCCGGAGAGTGCTTACTTCGAGGTGCTGCACGAGCTCAAGCTGATCGTGGATCTGATCTATCGCGGAGGGCTGGCGTACATGCGCTATTCGGTCTCCGACACCGCCGAATACGGCGACTACGTGAGCGGCCCGCGCGTCATCAACGCCGAAAGCCGCAAGGCGATGAAACAGATTCTGGCCGAGATTCAAGATGGCAGCTTTGCCAAGCGCTTCCTGGCCGACCAGAGCTCCGGCAAGAAGGAGTTTCTGGCCTTCCGCGCGGCTGAAGCCAAGCATCCGGTGGAGATTGTCGGGAAAAAGCTACGCGCGCAGATGCCGTTTCTTGATCCGGTAACGGTGGAGGAAGTGGCGAAGACGCGGTAAACAGGACTGGCCATCCAGGCGGGTGGCACTTACGAGCTATTAGAGTTTGTGGTTGCCCGGGGTTCCAAAAGCGGGACCCGGGGCACTCAGCACACTGCACGTGGCGGTGCGGGTTGGTCGCTTTGATTTTTCATGCAAAACGTTTAGAAATGTGTCGTATAAGGGCATTTATTCGATAACCAAACGAAAATAAGCCTCCGAAGGAAGTCGTCACTCCGGAGGCTCTTGTATGTAACAAGTAAAGACGGGGACCAGTAGCCGGCACTGGAGGTCGGTAGCACGCGGCTACTGGTGATCCCTGCACAAACGAAGCTAGCTGCGGCTTCCCCTTTCCACGGCTACTTCGTGTCGCCCGGCTCAAAGAGGACATTCGTACTCGTCCTCCGAACCATGTTGACTAGTGGAGTGTCTCCTATGGAGAGATGACGTTCTGTGACGGCTGTCACACAGGCGTGTATCAACATTAACGAATTTGAAGACTGTACTGAATTGAGCATTTTCCATTTATTTTTACTGGCCATTTTTTGTACACTTTGCAGTACCGAATAGATTTCATTCTTTAAGTTCTTCTTTCTCAATAGCCGCAAATGAGAGGTTGACAAAGTTTGTTCCTGCTTTGAAAATCGGAGTCTCAGATTTCTCCGTGTGGATTTTTCCGTGAGTGCTCTGCTTAGCCTGCAAAGGGCATCCACCTCTGCCGGGGGTGTACCTGGGCAAGCGGTTTTCATGTGGCAGGCGGGGACGAAGATAGTTGGGGACGTAGAGGAATTCCGGAACGCATCAAGGAGCAAGAGATGGCGCTGGTGGATTTGGCTATCGTGGTGGTGATTGTGCTGTCCATGCTGGGAGGCCTGACTCAGGGTTTCTTCCGCTCGGCCTTTTCGCTGGGCGGCCTGGTGCTGGGTCTGGCGCTGGCGGCCTGGAACTATAGCCGCGTCGCGGAGTTGATTTTGCCCCTGGTGCATCTTGAGCGGCTGGCCGATGCGCTTGGGTTTCTGCTGATTGCGCTGATCGTGATGGGATTGGCCGTGGCAGCCGGCAAAATTTTATCCGATATCTTCCACCACCTGGGGCTGGGCTGCCTGGACAGGCTGGCAGGGGCGGTCTTCGGCGTTTTTCAGGGCGCGCTGCTGGTGACGCTGGTGATTCTGGCGGCCCTGGCCTTTTTTCCCAATGCCCAGTGGCTGAGGGAAGCCAAACTGCCCCGGTACTTTTTCGGGGCCTGTCATTTGAGCACACATATGGACCCGGCAGAGCTGGCCCGACGCGTCCAGAATGGGCTTAAGGCTTTGGAAGAAAAGTCTCCGCAGTGGCTGCACCCGGATAACGGCAAATTGTAATTTTTTCATGCGCAACCCGGCGGAATATGGCAATCTAGTAGAGCAAGCAGAGGTGGACGTGAAACGAATTCTGGACGGCCTGGTAACGCAAATGCACTCCAGCGGTATTCGCTACGAAGAAGCGGTACGCGAGTTCAAGAAACAATACTTGCGGGAAGTGCTGCTGGCGCACCGCGGAAACCAGTGCAAGGCGGCCGACGAGCTGGGCATACATCGCAACACGCTGAGCCGGACAATGGCGGAGCTGGAATTGAGCCTGGCCGAAGTACGCGCCAATCTCAAGCGTCCGCCGCGCAACGAACGTCCTGTCTATAGCGCCACCCGCCAGGTTGTCGGCCGGGGCTGACGGCGCGGCTGGTTGGAAGGAAGGCCATGCGATTCAAGGCTATGATCAACCGCCCTGTCGTCGCAGCTTTCATTCTTTTTTATCTATGCGTAGGGATCATTCTAGTGGTCAATGTGCACCGTCGGATGTTGATCCATCAAATGATCAACCTACACGGCATTTTTAACGTTCTGATCTGGCTTTCTCTACTGACTTTTATTCTCCTCTACTGGAATTTTCCCCATTATTACGAGGTTCGAGAGTCTGGTTTGTTTCTACGCCAGGGTTCGAATATGAACTTGATTCCATATGAGTCCATATACGAAGTCTTGCCGATTTCACCGTCGCTTGACAGTTTCTGGCCAAATCGTATCTCCATTATGCTCATGGATGGCAAAGAGCATGTAATTGCAGTAGCGGATAAGGAGAGATTCCTAACTGAGGTATTCAAGAAGTGTCCCCGGTTAGAGCATAAAGGCGCTAGCTTCGGATTCTAGCTTTAGCGTATGGTGATCCTGAAATTCTCATTGATGGTGCAATGTACGTTCAAATGACGCCTGACTCAAACGCAATCCGCGCAACGAGCGTCCATACAATAGAGAATATGCAAACTTTCCCCCAGACCATAAAAGCGCACACACCCACGCCAGATACTTTATACCGGCGATGGGCGCGCAACTGTGTGCTGGTATTGCTGTTGGCGGTATTAACCGGCATGATTCAGGCACAGGCAGCGAAGCCTGATGCGGATCATGCAATCCCTGCCGCACAGAACGCAGCCGCAGCCCCCGCTTCAACGACAGCCCCGGAGGCGCGGCCGGCCAAAACCGTGCGTAACGCCGACCGGCGGCGTGCGGCTAAACTCTACCTTGCGTCCAGCAAGCTGTTTGTCGACGAGCAGTTTGAAGATGCTCTGCGCGGCTATGAGCAGGCGGCCGAGCTGGACCCCAGCACCGCCGACTACGGGCTGGCGGCAAACGTGGCGCGCAGCCACGCGGTAACGGCGCTGATTCAGGCCGCGGCCAAAGACCGGCTGCGCGGCGATGCGGCGCAGGCGCGCGCGGCCCTGGTTCATGCGCTGGAGCTGGATCCAAAAAACATTCAGGTGAACCAGCATTTGTCCGAGCTGGGAGACGATGCCCTGCTGGAGCAGTCCCGGCCCCGCTATGAGCAAGAGGCGGGCACGGCCGGCGAAGCGATCAAACTGGCGCCCTCGGCCGAGGTACACAGCTTTCACCTGCACTCCGACGCGCGCCAGATGATCCAGAATGTCTTCAAAGCCTATGGGATTGAGACCTCGGTAGACAGCACCGTCCAATCCACGCAGAGACGGCTGGACGTGGATGACGCCGATTTTGAGGCAGCGACGCACATTCTTGGACTGATAACGAACTCGTTCTACGTTCCGCTGGACGCGAGCCATGTGCTGGTAGCCCGCGACAGCCGGGAAAACCGCCAGCAGTATACGCCCCTGGAGTTCGAAACGGTCTACCTGCCGGGGTTGAGCTCGACGGAGTTGACCGATGTGGTCAACCTGGCAAAAAACGTCTTTAACGTGCAGCAGGCGGTGGCGGAGCCCACGTCAGGGACGATCACCCTGCGCGCCTCGCCAAGCGCGCTAAATGCGTTTAATGCCACCATGCGAGAGCTGCTCGACGGGCGAAGCCAGGTGATGCTGGAGGTGCGCATGATCCAGATTGCGCACACCAGCACGCGCAACACCGGAGTTCAGCCGCCGCAAAGCATGTCGGCCATCAACGTCTACTCGCAAGAGCAATCCCTGCTGAACGCCAACCAGAGCCTGGTGCAGCAGATCATCTCCTCAGGCTTGGCCGCCCCCGGCGACACGCTAGCGATTCTGGGCATTTTGCTGGCATCAGGACAGGTGTCGAGTTCCCTGCTTTCCAACGGTATTGCGCTGTTTGGCGGCGGGCTTACGGCATCCGCGCTCTCTCCGGGCAATGTCACGGGCAACCTGAACCTGAACTCCTCGGACTCGCGGGAGCTAGACGAGATGCAGTTGCGCCTGGGCGACGGAGAGGATGCGACGATCAAAACGGGCACGAAATATCCCATCCAGACCTCATCGTTCTCCAGCCTGGGGGCCAGCGTGCCGAATATTCCGGGACTGACTGGCGCCGGGACCTCCAGCAGCATCTCCTCGCTGCTGGCTTCCTACGCCGGCAGCGTGCCAAATATTCCGCAGGTACAGTACCAGGACCTGGGACTGACCCTGAAAGCGACGCCCAAGGTGCTGCGCAATGACGAGGTGGCGCTCAAAATCGATATGAAGATCGACGCGCTTTCAGGAACCACCATCAACGGCAATCCGGTGCTCAACAATCGCGCCTGGAGCGGGGTGGTGACGCTGAAGAAGGGCGAGGCCGTGGAGGTGGTGAGCGAGCTGGACAGGTCCGAGAGCCGCGCCGTCAGCGGCACTCCGGGAATCAGCGAGATACCCGGCCTGAACAACCTGACCGGCGTTGCAACCCAGAAGAACTACGCGACGCTGCTGATCATCATGACGCCCCATGTGATTCGCGGGATGCAGGCCGCCGGCCACTCGCCGATGCTGCGCGTGGAGCGCGAGCCGGCGCAGTAGCAGCCTGGCGAGTCAGCTAGTCAGCAAGTCAGCGGGCTTGGCTACGTATACGGATAGCAGGTTCTGTTCGACAAAACATGGGCAGACAGAATCGACTCTCTGCCTGCCCTTTAGATGCCTATGCGCCGGCTATTCATCCGGTTCGCTGACTTGCCCTGCTACTGGGCCGCTACGCCGTCCAGCTTGGCCTGATACAGAATAATCTGCTTGATAGTGTCGTAGGGAGTGTTTGCGGGAACAAAGCGGCCGTTGATTAACAGCGTGGGAGTCTGATTGATCCTCAGATCCACGGCCAGCTTCTCCATGGCATCCACAGCGGCATGGGTCGCCGGGGCTTTAGCGCAGGTGGCGATGGTTGCCGGGTCCAGACCAGCCTTGGTCACGGCGCTGTTGAGGGTCAAGGTGGCGCCATCGGCGTTTGCTAGCCCGTCCTGGCCGTCAAAGACAGCCGCGGCAAAGGTGAAAAATGCGGTGCTGCCGCCCTGCTTGGTTACGCAGTAGCCGTAGGCCGCCGCGCTGGCTGCCGCGGGATGCATGGGCAGAGGAAAGTTCTGGAATACGAAGCGGGCTTTGGGAAAATCCGCCGCCAGCTTGTCCATGTTGGCCTGCGCCGATTTGCAATGGGGACACTGGAAGTCAGCAAACTCGACAATCTCCAGATCCTTGGAGGCGGAACCGCGATAGGGACCGTCGACGCGCTGCTGCACGAGGGCGCGCTCTTCCGCGAAGGGATTTGCGCCAAAGGGCAGGATTTCGTCGCCGGCAAAGATATGCTTGTTGTCGGGCAGGACATAAAACTGGACAGGGATGAGCTTTTGCTTGCCGGTCTTGTCGCCTACCAGCAAGGTCACCTTGCTGATGCCATCGACTTCCGTCTTCTGGATGGCCCAGATCTCCCATACACGGGTCTCATCGTAACCCCAACTGGCCTGCATAAAGGCGTTGACTGTGTCTTTGTCAGGCGAGGAGGCGGTGAAATTTGCGGGATCGATTTTAGGAAAAACGGGTGCAGCTGGCGCGGGCGCGGCGGGGGCTTGCGCGGCGGGCGCGGCGGGCACATCTTGCTGGGCAGCGGCCTGGAGGACAGGCAGGAAGAGAGCGACCAGCGCCAGGGCACCGGCAAAACGAATCGACAGACGGATCAAAGTTGTATCTCCTTAAACTGTGGAAAAGCTGAACTGTGGGAAGGTCCCAACTTCTAGGTTACACCCCGGAATTGACCTTATACCTGAACTTTGACGGCGATGGGAAATCTGCGGCCCATGCCGAAAGACTTGGAGGTCACCTTAAGGACGGGGGCTGCCTGCTGGCGTTTGTACTCGCTGCGCTCCACCAGACGCACCACCTGTTGGACGAGCTCCAAGGGGAATCCGTTAGCCTGGGCGATCTTCTCGGGGGTCTCATAGCGCTCGACGTAGGCCTCCAGAATCGGATCGAGTACCTCGTAGGGCGGCAGCGAGTCAGTATCCTTCTGGTCCGGGCGCAACTCAGCCGAAGGCGGTTTTTCCAGGATGGCGCGGGGAATGACTTCCCCGCCCCGGTTGAGCCAGCGGCAGACAGCGTAGACGCGGGTCTTGACCAGGTCGCCGACGACCGCCAGCGCGCCAACCATGTCGCCGTATAGAGTGCAGTAGCCCACGGCCATCTCCGATTTGTTGCCGGTGGTGAGCACCAGCGCGGAGAACTTGTTGGAGAGGGCCATGAGCAGGACACCGCGAATCCGTGACTGGATGTTCTCCTCGGTGGTGTCGGGTTCGGTTCCGGCAAAAAGCGGCTCCAGGGCATGGATGAACTCCGCGAAGAGGCCGTTGATGCCGATGACCTCGTAGCGAATGCCCAGATTGGCGGCCAGACGGCGGCTGTCGTCGATGGAGCCTGCCGAGGAGTAAGGGCTGGGCATGCCAATGCCGATGACATTTTCCGCGCCCAGGGCCTCAGTGGCTATGGCCGCCACCAGAGCTGAGTCGATGCCGCCACTCAAGGCCACCAGTGCTTTCTTGAAGCCGCACTTGCGTACATAATCACGCGTGCCCAGCACCAGGGCGCGATAGGCGGCCTCGGTGTCATCCTCTGTGGGAGCGGGGACGGGCGGCGCGTGAAAGGGGTCTACGAGAATCAGGTCCTCAGTAAAGGAAGCGGCCTGGGCGATGAGCTCTCCGCGGGCGTTGAGGGCCAGCGAGGAGCCGTCGAAGATCAGGCTGTCGTTGCCGCCCACTTGGTTGCAGAGCAGCACCGGAATTCCATTTTGACGGGCAATCGCCGAAAGCATCTGGCGGCGAAGGGCGCGCTTGCCGTGCCAAAAAGGTGAAGAGGAGAGATTGATATGCACGGCGGGCTTCTGGCGCATCAGCTCTTCGACCGGATCGACGGTATACAGGCGTTGCTGCCAGAAATTCTTGTCGTTCCAGGCATCCTCGCAGATGGTGATGGCCAGGCGGAGGCCGTCCAGTTCGACCACTTGCTGGGAGCGCGATGGAGCAAAGTAGCGCTGCTCATCGAAGACATCGTAGAAGGGCAGGAGCTGCTTGTGCTGTTCGAGCAACAGACGGCCGCCATCGAGTAGGACAGCTGCGTTGACAGCCGGCCGTTCACCCCAGCAAATTCCAGTCTGGGGGGACACTGGCTTTTCACCCCAGCGACAAGGATCCGTCGCCGGGGACCCCGACTTGGCTTTCTCACGCTCTGACGGCAGGGCCACGCCAGCCAGCACGGCGGTGGGCAGGTCGCGGGTGGCCGCGGCCAGCTCATCGACGGCCACACGGCAGCGGGCCAGAAAACTCGGCTTTTCAAGGAAGTCAGCGGGAGGGTAACCGCAAATGACCAGCTCAGAGAAGACGGTGAGGCGAGCGCCCTGAGCGGCCGCGCGACGGCTGGTCGCGACAATCTTATCGAGATTTCCGGTGAAATCTCCGATCGTCGGATTGATCTGGGCCAGCGCAATCTTCACAATTCCAGTTTAATCCAGCATGAAGACGAATCAGCGAGCCAACCTGCCCTCTACGTACCGGTTCCGGCCAGGACCACGCCGATGGTGCGCAGGATGATCTGAATATCCAGCCATATGCTCCAGTTTTCGATGTAGGTCACATCCAGCGAGATATAGCTGTCGAAGGAAGGATCCTGGCGGGCCTGCACCTGCCACAGGCCAGTGATTCCGGGGGTTACATCGAGCCGGCGCAGGTGGCTCAGCTTGTATTCGCGCACTTCGCTGCCGATGGGCGGCCGCGGACCAACCACGCTCATGTCCCCGCGCAACACATTAAAGAACTGGGGCAGCTCATCCAGCGAATACTTGCGCAGAAAGCGGCCCAGCCTGGTGATGCGGGGGTCGCCGGAGATTTTGAAGAGCACGCCCTCGCGTTCGTTGAGGTGCATCATGGCGGCGCGCTGCTTATCCGCGCCGTGCATCATAGTGCGGAACTTGATGCAGCGGAAGACGCGGCCCCTTTTGCCGATGCGCTCGGAAAGATAGAAGACCGGGCCGGGGGAATCCAGCTTGATGGCGATGGCGATGGCCAGCAGCAGCGGGGTAAGCAGGATCAACACAGCGATGGAGAAGACGTAGTCTATGGTTCGCTTGAATATCAGCTCCAATTCGGGCACATGGCCGCGGTGCAGCGGAATTGTCGGAAACTGGCCGACGTATTCGATGGAGCTGTTCCAGGTGAGGCCATCGTACATATCCGGGACAATGCGCAGGTCCACGCCATGCTCGCGAGCCTTTATCAAGGTATCCTGGATAACGTTGCGCTCGCAGGGGGTGGTAAAGAAGATCTCATCCACAAAATGTGTGCGCGTGTTCTGGAAGAGCGTCTCGAGCGAGCCAACCACGTCGCCGTAGGGCGCAGCAGAGCTTTGGTCTGAGCCGGGCAAGTGAATAAAACCTTTGAATGAATATCCCAGATGGCGAATGCTTTCCAGGTGATGGCGCAGGGCCTGCGCCTCGGTCCCGGTGCCCACGATGAGCACGTTGCGCGTACCCACCCCATGCTCGAAGTTGCGGTAAAGCACGAGACGATAAATCAAGCGGCGCAGGCTGAGGAGGATGGTGACCTGGCCCACCGTAAGCAGCACGATGGCGCGGGAAATGTCTTCGGCATGCACCAGGTAGAGCGTGCCGGTGAGCAGCAGTCCCGAGGTGAGACAGGCATGCAAGCTGAGCAACTGCTCCTGGAGAATGTTGGGCAGGCGGGTGGGCGTATACAGATTCAAACGCCGGCTGATGACCATCAGCGAGACTGCAAAGAAACACAATAGGGCCAACAAGATGCTCATGGACCGGCCATGAATCAGCGTGCCGTGCCAGAACCCTCTAACGCCCGTCAACGGGTCCAAATGCTGCCTGTAAAGCGTGGCTAGGACCGCTGCAACCAAAATCGTCAGCGCATCCAGGAACATCCATACCTGGACCTTGCCCTGCGAACCTCTCGTGGCGTCATCTGCCTTTCCCACCGCCCAAGACTGCGAGGGAGATGCGGATGCGGATATTTTTTGCCAGAACTCCGAAGTTGCCATATATTACGCAAACCTCATTACGATCGCAACGGCAATAAATTGGAGGGTTGCAACCACTTGAAACACCCCCCCAGCAAATCATTCAACGCGAAAATGAACCCGGCCTCTTCCCGGGCTGACATCCAATCCCGGTGATGGGCTTGCAAGCAATCAGCAAAATTTCCGCCGCTATCGGTGCGGCCTGCCGGGTCGATTTGCCCGGCGGCTATATTCATTTTCGTTATCAGACGCTGCCAGCAGCCAGCAGCGTAAGAGTTATTGGTCATTGGGCTAAGGGGACCTTTTTGACCGCATCGGAGCGAATTCAACAAACACCTGCCGGGGAATTAGACCGCTCCAATTGGAATAAAACCCATTGGTAAAAAATTATACAGCAAAAAACCGGTTGTGGAGTACCTGCGGCCAAACGAGCTATCCCCCTTAAAAAAGGCCCACCGGCCATGTCTTCACTCACCATAACCATTTACAACAGCATCGCCCGGGGACGGTAAGGACGGCAAGAAGAATCTGCTGACATGTGGTTACGGAGTGAGCAGCATCTTATTCCGAAGGTAATGTGTAAGCATCCAGCGCCAAAAATTGCTGAATATCCGGGTCGGAAGAGTCCAGGAATCCCTGAAGCGGGCCAAAATACAAGGCTCGGCCCTGATGGAGGAATAGAACCAAGTCGGCTAGCCGCTGGGCAAAGCGCGTGTCGTGAGTGACCACGATGCTGGTGAAGCGAAGCTGGCGCTTGAGAATCTCGATCAGGTCGCCGAGAATGCGGGCGATAAGGGGGTCGACCATGGTGGTTGGCTCGTCGTAAAGCACCACCTCCGGCTTGGCGGCGAGGGCGCGGGCGATGGCCACAGCGCGCTTGCGCCCGGTGGAGAGGCTGGCCGGCAGGACATCCACCACGTCTTCGGCGCCGACCAGGCCTATGAGCCGGTCCACCGACTCCAGAATCTCCTCCTCGTCCAGGCCGCCGCGTTCGCGCAGGGGAAAGGCCACGTTCTCGCGGACACTGAGGGAATCGAAGAGGGCACCGTTCTGGAAGACCATGGTGATGCGCTTGCGGATGGCCCGCAGGCCTTCTTCGTCGAGGGTGGTAATCTCCTGGCCTTCGACGCGGATGGAACCCTCGTCGGGCTTCAGAAATCCCATCAACATGCGCAGGGCCACCGACTTGCCTACGCCGCTACGGCCCAGAATGCAGAGGGTTTGGCCGCGATCTACGTAAAAGCTCACATCCTCCAGAACCGAGCGGCCGTCAAAGGAGATGCCCACGTGGCTGAAGGAGATGAGGTGCTCCTGCTCCGGGGACTGCTCCGCAATGTAAGCAAGATCGAACATGGGCTTAGAATCAGATTACGCGATGGGAGCGGCGACGATGATGACCCCAACGACGATGCCGCCGTAGACCGCTTTCTCACCGAGGCGAATCGAATTCATCCGATTCCGCAGACGAAAGACAAGAAGATTGCCAAGGTCTTGTGATTCCGGAGATCTTTCCGGCGTTCGTTCCCAAGTCCGATAAGCCGGACCGGGAGGGTCACCTGGCAGAGTCCACATCCGCTTCATCTTCTTCCATCCATCTGAACTACGGACGTCGAGGTCAGGGTTTGATCACCTCAGGAGAAAAATCGAGAACTTTTAAATTAGAACTGAAGCGGTGGAAGTTACGGAACTCGATCTCGTTCAGATCTGTCTCGCGGTACCCCTTTCGCACCATGATTTGTGCTCCGACGGGCAGCAAGTAATCATGCTTATTGATCATCACATAGTCGTAATCCACGCTCACGGAAACCGCATGAACGGGGCACTTCTTCGGCACATCGTCGGCAACTTGCGTGATGCGGCGAACTCTGCGAGTGGAGTTTTCGATAAAGACCTGGCCATGATAGCCGACTGTGATGACATCATTCGAGCCGGTCCGGAGAGTAAATGTGGAGTTATCGCGGGCCACGCGATAGTCATATACCTGGACCTTCTCATCTGCTATGGTACCGGTCTTCTTCCATTCGAAATCGGCTTTCGAAGCGGGTCGAAAGAGGTTTGAGAGAACATAGCCGAACTCTCCGATCGTGATCATTCCCACCTTTTGATCCACGTCACTATCGCTCTTTTGTCCGTTGACCTCGACCTCCAGGGTTTTTCGGCTTTCCACTTGATTGAGATAGGTCAACCGCTCCGTCAGTGTATCCTTGAGCTTCCACGTCATTGAACCATTCAGATCGACCGACCGATTGGTAATCTGATTACACATGAAGTTGGGCAGCAATGATTTGTAGTCGATCGCATGCTGACCGGCATCCGCAAGAATGGCTTTAAGTTCGTCAGGCGGCGGAGCTTGAATGGGGGTTTCTGGGTAGGAGATGACGAGCGCACCGGCGGGGTGTGCCACGGAATCCAGAGGGGGTAAATCTGGATCCACAGCATCCGCGCTAGCCTGCCTAAATCCCGACAGTGTGAACGTGGCACTGGATTGCGCGGTTTTATCGCCCTGGCTGAGGGTTGCCTTCACTTCATACTCACCGTCCATCGGCTGGGTAATCGAAAATTTGTCCAGGTAAGAGGAAAATTCGGATTCTGCGCCATGTACGGCCTTCGGCGACGGGCCACCTAGCGGTTTGCCGTTTTGGATCACCTGAATGTTAAGCGTGGCTGTATCCGCCGCATGTTGATCCACATGAGCGATGAAAAAGACCGAGACATCCTTGGCGCCAGCCGGCAGTTGCCCGGAAAGATTAGGAATCACTTCATCGCTACCATGCCGCAGTGGATCTGAAGGATCTCCCTCGGCGCGCGCAGGCTCCGTCTGCCGCACTATAACCATGTCGCCCAACGAGGGCATCGCGGACGCGTTAGGAATCTCGAAGGTTATGCGTTGTGCTCCGGCTTTACCGCTATTTTGGTCTAAGACAGCCGCTTCCAGAATGTATTTTCCCGGTGCAGCGGTAAAGTAGCGCTCCATCGAGATAGCTTCAAACTTGGCCATATCGATGTCTTTCAGTGCGCCACGGCGAGGAATATCCGCGCTGAAATGTTCAATGACCGTGCCCGTCGAGTCTTTGATATTTGCAAGGACCGAAAGGTGTGCCGCATAAAGTTTGGTGCTGTAGTCCTCTCGAACCTCCAGACTTGAGAGCGGCACCTCAATAGCCAAGGTATTGACATCTCCCTCGGGCCGAACTTCCATGCGCAGGATCGCGGCACGGAATAACAGATCTGCGGGCAACTGCGATTCGCCAAGAATCTTTTGCAGCGGCAATTCGAATGGTTGTGGATTGTCACCGGCAACAGCGTGCGGAGGCGACGCAATATACCCCTTCGGATAGCTTATCTTGAGGCCATGCCGTACAGGTTTGACATCAACCGAATGGAACTTTCCATCGTATTCCATAATCGGGGAATGATAGGATGCCTCATAATACGTCGTCATATCCTGGATCATTCGTTTCATCGGCTGTTGTAACCGATCTTTGACGATATAACTGCCACCCGTTCCCTCCGCCAAATATCGCAAATCTTCATTTTCTTGAACATTATTTTCTAAGTATCCTGTGCGCAGCATTGGTAACCCAGGGGTTGACCCACTCGCCTGAGAACCAGGGCTCGCTTTTAAAAACGAGAGGTTCTTCCCACTCATTTGAGTTACGTTCTCACTAGAAGTTTTGAGGTCGACAACATAGATGCTCGACCCGGCTTGATTTGCCGCTCCGATGACGGTTTTGATTGCATCCCTGGCGTGTGAATCGACCTGCATTTTCTGGAAGGAGGTGAAAAAGATCACAGTCTTTCGTTGCGGGATCTGCTTCATGGCTTGCGATAATGCCAATAAACCCGCCCAGGAAAGGGGGATATGTTGATCCTGCGCAATTCTGCCTGATTGACTGAGCGCAGAATACAGCGCCATATCCAAGGCGCGATCTCCAGCGCTTAGAGGCTTCCCCGATGAATCGGTTCCTTTTTGTAGCTCCGTGACGAGCTGTTTTTCAGGCTGGGTGACGGCGCTGGCAACCGCGGATTTATCAACCTTAGTAGCCGCGGTCAAAGCCTGTGCAAGCGCCTTGCGATCCGATGTGAATTCATTCTGGAGACGGAGCCGACCGTCAATATTCAGCACCGAAAAAGAAAATCCTTTCTCTGGAACCATATTGAGAATCTTCGCCGCTGCATCATGCTCATCCTTCAACTTAGACGAGACCACTGCCTGACCTGTCCCGGAAGCATAGCCCATTCGATCTATGACCAGAATGATCAGATGATTGCTTTCCTGCTTGCCGTTCACCAGGCGAAGATTATCAAGCTTAACTGGTGAATTGTCTTCGCTGATCGCAATTTCTCCTGATTCCAGGTCGAGAACCGGCTTGTTGTTCTTATAGTCCGCCACCAGATAAAAAGAGTATTCTCCGGCATTCACTTGCGCATTCGCCGTTTGAATCACAGGTGGTTGAGGCGCCTGGCCGCTAGCCCTGGTAACCGTTACTGCAAGGGCAAACAATGCTAGCAGCAATACGATCAAACTTCGGAACTCAGATGCCTTCATACATGCACCACACTTTCTCATCTTGAACATGGCTACATCCAACTCACGATTATACTCAGATCGACATGGATTGCCAGGAAAAACAGGAATCCATTTCTATCGCCCTGCCTCTTCCAGGAAACGCACTACCGATTCGATGCCTAGCTCGAAGTTCTTCAGATGGAACTTCTCGTTGGGGGCGTGGATGCAGTCGTCGGGCAGGCCGAAGCCCATCATGACGCTGGGCGTGCCGAGATGGCGGTCGAAGTCGCCGACGATGGGGATGGAGCCGCCGGAGCGGATGAAGACCGTGTCTTTGCCCCAGACCTCTTTGAGGGCGCGGGTGGCGGCCTGGATGTAGGGGTTGTCGACGCGGACCAGGCATGGGTCGCCGGCGCTGATCAGCCGCACTTCGACTTCGACACCGGCGGGGGCGATCTTTTCGACGTAGGATTTGTAGAGGGCGAAGGACTTGGTTGGAGTCATGCCGGGAACCAGGCGCATGGAGACCTTGGCGAGCGCCTTGGCGGGAATGACGGTTTTGGCGCCCGCGCCGATGAAGCCGCCGGGCATGCCGTGCACGTCGAGCGTGGGACGCGCCCAGGTGCGCTCCATGACGGTGTAGCCAGGCTCGCCTACCAGGGAGCGCGAGCCCACCTCGGTGATGCGATAGTGCTCCTCGTCGAAGGGCAGGCTGCTCCAGGCTTTGAGCTCCTCGGGGCTGGGGGGGATGATGTCGTCGTAGAAACCGGGGATGAGGATGTGTCCGTCCTCGTCCTTGAGCTTGGCCAGTATCTGCGCCAGGGAGACAAAGGGATTGGGGGCCGCGCCGCCGTACATGCCGGAGTGGAGGTCGGTTTTTGCGCCGCGGACTTCGAGTTCGGTGTAGATCATGCCGCGCAGGCCGACGCAGAGTGTGGGCAGGCCGGGAGCAAAGAGCTCGGTATCGGAGACCAGGGCAAAGTCGGACTTCAGCTCGGGCGGTTTGGAGGCGACAAAAGCGGCAATTCCCTCCCCTCCGACCTCCTCTTCGCCCTCGAAGAGGACGCGCACGTTGACGGGCAGCGACCCCTTATTGGCGGCCATGAGCGATTCGAGTGCTTTAATTTGCGCCCAGACCTGGCCCTTGTCGTCACAAGTGCCGCGGCCGTAGAGGTTGCCGTCGCGCTCTGTTGGCTCAAAGGGCGGCGAGGTCCACTCGTCGATAGGGTCAACTGGCTGCACATCATAGTGGCCGTAAAAGAGGCCGGTCGGTTTGCCGGCGGCGTGCAGCCAGTCAGCGTAGACCAGGGGATGGCCCTCGGTTTCGATCAGCCGGGCGTGCTCGAAGCCGATGCGGGTCAGTTCATGGAGAATGAATTCGGCGGCGCGGCGGCAGTCGCCCTTGTTTTCGGGCAGGGTGGAAATCGAAGGAATGCGCAGAAGATCCTTCAGTTCCTTCAAATAGCGGGGATGGTTCTGGCGTGCGTAGGCTACGGCGGGTGAAGACATAGGTGTGCTCCCTCTCAAAGAAATCCAACAGAGGAGAGTATAGAACGTGGAGGCTGACACTGCCTAAAGTGCGTATTGGAGCGATTCCATTTATAATTCGCGAAAGGTTTGGGCATTCATCATGCGGATGAAACGATTTGCGGCGCTTGCTTTGGCCACTGTACTGGGTTGCGCGGGCTGGGCGCAGACGGCGCCTGAGCCAGTCAATCCAAATGCGACGCCGGAGGCGCGGGCGCTGCTCGCATACCTCAATTCGATCTCCGGCAAGGCGACGATCGCCGGTCAGCACAACTACCCCAATGAGGGCGCGCGCTGGACGGATATGGCCTATGACCTGACAGCCAAATATCCGGGACTCTTCGGCGGGGACTTCGGCTTTTCCGGCGGCGAAGACAAGGATTCCGTGCTTTCGCGGCCAGCGATGATCGAAGAGGTCAAGCGGCAGTACCGCAACGGCGCGGTGGTTTCGCTGACCTGGCACGAAGTGCGGCCCACCGACGACGAGCCGGTCACCTTTCACGACAGTGTGCAGGGCCATCTGACGGACGCCGAGTGGCAGCAACTGCTCACCCCCGGCACTCCGCTCTACAACCGCTGGTGCGCACAGGTGGACGTGGTTGCCGGCTACCTGCGGCAGTTGCGCGACGCTCATATTCCGGTGCTCTACCGGCCCTACCACGAGATGAACGGCAACTGGTTCTGGTGGGGGGCGCGTCCGGGCAGGGACGGATCGGCGGCGCTCTATCGCCAGCTTTACGACCGTTTTGTCAATGTCCATCATCTGGATAATCTGGTGTGGGTGTGGAATGTGAACGCGCCCGGCTTCAATGCCGCACCGATTGAGCCCTTCTATCCCGGCGCGCAGTATGCCGACCTAGTCACCATGGACATCTACGGCAAGTTCAAGCAGGAGTACTACGACAGCATGGTCGCGCTGGCCGGCGGCAAACCTATTGCGCTGGCCGAGGTCGGCGGATTGCCCAGTCCTGAGGTTCTCCAGAAGCAGCCGCTTTGGACATACTTCATGGACTGGAGCGAGTTTATCCAGGGACAGAACTCAGTTGAGCTGGTCAACGCCGTCTATCACGCGCCGCAGGTGCTAACCCGCGAGGATCCGCGGCTGGCCGGGCCGCTGGCGGCGATCCGCAAGGCAACGGCCGAGCGCAGCGGCGGCACGCCGGTGGCCGCTCCGTAGCTGGCCGCACGCACCGAGGCAGGGCGCAAGCTCCTGGGCGATTCGCATATCGCCGTACTGCTCCTGCGCAATGAATGAAAACAAGTCTGCCCCAGTGCAGGGATTTACCGCTCGCCCCAGCTGAGCTTGCTGCGCAGAGCCTCAAAGAAGCCGCCGCTCATACGGACCAGGTTGACGGCGTGCGCGGACTTGCGGCAGCGTATCTCATCGCCGATCAGCAGCTCGATGCTTTTCTGGCCGTCAACAGTAAGCAGAGCAGGGTTGACGGCGCCCTCGACGCGGACACAGAGCAAGGCGTCGCCGCGCACCACGATGGGCCGGAGGGTGAGCAGGTGGGGGCATATGGGCGTGACCACCATGGCGTCCACATCAGGAGTGAGGATGGGACCATTGGCAGCCAGGGAGTAAGCCGTGGAGCCGGTGGGGGTGGAGACGATGACGCCGTCGGCGCGGAAGCAGGCCACGCTCTTGCCGTCCAGCTCGACGGCCAAGTCTCCCATGCGGGCGATGTCTCCCTTGGAGATGACGACTTCGTTCAACGCTTCATGGCCGGAGCGCAGCGCGCCCGCTCGCCACAGTTCGGCATGGAGCATGGCGCGGGTATCGAGAACATGGCAGCCCTGGCAACCGCTGTGCCAGCTTTCCAGCGCCGGATAGAGGTCGGCCAGGCGAACCTCGGTCAAAAAGCCGAGCGAACCCAGGTTTACGCCGAGAATGGGTGTGCCCGTGGAGGCGAAGATGCGCGCCACGGAGAGCAGGGTGCCGTCGCCGCCCAACACGATGACTAGCGCCGGGGCCTGTTCGGGCATGCGCGTGCGATCCATGACCGGCGTAGCCGTGGTGTACTGGCCGCCCTCCAGGTCGAGGAGCGGCTCATAGTCGTGCCGGCGCAGCCAGGCGATCAGCTCCGGCAGCAGCCGTGCCAGCTCGGTTTTCTCCGGTTTGCAGACAATCGCAACGCGAACCATGCGGCTTTAGTGTAACGGATGCACTATGGCGGGGCCAAACTATGCGCGGTGGGTCTAATAGTTCTGTGCAAACAATGCGAACGCCGCTAACTCCGCTCTTTCCTCCGCGCGTAGAGCAGAAACTCACGGTTGCCCTCAGCGCCGGTGATGGGCGAGGGAATGGTCTCGACGACCTGCCAGCCCAGCGAACGAATGCAATCGGCGACCCTATCGACGGCCAACTGATGCGCTTCGGGGTCGCGAACGATGCCGCCTTTGCCCACGTGGCCGCGACCGGCCTCGAATTGCGGCTTGACCAGAATGATGGCTTCGGTGAGCGCTGGCGCGGCGGCAAAGACTGGCTCCAGCAGCAGGGTGGCGGAGATAAACGAGACATCCATGACCAGAAGGGTGAGTTCAGGAGTTTCCTGCCCTGACGTCAGAGCTCCCGGCTCAAGTAAGCGCGCATTGGTGCGTTCCAGCAGGCGGACGCGCGGGTTATTGCGCAGCTTCATGGCGATCTGGCCAAAGCCGGTATCGACAGCGGTAACCTGAGCGGCGCCTGCTTGTAGGAGGCAATCTGTGAATCCTCCTGTGGAGGCGCCCACGTCGAGGCAAGCGCGGCCCTGGACGTTGATCTGCCAGTGCGCGAGCGCCGCGGCCAGCTTGAGGCCGCCACGGCTCACGTAGGGCTGGTCCTCGCCCAGCAAACGGATGGAAGCGTCTGCGGGGACGGCAGCGCCTGCTTTCTCCACTTTTTGTTCGCCGACCAGAACCCGGCCGGCCAGGATGAGCGCGCGCGCCCGCTCGCGGCTGGGGACCAAGCCCCGCTCAACCAGCAGCAGGTCAACACGGATTTTTGTGCCGGCGGCCATCCTCTTTATCGTTTCATAGAGCAGCTAAAAACGCCTTGCAATCGCGCACGGCAGAGGCAAAAACAGCCAAAGGAGCATTCCCTTGCGGGAATAACTACTCTGGCTGACTTAATGACCTAATTCAGGCAAATGTGCTAGGGCTGCTTCTGGCAAGCTGCAAGCGATACCAGGGACGCGGCGCCCGGCAGGTTGCAGGGCTGGCCATAACCTGGAATCCGGCTCACGTTGTTGACGTTTCCGCTGCTGCTGCCGTTCTGCGTGTTCACGCGCACATCCACGATGTCGCCTTCCAGCAGAATTGTCGTATCGATGATGTCCGGATCAGTGCCGCCGGTGCTGATGATGGTCAGGTAGTTGCTATTGGGCGAGGCCACGTAGACCTTGCCGTAGGTGGAATTCTGGGTTGAAACCACGGTGCGCGGGTAGCCGGTGACCGGCAGCGTCTTTTCCACCGTGTAGCTGCTCAGGTTGGCGATGGATACCGACTGGTCGGTTTGGTTGGCAGTGTAGGCGCGGCTGCCATCGTATAAAACGGTCACGCTGGCGGGGTTGTGGCCCACGGGAATCGTGTAAGTGGTGCCGAAGGTCGCGCTGTCGTTGCCGTATTCGTCCAGGCTCACATCGATGACGCTGATCGTACCGCCGTCATAGTCGGCCACGACCAGCAGGTTCTTGGCGGCATTGTACTCAGCATAGACGGGGCCTGCGGTCATGGGCATGCCGGTAGTTCCGTTGGGCGGGGTGACGCCGGTGGCGGTTACCGCGTTGGTTGAAAGCGGCAGGGTGGGATGAGAAAAATACGTCTGCCCAGACTGGTTCTCGCAACCCGTTGGCGGAGGACATTGGTTGTCCAGCGTGCCAAATGGCGCGTTGATCACCGAGATGGTATCGCTGCCCCGGTTGACGACGAAGAACCGATTGTTGTCGCTGCTGACGACGGCATAGACCGGGCACTTGCCCACCGGGATCGGCGTGTCGGTTGTATAGCTGGAGATCTCGATTCCGGTCACGATGCCGAGGGGCTGGGTTGTGGGCGAGCTGTTGCACTCTAAGCCGGTGGGGCTGGGATTGGTGGAAGTAACAAGGTTCTGGCTCAGGGCAAAGTAACGCGTGGCGTGAATGCCAGGACCCACCACCATCACCGGGGTATTCACAACGGGGTTAGTGGACTCCAGCGGAATGGAAAGCAGGAAGGTCTGCGGGGTACCGATGAAAACGTCGACGGCGCTATCGCACACGGTCGAAGGGGGCGTAGTAGCACACAGATCCGTAGCCCACTGTCCGGCGGATGGCGAGAACAGGTTCAAAGGCAACGCCGTGCTGAGCAGCGTGGTGAAACTGATATTTTTCGTCTGCAGTGTAGTGTTAATCGGAATGTTGGTCAGGGTGTGATCGCTATTGATGGTGTAGCCGGTGGAGCCGGTTTCATCCAGGGTAAATGCCGTCGGGCCGGGGCCAATGGATGCAGTGGCCAGAATCGAATCGCCGGCGTAATCAATGACCGTGGCGATGCCGGGCGTGGTGGGCGAAGGGGCTGTAACCACTACCGCCAGCGATTGTGGCTGCGGGGGGGGGCCGCTGGGGTTGACGGGCGTAACCACAGGCCGGTAGTTGTTGCCGCAACCGGCAACCAGCGCAGCAGCTGCAAAGACCGCGCCCGCCTGAACCAACCGCACACGCGCCTGACTAAAATTCATGCGTAAAAGCCTCATCCGGAACTTTTCTGCTTACAACGTGATTGTAAATCAGGGGACCGGGGTTTTGACGCGGCAGGGGATAGAAAGGGTATTAAAGCCGCCTGGATCCGGGCTCCATCCCGCAACACCCTCCGCAGGTTACGATGGATGCGTGAAGCGCATGAAGCTGATTTGGCAGTCCAAGCTAGTGCTGCTGCTGGTATTGCCCTTTGCCGGCGCCAGTCTGGTGCTGCAGGCCCACTGGTGGGCGGTGAACTACCTGCCCGTGGCTCTTTGGTCGCTGGGCTTGAGCCTGCTGCTGGGGCTGGTGGTTCTGGAACTGGGAGCAACCACGCCCGGCGGAGCCTTTGCCGGCGCGGCGATCACCGCCTGCCTGATGTTTTCCACTGCAACCTTCACTCCCGGCGAGCGGCTTGTTTATGCCCCCTGGCACACCGCCCTGATACCGGTGCTGGCGGTCTTTGTTCTCGCCGACGTTGCCACGCGACTGGACCGGGAGCAAAAGCTGCGGCTGGGCATCGCGGAGCGGCATGGGCGCACAGCGGCGCAGGTAGCAGCCAACCTGGGCGTGGCAGCACTGGCCTCGGACGGAATGACGCAGTCGTGGCTGGCAGGGAATAGCTGGTACTCGCATGCTGCCCCGGCGCTGCTTTTAACCGTGGGCCTGACGGCACTGGCCGAGGCCGCGGCGGATACCGTCTCCTCGGAGGTTGGCCAGGTGCTGGGCGGGGAGCCGCGCATGATCACCACCCTGCGCAGAGTCGAAGCGGGGACTGACGGCGGAGTCAGCCTGGCCGGCACGCTGGCCGGAGTTGCTGCTGCAGGGATTGTGGCGTCCGTTGGAGCCTGGGCGCTGGGCGGCGGTTCTGCGATGTTCTGGATCAGTTGCGCGGGCGGCGTCTTCGGCCTGTTCTTTGACAGCCTGCTGGGAGCGACGCTGGAACGGCGCGGCTGGCTGAACAATGACGGGGTGAACTTTTTGTCTACGGTGAGCGCGGCGGCGTTTGCGCTGGGAGTGCTGGCGGTGTTGCCGCATCCCTGAATGGGATCAGAATAGCCGGTTATCGGCTTCAGGCAGAGTGAGCGCATTGCACGCTTCGGGATCGAAGATGTACATCAGAAACCGATCCTTCTTCTGCCATGGCAATTTGGCTACTGCCGCGACGAACTCAGAATGCCTGACATGGCAGACTTTTTGCATCTGGATGGCATAATCGCTGTGCGGGTCCTGGACCGAGGTGATGGAATAAGCCACATACTCCGGAATCTTGGCCGGCACGAGAAGTACGGCCCTGGCCAGATCACGCGGCAGGCGTTCCGCCAGTTGCGCCAGCGATTTCATCTCGTGATAGGACTCCGTGACGCACTGATGTTCGCCCAGGGTCATCAACATTTGCTGTTGTTCATCGTCTTTCGGAATCAGATCGAGAAGCAGTAACGCCACATCACGCTTCTCCGGCTTGAGTTCGAATTGCTTGGCCGCGAAGACAAATTGCGCGCGATAACTTTCACCGGCTTTTACCTTCGACGCGGACAGCTCGGCTGTGGAGACGGCGCGCGCCATGCCGGCAATGGCCTCGACGTCGACGCAGTCAAACTTCTGCGCCGGCAACGCCCCGCCGGGCGCCAACAGAAATGTCAGAATAGCCACATAACGTACGATCTGATGCGTCTTCATCCTGATTCTCCCGGCCGCCGCCCGAAACCGACGGACATGCACTCCGATTCTATCTCCCGGGGCAAAGCTCCGCATCAGTGCAGATGCAGGCGCCAGGCGGTGTAGCTGAGGATTTCGTGTGCGATTCGCTTGAATCTCCACCCGGTTTTTCCTGTTCCGCCCTCGATGGACACACTGGGCCTTGGCGAGGTGAGCACGTCCAGGCCCTCGGCGGCGCAGATTTCGTGGATGCGGAACATGTGCGTTCCGTCGCTGACGATAACCAGCCTGTGTAATCCGTTGGCGCGGGCGATTACGCTTACGCGGCGCGCCGACTCCTCGGTGTTGCGGCTCATGGTTTCAGCGATGATGGCTTGGCGGGGAACGCCCATGCCCATCAGGTATTCACGGCCTACAGCGCCTTCGTTGTACTGGTCGCCGCCGTTTCCGCCCAGGGTGATGATGAGCGGGGCGATGCCGTGATGGAAGAGCGTGAGGCCATGATCCAGGCGAGCGCGGTAGACCGGGGAGGGCCTGCCATCGTACTCCGCCGCGCCGAAGACTACAATGGCGTCCGCGGGCGCAGCCTGGGCAACTTGGGCAGCCTGATCGAGGCTGGCATAGCGCTCAACCTGCACATAGACCCAGCGGCACCAGCCCAGAACCACTACGGTCAACGCGAGCACCAACCAGAACGCGATGCGCAGGATCCATTTAAGGCGTTTTGGTTTGGGCTGAGACTTCATGGATGAACCTTCAGTTCAGAGATCAGGGGCCAGAGATCATAGATCAGTTTATACGCGGTCAACGATACGTGCTCGATAGATTTAAGGTCCGTGCTTTACTGTTCAATGATCACTGACCACTGTTATCGTTGCAACGCTGCAACAATCTCGTGCGTGGGAATGGCGCCCTCGCGCAGAATCTTCCAGCGCTCCTCGCCCAGGGTGAGATCGACGATGGTAGTGGGCTGCGCCTTGCCTGTGGAACCGCCGTTGACGATGAGCGGAATGCGGTCGCCAAGCTGGTCGCGGACGCATTCTGCGCTGCTGCACTCAGAGGCCCCCTGGAGGTTGGCCGAGGTGGCGGTGATGGGCAGGCCGAAACGCTCCACTACGGCGCGGGCGATAGCGGCTGCTGGCACGCGCAGGGCCACGTTGCCGGTGTTCGCCGTAACCCGCAAGGGCAACTTGTAGCCGGCCCTGACGATGATAGTAAGCGGACCGGGCCAGAATCGCTCCGCCAGCTTGTCGAGCAACGCGTCGGTGTCGCGGGCCAGCTCATACGCCTGGGCCAGGGAGGCGATCAGCAGAGACAGGGGCTTATTCTTCGGGCGGTTCTTGATCTGATAAATCTGCTCGACCGCTTGGAGGTTGACCGGGTCGACGGCCAGGCCGTAGAAGGTGTCGGTGGGCAGGGCAACCACATCCCCCTTGCGCAGGCAGGAGACAATATAGTCGATCCGCTCCGGCTGGGGTTCATCGGGATGGACGTGCAACATCTCCGCGGACAAGGGAATCTACCTCGGTTTGCAGATTGCTCGAAAATGCGGAAGCTGATACCAAGCCGGATAATTGCGCCAACCGAGCTGCTGCACTCTGCTGCCCGCCTCCCGGAAAAACGGCTTAGAATCGGCTAGGGCGGTTTCTTCATCAGTGTAGACCGAAACCGCAACACATAAAATGGGTTTCTCGCCGATGCCTTACCGAATTGTACAGAGTAAACAGAATTCGCGCCTGAAGGAATTGCGCCGCGCGCTGGCCCAGCCGGGGTGGGACAGGAGCAGTTTGGCGGGCATTGAAGGGCCGAACCTGTTGGAGGAGGCTCTGCGCGCCGGCCTGCGTATTTCCTGTGTTTTTGCAGCGCAAGGCGCGGAGCATCTGCTGGAGGGGTTGGCGCTGCCGGCGGAGACCGAGGTTCTGCTGCTGCCCAGAGAGCTGCTGGAGTCGGCGCTGGCCACCGAGACGCCCCAGCCGGTTGCCGCGCTGGTTGAGCCGCCGGAATGGAATTCGGCCGACGTACTGAGCGGCGCGAAAAAGGCCGCTCCGCTACTAGCAAATGCCAAACCACTGATTGTTGTCCTGGCCGGATTACAGGACCCCGGCAATCTGGGAACGATTCTGCGCTCTGCCGAGGCCTTCGGCGCCACGGGCGTCCTCAGTCTGCCGGGAACCGTGAGCGAGTGGAATCGCAAGGCGGTGCGCGCCTCTGCGGGCAGCGTTTTCCGGATGCCGCTGATTTCGGTGAACGAGAAAGACTGCTTTGCCCGGCTGCGCAATGCGGGCGTGAGGATTTGGACTACGGCAGTTCATGGGGCGGAAGCGGCGGACCGCATCGATTGGACCGAGGCGGTGGCGCTGCTGATCGGCAATGAGGGCAACGGAGTACCGGAGACGCTGGCCGCACAGGCCGATGGAGCAATGACGATTCCCTTCCCCGGCCCGGTTGAGAGCCTGAACGCGGCGGTTGCCGCCAGTGTACTGCTTTATGAGGCTTCGCGGCAGAGAAGGAGTGCGCGATGAGTCTCTTTGACGGCAAGCAGGAAGGCTCCAGCGGTCCGCTGCGCACCGCGCCGCTGGCCGAGCGGATGCGGCCGCACACGCTCGACGAGTTGCTCGGACAGGAGCATCTGGTCGGCCCCGGCAAGCCACTGCGCGTGCAGATTGAGCGTGATGACCCCGGCTCGATGATTTTCTGGGGTCCGCCGGGAGTGGGCAAGACCACCCTGGCCAAGATCATTGCCGAGACCACCAAGGCCACTTTCATCGAGTTCTCCGCCGTGATGAGCGGCATCAAGGAGATTAAACAAATAATGGTAGCGGCGGCACGGGCCTCGCAAATGCACTCGCGGACGATTCTCTTCATCGATGAGATTCATCGCTTCAACAAAGCGCAGCAGGACGCCTTTCTGCCCTACGTAGAGCGCGGCGCCATCCGGCTGATCGGCGCGACGACGGAGAATCCTTCCTTTGAGATTATTTCGGCGCTGCTCTCGCGCTGCCGGGTTTACGTGCTGGAGCCGCTCTCAGAGGAGCAAATCGTCGCGCTGCTCAAGCGCGCCCTGGCAGATAAGGAACGCGGCCTGGGAGCGATGGAGCTGATTGCCGACGATGATGCGCTGGAGCTGATTGCCGGCTACTCCAGCGGAGACTGCCGCAACGCCTACAACACGCTGGAGGTAGCCGCACAACTGGCGCTGGAGCCGAGCCGCAAGGCGGGCAAGCACATCGACAAAATACTGGCTGGCGAAGCGGTGCAGCAGCGCGTGCTGATGTACGACAAATCCGGCGAGGAGCACTACAACCTGATCTCCGCGCTGCACAAGAGCGTGCGCAACTCCGACCCCGATGCCGCACTCTACTGGTTGGCGCGCATGTTCGCCGGCGGCGAGGACCCGCTCTATCTTGCCCGTCGCATCGTGCGCATGGCCATCGAGGACATCGGTTTAGCCGCTCCCGAAGCGCTCAATCTGACGCTTTCCGCCAAGGAGGCCGTTGATTTCTTGGGCTCTCCGGAGGGTGATCTGGCGCTGGCTGAGGCAGTGGTTTACCTTTGCCTAGCGCCCAAATCGAACTCGGTTTACACCGCCTACGGCGCCGTGCAGCAGGAGGTCGAAGAGAGCCGCCAGGAGCCGGTGCCTCTGCACCTGCGCAACGCGCCGACCAAGCTGATGAAGGAACTAGAGTACGGCAAGGGCTACCGCTACGCGCACAACGAAGAGGGCAAGGTCGCCGACATGGATTGCCTGCCCGACTCGCTCAAGGGCCGCAGTTACTACCACCCCACGCAGGAGGGGCGGGAAAAAATGCTGGCGCAGCGCATGGAAGAGATTCGGCGGATACGTGCGGGGAAACGCGGCAAATCGTGATTCGAATCAGCGCGTTGTCTCCGGCAGCTTACTCAGCGCGTTAATCACAATCCCCGGCGTGAGTACCTCGGGCAGTAGACGTGGGCTCGTTTCTCCCGGTGCGTAGAGCGCGTAAGCAGGAACGCCGCTACGGCCGAGAGCGGTTAAGGCTTGCGTGATGGCTTCGTCGTGGCGAGTCCAGTCGGCGCGCAGCAGGGCAACGTTGGCGGAGCGAAAGGCCTTTTGCACCTCAGGACGATTCAGAGCTACGCGCTCGTTTACCTGGCAGCTCAGGCACCAGGCTGCGGTGAAATCCACAAAGACCGGACGGCCCTGAGCCTGATAGCGGCTTACCGCTTCGGCGGACCAAGGCTGCCAATCGACTTGAGCTTCTGGCGGAAATATTGTCTCAGAAGCAGTCACCATTTCTCTCGATGCAAACACAGCAAGGGTAATCACACCGATCAGAATCAATGCCGCGACGACCGTCGCCCAGCGCGTTGCCGGCCAGCGGCCCAGGAACCATCCGGCGATGGCCAGCAGCAGGAAGCTCGCCAGCAGCGCGGCCAGTACACCTGTACCGTAAGCAGCGGCCAGCACCCAGGCCAGCCAGATGACCGTGGCGAAGATGGGCACGGCGACGGCCTGACGCAGAATCTCCATCCACGCGCCGGGCTTGGGCAGCAGGCGGGTCCAGGCCGGTTGCAGGGTGAGCGCGACGTAGGGTGCGGCGAGGCCCAGAGCCAGTGCGGTGAAGACGGCAAAGGTGACCAAAACGGATTGGGCCAGCGCGTAGCCGATGGCCGCTCCCATGATAGGCGCAGTGCAGGGCGTAGCGACGACGACGGCCAGTACGCCGGTGAAGAAGCTCCCGGTGTAGCCTTGCTTTGCGGCAAGCGAACCACCCGCAGAGGTCAGCGTGAGGCCGATTTCGAATTGCCCGGCCAGCGAGAGGCCGAGGAAAAAGAGCAGCCCGGCCATCAGCGAGAGAAAGACCGGCGACTGGAATTGGAATCCCCAGCCGAGCGTGGCTCCAGCGGCGCGCAGACCCAGCAGCACGGCCACCAGCGCCCAGAAGGAGACCAGAATTCCGGCAGCATAGACGAGTCCGTGGGCACGCAGCTTTCCGCGTTCTTCATTGCCGGAGTTGACCAGCGCCAGGCCTTTCAAAAACAGCACCGGAAAGACGCAGGGCATGAGGTTTAGGAGCAGGCCACCAAGAAAGGCGAGGCCGGAGGTGCGCAGCAGCGACAGCCAAGCGAAGGATGAAGGCGCTTGCGCCGCGACCACTCCCGGCAGAGCGACAATCTCATACGCGCGTCCCCCGGAGAGTTCCAGAACTCCCTTTAATTGCGTGGGATTGGCGGAAAGATTCGCGTCTTTCTTGAGGTCGAGAATCAGACCATTTGCGGTGGGCATGAACTTTTGCGGGGCGGGATTGTCGAGGATGTCCTGATCTTCCGGAAAAAATGTAGCGGATAGTTCACGCTGGCCGGTTTTAATCAGAAGACGGAAACCAGTTGAGGAGAGCTGGAAGATCGCCTTCGAGGTTGAAGGGAGCGGCATGGGAAGGTGGCCACTAAGCCGCTTGAATAAATCCCGCTCAGAAACAAGGTAGACCGGTTCTGCTGGGGCAGGTGCAATGCCCCGGGTCACCTCTAGCTCCGCCTTGCCTGGAATGCAGGTCGCTTGGCAAACCAACCAATCCACGTTGGCATGAAGCATCACTGGACCGGTTTTCACCGTCTGCGCCACGTTCAGCACAAGAGGAAACAACACTTCATCTTCGTACCCAAAGTCCATCAATGGCCCGAGCGGCAGCCGCTTCGGAGGCGGAAACTCCAATGGACCGGCGGTGATCCCCGAAGCCAGAGTCCAATGAATGTGCGGCGGCTCTCCGGCGTCTCCCGGATTCTTCCAGTAAATATGCCAGCCCGGCTCCAGTTTGAAATAAAGCCCTGCATCGGCTGGTTCCCCGGGATTAAATCCCGAAACCGGAACTACCAACTGAACATGCACGTGTGGCGCATCGGCGGAGTTTGACGCCGCTTGCGCGGGAAGGCCGACGACTAGCAGCAACGGCAGAACAAAGACCAATCGGAATTTACGCAGGTCGGACAAAGACGGACTCCTTATCCTTCGACTTCAGTGTAGCGGACGACTCAGGTGGTCACACTTCCAGATCGTCGTCGGGCTCGGCGGCGACGGCGGTGCCGCGGCGCTTGGCCAGCAGGTATCCGCGCAGGAAGGGCTCCAGGTAGCCGTCCAACACCTTGTCTACGTCGCCTACTTCGACCTTGGTGCGATGGTCCTTGGCCATGCGGTAGGGCTGCAGGACGTAGGAGCGAATCTGCGAACCGAAGTTGATGTCGAGCTTGGAGTCTTCGAGCTTCTTCGAGACGGCGCGCTTCTTCTCCAGCTCGTACTCATAGAGGCGCGAGCGGAGCATCTTCATGGCCTTGTCGCGGTTCTTGTGCTGGGAGCGCTCGTTCTGGCATTGCACCACGATGCCGGTCGGCAGGTGGGTCATGCGCACCGCGGAGTCGGTGGTGTTGACGTGCTGGCCGCCCTTGCCGCCGGAGCGGTAGGTGTCGATGCGCAGATCGTCGAGCTTCAGGTCCACGTGAATGGTTTCGTCAATTTCTGGCGAGACGTAGACGGAGGCGAAGGAGGTGTGTCGGCGCTTGGCGGAGTCGAAGGGCGAGATGCGCACCAGGCGATGGACGCCGCTTTCGCCAGCTAGTTGGCCAAAGGCGTACTCGCCGATGATGGTGAAGGTGGCCGACTTGATGCCTGCCTCTTCGCCGTCCTGGTAGTCGTTCATCTCGGTCTTGAAGCCCTGCTGCTCGGCCCAGCGCAGGTACATGCGCAGCAGCATCTCGGCCCAATCCTGGCTTTCGGTGCCGCCCGCGCCGGGATGAACAGTGACGATGGCGTTGAGCGAGTCGGCCTCGCCGTTGAGCGTGGTCCGGGCTTCGAGGTCTTCGGCAAAGACAGCCAAGGCCTTGATCTCGCGCTCCAGATCGGCGAGCACGTCTTCGCCTTCGCGCGCCAGCTCGAAGTAGGTCTCGATCTCGCCAGTGCGGCGGACCAGTTCATTATCGTCGGCGACAAGTGATTCCAGGCGCTTGCGGTCGCGCATTAACGGCTTGGTTGCGTTGGGATTGGACCAGAGGGCCGGATCGGCCAGCTTTTTTTCTATTTCGGCGGCTTCCCTGTGGATGCGAGCAGGGTCAAAGATACTCCCGCAGGTCGCGCACCTGGTCGCGCACGGGAGCATAAGCGAATTCGAGATCGTTCAACGACATGGCTTGGCTCTTAAGACCTGACTTTAGTTTGGACTGGGAAGCTGCGTCTTCCTGACTAATCTAGAATATCATTCGTTAGTTCCTCAACCTATTCATCGGGATCGTAGTCGTCGCATGTATCCTTCCGATTGCATCCTGCGCAATCGCCGGGTTCACAGACTTCCTTTTCCGGGGCCATTTCGTCGCCTTCATCGGTAACGGTCATGGAGTGAACAATTTCAGGATCCTCAAGGGAGGAAGAGCGATCGATATGCTGCGAGGCTATCTGGAGGGCGTAGAGGAGCAGGCCGGTGTGGCGCGCATCGATGCGGGAGCTGAGGAAGGCAGCTGTGATTTTTGAGAGCGCTACCTGGATGGAGGCAGAATCCTCCAGCAGGGGGAGCTTGAGGTCATCAAATTTGATGAAGTTTGGTGAGGCCATGGCATGCGTGCGGACGTGGAAATAACAATAAGCCGAATCGCCGAGAGCCGGAGATTGACAACGTATTCCGTCGGTCTTGATATGACGACAAAGCTGGAACATCGGATACCCCCACCCATATTTTGGGCACAAAATCCTTGTTTTCTTGAGTTTACAGGCAGGGTTGCGCTGCAAAATATAGAAAACAATGAAGTTCCCTACAAAATATTCCCGGCAAAGGAGTTACGCGACATTTCAGGCCGCTTCCGGCTGGAATGTGGCGTAAATGGACGTGCCGGGACGATTGGAGGGAAAGCTTCTAAGGATTATTGTGCACAAAGTGAGGAAATAATCTGCAAAGGACTGGCCGTCCAGGCGGAGGCTCGCTATTCGCTCGCAGAAGGTCTGTGAATAAGCGTAAAAGGAACGGTACGGAGACTGGCCGCCCGGGCAGACGGCGCTTGCGCGCCATGGGAGTTCGTTGAATCCCAGGTCCCAAATGCGAGGGACCTCCACCCCGGACCTGGGGCACCTGGCAGCCAACCCATGGGATTGACTTTATTCTGAATGGATGGTATTACTTTATTAAGAATGTAAGGGGACGCATGGAAACCGCACTGAGCATCAAGGGGCAAGCAACTATTCCGAAGGCGGTTCGGGAACATCTGCATCTGAAACCGGGAGACCGGGTCAAATTCTTCGTGCATCCGGACGGCAGCGTGATGATTTTGCCCAAGCTGCCCACCTCGGCTTTGCGTGGCATGGTCAGCTCGCGGCTCGGGCGGCCGGCCACGTTGGATGAGATGAATCAAGCAATATCTGCCGGCGCGTCCAATGGCGTCCGTCGCAGCAAACTCCGGTGAGAGGGCAATGTACGGGCTCGATACAAATATACTCATCCGCTACCTCACGCAGGACGACCCGATCCAATCGCCAAAAGCAACAGAGATTATCGAACGGCGTTTTACGCGGGAGCGCCCCGGCTTTATCAGCCTGGTGACGATTGCGGAGGTTGTGTGGGTTCTGGGGAGCGTGTATGCATTGGCGGATGGGAAGATTGCCGATACTGTTGAGCGTATGCTTCAGGCCGATACGCTGGCGGTTCAAAACGAACAGCAGGTCTTCACGGCGATGATTTCGCTGCGGCGGGGATGGGGCGCGTTTGCCGATGCGCTGATTGGAGCCTTGGGAGCGTGGGCCGGTTGCAACAGCACTCTGACCTTCGACAAGAAAGCGCTGCGGCTGGTTGGATTTGAGCTTGTGGCATAAGGACTGCTCTTCAGCGGGTTCTTCTTCGGCTGAATGTGCCGCAATCTACCGCCTGAAAAGAACCGGGCACTGCATCCTCAATAGCGGCGATGATCTTTTCCAAATTTTCTTTGAGTATGGGTAGCTGAATAGCGGAGAGGGCCACAATTGCCAGACGCCTTCCGGTAAGGTTCTGTTCATAGCTGAGCGTCTGGTCGCCGGTCAGAAGAACATCCATCCCGCTTTCTTCGGCTGCCCGCAACAACGCGCCGTTCTGGAGACCTGTCCAGCCCATGTACGTTACAGTGACAACCTCGTGTGGCCCTAGCAGTTTCCGCAGGGCGTAGTCGAGATTCTCATCGAGCAGGACTTTCACTGGCCGGCCTGGCCTCGCTGGGCATGGGCAAACTCAATCAGGCGTTTGATTTGAGGGAGAGTGAGGGCAGGAAAACCCTCGCCCAGTTCATCGATGGTCTCGCCGAGGTCGTAGCTGCCGACAATGGCGTCGGGCAGGATGCGCGTACCGCGCACAATGGGCCTTCCCGAGACCTTGCCGGGGACTGATTCGATCAGCTCGCAGGCCATCCAGTCGATCTCAACCTCTGTTGCCGCTTTTGCCATCTTCAGGCCCTCTCTAACATCGTAATCCTTTTCACGATTCGAGACCACCTGTGGTGGGGCAGACGCGCTTCGCGCATGGGATTCGTGGTTTCCTACCCTTCGCAAAGTCCGCGAAGGATAAACTACCCGGCAATTGAATGGTAGCCTACCCGTCTATTCAGGAAGGCTAAGGTAGTAGACATTACGCAAAGGAAGCCAATGTCTTTCCGTCTGATCCAACTTGTCATAATGTTGCACCCACAGATCGAATAGTTTCTTAAGATCGATGAGTGTTAGCCGACGGCTTTCTTGTCTTCTAGCTTCCTGCTCTGCATCTCTCGTGAATCCGCTGATTGCAACGAAAATACCAATATCCTGCTCGCTCAAGAGTGCCATGAAAGATCGGAGTCCCTCAACGGTTACGCTATCTTGACGACGCTTTACCTGTACCTTAATTCTCGGGTTCTTAGTTCCGAGCGCGTCAGTATACGCGATGATATCGACTCCACCATCCGGACCTGGCGGTGCATTCCAAGCCACAAAATAACCCATGGCCCTTAACAATGCGGCAACTAGAGCCTGAAAATCGTAAGCTGGCATTGTTCTAAGGTATTTCTCAATCTCGCTCCAGGCAGCCTCTTCCGCCTCTTCTATAGTTGTTGAGGCGGTCTCCTCTGTTATGACGTCTTCTTCACCTACTGACTCAGGCTGTGCCTTCTTCTAGTCGTAGAAGAGAACGCGTGCGCGTTTGCAGAATTCTTCCGGCTTTATGTACTTTTCGAATGCGTCCTTGCCGAGATCAGAAAGCGACCAGGTGCCTTTGGATTTGATTAGCCAGCCAGCCTTAACGGCAGGAATCGTACTGAAACGGACTATTTTTTCGAATCTGCGCACACCGGGAGTCGATGGGTAATCCGCTTTTTCAAAAGGGGTTGGCGGTACTGTTTTTTCCAATGATGCCAGCACATCTTTGGCCGCCATTCCCTCTGGTTTATCAAGCAGAATTTGAAAAACACCTTGCAGCAGTTCCCCAGAACGCTTGGCGGTAATCTCAGGCATTGATGTCTCCCGTCCTTGATTAGTGAATGCAGTTTAGCACTATTCCTATACTGCTTTTCCTCAGACGGTCAAGATTTCAACCGGCTTTTGAAGAGAGGCAGAGGTCGTTTCGCAGCTAGAATCTAACTAGCCATGGCCGAATTTACGCATCTGCATTTGCACACCGAGTACTCGCTGCTGGACGGGGCTTGCGACCTGACCAAGCTGATGGAGCGCGTGGCGGCGCTGGGCCAAACCTCTGTCGCCATGACCGACCACGGCAACATCTACGGCGCGGTGCATTTTTTCGATGCGGCCAAGGCCAGGGGAATCAAGCCGATTCTGGGCTGCGAGCTTTATATCAGCAAAAACGAGGACCACACCAAACCCGGCGAGGGAGACGACAACAACCACCTGCTGGTGCTGGCCGAAAATGAAGAGGGTTATCGGAACCTGATACGGATTACCTCGGAGGCTTCGCTGAACGGCTTCTATCGCCGGCCGCGCGTGAGCAAGAGCTACCTAGCCGAGAACGCGAAGGGCCTGATCGGCTTCTCCGGCTGCCTGAGCGGGGAGCTGTGCGAGGAGCTGGTGGCGGGCAATTACGAGAAGGCGCGCAGCGTGGCGCAGCAGTATGCGGACATCTTCGGCAAGGGAAATTTTTATCTCGAAATTCAGGATCAGGGCCTGGAGCAGGAGCGGCAGATTCACGAGGCGCTCTTCCGGCTGGAGCGGGAGCTGGGAATTCCGCTGGTGGCCACCAACGACTCGCACTACCTGTGCGGCGAGGACGCCGGCGCGCACGACGTGATGCTGTGCGTGCAGACCGGATCGAAGCTGCAGGATACGGAGCGCTTCCGCTTTGACGGCGACCAGTTTTATGTGAAGAGCGCCGAGGAGATGGAGCGGCTGTTCGCGGATTCGCCGGAGGTGTTGCGGCGGACGATGGAGATTGCCGAGCGGTGCGAGTTCACGCTCAAGCCGGTTGACGATCCTTTTCCGCTGTTCGCCGTGCCGGAGGGGCACAGCATCAACAGCTACTTTGAGCAGGTGTGCCGCGAGGGCTACAAGAAACGGCTGGAGACCACGGTGCGCACTCTCGAAGCGCGCGGAGTGCTGCGCACGCCGCGGCATGAGTACGATGAGCGGCTGGAATATGAGATTGGAATTATCGAGGAGAAAAAGTACGCGGGATACTTCCTGATCGTCTGGGACTTCATCAAGTATGCGCGGGAGCATGGGATTCCGGTGGGTCCGGGGCGCGGCTCGGGAGCCGGCTCGCTGGTTGCGTATTCGATGGAGATTACCAACATCGATCCGATGCAGAACGGGCTGCTCTTCGAGCGGTTTCTGAATCCGGAGCGCAAGGAGATGCCGGATATCGACGTGGACTTCTGCATGAACCGGCGCGGCGAGGTGATCGACTATGTGACGCGGAAGTATGGGCGCGACCAGGTGGCGCAGATTATCACCTTCAACACCATGGCGGCCAAGGCGTCCATCAAGGATTGCGGGCGCGTGATGGATATGCCGTATGGCGACGTGGACCGGATCGCCAAGCTGATTCCGGCGACGGTGGGCATGAAGATCGACAAGGCGCTGGACGAGGTGGCGGAGCTACGCAAGGCCTACGAGAAGGATGAGCAGGTCAGGAAGCTGATCGATACGGCGAAGAAGCTGGAAGGGCTGGTGCGCGGCTCCGGGGTTCATGCGTCGGCGGTGGTGATTGCGCCGCGTCCGCTGACCGAGCTGGTGCCGCTGGCCAAGACCAAGAACGACGAAATCGTGACCGCCTACGACATGGACGCCATCGCCAAGATGGGCCTGCTGAAGATGGACTTTCTGGGGTTGACGACGCTGACGGTGATTGACGATTGCCTGAAGCTGATCGAGGCCAACCGCGGAGAAAAGCTGGACATTGAAGCGATTCCTCCGGAAGACCCGGAGACGTACAAGAAGGTCTTCCACGCGGCGCTGACCTCGGGGATCTTTCAGTTTGAGTCGAGTGGAATGCGCGATGTGCTGCGGCGCTACAAGCCGGATACGGTGGAGGATTTGACGGCGCTCAACGCTTTGTACCGTCCGGGGCCGATCCAGGGCGGAATGGTGGACGACTTCATCGAGCGCAAGCTGGGGCGGCGCAAGGTGGAGTATCTGCTGCCCGAGCTGGAGGGGATTCTCAAGGGAACCCTGGGAGTGATCGTCTATCAGGAACAGGTGATGCAGATCTCCAACGTGCTCGCCAGCTACTCCATGGGCGAGGCGGATGTGCTGCGCAAGTCGATGGGGAAAAAAGACATGGATGTAATGGCCCGGCAGCGCGATCGCTTCATCAGCGGGGCGGTGGCGGCAGGCCATCCCCAGGCTACGGCGAGCGAGATCTTCGCCCAGATGGATAAGTTTGGCGGGTATGGGTTCAATAAGTCGCACGCGGCGGCATATGCGCTGCTGGCCTATCAGACAGCCTACTTGAAGACGCATTACCCGGTGGAGTTTATGGCGGCGCTGCTGACCTCGGAGACCTCGAAGCCAGAGAACGTGGTGAAGTACATTGCCGAGTGCAAGGAGATGGGCATCCGCGTGGAGCCGCCCGATGTGCAGGTTTCCGGAGCGCAGTTTACGCCGCATGTGACCGTGGATGGGCAGTCGATCCGCTTTGGCCTGGCGGCGGTGAAGAATGTGGGCGGCAATGCGATTGAGTCGATCATGAAAGCGCGCGCGGAGGCCGGCGGGCGCTTCCAAAGTATTTGGGAATTTTGCGAGCGGGTCGATCTGCGCGTGATGAACAAGCGGGTGCTGGAGTCGCTGATCAAGGCCGGCGCGCTGGATTCGCTGGGCAAGCGCGGGCCGCTGATGGCCGCCGTGGATAAAGCGATGGAGAGAGCGCAGAAGGCGCAGCGGGACAACGCGACGGGGCAAAGCGGCCTCTTCGGGCTCTTCGATGAGGGGCCCAAGTCCGTGAGCAGCGACGACCTGCCCCGTGTAGCCGATTGGGAAGAGGGCGAGCGGCTGGCCAATGAGAAGGATGTGCTGGGGTTCTTTGTCTCCGGGCATCCGCTGGATAAGTACGCGGAGAAGCTGCGCAACCTGGTAGCGGTGATTCCCGTGGCCGAGGCGCTGGAGCGCAAGCCTCCGGAGAGGCGCTGGGGCCAGCAGGCGGAGGCGGCCGACGAGATTCGGGTGGCGGGAATGCTTCTGGGCCTCAAAGTGCAGAAGAGCAAGCGGGATCAAAAACTCTATGCGCAGGCGGCGCTGGAAGATGCGACCGGCAAAATCGACCTGATCTGTTTTTCGCGGGATTACGAGCGGCTGGCAGGCCAGTTGAAGATGGAGGCGCCGGTCGTGGTGCGCGGCACGCTGATGGGCGACGAGGACGCCGCGCCGAAGATTGCTATCAATGCAATTCAGGCGCTGGAAGAGGTGCAGGTGAAGCTGCCAACGGGGGTGCGGATTCGCATCAACGTGGAGCGCGCGACGGAAGAGACGCTGGCCGGCCTGAAGAGCGCGGCGGATGCGGCGCCGGGACCGGGCAAGGTGATGCTGCATCTGGAAAAAAAGGGCGAGTACGCGGTCATCCTGGAACCGCAGGGAATGAGCGTGGCGGCGGATCGCGGATGGGTTGAGCGGGTCGAGGAGCTGGTAGGCAAAGGAAGCGTGCAGGTGCTGGGGTAGAGGCCAAATGCAGGGCGCTGAACATTCAACAAGCAATCGCCCAACTTTTTGAGGAACTGCAGAAATTCCGGGAGCATACGGGGTCGAGTTCTTTCGGAGAGTTCATTGCCGGTTAGGAAGCCTGAAGGCTCGTCGTGGAACAGCCGTGCCGTGAGACACATGCGAATGGGCTTACTATTATTTCGATCGCGGACACAGGACTTGTCTTTCCAAACCGATCTGTAAGCGGTACAATTCGAGCAAATCATTGTTGATAAATGAGATTCCCTCCAGACGCACTATAACCTTGGGACTCATGATCGGAGATGGGAAATGCCATTCACAAAGCCATTCTTCTCGTACAAATTCGCCGACCAGAAGTTTATTGAGTGGGTCTACTTTCTGCTGTCGAAACAAGGGATCGAACCCTTTTACTGGCCTATTCACGGTAGAGCCGGCTCTCTTCCCGGCCTTCTTGCGCAGCAAATCGACGAGTGTGACAGCATGGTGGCCTTTCTGGGCACTAAGGGGGGCGGAACGCAGGGACAAGAGATCAGTTATTTCCTGGGGAACCAAAATGGCCGCCCTTTTGTTCCCGTGCAACTGGTGAAAACGCTACCGAGCGACACCAGTTTCGTGGTTGCGGGTATGGGCGTTACACCAGCCGAAGGGACTGACTATGACTCTGCGCGGAGATTGGCAGAGAAGATTGTCCCCCTGTTGGGACTGACATGGGCTCCGGAGGATGGCTTGCCGAACAGCTACGTCGTGGATAACGAGAAGGAATTCCTTGATAAGTTCCGCAAGAAGGATGAAGCCCTGCTGCTTAAGTTGCGAACCAAATGCGGCTGGACGATTTGGCCGTCCATCGAAAAGAAGGAGGCCCGGCTGCCCAATCCCATCGCCGATGAGAGCATAGGCACTCTCTCCGATGGCAGCCATAAAGTGCTGCTCGATGCGCGCGAGAGCGCCCGGGTGGAAGGCGAGGAAGATCTGACTTTGCCGGAGGCGCGGCCGCGAACGAAGCTGCGCTATCCACTTCAGAGAGGGGGCGTCTTCAAGGTTGGGATCCTGGTCTCGGGAGGCATTGCCCCAGGAATCAATGCAGTGATCGACGGAATCGTCACGCGGCATTACCTCTATTCCAGACAGCAGGTCGGGACGGGGATGGGGCATGCCCTGCAGATTCTCGGCTACCGGGAGGGGTTCAAGGCGCTTCTGCGGAACGGCGTTCCCGCCCAGCGATTGCAGGATGAGTCATTGCGGCAGTTTGTGGAGGCTGCCGGATCGCATCTTGGAACCTCGCGCGCCGATACCATGCTGCCGGGCAAAGACGGCAACCGGAGCGCAATCCTTCATGACGCGGTCGCTCGGCTGCAAACGGATGGAATTCACATCTTGTATGTCATAGGGGGTGACGGGAGCATGAGCTGCGCCCATGCCCTTTGGCACTACGCCAAGAGCATCGACTACGATCTATCGGTGGTGGGAATCCCCAAGGCTATGGATAATGACATCTTATGGGTGTGGCAGTCCTTTGGATTCCTCTCAGCGGTTGAGGAGGCGCGGCAGGCGATTCTGCATCTGCATACCGAGGTTGCATCGAATCCACGCGTGGGCATCATCCAGTTATTCGGATCAGACTCGGGGTTCATCGCCAGCCATGCGGGATACAGCACGGCATGCGATCTGGTTCTGATTCCTGAAGACCCATTGACCATGAAGCAGATTGCCGATCATGTCATTGATAAGCTGACTTTGACATTCGGGAACGGACAAAACAACGCGGGACCGTACGCGATGGTTGTGATGGCTGAGACGGCTCTGCCGAAGGATGCGAGAGACTACATCAAGAACCCTCACGCGGACCTTTCCGAGGATGAACAGAGGGAGTTGAATATCTTTCTTGATAACGGCCGGCGGGTTCGCGGCCAGACGCCTGATGCCCTGCGCAGGGCTGGACTGAAGATTGTCTCGGGTGTGCTGCAGGAACGGATACGAGCCGAAATGCAGCCTACGGAGTATTGGAGAGATTTCCGGGTCATCACCAACGAACCGAGGCATCTGATCCGCTCGATTCCGCCTAGTGTTACCGATGTGATCTTCGGGGAGCGGTTAGGGGCTTTGGCTGTGGACAATGCCATGGCAGGGTACACCGATTTCATGGTCAGCCAATGGCTAACTGAATTCGTGTTGGTTCCACTGCCTTTGGTGGTGCTGGGGCGCAAGCGGGTTCCCACCAACGGAATCTTCTGGAAATCGGTTCTATCCAAGACTGGCCAGCCTACCCAGCCTCCCGCAAAAGAGAGCGTTCCGTAGAAATCGCCGCCACTTGGTAGGCTATGTGCGTTCTGCATCCTGAATGGTGTCGAGTCGAGATTGAGTGCGGCCGGAACAAATTCTCGTATGATGCAAATCCCCGCTCGCCGGTATTGCATCTAAAATGGCAATATGTCCCCTTTGATGCCCAAGCGCCGCTCATCCAAGGCGCCTCCGCTGGGGAATTACTTCGAGCAGCTACACTACCCGCGCCACTGCTGGAACGCGGCGAATGGCCGCCGCCGTGAGCCAGCTCAGGCCAAGCGCGCCGGCGAAAACAATCAGCCACTTCACGATCGCGGGGAGCGATGCGGGCAGGAGCGCATATTGCAACCAGTTCACAAATGCATAGTGAACGATATAAATTCCATACGAATTTTTACTCAGGCTGTCGAAGAGCCGCGAACCGGATCGCGCGAAGTGGAGAAACAGGGCTAGAAACGCAAAGCAGGAGGCCGCGCAGGAGAGCACGAATCCCGCGTCCGTGACGATGGCCAATCCCTGCGATTGACTCCCTGTCGAGATTGCAATCAGAGTGACGACGGTTGCCGCCGCGAAGATCACCAGAGCGGCGGCCACCCATAGAGGCCAGCGGCGGGCGAGTTTTCCGTCCGGCGCGAGCAGACCGCGATCCACGCCATAAGCTCCCACGCCAACCGCAATCAGGAAGTACGCCAGGTAATGAAGAATGCGGCTGGTCTGGAAGGTGAACGGGCCGAAGGCCGTCCAGGCAAGAGACGTGAAATGGAGCGCCAGGGGGATGTAGGCAATGGCGGAGATGGCGGCCAGCGCGGCAAAGAAGAGCACCGGCCTGCGGGCCGCGCCCGAAGTCAGCGCGCCGAGCGCCTGGCCCCACTTGGGAGCCAATACGAACAGGAGCGCAGCGATGACGTCGAAGGCGAGCAAGACCCAGAGGAACCATCCTGGGCCGGCAGGCCAATTTCCCAGCGAGAGCCATTGATGCCAGTACCCTGCTATGCCGTCGTGGCCGGAGATTTGCAGATAGGTCGGATAGTAGGCAAGCGGAGCAAGAACAGCAGTCGCCACGACAAACGGAAGGCCGAGCCGCAAGAGGCGATCGCGCAGAAACTTCGATGCGCCCTTTTTTGCCAATCCATGCCATACGAAGAGGCCGGAGAGGAAGAACATCAGCGACATGAAGAAGGTGTCGTTGAAGCCGGCGAAGAAAGCGAAGCCAGTCCACTTGTGCGCATCGAGAACGGGAAAAGCCCCCCACCAGCGAGGCTGATCGACAAGCGAAGCGGGCGGCAGCAGCGGAAGCGGATAATAGGCGAGCGCCGCATGATGCGCAACGACCAGCGCAATGATGAAGGCGCGCAGATAGCCGATTGCGTAGTTATATTTCGACGCCGATGCACTCTGGGCGGCGGTAGATTGAATTACGATTGTCGTTGTCATTTGGTCTCCTTTGCATGTTCTTCGTGTTGCAACCTCTTCGTGATTGTTTCTTACTAATTACGACGCCGTACGGCCTGCCGGTTTCAGCCGCACGATCCGATAGACATTGATGGCCGCAACGACCAGACTTATGACGATGGCTGCGGGGAACAACGTTGTCATCCAGCTATTGACAACTTGCACAAGCTGATGCGCTTTCTCCGAGGAAAGGTTTTCGACGGCAATTCCAGCCAGAATAGCGGCCTTCATGAGGAAACAAAAGAGCACCGCCCCCACGGCGTCGGAGAGCAGCCGCAACGCAGCGCGCCGTCTTGTCCAATAAGGATGCAGCAGGTTTGCGACCGAAAGCGCGGCATTGAACAACGCCACGAGAAGATAGCCCCAGAAGAACCAGAGCCATTGCGAATGGAAGGAAATGCGGAGCTCTGGGCTGATTCTCACCTCCGGGGAATGAAAGTAAAAGGCCCACCAGACGAAGAAGATGAGGCTGACCGCAAGTTCGAACGAAGAGGTGGAACGCGGAATCAAGTTGAGGTTGCGGACGGGCGGAAGTTTGCGCAAACTCCAGCGATCGAAGAGATGCACCCTGGTTTGCTGCCGTTCCAAAGCAGCGAAAACGATGGTGACCGGACCGACAACCACACAGGTGGCGAACCACAAGTAACTGAACAACGATGTGAGTGCGCCGAACCACGAGGGATGGGTCTGTTCGAAGCGATAGGACGGACTGAAGGTCATCAAGCCAATCCATACCAGAACAGATGGCAGAAGGTAGCCGTAAGCAAAGATCTTCAGAACAAAACGGTAAATGGGAAAGAGAACCGGCCCGATCAGCGACTCCTGGGCCAGGAAACGGTTGGCCACCAGCAGGGGATGGCCGCGTTGTTTGAGAATCTCTTCGACTTCGGCTTCAGTCAGCTTGCGGCCGAGGACTGTCTCCCGCTCTTCGATCTGGGAGTAGATGTCGGCGGAGAGCTCGGCGATGATGTCGTCCTTCTGCTGTTTGGGCAGCCAGAACTTGACGGCTTGCAGATAGCGATCAATCAGTTCCATGACTATGCTCCTTCAGGATTGTTTGGATTGAGGAATCGAGGTTGCGCCACTCGGCGAACAACTGGTCGAGGACCAGGGCGCCGTTGGCGGAGAGAAGGTAAAAACGCTTTTTTCGCTTCTCTTCCTCGCGCCATTCGCTGGCTAGAAGGCCCTGGCTTTCCAGCCGGCGCAGCAACGGGTAGAGCGTGCCTTCATCAATCTCCAGGCCGTGCCCGGAGAGGGTTTTGCGCAGCGTGTAGCCGCACTGCTCTCGGCGCAAAGCCGCCAAAACAGCCAGTACCAGACAGCCGCGGCGGAGTTCAAGTCGGAGGTTTTCAAATGGCTCTTGATTCATCGGATGTACCATGTACTGCATAGTGTGCTTTGTACACTATGTGTCACACAGTGTTAAATGTCAAGTACTTTTTTAAAAAAAATGCAATATGGCTTAGATTTCGATTAATTTCTTTGTTTACAGCGAGTTCTCTCGCGTCAAATTCAAAGTTATATCGACAACCTACATTTGTAATGAAGAGGAACTCTGTGCTGGCAGGCGCCGGATTTGCAATTTCATTCGCACTAGAAGAGCGTTAAGGACGTCCAGATCAATGGGAGCATCGGGCCAAAACATATCTGAACAATCTGACGAAGTGGCAAAGCATCAAATAAAATGACAACATGTCCCCTTTGACGTCTAAGCGCCGATCTTCCAAGGCGCCTCCGCCGGACGGAACCGGCCACGAGGCGCTCTACCTGCGCTCGCTCTGCGACCGGCAGGTCAACGTTCAGGTCAAAATGCGCGACGGCGAGACAGTGCGCGGCTGGATCGAGTACTTCGACGACGGAATGTTGCGCCTGACGCGCGAGGGCAAGCCCAACCTGTTCATCTACAAGCACCAGATCAACTCCATTACCGAGGTAGGCAAACTGGCCCCGCGCCGCGCCAGGGCTGCAACTCATGCAGCGAACGGAACGGTTGAGAACGGAGTGGCCAAGTGAGCGGCCCGAATGCGGAATCCCAAGTCTCAGAAGCGAGACCTGGGGCACCCAATTCTGCGGAGTTTGTCTGGATTCCAGCGGCCACGGCCATCGCCCGCGAGGCGGGCGCACGGCTGCGCGAGTTCTATTCCCAGGGTGTCGCCACGGAGTATAAAGGCGACGTGGACCTGGTGACGGTGGCCGACCGGACGGCGGAAAAACTGATCCGGGAGCGGCTGAGCGAGGCCTTCCCCGAGCACGGAATCTTCGGCGAAGAGGGCACGCGCGACCGGCTGGAGGGCGAGTTCCGCTGGTACGTGGATCCGCTGGACGGGACCACCAACTTTGCCCACGGACTTCCGCAGTTCTGCGTTTCTTTGGGCCTGGAACAACGGCGCAAAGGCCTTACGCCTGACGAGGATGGAACGATGGTGGCCGCGGTCATCTACGACCCACTGCGCGACGAGCTTTTCATCGCCGAGCGGGGACGCGGCGCGCTGCTAAACGGCAGGCCGATGCACGTTTCCCGCACGCCGGAGCTGGCCGAGGCGCTGGTGGCTACCGGCTTCCCCAGCCAAAAGCGCCACGAAAGCGCCAACATCCACTTCTACCATGAGTTCAGCCTGCGCTCCCACGGCGTGCGAAGGGCTGGCTCAGCGGCGCTCGACCTGGCTTACGTCGCCGCGGGCCGACTGGATGCCTTTTGGGAGTTCAATATCAATCCCTGGGATACGGCGGCCGGCTATCTGCTGGTGGAGGAGGCAGGCGGGAAGATGACGGGCTTCTCCGGGAAACCTTTCCGGCTGGACAGCCGGGAGATTCTGGCCTCCAACGGGCTGATCCACGCCGAATTGATGGGCCTCTTCGCGGATATGTTTGCCGGGCGCAATCTAGCGCCGATTCCCACCCCACGGGAGTTTGCCGCACGCCGCAAGGCGCGCCAGGCTGGTAAAGGCTGAGAGTCGATTGCGTTTCTGAAGGCCTGGCGGTTCACTTTAGGAATCTCGATGCGGGGAAGCCGCATCCAATTCCCGTAACGCAAATGCTGCAAGGGGGATGAAGTCAACTTCCGACCTCCTGTGCTACCATCAGCGTCGAGGATTTAGTTCCCCCGGGAGAGATCAGAAATGGCATATGTCATTGCAGAACCCTGTATCGGCACCAAGGACACCGCCTGTGTAGACGCCTGTCCGGTCGATTGCATCCACCCCAAGAAGGACGAAGACGCCTTCGGCAACTCCGACCAGTTGTTCATTGACCCGGTCGAGTGCATCGATTGCGGCGCCTGCGTCCCGGCCTGCCCTGTCTCGGCCATCTTCGCGCAGGACGACCTGCCGGAGAAGTGGGCCAGCTTCGCCGAAAAGAACGCCAGGCACTTCGGCCGCTAAGCGGAAGGACGTCAGCATTATCCCGTTTTCCAGACGCGCATCCCGGCAATGGGGGTGCGCGTTTGTGTCTGTGTGCAATCGTTACCCGACCAGTTCCATTCCCGCATCGCGCGCGGCGCGGTGGTCGAAGGTAAGGGTCCGGCTGCATCCGGCGGCCTTGGCCGATGCGGCAATGAGGCAATCGGCAAAATCTGTATTGCGGGAGCGGTAAAGATGTAAGGCTTCCTGTACTGTCTCAGCGTTTTCCACTACAAGTTCCTGGCTGGCGAGCAGTATATCGAATATCTCGACGACTCGATCTTTTTTTACCTTGAGTACATTGTTCATCACCCAATCCAACTCCATAAAGATGGCCAACCCAATCCATCCCGGCTCTGTGGGGGAAAGTGAATAGATCAAATTGACTGCCAGACGGGTTTGCTCTGGGTCGTCTTTGATGAAATAGCGAACCAGTATGTTCGTATCCAAGCCAATCATGCAGCTTCACCGTGCGCATCGGCGGAGATCGGTCTTCCAATACTCTTCAGGTAACTTTCAGCGGCGCCATTGTGAATCGCTTGATTCATCTCTTCGATGGTTACGACATGATCCAGCTTGGGAATGCAGCCCTCCAGATCGCGGATCGAGGCGGTTCTGGGAATCATTCTGAACTTTCCTTTCTCAAATTCGATAAAATCGATCTTATCGCCGGCGGCCAGGCCAAGAGCCGTGCGAACCTGAATCGGAATCGTGATCTGGCCTTTGGAGGTCATGGTGGCTGTGGGCATAGGATTCCTTTCAAAAACAATTATACCTTACATTTCACGAATTTCCTTACAATTCGAAGATTTCCTTGCTTAATGGTAAGGAATTTGCCCCGACGGCGCAATTTCGATGACGGGGCCACCGTGCGAAGATAGGAATCGCATGAGCGTGCTCTCCTCTGAAGCTGTGATTCTTCGCACCTGGCCGGTCCGCGAGGCCGACCTGATTGTGAGCTTTTTCACGCGCGATTACGGCCGGCTGCGCGGCGTGGCCAAATCGGCGCTCAAAAGCCGCAAGCGCTTCGGCGGCGCGCTGGAGCCGATGACGCTGGCTCGCGCCTGGTTTGCCGAGCGCCACGGGCAGGAGTTGGTCCGCCTGGATCAGCTGGAAATCCTCCGCTCTCCGCTTTCCTCCCCCATCGACCCGGAACGCATGACGATACTCAGCTTTTATGCCGAGTTGCTGGACGAAGCGCTGCCCGACCACGATCCCCACGAAACGATCTTCCGCCTGGTCGGCTCCGTGCTCGACCAAACAACAGTGGAGCAGCCCTGGATGCCGCTCACCTACTTCCAGCTCTGGATGACGCGCCTGATGGGCCTGTTGCCGGACATCGCCCACTGCACGGCCTGCGGCGAATTGCTCGCGGCCGGCGAAGCCAGCTTTGACGCGCTAGGCGACGGTCTCTTTTGCCCGGTTCATCGCAACGGCAACGCCAGCGGGCTTTCTGCCGATTCCTGGCAACTGGCGCAGCGCATGTTGCGCACACCGGTCTCTGCCTTTGCCGCCGAGCCCTGGCCCCGCCGCCGCGCGCAGGACCTTAGGCGCTTCACGCTGCAAGCCCTGGAGCGGCACCTGGAGCGAAAACTGCGCTCTGCGGAGGCGCTGGGATGGCTGTGAAGCTGTCCGGACTGCCTGAACAGGGCTGAAAGACTGATAGAATCTAGCCAGTCCCGTCAAGAGAGAATTCGCCGTGCCTTCATCCCAGGTTCTATCCAAACCGAAGAGCGCTCCGCTTACCTTTCAGGAGCTTTTGTTCCGCTTGCAGAGCTTTTGGGCGGAACGCGGGTGTGTGATCCAGCAACCCTATGACGTGGAGGTGGGCGCGGGCACCATGGCGCCGGAGACCTTCCTGCGCGTGCTGGGGCCCAAGCCCTACAAGGTGGGCTATGCGCAGCCTTCGCGGCGGCCTGCCGACGGACGCTACGGCGAGAATCCCAACCGGCTCTTCCGTCACACGCAGTTTCAGCTTATTCTCAAGCCGCCGCCGGTGAATGTGCAGGAGCTGTATCTCCAGTCGCTCGAGGCCATCGGCATCGATCTCAGCAAGCACGACTTGAAGTTCGAGGAGGACAACTGGGAAGGCCCGACGGTGGGCGCATGGGGCGTCGGCTGGCAGGTGATGATGGACGGCATGGAAATCACCCAGTTCACTTACTTCCAGCAGTGCGGAGGACTGGATCTCGACCCCATCTGCGCCGAGCTGACCTACGGACTGGAGCGCCTCTGCGCCTTCATGCAGGACGTTGACTCGGTCTACGACGTGGTCTGGGCGCGCGATCCGGATACCGGCGCGGAAGTGACTTACGGCGATGTCCGGCTGACCGAGGAACTGCAATACTCGGTTTATAACTTCGAGGACGCAGATGTGGAGCGGCTCTGGGCGCACTTCAACAGCTACGAGGCCGAGGCGCAGGCGTTGCTCAAGCGCGCCGGGGCGTTGCTGGCCAATGAAAAGACCAGCACGAAGGAGAAGCTGCGCTTCCCGCTCATGTCCACCTACGAGCTGGCGCTGAAGTGCTCGAACCTCTTCAACCTGCTGGACGCGCGCGGAGCCATCAGCGTTACCGAGCGAGTGGGCATGATCGCGCGCATTCGGAATCTGGCAGTGGGCGTGGCCAAGGTGTATGCGGCGCAGCAAGTGAGTTAGCGGAGCTAGCGGAGTTAGCTACGCTTCGCGCGTGTTAGCGAGTTAGCGGAAAGAGCTTTCAAAGCTATGACAGATTTCTTATTGGAGATTGGGCTGGAAGAGGTTCCCGCCCGCATGATTGCCGGAGCCGAGGCTGAGTTGGGCCGTCGCGTCAACGAGTTGCTCACGCGCGAGCGGCTGCTTGCCTCCGGGGCCAAGCTGACCACCTACTCCACACCGCGCCGTCTGGCCGTGCTGGTCCAGGGAGTTCTAGCCAGTCAGGCCGATACCGATGAGAAATTGACTGGCCCATCCTGGAAGGTGGCCTTCAAGGACGGCAAGCCCTCGCCTGCTGCCGAGGCTTTTGCTAAAAAAGCCGGCGTCGCAGTTGCGGCGCTTGAGAAGGTCTCCAACGCCAAAGGAGAGTACGTCGGCGCAACGATGAAACGACAGGGACGCAAGACAGCGGAGTTGCTGGCTGCCGAGCTACCCAAGGAAGTTCTCGGCCTCTACTGGGCCAAAAATATGTACTGGCGCGCGGGCAAGCCGGAGCGCTTTGTGCGCCCGGTGCGTTGGGTCGTCGCGCTGCTCGATGCCGCCGTTGTTCCTTTGGAGATTGCCGGCATCCAGGCCGCCAATGTAAGCCGCGGCCATCGCGTGTTGCACGGCGAAGCGCCAGTTGTGATTGCCAAGGCAGCGAATTATGCAGAGTCTCTACGCGCCGCCAAAGTGATTGTCGATGTGGCTGAGCGCAGAGAGACGATTCGCAAGGCGCTTGATGCGGCCACGCGCACCGTTCCCGGCGCCCGCTGGCGCCCGGACGAGCCACTCATCGAAACCGTCGTCCATCTGACGGAGTGGCCGACGGTGGTTCTCGGCGACTTTGAACCTGAGTATCTGGCCCTCCCTGAAGAGGTTCTGGTGACGGTGATGCGCGACCACCAGAAGTATTTCGCCGTCGAGGGCAAGGACGGCAAGCTGGCTCCGCGCTTCCTCGCCGTGCTCAACACGCAGGTGGACGCTGAGGGCGAGGCCGTCATCCGCCATGGCAACCAGAAAGTTCTTCGCGCCCGTTTCAAGGACGCACGCTTCTTCTGGGACTTCGATCAGAAGACGCCGCTGGCCCAGCGTGTCGAGAGCCTGAACAACGTTACATTCGAGAAGGAGTTGGGTAGCTACGCCTGGAAAACCCGCAATAATTGGGCTGCAGCGGAAAAACTTGCAAAGACTACCTTATCACGTGGTATCAAAGTCGATGAAGCGGCATTGCGGAAGGCCACCGAAATCGCCAAGACCGACCTTACAACAGAATTGGTGAAGGAGTTTACGGAACTGCAAGGCATCATCGGCGGACTCTATGCGCGTGCACAGGGCCATGGAGAGTGCGTGGCGCAGGCCATCTACGACCAGTACACGCCCACGTCAATTGAGAATCGCATCCCGAAGACCGTTGAAGGCCAACTGTTCGGCATTGCCGATCGCATCCAGACCATCGTGGCCATGTTCGGCATTGGCATGGCGCCCACAGGTTCGAAGGATCCCTTCGCGCTGCGCCGTGCAGCGAATGCCATCGTGAAGATTCTGGCCGAATGCGGGTTGCCGCTGACCTTAACGGATGTGTTGGATTCATATACCAGGATTGTGTATGCGGATAAAGACAATAAGAGGATAGACATATCAAGAGATATCGATTCTGATGAAACTCTACAATCTGTCCGCGTCTTCCTCAGCGAGCGGCTGAGCTTCTATCTCAAAGATGTTCGCGGCTTTGCCTACGATGTAGTCAGCGCCGTGCTGGCTGCCGGAGCCGACGATGTGCGCGACGCCATTGCTCGCGCTGAAGCATTGACCGCGGCTCGCGGTTCTGAGGATTTCCTTGCAGTTTCGGCGGCCTTCAAGCGCATCAAGAACATTCTGCGCCAGGCGGAGGAGAAGGGATTTGCCCTCGGATCGCCCAAGGATGTAAAACTCGCGCCGGAGGCGCAGCAGCTTGCGAACGCGGCTGCCGCTCTTGCGCCGCAAGTGGCCAAGCTCCGCCAGCAGCGGGCCTACGGCGAAGCGCTGGCCGCAATCGCCACGCTGCGCCCGGTGGTAGACGTTTTCTTCGACAAGGTGATGGTGCTGGACAATGACGCGGCGATTCGCGGAGCAAATTTGGGCCTCATTGACGAGGTGCTGCGCGGCTTCTCCGGCATCGCCGACTTCAGCGAGATTGTGACGGGGTAAAAAGCTGTAAATATTTATATCCCATCTTAGGCACAAAGTTACAAGAAGCAGATCCTTCGACTCACCACCCCCAACCTTCACCCCACGAACGAAGACCTGTTCGTGGGGACCCCGGAAAGGCTGAAGAATACGCCAGGGGACCCGTTCGCTCAGGATGACAGCGGCGAAGGTGGGGCACCCGCGTCTGTGATCGAAACGGCTGCTCTGCATCCTCAGCTCCACCCGCCCGTCTACAATCAGTAGAGATGTCCGACACGCTTTATCTGAGCCTGTGGTATCCGAATCTGCGCCTGGACGCGTTGGCGGCCAAGCTGACGGCGGTGCTGGGCGCCTTTGCCGCTCATGGCGGCGAAAAGCTGGTTTATTCGTCGACTGTTTGGCCGATAAATTGGAATGAATCACCAGTCCTTCAGCAGGTCTATGGCCGCAGGGTCGGAACGGGCAGCGACGATGCCGTTGAGCTGGGCGCGGAGCCGCTTCTGGCGGTCGAAGATGCGCTGGAACTGCTGCACGACGACTACGCCTATGAGTTTCAGATCGGATGGAGCTTGTGGGAACTGGAAACTGGCGGAGAGTTTCCACCCCACGAACAAGGACCCGTTCGTGGGGACCCCGGGTTGGACGCCCGATGGACGCGCGAACCGAGGCTGGTGCGGGTGGTGGGCTTTGGGCCGCTCTTTGATGAAGCGGCTTACGAGTCCGATGGCCACATCCGGATCGAATTCGGCTCGGACACGCCGTTCCTTGAAGAAGATTTGGAATTGGATTCCGTGGCCGCGCGGCACGTGGAAGAGAATGTGCGCCAGTTGGTGGAGTTGACCGCGGCCGTCGAGAAGGAATCCGGGGCTACGGCGCGGCTGTTGTGGAGCGAGTTGGGCGAAAGCCTGGCCGAGCGGCTGGCGGCAAGGCTGTCGAAGCTGGCTGGGGGAGCGAACTGACGGTGCGACTGACCATTGAAAGATTGCGGACGCTGGTGCTGGTTGCGGCGGTTCTGCTGCTGGCGGCGCTGGCGGTGTTTCTGACCGTGTACAAGGGCAAGAATCCCTTTAACCGGCGCGACCTGCCCCAGCGGCTGGGCGTTGAAGTTCAGCAGGAGGGCAACGGCGTCACCTACACGCAGGCGCATGGCGGGCGCACGCTCTTCAAGATTCACGCGTCGAAGGTGGTGCAGTACAAGCAAGGAACAGCTACGCTGCACGAGGTAAAGATCGAGCTGTACGGCGAAGATGGCAACCGTGTGGATCGCATCGAGGGCAATGAGTTCCTGTACGACCAGAAGTCGGGGATGGCCATTGCCGCCGGTCCGGTGGAGATGACGTTGATGCGGCCGGGAGTTGCGCCGGCCATCGCGCCCAAGGCGACGGCTAGCACGGCGGTGAGCGAAAAGCTGAAAGGCGGCCCTGTGGCTTCCGCGGCCGAAGCTGCCGCGCGCGGCGAAATTCACGTGAAGACCAGCGGCCTCACCTTCGACCAGAAGAGCGGAGTAGCCAGGACCAGCCAGCACGTGGATTTTTCCATGGTGCAGGGAAAGGGAAGCTCCATGGGCGCGGTTTACGACTCCGACCAGGGCCTGCTGGTGCTGGACCGCGCGGTGGAGCTGACCACCCAGCGCGGCACGCAGACGGTGCAGATACACGCCCAGCACGCGGAATTCGAGCGCCAGAGCCAGTTGTGCCGCCTGCGCGCGGCCACGGCTGATTACCAGGGCGGAGAAGCAACGGCCGGCGACGCGAAGGTGCTCTTCCGCGAGGACGGGTCGGCGGTGCGGCTGGATGCGATGAACGGGTTCACGCTGACAACCGCGACCGGCGGCCATCTGGCGGCGCCCACTGGACACATGGAGTTTGACGAGCACAACCAGCCTCGCCATGGCCACCTGGAGGGCGGAGTAACCATGGACTCGGTGAGTAAGTCAGCCGGACGGACGCGACAGATGCACGGAACCTCTCCGACTGCGGAATTGGAATTCAACGCGCAGGGTCAGTTGCGCCACGCGCACCTGGAGCAGGGCGTGACCATGGACAGCCTGGAGCAGAGCCAGGAGCAGGGCCATCAACTGCGCTTGAGCCGCCATTGGCGTTCGCCGGTCGCCGATGTGGAGTTCCGCGATTCCGGTCGCGGACAAGTCGAGTTGAGCGCGGTGCATGGAACCGGCGGCGTGGTGGTTACGGGCGAGAGCCAGCGCGGACAAGGAGCGGTTGTTCCCACGCGGCTATCGGCCGACGAGTTAACGGGGCTGTTAGGACCTCATTCGGTGTTGACCAGCATGAACGGGGTTGGCCACGTCAGCGTAGAAGAGACCACCGAGACCGGAACCCTGCAGACTACGAGCGGCGACCGGCTCACGGCGCATTTTGCGACTTCAAAGCCAGCCTCCGGGCGCGGGTCCAGTCCCGAGGCGCAACTTCATTCGGCCACGGTAGAGGGCCATGTGGTGCTGACGCAGACGCCGGCAGCCAAACCCGGCACGCCGCCACCGGCGACGATGCACGCTACTGCAGGCCGCGCTGATTACGAAGGCCAGGGAGATTGGCTGCACCTGACCGTGACGCCGCGCGTGGAGGACGGGCCCATGCAGCTTACCGCCGACAAGGTGGACGTTTCGCGCTCCTCGGGCGATGCCTTTGCGCACGGCAATGTGAAGGCCAGTTGGATGGACGCGGGCTCTACAAGCAACGGACAACCAGGGAGTCTTTCACCGGGTCAGGGCAGCCTGGCTCTGGGTGGGCAAGGGCCGGCGCATGTGATCTCCGCCGAGGCGCAGTTGCGCCACGCCGCCGGCGGAAAGACCGGAGAGGCCACCTTCCGTGGACATGCGCGCTTGTGGCAGCAGGCCAACTCGGTATCCGCGCCGGTGATCGTGCTGGATCGCGAACGGCAAACGCTCGTGGCGCGCACCACTGATTCCTCGGAACCTGTGCTAGCCGTGCTGCTCAGCGGGGGTGGGGCTGTGCCGGGATCAGACTCGGCCAAGGCGCCAGGAAAAGAGAATCAGCCTTCCGTGATCCGTGTGCGCGGCGGCGACCTGAAATATTCCGATGTCGAGCGCAAGGCGGTGATGCACTCGGGCATTCTGGGCACGGTAGTCACCGAGACCGGAACGGCAACCTCGGCCTCCAATGAAGTTGAGGTGACGCTGCTGCCGGCGGGCAAAACTGGCGGCCAGGCCCAGGTGGACAAGATGACCGCCCGCGGCCACGTGGTGCTGACTAGCGAGGGACGGCGCGGAACCGGCGAGCAGTTGGTCTACACCGGCGCAACGGGCGAGTATGTTCTGACCGGAACCGCCGCCATTCCGCCCCGGATGTCCGACCCAACGCGCGGAACGGTGACCGGCGAGGCTTTGATCTTCCATAGCCGCGATGACAGCGTCAGTGTGGAAGGCGGCGGGCAGAAGACAACGACCGAAACCATGGCGCCGAAGAAATGATTCACTGCTGAAGTAAGATGAATAGATAGGATGACCCACTCGATGGATACATTGATTGCCGAAGGAATCGGCAAGAGCTACAAGGGACGGCAGGTGGTTCGCGCTGTAGACCTGAAGATCTCGCGCGGCGAGGTGGTGGGCCTGCTGGGGCCGAACGGCGCCGGCAAAACCACCATCTTTTACATCATCGTGGGACTGGTGACGCCGGAGAGCGGGCGCGTGCTGGTGGACTCCACCGAGATCACCGGGATGCCGATGTACCTGCGCGCGCGCAACTTTGGGATTAGTTATTTGCCCCAGGAGCCTTCCGTCTTCCGCAAGCTGACCGTCGAGGAGAATATTCTGGCAGTGCTGGAGGCGCAGCCGCTGGATAGCCGTGAGCGCCGCACACGGACGGAGCAACTGATTCATCAGCTCAATCTCGGCCATATTCGTACCACCAGGGGCTACGCGCTCTCCGGCGGCGAACGGCGCCGGGTAGAGATTGCGCGCGCATTGTGCATCCAACCCAACTTCATCCTGCTGGACGAGCCCTTCAGCGGCATCGACCCCATCGCCGTGCTGGAGCTGCAGAAGATCATCTTCGACCTGAAAGCCAGGGGCATCGGCGTGCTCATTACCGACCACAACGTGCGTGAGACCTTGAGCGTAACCGACCGGGCTTATATCATCGCCGAAGGGAAGATCTTCCGCTCTGGAACGCCCCACGAATTGGGCAACGATATGGAGGTGCGGCGGGTTTACCTGGGGGAGGGTTTTACGCTGGTTTGATAAGAGCCTTCGGCAGCCGGGGATGGGTGAAGCTTTGATGCAAGGAGTATGCCGTCAACCCTTTATCGCACAAAGCGATACACTTCATTCCAAAGAAAGATTCCCGGATTGAGCGATGCCCGATCCGGAACAACTGTCTCAGAGTGCGACATTTTCATCTTTAACATTTTTCTCATCAACGTACACTGTCGGTAAGTCCTAAAAGGAATCGGGTTTCATCCTATGACGTTGCTACAACCAAAATTAAACGTTAAGCTGTCGCAACGCCAGATCCTGACCCCTGGACTGATGCAGATGGTGAGCGTCCTTGCGCTCAACAAAGTTGAGCTGAAGGAGATGATCGATGCAGAGATGGTGGAAAATCCCGTCCTGGAGGAGATTGACGAGACGGTTCCAATGCTGGATGAGGTTGCGGGCCGCGAGGAGAGCCTGGCTCGCGGAGTTGAGGAGCGCGTGGTCGAGGAGCCCGCGGCTCCGCCCCAGGACCCTTTCAACGAGATCGACTTCGGCTCGTACTTCCAGGACTATCTGGACCCCGGCTACCGCACGCAACCGGAGTACGAAGAGAGCGATAAGCCCTCGTTTGAGAACTTTCTCTCCCAGCCAACAACTCTGGCCGATCACCTGGCGTGGCAGTTGGGAGATCTGACGCTGGAGCCCAGCCTGCACGAGGCCGTGGAGTTCATCATCGGCAATCTGGACGAGGATGGATACCTGGCCGGCAGCGAGGAAGAGCTGGCGGCGGCCTTCAGCAAATCCCAGGAGGAAATGGATCAGGAGGAGGCGCTGGAGCTACTGCGTCACGGCATAGCCCTGGTGCAGCAGCTAGACCCGGCCGGCGTGGGCGCCCGCGACCTGCGCGAGTGCCTGCTTTTCCAGATTGCGGCCCAGCAGCGTGAATTTGCCCATTTGTTTGCGCGGCACGCGGGCGGCGCGAGCAATGGCGAGGATATCCATCGCAGCTTCCGCGCCGAGGCCGAAGCACACATCGAGGAGCGCAGGCGCAGTATGGAGGTGGCCGCGCTGATTGTGGACCGGCATCTGCACCTGCTGCAGAAGCGCGACGTGAAAGACCTAGCGCGAGCCGCCCAGATCACCCCTACCGAGGCCCATGCGGGAATCGAGTTTATCCGCACGCTTGACCCCCGGCCGGGCCGCCAGTATAACCGCGAGCAATCGCGGCTGATCGAGCCCGACGTAATGTTCGTCAAGCGCGACGACAATTGGGTGGTCTCCATGAACGAGGAGGATCTGCCCAGCCTGCGGCTCAGCCGCCGCTACCGGCAGATGCTGACCGCTGAAAACACCGAAAAAGATGTGAAGGAGTACGTGAAGGAGCGCTTCCGCTCCGCGATGCAGCTGATGCGCAACATCGCCCAGCGCAAGAGCACCATTCTGCGGACTTGTGAAGTGATCGTCCGCCGCCAGCAAGATTTTCTCGAATCCGGCATCGAGGCCCTGCGGCCGATGATGATCAAGGAAGTGGCCGAGGAAATCGGCGTTCACCCCTCCACGGTCAGCCGAGCGGTGGCCAACAAGTACGCGCACACTCCGCAGGGTGTCCTCGAGCTGCGCCGCTTCTTCTCCGAGGGCTCGAACGGGCCCGAGGGCGCCGACACGCCGCTCGTGGTGCTCAAGCGCAAGGTTCGCAAACTGATCGCCGAGGAGGACGCGCGCCATCCGCTCACCGACGACCAACTGGCCTCCATGTTGCAGGCCCAAGGCATCCAACTGACGCGCCGCACCGTGGCCAAGTACCGCGAAGACATGAACATCCCCAGCACTCACCAGCGCCGCCAGCGCGACGTGTGAGAGCAGTTTTCAGTTCTCAGTTGTCGGTTCTCAGTTGAAGATCGATGCCGCGTCCCGAACACTGGAAACTGACAACAGAACCCTGTTCGATATAGAATCCGAAGTTCTCCAGCCTGAATATCCGGCTGCGAGAGCAAGGAATGGAGGCCGATCATGGAAGTGGAGTACACCGCCAGGCAAGTGAGGATCTCCCGGGGGTTGCGTACGCTGGCCGAGGAGGGCATGGAACGGATTGCCCGCGTACTGGGTAAAAACGCGCGCACCAGCATCGTTTTCAGCGCGCAGAAGCATCTGCAGATTGTCGAGGTAACCATTCAGGCCCGGCAGCACACCATTGCGGCCGCGGGCAAGGCCGGCACGCAACAATCCGCGTTGCGCCAAGCCATGGATCACGCCGAACACCAGGTGCACCGCCATCGTGACCGGAGAATGGCGATCAAACGGAAGCCGAAGCAGGAGAAAGCGCTCACCGCGCCACGGGCGGCCCGGCCCAAAGCGCGCGCCAGCTGGCCAGTGGCGGAGGCGGCTGAGGAGAAACCCGTCCGCGCCGGCGCAAAAGCCCGAGCCGCCACCGCCGTGCACTCCTTCCCTGCCCCAGTTGAGCCGCGCATCGTCCCCAGCGGAGAGGCAATTGCCGCGAAGCAGATGAGCATCGAGGAGGCCGTGAAGGATGCCGAGTTCCATGACCGCGACCTGCTGGTCTTTCGCAATCCGGCCGGAGAGCTGTTTGTGCTCCATCGCCGTCGCGACGGCCAGTTGGAGCTGGTGGAGATTCCTTAGAGCCTACGAAGAACCTGTCCAAGAGGTATTCTGAGCATAGAGCGGTTCTCCAATTCACGTGCTCTAGCAGGTCTAGTGAAAGGTGACTTTTTCTTGAGGAAAAAGCCACTCAGCTTTGTGCTTCAAGAGTATAGCTATTGGAGAACCGCTAAGCGCGGTTGACCAGGTAGAACAGTTCGACGGTATGTTGACAGAGCGCAGTCTGGAGAAGGAACCAGGCCGGATACGGTCATTCCTTGAAGGGGCGTGCGTTTGAAACTTCCTGATAACTCGGAGACCGCCCAGCTACGGCTTAAGGTAGAGGATGTGCTGGCCTGCATTCCTGATGCCGTGGCTGTGGTGCGCGGCACTCAAGCGATCTATGTCAATGCCGCCTTCACGCGCATCTTCGGTTTCTCCGCAGAGGAGGTCATCGGCCGCAATCTGCGAGAGTTCATCGTGCCCCGGTCGCTCCGGCATGAGATCGTACGTGTGCGAAAGGCCGTGGATGAATTTGGCTCAGCATCGCTGGAGACGGTGCGCATGAATAAAGATGGCAGGCCGCTGGATGTAGCCCTTGAGGCCCGTCCGCTGGTGGTGAACGAAGAACGACTAGGTTATGTCTTCGCTTTCCGCGAGATCAGCGAACGCAAGCGCACGGAAGCCCGGTTGCAGCATGATGCCCTGCACGACGGGTTGACGGGATTGCCCAACCGCGCGCTTTTTCTGGACCGGCTGACCTTGGCGTTTTCCCGCAGATCGCGAAGCCGCAGACAGAACTGCGGCGTGCTTTTTCTGGACCTGGACCGCTTCAAGGAGTTCAACGACACGCTGGGCCACGCGGCCGGCGATGCGCTGCTGATCGCCGTAGCCGAGCGGCTGCGTGGCGCACTGCGCCCGCAGGATACGGCGGCCCGCCTGGGAGGCGACGAGTTCGCCATTCTGGTGGAGGACATCCTGTCAGTATCCGCCATAGAGATTGTGGCCACCCGTGTTCTGGAGGCGATGGAGCGCACGTATGACGTGTGCGGGCATACCATCCACGCCGGCGCATCGATCGGCGTAGCTATAGCCGGACCGGACCACGCCGCCCCCGAGCAGCTCATCCGCGATGCCGACTTTGCCATGTATCGCGCCAAGCAGAATGGCGGAGGGCGCTTCGAGATCTTCGACAAGCAGTTGAAGGTGCACGTTGCCAGCCTCCAGGAACAGGAGCAGGAGTTGCACCAGGTGCTGGAGAAGCGCCTGTTCGAGATCTGGTATCAGCCGATCTTCCGGCTTCAAACCGGGCAACTAGAAGGCTTCGAGTCCGTACTTTGCTGGCGGCGGGCAGACGGCTCGATGGCGAATCTCAGCGACCTGCTGCCCATCGCTGAGGAAACAGGGCTTTCCGTCGGATTAGGCCGCGAAACACTGGAGGCGGTTTGCAGGCAGTTGAAAAACTGGGCTGAAGTTTTGCCGGGGAACAGCCTGACCCTGACCATCAATCTGACGCAACGGCAGTTTTGCCTTCCCGATTTGATTACGCATGTGAAAAAGACACTGGCGGCCAGCGGGGCTGAACCGGCGCGGCTTCTCTTTGAGGTAGAGGAATGCGCGTTGAGCGAGAATCCAGCCGCGGCCCTGGCGATTTTCGAGCGGCTGCTAGGGTGCAATCTCCGCCTGGCGGTGGACAACTTCGGCTCCTGCCTGGCGCCATTGAACCACTTAGTGCAACTGCCTATCGACGTGCTCAAGCTGGACCCCAGGCTAACCCTGTCCGCAACCCAGGCCGGGCGGCAGGTAGCCGTTTTGGAGTCGCTGATTCAGTTGGGGTTAAAGCTGGGCGTGCAGGTAGTGGCGCAGGGGATCGAGAGCCCGGAGCAGTTGGATGCGCTCGTCCGCATGGGTTGTGAACTGGGCCAGGGCCCGCTGCTATCTCCCGCGTTGCAGCCCTCGCAGGCTCAGGAACTGGCCCAACAGGGCTGCTGGAAGCTTTCTCCACGGTCCTGACCAAGGTTTAATGCGAATATTGATTGCTCTCTGGAGTGAAATATCTCTCCTGAGTGAAGATGAATCGGCCAATAACCCGGCAACTTCGCCTGCAGCTTCGATAATTTATTTGAGCGCGAGAGCCGTCCAAACGGTGTTAGGATTTTCCCATGACGCCTTCCAAGCATCCTTCCCATGCTGCCAGCGCACGTCAGGGAGCCAAATCCGCCAAGAAAGCCACCAGCAAGGAGCTGGTCATCGTCACCGGAATCTCCGGTTCGGGCAAAGCCTCGGCTCTCAAAGCATTCGAGGACCTGGGCTATCACGCCGTGGACAACCTGCCCTTGGAACTGCTGCCCGATTTTGCCGCTCTGGTGGAAAAATCCTCCGAGTTTCAAAGCGCGGCGATCGTGGTGGATGTCCGCGAGGGCCAGACCCTTGACCGTCTCCCAGAGATTCTCAAACGCGTGAAAAGGCTGCTGAACACGCGCGTAGTCTTTCTAGACGCGCAGGATGCGGTGCTTGTGCGGCGCTACTCCGAGACGCGGAGGCCGCATCCGCTGGGCCGCAAGGAGACGGTGGAGCGGTCTATCGTTGAAGAACGTCAACTGCTGGACCCTATCCGCAACCTCGCCGACACGCTGATCGACACCTCGAACTACAACGTGCACGAACTGCGCGCCAACATCCAGGCACGGTTTGGCCATGAAGAGGAAGAGTCCAACCGCCTGCTGGTTTCGTGTCTTAGCTTTGGTTTCAAGAATGGCGTGCCGCTGGACGCGGATATGGTCTTCGACGTGCGCTTTCTGCCCAATCCCCACTTTGTGCCGGAGTTTAGCAAGCTGACCGGCCTGGACCCCGCCGTGGCCGCTTTTGTGCGCAAGTTTCCGCAGACCAAGGAGTTTCTTGACCGGGTCACGAAGCTCCTGCTTTACCTTCTGCCGCACTACGTGGAGGAGGGCAAGAGCTATCTGACCGTGGCCTTTGGCTGCACGGGCGGCCAGCACCGCAGCGTGATGATGGTCGAGGAGATTGCCGCGAAACTGAAGCGCGCCGGCTACCAGGTAAAGGCGCTGCACCGGGATACGCCGCGGTGACCGACAATCTCATTCTGATTACCCTGCTGGTTAAGCTAGGCGTGGTGGCCTCGGTGGCCAGCGTGCTGGCGCGGGTTACCACCTTCCGGCGGCTGTTCTTTGCCGAGCAGCGCCGCCCCGCCCAGACCCTGGCGCTGCTGGCATTCTTCCTGGTGCCGCTCACACTGGGCGTGTGGGTGCGGATCGCTGTGCCCAACTTCCTGGCCGCCGACATCTCCTTTGAAACGATCATTCTGCTGGGCCTGCTGCTGGGTCCGGAATGGGCCATGCTGGGCGGAGCTGTGCTTTCGGCCCCGGCCGTCAGCCACCACGAGTTCCTGACCCTGCCCTTCAATCTTGCACTCGGATTGGCGGCGGGCCTGCTGGGCCGCTTTGTCGAGAAGGAAGAAATCTGGTCCTTCACGCCCTTCGTCGACCTGAGCCTCTATCGCTGGGTGCGCCGCAACCTGCCCCAACCGGGCATGGACCGCCAGATTCTGATGCTGGTGCTCATCGCCGCCTTGGAGATGATCCGGGACTGGATTGCCTACGAGTTTCCCCACCGGCTCTTTGCGCTTGTCGCCAGCCAATGGTGGCTGCAGGCGCTGGTTTGGCTGAGCGCGCCCATCAACGTGGGCATTGCGCTCAAGGTGTGGAATACGCTGCGCCTCGAACTCAAGCTCGAAGAACAGAAGCGCCTGTTGCTCGAAGCCCGGCTCGACGCCCTGCAACGCCAGATCAATCCGCATTTCCTGTTTAATACTCTCAACTCCATCGCCTCGCTGGTGCGCGTGAAACCGGAGCTGGCCCGGGAGATGATCGTCAAGCTGAGCAATATTCTGCGCGCCCTGCTCAAGGAACATGACAGCTACGTGCCGCTGAGCGAGGAGCTCAAGTTTACCGACGATTACCTGGACATCGAAGTCGTCCGCTACGGCGCCGGCAAGCTGAAGGTGGAAAAGGAGATTGACCCGCGGACGCTGGGAGTTCTGGTGCCCAGCATTCTGCTTCAGCCGCTGATCGAAAACAGCATCAAGCACGGGCTGGAGCCGCGCATCCACGGTGGAACGGTTATCCTGCGCAGCCGCCTGGAAGGCGACCGCGTGCGCATCGAGGTCGCCGACGACGGCGTGGGCATGATCAACCGCCCGGCTACGGCGCTCAGCCGCAGCGGCAGCGGCATCGGCATGAAAAACGTGCAGGAGCGGCTGGAAGTGCTCTACGGGAACGAGGCCAGATTCAGCGTGGTCAGCAATCCGGAACGCGGAACGCTGGTCACGATTGAGATTCCGGCGGAGTTGGCTGAAGCGAAGTAAACCGCATCCCCGCATTGAGATCATGCTATATTTCGAGTATGGCCACGGCTTTGCACATCCCGTTGAGTGAATACCTCGGCAACAGCTACCGGCCGGACCGCGAGTACGTGGATGGAGAGATCAGGGAGCGCAACGTGGGCAAGTGGGAGCATGCACGATTGCTTGCTCTGATGGCTGGATGGTTTGGCACACACGAGAAGCAATGGGGAATCACCGGCAGCACAGAACAGCGGGTTCGAGTTTCCGAGAGCCGGGTCCGCGTACCAGATGTGGTTGTATTGACCGCCGGAGCACAGCCGGATGTGCTGACCGATCCGCCACTGCTGGTGATTGAGATTCTCTCTCCCGAGGATAGCTACTCCGATACGCAGGAGCGCGCGCAGGACTATCGCGAGATGGGCGTGGAGACGGTGTGGATCATCGATCCCAAGACGCGCACCGGGCGCATGTGCTCCGGATCGGAATGGGTCGAAGCCTCGCGTCTGGAAGTCAAAGGGACGCCTCTGTACGTCAATCTTACTGAAATCTTCAGTCAAATGACCTCAGCTTGATCACTTGTAATGTGGCAGAAGGCGTTTTGCACCAGTGGTTCATCGTTTCCCAGGTTTCAGAAGCGGGAGCTGAGACAGTTGGCTCTGGCACTTCATTTGTCTCCCTGAAATGCACAGCTCCACGCGGTATCCTCGAAGGATGGTGCGATTCACGGTGCTGGCGTCGGGGTCCAAAGGCAACGCGACGGTTGTATCCGGCGGGCGCACGCGGATTCTGGTGGATTGCGGGCTGAGCTGCCGGGAGCTTTTCCGGCGTATGAAGCTGGCGGATGAGGAGCCGGAAACGCTGGACGCGATTCTCATCAGCCACGAGCACTCCGACCACGTGGGCGGGGTGGCGGTGACGGCGCGCAAGCTGAACATTCCGGTGTACTTTACCGAGGGAACGCACCGCGCCTGGATGCGGTGGCTACAGCCGCGGCGACAGATGAGCTATAAGCAGTGGCTGGAGCAGACGCGCAAGCAGGCCGCCGAGCGGCAAGCCGAGGCAGACGCGGTGGGCGAAGAGGGTGAGCCGGACGAAAGCGATGTGGTTGAGACGACCGAGCCAGCCGAGCCGACCGATCAGGTCCCGGAAAAGGATCCCACGTGGCTTCCGGCGGTGGAGTACTTTGCGGCCGGGGAGGCATTTGAGATCGGCGACATCCAGATCAGCCCCTTCACCACCCCCCATGACGCCGCCGACCCAGTGGGCTTTGTCTTTAGCGCCGAGAGGGTGCGGATGGGGTTTGCCACCGATTTGGGGTACATTTCGCCCAACGTCAAGGCGCAGTTGAGGGATCTGGACCTGCTGCTGCTGGAGTCGAACCACGACCTGGAGATGCTGCGGGACGGCCCCTACCCCTGGGCGGTGAAGCAGCGGGTAATGTCACGGGTTGGACACCTCTCGAACGAGGCGGCGGCGGGGTTTCTGGAGGACGATTACGACGGCCAGGCGTCCTACGTAATTCTGGCGCATCTATCTGAAAGCAATAATCTTCCTGAGCTGGCGAGGATCACGGCAGAGCGCGCCCTCATCGGCCGGGCGAGCCTGATGGCCAATCGCCTGCTGCTGGCCGCACAGCACGAGCCGCTTTCTTCTCTTTACTTTTAGGTGACGTACGTTACAATAATTGGATACGGGAATCACTCTGTACCAGGTAGGTTGGCAAGGGAGACACCAGGGCATTCCGCCCTGGAGATGCAGAGCAGACCGGGCGGCACAAGCGAATTTTGCCCGGAAGGCTGAGCATTCAGGGGTTAAGTCCTTCCGTTGGCCCATAAGCCGCGCGAGATAAGAGCGGTCTAACAAATCCTTTGCAAAGTGAGTCTAAAAATTATGGCTAGAACCAAATGTACAGACAGAGTCGCAGGATCGATCCTGGCGAGCTGGCGCTATGACATCTCCGGGATTACTCCGGAGATGCGCAAGGACTACGAGCAGCATTTTGCCGAATGTCCCCACTGCCGAGCGCGGCAGAAGTTCCATCGCAGCCTGGATGTGACGCTGACGGTTTTGACTTCACTGGCGGTCTTCTTTTTCCTCTTCGCGCTGTTGGTACTCAATCACTTCAAGCCGCTGGAGCATGTGGCCTTCAACTTCTTCGGCCTGGATATTGAAGACACCTACCATATGCTGGTTTCGGCGGGCGTTGCCGGGCTGATCTTCTCGGCAACCTTGCTGGCGCTGGTGCTGACGACTACGCCGGCCCCGATGTACCTGGGCGGCATTGCCGCCGAGCGCGCCAGGCTGATTGAGGCGCGGCTACCCGAGGCTATCAAGGCGCTGCGTTCGCGCTAGAGTAAAATCGGCAATACAAACCTCAGAGCCTCCCCGCGCGGGAGGCTCTTGTGTTTTACGGTGCATGATAGGGTTTTCTGAATGGCAATGAGCAAAATTGCGGAACGACGGCGGCTGCCGGGGCTCAGGGTTGGCGAGGGGCTGACGGCGCACCCGTTTGACGAGGAGTTCGGGGTGCGGACCAGCGGGCTGGTTGCCGGGCGGCACCTGAAGAGCGGGCACCTGCATGACCGCCATGCGACGGCTTACTACGGGGTTGCGCCATCGGTCTTCCGGGCGCTGGTGAAGCGCTGGCAGAGAAGCCGGCCGGGCTGGGCGCTGGAGGAGGTCAGCTTCATCGACGTGGGCGCGGGGATGGGGCGGGCGATGCTGCTGGCCGCCGAGATGCCCTTTCGCCAGGTGGTGGGGGTGGAACTGAATCCGACGCTCGAGCGGATTGCGCGGAAGAACATGGCCATTTGGCGGGCCTCTGGGAGGGCGCGGGCACCGATGCGCCTGGTTTGCGGCGATGCGGTTGAGTTCCGGTTGCCAGAAGGGCTGTGCCTCGCGTTCATGTTCAACCCCTTTGGCGCGCCGGTGATGCGGCGTCTGCTGGCGGCCTGGAAGAAGGTCCTTGCCGGACGGGCGGGCGATTTGGACTTAATTTACATGAACAATGAGCAGGAGCGTGTGCTGGAGCGACAAGGTGGATTTGCGAGGCATTTTCTGGGCCAGGTCCGGCGGTCGAGAGAGGATGCGATTTCCGATCATCGCATTCTGGCCAACCAGCCTGAGGGGGAGTATGCCGCGGCGAATTATGAAGACTGCTCGATGTGGCGCTGGGCGGGTACTGCTGCAATCAATCGAAAGAGTGTTAGAACGGATTCGTTTGTGTAAACACGCCGTAGTACCCAGCTGATATATTTTCTGTGGGACCAAGGAGGAACAATGCGTCTGCGTGCTTTGGGATTGATGGCGGTTATGGCGGCCTGGTGCTTTACGGCAAGCGTACTAGGACAGACGGCGGCTTCCACTGAACAGGAGCCGGCGACGGTGCTCAAGGTGAATGCCCGCACAGTGTTGGTGGATGTGGTGGTGACCAGAGCGAACGGCGAGGCGGTGACGTCGCTTCGCAAAGAAAACTTCAGCGTGATGGAGGACGGGAAAGAGCAACTTATAGATTATTTTGAAGAGCACACCGCAAAGACATTGCCACCGGGCGCTCTTCCTCCGCTTCCTAAGCTGCCGCCCGATGTATACACCAACGTTCCGCAGGTACCGGAGAACGATTCAGTGAATATACTCTTGCTGGACAGCCTGAACACGCCTGTTGAAGACCAGCGCAACGTGCACAAGCAGATCATGGACTACCTGAAGACGATGGAGCCGGGGACGCGGGCGGCGATCTTCCTGCTGGGATCGAAGCTCCGCTATGTACAGGGGTTCACAACGGATGCCTCGCTTCTGAGCGCAGTGCTGAACGACAAGAAAAATGGGCCGGAGAAGGAAAGCCTGCTGCGCACCCGCTCGGAAAATGCGGAAATTGAAGGACATTTGATTACCATGACGTCGATCAATGGGCGCCCGACTGGCGCGACGGCGGCGGTCCTGGATGCGAACCGTGAATCCGCCCAATATGAGGTCTCCCAGCGGGTTGTGATGACGCTAGAGGCGCTGAATTATCTGGCCCGCTATCTGGGGGGTGTGCCGGGGCGCAAGAACCTGATCTGGTTTGCCAGTACATTTCCGGTGACCGTCTTTCCCGACCGTGGGCAGATAGTGACACTGAACAAGCAGCACGTGCAGACGGGCGAGATCAAGAAGACCGCCGATTTGCTCACGGCATCAAAGATTGCGGTCTATCCGGTGAACGCGCAGGGAATAATGAACGATCATTGGCTTGAGGGTGGCGGTGGCGGTGGCAGCGGTCGTGCGACTCTCAACAGCATAGCGGGGGTTGGCGGAGATAACGACGAGCGCGCGATGCAGACCATGGCCATGGAACAACTGGCATCCGATACCGGCGGCAAGGCTTTCATCAACACCAATAACCTGAATACGGCGATCAAACGCGCGATTGACGATGGCGCACACTATTACACAATTGCCTATACACCAACCAATAACAAGCTGGACGGCTCGTACCGGCGGGTCGAAGTGAAGGTGAGCGCCACGGGCAAATACAAGACGGCCTACCGGCGCGGCTATTACGCCGACGATATGACGATGGCCGAGGCCGGGCCGGAATCCAATCCGCTGCGGCCGCTACTGAAATTCGGGCTGCCGGGCGCCACCCAGCTAATCTACGGAGTGCGCGTGACGCCAGCGGCGCAGCAGCCTGCGCCGAATGCCGCACGGGCCGGAATGAACCCCGCACTTCAAGGCCCCGTGACGCGCTACGCGATAGACTTCATGATTCACTGGACGGACGTAGCCTTCGATCTGAGGCCGGACGGCACACATCACGGCAAGATTCAAGTGGGGTTGCTGGCCTACGACCGGAATGGAAAAGCCGTGAACTGGGCGGATGGAACTCAGGAGATGAATGTGAAGCCTGAAATCTGGGCCGCGATTCAAAAATCCGGCATTCCCGCGCACATGGAGATCGACCTGCCCAATGAGGATATCTACCTGAATACCGGAGTTTACGATTGGGGAGCGAACAAGGCGGGAACGCTGGAGATTCCGCTGAGTCCTTCCAGCGCAGCTACTGCGCAGAGCGCATCTCCCACGCCGGGAGCGAAGTGACCTGAAGCAAGTAATCCAGTTCAAACAGAGCTTCGCGCCCTACTCGATCAATGTGCAGGAGTTGAATAGGCGGATGCGGCAGAGAGGGCGGGGCTTCCCGCCCTTTGCCGTTTCCAGGGGCTGGCGCAATGATGCGAGATTGCGCCGCGCGGTGTAGGCTGCTCGATATGACGATCCAATCAGGCTGGTATGCGAGTGAACTGCGGCGGGAGCTGGGGCTGCGCAACCGGCGGTGGGCGCGGGGGTGGTCGCATGTGGAGAGCTATGGCAATCCGCCGGTGATCGTTTACATGCCGGAAAGTGGCTGCCACGGCAACTTCTTTGATGCGGCCTACGCGGCGATAACGGCGCGGCCGGAGTGGAGGCGGCGTTTCGACAAGATTCATGCGCAGGGACGGGCATTGCCGAAGCCGGAGCCAGAATCGGGACCGGCCCGAAGGTGGCGGGAGCTGGATTCGTCGATGAGCTCCGATGCCCTGCTGATGAATGTCTTTTGCGCGCCGGGCGTGGCGGAGGCGCCCGCAGTGAGGCAGGCGCTCGGAGTGGATGGGGAGGATCTGCCGGTCTTCGGCTGGAGGGCCAGAGTTCCGCTCAGGAGCGGACACTTTGATCGCACCGAGGTCGATATGCAGTGGGGCGATTTGCTGGTCGAGGCCAAGCTGACGGAAAGCGACTTTCAGATCAAGGCTGCGGCGGTTGTGGAGGCGTACCGGGACTTCGATGCAGTCTTCGACCGGGAGCTGCTGCCGCGCGTGGAGTTGGCGACTAAAAGGCTGAGAGAGGCAACGGAGTTTCCGGAGAACTATTCGCAGGAATTTGAAGAGGCCAGTGAATCTGTCCGGACTGAAAGCCAGGAACTTCCGGCTTCGACCCGACTCACTGCGCCCATGGCAGAAACTGGTTCTGCCATGGAGGTCGAATGCGCATATGCGGGCTACCAACTGATTCGCAACGTGCTGGCCGCGCATGCCCAGGGATGCAGCTTTTGCGTGATCCACGACGAGCGCCGGCCGGATCTGCGGGAGGCTTGGTTTGAGGTGATGGCAGCGGTGAAGTCTGCCGGGATGCGGGTGCGGCTGAAGGTGCTGACCTGGCAGGAGCTGTCCGCGCTGCTGCCGGAGGGGTTGCAGGAGTTTCTGGATCAAAAATATGGAATTGTAGCGCCGGGAATGGTTGCTTCTCCGGCGGGAGATGCAGCGGAGTTTGAATAAGAGCGGGGTTCCGGTTCACAGAGTGGGACGAATCGGCGAAAATGGAACGAGCAGGAGCCGTCTTTGCGCATCTTTAGGCCAAAACCGGCCTTGAACTGTTAGGTTGATTCTGAAGGGTATTGTTTTCAATGGCCTCCAATCCTTATTTTTCCCCGGCCGTGCTGTTTGTAGCGGCGCTGGGCTTTGGGCTGGCTCCGCTGGGGCTGGCATGGCTATGGGCAAAGGTGTATTCGCCGCCCAAGCCAAACACGGTGAAAAACGCCATCTACGAGTGCGGCCTGGAGTCCAAGGGCGATGCCTGGCTGCAGTTTCACTCAGCCTATTACCTGTATGCCATCATCTTTTTGATCTTCGACGTGGAATCGGTCTTTTTGCTGCCCTTTGCGGTGGCATTTACAGGGCTGAGCGCCGCGGCTTGCGGGGCTATGCTGGTTTTTGTGCTGTTGCTGATCGAGGGTCTGGCGTGGGCCTGGGCCAAGGGCGTGCTGACGTGGGCGTAGATGCAGTTGTCAGTGGTCAGTGATCAGTGGTCAGTTGCTGACGACTGAAAACGAGAACTGAGAACTGAAAACTGATAACTGGAGTGACGCGACGATGGATGAGGGCTTGAAGATCGAACTGGGCAAGCAGGGAGTCTTGGTGACGACCATCGAGCAGCTCTATAACTGGGGCCGGCGCAACTCCGTCTGGCCCATGCAGTTTGGGCTGGCCTGCTGCGCCATTGAGATGATCGCCACCACCATGGCGCGCTACGATCTGGCGCGCTTTGGGGGCGAGGTTTTCCGGCCGTCTCCGCGCCAAGCCGACCTGATGATTATCTCCGGCACGGTGACCAAAAAGATGGCGCCCCAGGTTGTCCGGCTCTACAACCAGATGGCCGAGCCGCGCTACGTGATTGCCATGGGGGCTTGCGCCATCAGCGGTGGGCCCTTCAAGCAGGGCTACAACGTGCTGAAGGGGATTGACCGCTATATTCCGGTGGACGTGCACATTCCCGGCTGCCCGCCGCGTCCCGAGGCGCTGATTCAGGCGTTCATGACGCTGCAAAAGAAGATTGACGGCCAGCATTTGACCGGCGAGGACCGACCGCGCCATTTGAACTCCGAAGCTCAGGGGGAGTTTCCCGTGCCTGTCTTTGGAGAACACGATCTGGAGCCCGCATCCAATCCCGGCGTGTGGCCTGTGCCGGTGGTGATTAAGACAGCGAACAGCTAACAGCGTACAGCTTACAGTTTTGAGGACAGGATTTGAAGACGGTAGAAGAGATCAAATCGGCGATTGAGGCGGCGGTTCCGGAGGCCGCGGTGGAGATTGCGCCCAACCCCAATCCCGCCTTGCCGCACTCGCTGCGGATTGCACCGGAATGTGCACTGGCGGTGGCGAAGTTCCTGCGCGACGATGCGGAGCTGAAACTCGATTACCTCTCCAATGTCACCGGCGTGGATTGGCCGGAGTCTCTGGAGGCGGTCTATCACCTCTATTCGGTGGAGAAGAAGCACGGGCCGGTGGTCATCCGCATGCACACGGTCAACCGGACGGATCAAGTCGAGTTGCCTTCGCTGACGCCCGTATGGCGCTCGGCGGAGTTCCAGGAGCGGGAGATTTTTGATCTGTATGGGATTGTCTTCACCGGGCATCCGGACCTGCGTCGGCTGCTGATGTGGGAGGGCTTCAAGGACCACCCCATGCGGCGGGATTACGTAGAGCCGGACGACTTTGAGTACGAGCCCACGGCGCACGACGAGGTGCTCAAGCGGACGCAGACGCATCAGGCGATGGTTACCAGCGAGCCCATTACGAGCTCAAAGGGATCGGAGGGCGGCGCATGAGCGAGATGCAAAGCCATTCCGCAATCCTTGCTGACAAGCCGGAAAGCTGGAACCGTCCCGCGGTGATGGAGCCGGAGGGCGAGGGAGAGCTGATGGAAGTGGCCATGGGGCCGCACCACCCCTCGACGCACGGGGTCTTCCGCATGGATGTGGCGCTGGACGGCGAGCGGGTGATGCGGCTGAGGCCGGTCTTCGGCTATCTGCATCGCAATCACGAGAAGATTGCCGAGGGGCAGAGCTACCTGGCCTCCATGCCCTACACCGACCGGCTGGATTACATCTGCCCCATCACCAACAACTGGGCCTACGCGCTGGCTGTGGAGAAGCTCGCCGGACAGGAGGTGCCTGAGCGCGCCGAGTACCTGCGCGTGATTCTGGGCGAGCTGACGCGCTTCCAGAACCACGCCTCGTCGATTGGATTTTTGACTCAGGAGATGGGCGCCATGGGCACGCCGCTGATGTACGCCTTCCGCGAGCGGGAAAAGATTCTGGATCTCTTTGAGGAGCTGACCGGGGCGCGGATGATGGTGAACTACATGCGCTTCGGCGGCTGCCGCGTGGATGCCTCGCCGGGGTGGCTGGAGCGGACGCGCAAGGTGGTCGCGGGACTCGCCGGATTTGTGGATGAGTTCGACCGGCTGCTGAGCACCAATGAAATTCTGATGGCGCGAACCCAAGGCGTGGGCGTTCTGAAGGCGGAGCTCGCGGTGAACGCCGGGGTCACGGGACCGATGCTGCGCGCCTCGGGCGTGAACTACGACATTCGCAAGGTGGACGGCTATGGCATCTACAACCGCTTCAACTTCCGCGTGCCGCTGGGCGATCATGGCGACGTTTACGACCGCTATATGATCCGCATGCTGGAGATGCGGGAATCTATCGGGATTTTGCAGCAGGCGCTCCGCGAGATTCCTGCAGGCCCGGTGATGAGCCCCACGGCGAAGCTGCGCGGCTTCCGGCCCAAGCGGGGCGAGGCTTATGGACGGATCGAAGCGCCCAAGGGCGAACTGGGCTTTTATCTGATCAGTAACGGCGGACCGAACCCGTACCGCTATCGCGTGCGGCCGCCGAGCCTGATCAACCTGACGGTGCTGGAAGATATGTGCCTGGGCGTGAACGTAGCCGACGTGGTGCTGATCTTCGGCAGCGTAGATATTGTGCTGGGAGAAGTGGATCGGTAGAGACTAGGGACTAGGGAATAGTGAATAGGGATTAGTGGCTAGTAGGAATAAGTAACTGACCACTGTTCACTGACCACTGTCCACTATTTTGGAGGTTTCATTGTTAGGCGAGGGCATTTTGAAGGGGATGGCGGAGACGGCGAAGAATTTCTTCGGCAGCTATTTCTCCGCCGAGCGGTTGACGACGGTCGAGTATCCGGAGCAGCGGATTGCCCCGTACGAGGCGGCGCGCGTCTTTCCCTTCCTCGTTTTTGACGGATCGGATTGGGAGGCCGGGATGCGCTGCGTGGCCTGCCAGATTTGCGAGAAGGAGTGCCCGCCCAAGTGCATTTTCATCGAAAAGTCTAAAGACAAGAAGCCGGACGCGCTGGGCAAGCAGCAGTTTTACCCGGCGCGCTTCGACATCGACATCTCGGTCTGCATGAGCTGCCAGATCTGCGTCGAGGTCTGCCCCTTTGAAGCCATCAAAATGGACACCGAGTATGAGCTGAGCACGGACAACCGCTTCGGCGGGCTGCTGCTCGACCGCAGGCAACTGGCAAAATCGAATCAGTATTACCACCAGATTCATCCCGCCGAAGCAGACGGAGTCGATGCGCGGCTGGCGGCGGAGAAGGCCAAGGCCGACGCCAAGACCAAGATCACGGCTGAGGCCAAAACCGCGGCCATCGCCGGGGAGGGAGCGTAACCGATGAGCCAGACGCCCTTCTTCGAGAATTTAGATCAGATTTTCGTACTGCTCCAGCACTGGCTGGTCAGCTTTCTTCCCACGTCATGGCAGCCGGCGGCGGGCGTGCTGTTGAGCGTGGCGGCCATCGTCTGCCTTTTTCCGGCACTTTTTGCGCTGACTACAGTCTTTGAGCGCAAGGGGCTGGCCCGTATTCAGAATCGCCTCGGCCCCAATCGCGTCGGCCCCTTCGGCATATTTCAGCCCATCGCCGACGCCATCAAATCGCTGACCAAGGAAGACATTGTCCCCTTGAGCGCGGATGCGGCGGTGCATTTTCTGGCGCCGCTGCTGCTGGTGATCACCGTCTTCATGGGCTTTGCGGTGCTGCCCATGGGTCGCAACATGGTGCTGGTGGACCTGGACGCCGGGCTGCTCTTCTACTTCGCCATGGGAGCGTCCTCGGAGCTGGCGGTCTTCATGGCCGGATGGTCGAGCCGCAACAAATATTCGCTGCTGGGCGCCATGCGCGCCGTGGCGCAGATGATCAGCTACGAGGTGCCGCTGCTGCTCTCCAGCGTGGCTGTGGTGATGATCACCGGCTCGCTTTCGCTGACTAAAATTGTGGAAGCGCAGAACCAGTACACCTGGGGATTGCCGCACTGGTACATCTTCACGCCGTGGGGATTTGCCGGCTTCGTGATGTATGCCATTGCCACCACGGCGGAGACCAACCGCTCGCCGTTTGATTTGCCCGAAGGCGAGTCGGAGCTGGTGGCTGGCTATCACACCGAGTATTCGGGCTTCAAGTTCGCGCTCTTCTTTTTGGGCGAATACGTGGCCATGTTTTCCATCTCCGGCCTGGGGACGACGCTCTTTCTCGGCGGATGGTCCGCGCCGTTATCCTTCCTGACTTGGATTCCGTCGTGGATCTGGTTCTTCTCCAAGCTGATGCTCTCCATCTTTGTCTTCATCTGGATGCGGGGAACGCTGCCGCGACTCAGGCAGGATCAACTGATGAACTTTGCCTGGAAGTTTGTATTACCCATGTGCCTGGTGAATCTGCTGGTCGCCGCGCTATGGCGCTTCATGGGCGATGGATGGCTGCGCTGGGTGTTCTGCTCGGCGATTCTTATTGCGGCTTATGCTGGCATGGGCCTGGGGGAGATGCGCAGACAGCGCCTTGGACCGAGGAGTTATCGCTATGCGGAGTAATCGATGAGCATTGTCTTCTATCTGCTTGCGGCGATTACCGTGGCTGGCGGCCTGGCCGCTATGCTGCTCAAGAACACCGTGCATTGCGCGCTGGCTCTCACCGTGGCTTTTGCCGGGTTGGCACTGCTCTTTCTAAATCTCGACGCGCAGTTTGCCGGCTTTGCGCAGATTCTAATTTATATCGGCGCGGTCGCCATCCTGGTAGTCTTTGCGATTCTGCTCACACGCGCATCTGAAACGCCCAAGGACGGAGTCTTCAGCAAAACATGGCTGGCCGGCCTCGCCGTGGCCGCAGCGGTCTTTGCGGTCTTAGGTTGGGCGGTGATGCAAAGTGTGCGCGTTTTGCCGCATGAAACTGCTGTGCCAGAAGTGACAGTGCAGCAGATTGGCGTGGCACTCGTCGGCCGTTACGTTTTGCCGCTGGAGATTGTGGCCGTTCTGTTGACCGCCGCGCTGATTGGCGCGGTGATCGTGGCCATGCACGAAAAAGTTGGGCATGAGAAAGAGGAGGGCAAGTGACTCCGTTGACAGGTTATCTTCTGGTGGCCGCGCTGTTGTTTTCGATTGGCCTGGCCGGAGCGCTCACGCGGCGCAACGCCATTTTGGTTTTAATCGGCATCGAGCTGATGCTGAACGCGGCGAATCTGAATCTGATCGCCTTCTGGCGTTACGGGCCGCATCCGGAGGCGCTCACCGGGATGATGTTTGCGATTTTTTCAATTGCCGTGGCGGCGGCTGAGGCGGCGGTTGGGCTGGGCTTGGTGATTCAGATTCATCGCCACGCAAAGACGACGGACCTGGACCAGATGAACAGGATGAAGGGGTAAGAGTTTGATGCAGGAAGCAATTTCAGTCGCTCCGCAGTTAGCGGTTTCTCCCATCGCGGAGATTCTCTGGCTGATCCCTTCTGTTCCCATCGTGGCCGCGGGCCTGTCCGCGCTGCTGAAGCAATCCAGGCGACAAACCTCAGCTACCCTGGCCATCGGCTCACTTAGTTTCTCGCTGCTACTCTCGCTTTTCGCCTTTGTCCATGTTCTGAGCGACTGGATGGCCGGCATCGCAACGCGTGAGATCGTCAACTTCACTTGGATTCAATTCGGTACATCGAATGTAGACCTGGGCTGGGTGCTCGATCCGCTCTCGGCCATCATGCTGGTGATGGTCAGCTTTGTTGGCCTGCTGATCTTCATATACTCAATTGGCTACATGAAGCACGATGAGAACTACACGCGCTTCTTCTGTTTCATGTCTTTGTTTGCCGGAGCGATGCTGGGCGTGGTGATTGCCAACAGCTTGCTGCTGCTTTTCATGTGCTGGGAGATTGTCGGACTGACCTCCTATTTATTGATCGGGTTCTGGTACCAGAGGCCCGCGGCAGCGGCGGCGGCAAAGAAAGCCTTTCTCACCACGCGCATCGGCGATGTTTTCTTCCTGCTGGGAATCGTCTGGTTGTTTGCACAAACCGGCACACTGCTCCTCTACAACAACGGCGCGGGTTCCATCGAGTCTGCGTCTCTGCACCTTTTGCTGTCACAGCCTGCCTTGCTGGGCCTCACAGCGGCGGGCGCCATCGGCCTGCTGATCTTTGCCGGAGCGGCGGGCAAGAGCGGCCAGTTTCCGCTGCACGTCTGGCTGCCGGACGCTATGGAAGGCCCCACGCCAGTCTCCGCGCTGATTCACGCGGCAACCATGGTGGCAGCGGGCGTTTATCTGATTGCGCGGGTTTATCCGCTGATGCAAGCGGGCGCGCTGGCCGGCGGCACAACTACTGCGCTCACCGTCGTCACCTGGGTGGGCGCATTTACGGCCGTCTTTGCCGCGCTGATTGCCGTGGCGCAGAACGACATCAAGCGCATCCTGGCCTACTCCACCGTTTCGCAGCTCGGTTACATGATGGCCGGGTTGGGCATGGGCGGAGTGGCCGTGGGCATTTTCCACCTGATCACGCATGCCTTCTTCAAGGCGCTCTTGTTCCTGGGCGCGGGCTCGGTGATTCATGGCTGCCATGAGGAGCAGAATGTGCGCCGCATGGGCGGGCTGAAATCCGACATGCCGCTGACATTCCTCACGTATGCGATAGGAATGCTGGCGCTGTGTGGCTTTCCGCTGCTTTTTTCCGGTTTTTGGAGCAAGGACGGAATTCTGGAAGCTGCGCGGCACTGGAGCGTGGCCAAAGCTCCCTTCTACATGCTGGTTTTTGGCGCGCTGCTGACCGCCTTTTACATGACGCGCCAAGTGGCGTACGTCTTCTTCGGCCACTGGCGGGGCGGCAAGCTGGCGCATGAGAGTCCGGCGGTGATGACCGCGCCGCTCGCGGTTCTGGCCTTCTTCGCCATGGCGCTGGGATTCATCGGAACTCCGGCCTGGCCGTGGTTCAGAGCGTTCCTGGATGGCCGCGCGGCGGGCTTCGCATGGCGCGGGTTTATGGAGTCGGGGCTGTTGACGCTGATGGGAACCTCGACTGTGATGGTGCTGGCAGGAATCATTCTGGCCTGGCAGCTCTATGGTGATCGCTCACCCAAGCCAACAGCACCGGATGCGCTGGAAAAGATCGCGCCCGTGGCCTGGGGCTGGCTGAGCAGTAAGTTTTATGTCGACGAGTTCTACGGCGTGACAGTGATTGCTTTCTACAGTTGGTGGGCGCGCGTCACCGACTGGCTGGACAGCCGAGTCTGGGGCGGCGTAGTTGCCGGAGTTGCGTGGGCCTTCGGCATGGGGGCGCGCTTGAACCGCTTCCTGGACACAAATGTGGTGGATGGCGGATTCGACAAGGGGTGCGAAGAGTTGACAGTGGGCGGCGGACTGCTGTCGCGGGTGCAGACGGGCCGCGTGCAGACCTACCTGAGAATTCTGGCGCTGGCCGTGGTGGCCTTGGCAGCGATTCTGATCTGGAGCAGCAGAACATGAACGGAATTCATCTATTGACGTTGTTGACGGTGCTGCCTCTCGCAGGGGCCGCGCTGGCGCTCGTGACCGGCAAGCACGCGCGCTCCGTGGCTCTCGTCACCACCTTCGCCAGCCTGTCGCTGGCGCTCATCATCTGGACGCGGCTTCCCGTCGACGGGAGCATCGGGTTAGTGGAGCAGCACGCCTGGGCGCCTTCGCTGGGCATCGAGTATCACCTGGGCGTGGACGCGCTGGGCGCGCTGATGCTGGTGCTCGCGGCCATCGTGACGCTCATGTCGGTGGATGCCGCGCACCGAGTTCATCATCAGCCGGAGCTTTACTTCGCGCTGGTGCTGATGCTGGAAGCCGGACTTTTCGGCTCATTCACGGCGCTGAACTTCTTTCATTGGTTCTTGTTCTGGGAGTTGTGCCTGATTCCCGCCTTCTTCCTCATCAAGCTGTGGGGCGGAACGCGTCGCGGGCCGGCGGCGACGCAGTTCTTCATCTACACCATGGCCGGCAGCGCGGTGCTGCTGGTCGCCTTTCTGGCCGTCTTTCTATCCACCGGCAGTATGGATTTTCCACGTTTGAGCTTCCTGGCCTCTACCGGTGAACTGGAACAGATGATTACGGCTCACCTGGGGCCGGTGATGATGTGGCTGGCCATCGGCGTGCTGGCCGGCTTCGCGGTTAAGGTGCCGATGTTTCCATTCCACACCTGGCTGCCCGCGGCTTACGCCGAGGCGCCTTCGCCGGTGACCATGCTGCTGACGGGCGCGATGTCCAAAATGGGCGTCTATGGCCTGTTGCGCATTGCGCTGCCTCTCTTCGGGCATCAAATCGCACGGATGCGCGTGCCGCTGCTGGTGCTGGCCGTGGCCACGGTGGTGATGGGAGCCTGGGCCGCCGCGGCACAGAAGGATCTTAAGCGCATCTTCGCTTATATGTCGGTCAATCACCTGGGTTATTGTTTGTTGGGCATCTTTGCTCTGGCGGTTCCGGCTGTGGGAACTGGAATTGATAAAGCCTTGCAGGTCAGTCAGGCCGCAGCACTGAATGGCGTAATCCTGCAGATGTTTAACCACGGCATCACGGCGGCGGCGCTCTTCTGGTTTGTGGCTATGATGCAGCAGCGCACCGGAGGTCATCGCGGCATCGACCAGTTTGGCGGACTCCGCAAGCCTGCCCCGGTGCTGGCCGGGCTGATGGGTATCGCTCTCTTCTCGTCGCTGGGATTGCCGGGATTGAACAACTTTCCCGGCGAGTTTCTCATCTTCCGCGGCGCTTTTCCGCTGTCCTGGGTCGCGGCCACTGTCTCGCTCCTCGGCCTGCTGGTTACGGCAACCGTGATTCTAACCGTGATCCAGAAGGTCTTTTGGGGACCGCTGCCGGAGCATTGCGCCAACTTCCCTGATCTGCACCACGGCGAGCGGATGGCGCTCGCCCCGGTCATCGGCTTGATGCTACTTGTTGGTTTTCTGCCCTCGTTGATTACGATTAGTGTGAACCCAACGGTCGTGAACCTGCTGGCGCACTGGAGATTCTGATGTTATCGATCCTGCGTCCAAACTCGGTGTCGCTGCTGGCATACGCGATCTATCTCTCCTTTGCCGGTGCGCTCGCGCTGGCGTTCGTGCCCAAGGGTAAGACAGCCCTGGCGCGCTGGCTGGCGCTGGCCTTTGCCGTGGGCGGGCTGGCGCTGGCTGTGCAGGGCTTTATCGCCGGCATGGGGCAAGGCCTCGTGACGCTGGTCGACGTACCCTGGGTTCCGTCCATGGGGATTCACTTCCTGCTGGCCGCCGACGGCATCAGCCGCGTACTGGTGCTGCTGACCGGCCTGGCCGCGGTCGCCGGAGTCCTATTCAGTTGGAACATCGATCTGCGCACCAACGAATTTTTTGCCTTATATCTCGCGCTGATCGGCGCGGTATACGGGGTTTTTCTCAGCTTCGACCTCTTTCTGCTTTTTGTGTTTTACGAAATCGCCATCGTGCCCAAGTATTTCCTGATCGCCATCTGGGGCTCCACGCGGCGCGAGTACGCGGCCATGAAGCTGGTCATCTATTCCTTTGCGGGCTCGGCGATGGTGCTCATCGGCCTGCTTGCGGCCTACACGACGGCCGGCAGCCACTCCACTGGCCTCGTCGAGCTGGCCCACGCCGGTCTTCCCGCCAGCTTCCAGATGTGGTGCTTCCCGCTGGTCTTTACGGGCTTTGCGATTCTGGCCGGCATGTGGCCCTTTCACACCTGGGCGCCCACCGGCCATGTCGCCGCGCCCACCGCCGCATCGATGCTGCTGGCCGGCGTGGTGATGAAGCTGGGCGCCTACGGCTGTCTGAGGGTCGCGATCGCTCTCTTCCCGCGCGGTCTCGACCCCTGGGGCTTTTCTTTCATCGGCATCGGCTCCTGGCGCGATGTTTTTGCCGTGCTGGCAATCATCGGCATCGTCTACGGCGCGCTGGTGGCGCTGGCGCAAACCGACTTCAAATTCGTCATCGGCTACTCCAGCGTCAGCCACATGGGATTTGTTCTGCTCGGCCTCGTGACACTGAACCAGATCGGCGTCACCGGCGCTGTCCTGCAGATGTTCTCCCACGGCATCATCGCTGGGCTGCTCTTCGCCATCGTTGGCCGCATTGTGTATGACCGCACCCACACGCGGAAGTTGGCAGAACTGGAAACCATGCACCTCTACAAACGCCTGCCCTTTGCCGCATGGGCCTTTGTCATTGCCGGAATGGCTTCGATAGGAATGCCGGGCTTCTCCGGATTCGTGGCCGAGCTGCAGGTTCTGGTAGGCGCGTGGATGGTTAACCCGTGGTGGGTCGCGGCGGCCGCCGTGGGCATCGTGGTGGGTGTGGCCTACATTTGGCGCGCGTTGCAGAAGGCCTTCTTCGGTGATCTGCTGCCCAGCGCGCACGTGCTGGAAGAGGAACAAGGACATCATTTTGCCGCCATCACATGGCCTGAAGTCACCGGCGTGGTACTGCTGGCGGGAGTGAGCTTGTTTGTGGGGCTTTATCCGAAGATATTGCTCGACGCCATTGAGCCGGCGGTGAAGACGCTGCTTGCGGGAGGCGCGCAATGAACTACGCAGACCTCTTCCGCGTGACGCTCCCCGAAACGGCGCTGGAAGTTGCAGCGCTGGTGGTGCTGGTCGTTGACCTTGCCTTTCTGCGCAAGGCCGTGCTCAAGATGCGCGTGGCTGTCGCGGCATTGCTGGGCGTAGTCGGTTGCGGGGCGGCGCTGTGGAATTTGCAAACTGCTCCCGTAGTGCAGTCCAAATTTTGGGGACCTGGATTCAGGTTTGAGGCAGAGATGCTTCTTGGGCAGGGGGGGTACATTACTGCGGCGCAGTCTGGAATCCTTGTACTGACTGCGTTGACTCTGCTGCTGCTTATTGATTCAGATTTTACTCGTCATGTTGGCGAGTACGTTGCCGTCGTTTTAATGGCGGCCTCAGGCGCATTGCTGATCGCTGGCGCAACAGACCTGCTAGTGATTTTTGTGGGACTGGAATTACTTAGCCTTGGACTCTACATCCTGACTGCATTCGCCAAAAGCTCCGGCAAAAGCGCCGAAGCCGCGCTGAAATATTACCTATTCGGCGGAATGTCGGCCGCATTTCTGTTATTCGGATTCAGTTATTTCTATGGGCTGACTGGCAGTACAAATCTCGTCAAGATTCAGGAAGCTATTTCGGTTTCAGGACCAAGTCCACTTTTCTATTTAGCATGGATTCTTGTCGTAGCCGGTCTGGGTTTCAAAATTGCTGCCGTTCCGTTTCATCTTTGGGCGCCGGACACTTATGAAGGCGCATCGGCTCCAGCGGCGGCGTTTATAGCCTCTGTTTCCAAAGTAGCGAGCTTTTCACTACTTATTACGCTCGGCTTTTACTGGCTGAGGACTGAGGAAGCAAGTTGGCCTTGGCCTCAGTTACCTGGAATTCTCTTGGTGCTTGCAGCCGCTTCGATGGTCGTTGGCAATCTGGCGGCACTGGCGCAGGTGAGTATCCGCCGTCTGCTCGCATACTCGGCGATTGCTCATGCGGGTTACATCTTGCTTGGTGTTGCTATCTATCGTGTCTATTCTGGATACAACAGCCCATCAGATTTGTCCAAGGCGGCTCTTTATACAACCTATTTGGGCACGAACGCCGTCCTCTACTACATCCTCACCTACGGCCTGACCATCATCGGCGCATTCGGCGTAGTCTCCGTCGTCGAGCGCGCCACCGGGAGCGATCGCCGCGACTCCTTTCTTGGCCTGCACAAGCGCAATCCGCTGCTGGCGGCTGTGCTGTTAGTGTTGTTTCTCTCCCTGGCCGGGATTCCGCCGCTGGTCGGCTTCTGGGCCAAGTTCAATCTTTTTACCGCCGTGCTCGGCGTCTCCGCCGGTCCGGTTCCCTTCGCTCTGGTGGCTTTAGCCGTCGCCTTGAGCGTGGTTTCACTGTATTACTACCTTCAGGTGCTCAAGCGGGCCTATGTGATGCCCGCGATCGATGAGTCGCCGATCAAGGCGCATCCGGTCACACTGGCCGTACTGCTTCTGATTGCCGCGGCTGTTGTGCTGCTTGGTTGTTTCCCCGCGCTGCTACAGGGTTGGATCGAGAGCTTCTACCCTGTACTGTAGCTTTCATACTCATACGCCTGGCAGCAATTGCCCCTACGGGCTGCATGAAGAGCTTCCCTCCGGATCATGTACATCAGAATAGCGGAACTGTGTTGCTGACTAGCCTGACGCATTGTGCGTCAGGCGTGTGTTTTTTGGCCGCAAGTCACCTATTACTGTTTTCAGGCAAAACGTTACCCCGGTAATGCTGTGGGGTTATCGTGCGTCCGAGACTATCCATTTCCAGCATCAAGAAGGCACAAAGATGCTTCTAACAGACAGGGTACTTTCACTCGAAGTAAGATCCCCATTCACCCACCCGTACACATGTCGACGATACGTTCGCGCGGTATGTGCGCATCACTCGATCCCTGTTCATAGACAGGGATCCGCTCACAAAGAGCAGAAAAGGATTGAGGAAATGAAGAAGTTTAATGTTGGCCTGGCTCTGTTGATGTTTGCGGTTTGCGCGTTATTGTCATTCAACCCGGTAAAGACTTATGCGGACACGGTAACACTGACGCTTGAATCGGCATCATATTCCGGTGCCTCCGGGGAATACGTGTATCCCTATAACTTCAGCATCGACGGGAGCGCGAACACGTATCCGCTGATGTGCGCCGATTTTTACAACCACATCAACTTTGGTGAGAGCTGGACCGCAACCATCACGCAGATCGCCGGCAACACGCAATACGAGGATGCAGCTTATCTGTTCTCATTAGCCAGCGCCTCTGGCGCAACAGCGGATACGATTGCGGAAGCGCAGTGGGCAAATTGGGATCTGTTCGAAACGCAAGAGGCCAGTACTGATTTTGTATCGGGTAGCGTTCCCACCCAGTATCAGGGCAGCGTAACCGACATGCTGTCCGCCGCGGCATTGTACGTCCAGGGCAATCCCAATTCCAGCCTATACTCCCAATACACGATGTTTGTTCCTGCCAGCGGCTGGCCGTCAGGAGACGACACGCCACAGACATTCATCGGCGACGCACCTACGCCTGAACCCAGAAGCCTGATCCTGCTCGGAACAGGCATGCTCGGACTCGCAACCTTCTTGTTCCGCAGAAGGAGGTTTGCTTGAGATACCTCGACTCGCGCACATTCCGTTGATCTATTGAAGGACTGATCATCGCATATAGGCCTTCGCCGGTGGCGGCGTTGTCGCCACCGGCACGCTGGGTGCGCGTTCTGCTTGTCGGCTCGAATACCCATCACTCACAATTCTGGTAACATAGAATGGTTACCTTTCCCTTACGGGAAAGTGACTAAATAATTAGCTAAACAGGGGTTTTGATCTTGAATGGAATTTGTCTTTACATAAAATTGATAAAATAATTTGGCGTGTGGGTTCTTCCCGATGAGGATCTTATCCTTAGGAAGCTCGCTGTCGTGTCAATTCATTGCGGGAAGAATGTATTGTTGCGATGATACACGCAGTCAGGACTCACCAGGTTGTTTTTACCCCACCCATATGAGGGGGGAGCGCATGAAAACGTTCAATGTTGGTCTGGCACTGTCGACCGTAGCGCTGTTGTCGCTACTGTCGCTCTGCCCGTTGAATGTTCATGCCGAAACCATCGGGTCGTACGTAACCATGGAGCTCACAGGCACCGGGAGTTTAAGTATCGGACCAGATGCCGCCTATCCCTACTACATCTCTGTGGACGGCAGTGGAAACATTTCGATGATGTGTGTCAGCTATGACAATGACATCTATCCAGGGGAGAGTTGGGTTGCAGAGGTTGGGGCGATCAACACTACTTTGCTGAAAGAGGCGGCCTGGCTTTTTAATGACGATAACGTCTCCATTGCGGCCGGCAACGACACTCAGGCGAATGACGATCAGTGGGCCGCCTGGGAGATCTTTTCCACGAATGCGCAGAATGCGACCCCGCCCGACCCCGGCGCGGCAGTCCAGTTGGCCGCCGCGCAGTATGCCGTCGCCATGAACTTGGAGCCGGCATCCTTTTATCAGCAATTCGTAATCAACATTCCGAAATGGGGATGGCCCGCTGGAGATGACGTCCCTCAGAATTTCATTGGGTACGCGGATTCCCAGCCTGGACCTATACCAGTGACTTCGCCTGAGCCTGCCAGTTTGATGCTGCTGGGAACCGGCATGTTCGGCTTCGCGGTCTTCTTGTTCCGCCGAAGGCGTATTGCTTGAGATATCCTGACGCGCCATTGCAGGTGATTTCGTTCCAGCAAAGACGAATTGAATCACCAAATCCTCTGTGCAACTAACCCGAGCAATGTCAGGTTACTAATGTAACACGCACTGGTAATGTTGTTTACAAAAGCTGTTGCATTCTTAAACATTCTTTGACATCTGGTCAATTTTCGAGTAGCTTGGTATCGTGCTGGAATGCCATCGACTTCCACTAACACTTCCCTGTATGGATTGAATGCGTTCACGATAGTGGTTTTCCTGGTACCCAGCGGGTGTGCGGGGATTTATCGGAGTTCGAGCCATGGAAGGCATTATGGGTTCCAAGAAGGACTTGCACATGAAGAAGAATCTTCGCAGATACGCACTTGTGTTGCTGTATCTTGCGTTCTGTATATGCACTGCAGCTCACGGAATGATCTTCAAGCGACATCCCGAGGTTGATCCCAACTTGACCATCAGCGCTCTCACGCTGCTGGGGGGATTGATTGCGGTTCTGCGTGCCCGGCGCAAAAATAACAACCGCTGATGTAGTACTGTGGGAAAATTGGGAACTGCTCGAAACGCAAGATTTCATCTCTGATTTTTTATCGGGTAACGCACCTGTCCTGTATCTGGGGGGCATTGTCGCTTAACTGTCCGCAGCAGTATCCAACTTCCAGGGCAATCCGTACTTCAGCCTATACTCCCTATACAGGTTACTCAATTCCAACTGCCATATGTTTATACCCTTGAATGCGACAGGCCACCGGGATGCGGCACGCCCCAGGCTTTCATGGTTACGGGCTCCTGAGCCCGAAATTTTATGCTGTTTCCAACCGGCTTGCGCTGCTGTCGTGCATAGGATGGTTGCTTGGTACACAGGAACATCAAAGTAGACAAGTCCAAGATGATAGGCGAGCCAGAGGCACTCTGTTTCCCAGCATGTAGCGCCACCTGGTAACGTAATGCAGTAACAACATCTGAGCTTGAGATTGAGTACGAAATTGAGTGCGATACTGACCAGAATGTGGGCTGAAATGGGTTGATTTGCATGGGGGTGCCGCATATGATCGTAGAGTGGCTTAAAGTGCGGATACGGCCAACTGATGCTTTCTGCTGAGTGATGATCTCTGACGCATCAGTTCGATGCGAGGATAGCTGTGAATTTGCGATGAATACAGGTAGGACTCACACGGAAGATTTGATTCCGTGCGTTAGAGGGCTAGAAGGGGTAGCAAATGAAGAAGTATAACGTTAGGGTGATTTTGTTCGCCGCTGCGTTGTTTGCATTTCTGTCGTTTTGCCCGATGAAGGGTTACGCGGAAACTTTGACATTGACACTGGAAAGCGTCGGGGGACAGGCTTCCGGATCGGATTATGTGTACCCATACAATTTCAGCTTTAACGGCAGCACGACTCTCACGCCGCTGATGTGCCTCAGCTATGAGAATGAAATTTACTTCGGTGAGAGCTGGACGGCAACGCTTATGCCGATTTCGGGAAATGTGCTCTACGTGGAAGCGGCTTATATTTTTTCTCTGTCTGCCGCTCCCGGCGCATCTGCGACCACCATCGCCGAAGCGCAATGGGCAAATTGGGAACTCTTTGATCCTGGCAATGCGAATTTGTTGAATAATGTGCCCGCCGGATATCAGGGAGACATCAACACCATGCTGGACACGGCGGCGAATTTTGCCCACAACAACGTCAACACAACACTCTATTCAAATCTGAGCATTTTTGCCCCGACACCCGGCAGCCAGACCGAAGGTGGCCTGCCGCAGTATTTTATTGGGGACCCACTGCCAAATGATACTCCCGAGCCCAGCAATTTTATCCTTTTTGGAACAGGCCTGTTTGGTCTCGCGGCTATGTGGTTGCGCAAAAAGTGCGTCGTGTGACAAGCCTCTGCGTGGGCGCGCCCTTAGCATGCTGTGCGCAGAATTGTATGCATGTTGGCCCTGGAACGGAAGATATTCCCCCGGGCGCCTTCAGGATGGTATTCTTCGAAGCATAAACTTTGGAGCATGCGGCTCAATGAATGAGGCATAACATCATATATTTCATCGATTTAGATCTTATGGCCCCTCATAAACCCGGATGGAATAAACTACGGGCAGAGTGCGCCTGTCTAGCCATATCCTGGTAATCAGGATGGGTTACTTTGTTTTTTTGTTTATATTTGCACAAAACGCCTTGCCTCGGTTAAAATTTATTTATTGGCCTTTGTCTTTTTCGCTTGAGGCCATTTTTTCTCAAATGCTTCCCCTGGCGTTGAGAATCGGAAGAAGCCAGGAAATAATTTCCTGTTCTTGGCTGGATCCAAAAGATCAAAAAGGATAGCAAGCTTGAAATGCTATGGGGAAGCAGTATCACACAAGGCGCTGGTTTTGGATCTATGGTCCTCTAGTCAATGCAATTTTTGGTAGTCCCCAGAAAGGATCTGCCTGTGACAAAGAATCTCTTGCGATACTCCCTCGTGGTGCTTGGGCTTGCGCTTGGCACATGCACAGCTGCTCATGGATTGATGTTCAAACGACAACCAGAAATAGATCCCAGTTTGGCGGTCAGCGCGCTCACACTGCTTGCCGGGTCGCTTGCGGTTCTACGTATACGGCGCAACAAATAGGCTGTTTATACTCTTAAAGTGATGACAAAACCGAATCGTGCCGCGACTGGGGATGGAAATTTCCGGTCGATATTTGGTGCACTGTGGCCGGACCGTATCTTGGGCCGGCTCTATTTATTGTTTGCCATAGTGGCGATTGAGTATCTGTTCTGCTTTCAGGGCAGGGGAACTAATCCCAACATTTCGATTCCCGGCCACTTGACAATTTATGGGATAGGGACCGATTCGTATGGTCAGATTCCCATTTTTGCATTTGTCGTTTTCCTGGGTTTTGGTCATATCCGGCTGAAAGCTCTCCAAGAAAAACTATCGTTCGGCTATATTTTGTTTGCAGTCCACCTGCTTTGCATGGCCGTGGTTCTAGTCTTCACCGTGTCGGCACTCAAGGGGTTACAATGGCAGTTCTTCGATACGAACAGCTATGTTAAAAGCACGATCTACATGATGGCGACTGCACTGTTGGCGGTGGCTTGCATCCCTCTCCGAGCCTGGAAGGCGGCGATTCGCGCTACCGGCCGATTGTGGCTCTATGCATTCCTTGTCGGCGTCGCGGGATGGTTGTTTGGCACCACGACTAAGTTGCTCTGGGGCGCAACCATGACCGCCCAGAGCGGCATGATGCAAAGAGCTACCCTCCATGCAGTGAGCGCCGTTCTAGGCCATTTTCTTCCGGATCTCGTCGTCAATACTGCCACCTTCACGATTCAAACTCCTCGTTATTCGATCATGATCGCGCCTGGCTGTTCCGGAGTCGAAGGTCTTGGACTTGTGCTGTTGTTCACGAGTCTCTGGCTTTGGGTCTACAGGAAGGTGATCCGCTTCCCGCGGGCTTTTTTGCTCGTTCCCTGCGCACTGGGATGCATTTGGCTTCTGAACATAGCCCGGCTTTGCGCGCTTGTCTTCATTGCCGACGCAGGCGCTTCCGATGCCGTCCAGGACGGCTTCCACACCCAGGCCGGCTGGATTGCATTCGTTATGATTGCAGTGTTTTTTTCCCTAGCTACACAAAAGCTATCCTGGTTGCGAAAAACCCCAGCCTTCGTTTCAAGCACCGCTGGCGAACTGCCTGCCGGAGGAACGGGAATAGTCCCCGGCACATCGGAAGATCCGGCTGAACAATCGGGAGAAGCCTCGGCAGTTCGCTCCTATCTGATCCCGTTTCTTGCCATCCTGATCGCTGCTTCCATCTCCAGGTTGACTTCAGAGTATTTCGATTGGCTCTACCCTTTGCGCTTTATTGCCGCTGCCATCGCCCTGTGGTATTTCTGGCCGGAGTTGAAAAAACTCGATTGGCGCTTCGGCTGGGTTGCGCCAGCCGTTGGCGCGGTGATCTTTTTCATGTGGATTGCGCCCTCCTGGTGGGCGCATCATCCCGCTGCCAGCCGTCTGGGCTCGGACCTGTCTGCGCTTTCGCCCACGCAGCGCTGGGGCTGGATTGCCTTTCGCGTCGCTGCCGCCGTCGTCACCGTGCCCATCGCCGAGGAGCTCGCCTTTCGCGGCTATCTGGCGCGCCGGCTTGTGAGCCGGGAATTCGACCAGGTCTCTTTTTCCAGCTTGACGGTGCTTCCCATTTGCCTCTCCTCGGTTGTCTTCGGGATGGAACATATGAAGAACCTGATGGACTGGCAGCACCTGGCGCTGGGCACAGTGGCCGGTGTAGCCTTTGCCGCCGCGCTCCGCTGGCGGGGACGCATGGGCGATGCCGTTGTCGCGCACGCCGTCAGCAATCTTCTGCTGGCTGCATGGGTGCTCCGTTTTGGCGACTGGGCGCAGTGGTAAATCCGCTTTCAGGCGCTTGCAATTAGATTGGAATCATGGGGCAAACGCAAGCCAAATGGAGGCAGGAACTGGGCGCAATGGTGGCGCTGGCGGTTCCGGTGGTGCTGAGCGAGCTGGGCTGGATGGCCCAGGGCATCGTGGACACCATCATGGTGGGCAGGCTGGGTCCGGCGGCCATCGGGGCCGTAGCCCTGGGCAATGCCGTCTACTACACCCCGGCCCTGTTCGGCATCGGCATCTTGCTCGGCCTGGACACGCTGGTGGCGCAGGCCTACGGGCGCAAGGACCACGACGAGTGCCATCGCTGGCTGGCTCAGGGCGTCTATCTTGCCTGCCTGGCCACCCCGCCGCTGATGCTGCTGATTTTTCTGGCCAGCTTCGGCTTTGCTCCCTTTGGCATCACGCCCGAGGTGGCCGTTCCGGCCGCTGCTTACCTGCGCATCCTCAACTGGGGCACCCTGCCGCTGCTGCTTTACGCCGGAACGCGCCGCTATCTGCAAGGGGTGGGCGATGTGCGCGTCATTACCCTCACCTATGTCGCCGCCAACCTGATCAACTGGTTCGGCAACTGGGTGCTCATCTACGGCAAGCTGGGATTTCCGGCGCTGGGCGTGAACGGTTCCGCAATTTCCACGCTGATCGCACGCATCTTCATGGCCGCGGCGATGCTGGGCTTTGCCTGGCGCTATGAGCGCAAGCGCGGTCATCCGCTCTTCCGCCACTGGGCCGGACCCAGCCTGGCCCGGATTCGGGAGCTGGCGCGCCTGGGCGTTCCGGCGGCGGGGCAGATTGTGCTGGAAGTGGGCGCATGGAACCTGGCCACGCTTTCGGCCGGCTGGCTGACGCCCGTAGCCCTGGCTACGCACCAGATTGCCCTCAACTACGCCAGCCTCACCTACATGGTCCCGCTGGGCATCTCGGCTGCCGCAGCGGTCAGCGTGGGCCATGCCGTGGGCGCCGGAGATGGCGCTCGGGCGCGCCGCGCCGGCTGGCTCGCCCTGGGGCTGGGAACGAGTTTCATGCTGCTGGCCGCCGTGGTCTTCCTGGTGGCGCCGGGTCCGCTCATCGCCCTCTACACGCGCGATCCACAAGTCATGGCCGTCGGACCCAGCCTGCTCGGCTTGGCAGCGGCCTTCCAGATCTGCGACGGCATCCAGACCGTCTCCACCGGAGCCTTGCGCGGGCTGGGCGAGACGCGCGTGCCCATGCTGGCCAACCTGGTCGGCTACTGGGTTCTGGGACTCCCTCTGGGTCTGGGCCTGTGCTTCCTGCTGCACTGGGGCATCTACGGCCTGTGGATCGGCCTTCTGCTGGCCTTGTTCATCATCGCTGCGACGCTGCTCGCGCGCTGGCGGCGGGACGCGGCGCGCCTGGCGAGTCGTATGTAGAACGAAAAAGAATCGTAACAGGCTCGGCTGTCACGGCTCGTTCTGGTATTGATTCAGTTTGTAATTACTTTGTTCAGTCTTGGGCCTAGCATGCAAACTTTCTGCGTAAACCGCCGACCAGACCCATCAGGCCGGTTCCGAGCAGAAGCAGACTGCTGGGCTCGGGCGTGGCATCAAGCGTCACGTCGCTAATGACGAATTGGTTAGGATTCCATGTAGCGCTCGTCAGGCTGAAGGTCACCCAAGTGATGGGCGTAGAGCTTTCAATTCCGATGTAGATGGCGGGTGTGCTTTGTTGCCACCATAAAGCGGTGTATCCATTTTCATTGAAGCATCCATTGACGTCACAGATTTGGGCGTTGAAGGGACCACCCATCCAGGAAGAGATTTGAGCCCCGATCTGTGTGTATCCCTGATCAAAGCTCAGGGTTAATGGACCAGTACTGTCTGTAGAGACCACGTAATTATATTCGCCGATGAGCCAACTTGAGAAGCCGCCAGTAGTCACCTCGCCTCCGTCGCCACCCCATGAGTATTGTGGATAAGCGAATGAGCCACTGCCCGATACTCCATTGGTTGTCGTAAAGTTGAAAGGATTGGGTAGCTCAATTCCCCCAGAACTATAAGGTATATAACCGTAGTTCGACCAGTCCACCGAATCGGTCCCTACTGGCCGAACTGTCACCAGACTGTCAGCATAGGCCGTCAGAGCGCACGTCAGAAGCGCTGCGATTACAAGAGAAAACTTTTTCATCTTCAACCTCCTTTGCTGCTTTCGTTCAACACGAACAGGCTTCGTTCAACGTGGAACGTGGGTGAACAGAAGGGACTTGCGCCAAACCTCTGTTGCGCAATGGATTCAGGAGCCGGAAAGCCAGTTTCATACATGTTCAGCAGGAAATGCCACGGAAGCACAACTAGCGCCGCGAAAAAACGCAATTAAAAAGAGAAAGAGGCCCTGGGTTTCTATAGTAATCTTAGCTCCATTCTGGTCAGCTGCTGACAAATTCGATGAATCGGCCGTCGGACGGATATACAAGAAAATGTAGATTTATGTGCTTTCGTGTTTACTGTTTCACGGAAGTTTGCGTCATACGCATTCAACGCTCCTGCGAACGAATCGCGTGGCGCGGCGAAAATTTCCACCGATTTCACCGTGCAACAAGGAAAAAATGCAGAATCGCTTCCGGATCAACGCACATCAAATTGAAATATATGAGGCAAAATTATTTCCATTCGGCAAGTTTATCTGCACTTTATTTACCCTTTCAAAATGGGCGCGAAGCCATTCCTCTTCCGCGAGAATCAGATCGGTTACTCCCGGCTTATGGAAGCAGGACGCAGGCCCTCTCGGGTGACTATAATCAATGCCTAGCGAAAGATAGACTCTTCTCCGAGTTATCTGGAAGGGAATCCCGCCACATGGCGACATTTGATCCATCCCTGGGCAATCAACAGGGCGCATCCGGCGCGCGTGCGCGCATTACAAACGATTTCAGCATCAATGTGGCAACGGTGAACGGCTCCGGTTCGCAATCCGCGAATAGCGTTCTGATGAAGAGCATCTTTGGAATGGGCGTTCCCGTGAGCGGGAAAAACCTTTTCCCTTCCAACATCGCCGGACAGCCAACCTGGTTTCTGATCCGCGCCAGCAAGGACGGATACGTCGCCCGCAAGCGCATCTCCGAGATTCTGGTCGCTCTGAACCCGGAGTCCGCCGAAGACGATGTGCAGGCACTTCCCGCCGGCGGCGTGGCCATCTACGAGGAGAGCCTCAAGCTCGATCAGGCGCGCGCTGACGTGTTCTGCTATCCCGTGCCCTTTGATAAGATCACCGCCTCCATCTGTCCCGAGGTCAAGCTGCGCAAGCTGGTCAAGAACATGATCTACGTGGGCGTCGTCGCCCAGTTGCTGGCCATCGATCTGGGCGTGGTGGAGAGCAATCTGCGCCGGCAGTTCGCCAAAAAGCAGAAGGTTTTTGACATGAACTTCGGCGGAGCAAAAGCGGGCTGGGAGTATGCCCAGGCGAATCTGACCAAGCGGGACCCGTTTTTCATCGAAAAGATGAATAAGAACGAGGGCAAGATCATTATTGACGGCAACGCGGCCTGTGGCATGGGCGCGGTCTTTGCCGGCGTGACGGTGGTCGCCTGGTATCCCATTACGCCCTCCACTACGGTGATCGAGGCAACCTCCGACTTGCTCAAGAAGCTGCGCGTTACGCCGGAGGGCAAGGCAACCTTCGCCGTAGTTCAGGCCGAGGATGAGCTGGCCGCCATCGGCATGGTGCTGGGCGCCGGATGGGCTGGCGCGCGCGCCATGACCTCAACATCCGGCCCCGGTATGTCGCTGATGGCAGAATTCTGCGGCTTGGGCTACTACGCAGAGATTCCCGGCGTCATCATCATCGTGCAGCGCACCGGGCCTTCCACGGGCCTGCCCACACGCACCCAACAGGCCGATCTGCTCTCGGCGGCCTTCCTGTCGCACGGCGATACCAAGCATCCGATTCTGCTGCCTGGGACGGTGAAAGAGTGCTTTGAGTTGACCCAGGCGGCCTTTGATCTGGCCGAGCGCATGCAAACACCGGTCTTTGTGCTCACCGATCTCGACCTGGGCATGAACAACTGGATCTCCGAGCCATTTGATTATCCCGCCAAGCCGCTGGATCGCGGCAAGGTGCTCACCGCCGAGGATCTGGAGAGGCTGGGCGGCTTTGCCCGCTACCGCAACGTAGACGGCGACGCCATCGGCTGGCGCACGCTGCCCGGAACGCGCCACCCCAAAGCCTCTTACTTTACCCGCGGCTCAGGACACAACGATGCGGCCCAGTACACCGAGAACCCGGAGGAGTACCAGGCGGTGATGGACCGGCTGGCGCTGAAGTTTGAGAAAGCGCGCAAGCTGCTTCCCGCCCCGGTCATGGTCAGGAACGGCAAATCGAAGATCGGCTTCCTGGCCTACGGATCCACCGATTGCGCGCTCCTGGAAAGCCTCGATCAGATCAAGCAGCGCTACGGCAAGGACGCGGATTATCTACGCATCCGGGCCTGGCCCTTCGCCCAGGCGATTCACGATTTTGTGGCTTCCCATGAGCGCATCTACGTGGTCGAGCAGAACCGCGACGCGCAGTTGGCCAGCCTGCTCAAGCTCGATCTTCCCGCCGCCCAGGTGACCAAGCTGCGCAGCATTCTCCACTATGGCGGATTGCCGGTGGACGCGGAAACCATCACCGAACAGTTTGCTCTTCAGGAGGGCCTCTAAATGGCAACCTCAACCCCCGCGCCTAAGCTCAATTACATTGGCCTTCCCATTCTCGATTATCGCGGCGGCAAGAGCACGCTGTGCGCCGGCTGCGGCCACAACGCCATCTCAGAGCGCATCATCGACGCCTTGTTCGAGATGGGCGTCGAGCCGGAGCGCGTCATGAAGATGAGCGGCATCGGCTGCTCATCCAAGAGCCCGGCCTACTTCCTCAGCCGCGCGCACGCCTTCAACGGCGTGCATGGACGCATGCCGGCCATCGCTACCGGCGCGGTTCTCGCCAACCATACGATGACTACCATCGGCGTCTCCGGCGATGGCGACACCGCCTCCATCGGCATGGGTCAGTTCGTTCACCTCATGCGGCGCAACCTGCCCATGATTTACATCATCGAGGACAACGGCGTCTACGGGCTCACCAAGGGCCAGTTTTCGGCCACTGCCGATCTGGGCGCCAAGCTCAAGACCGGCGTGGTCAACGATCTGCCCGCCATCGACATCTGCGCCCTGGCCATCCAATTGGGCGCCACCTTCGTGGGACGGTCCTTCTCCGGAGACAAGAAGCAGTTGCTCTCCATGCTCAAGGCCGCCATCGCCCACAAAGGCACGGTAATGCTGGATGTAATCAGCCCCTGCGTCACCTTCAACGACCACGAGGGATCGACCAAGAGCTACAAGTTCATGCAGGAAAACGACGAGCCCATCAATGAGATCGGCTTCGTGGCCAGCTTCGATGAGATCGAAGTTGATTACGATTCAGGAGAGGTTTACGAAGTGGAGATGCACGACGGCTCCAACCTGCGCCTGCGCAAGCTTCTCGAGGACTATGACCCCACCGACAAGGCCAACGCCGTGCGCACCCTGATGGAGGCTCATGAAAACGACGAGATCCTCACCGGCGTTTTCTACATCAATACCGAGATGCCCACCTTCATCGATCTGTTGAACGTAGTGGATGAGCCGCTTGGAACCCTGCCCGAGTCGCTTACCCGGCCCCCGCAATCAGCTCTCGATGCCCTGATGATCGCCCTCAGGTAAGCCTCGCCTGTCAGAGCTTTAGCAGATAGGCTCCGCAACTGCGGAGCCTTTTCTGTGGGCGGTTCAGCCCTTGGTGAACTCCGCGCTAGTTTTGCGGCATGGGAGGGGGCGCGACGCTGCCGCAGTCCGGGCCTTTGTAGACGGACGAGGAGTTGATGGTATATTCGAGTGTTTTGGAGTTCGGTCCCATCTGCATGGTGCCGGTAAAGTGCACGTTGCCGATGGCGTGATTGGGGTCGGGCATTGAGGACTGCACGGTTCCTTTGCCGGGCATTCTGCCGCTGCAAATCCAGTCGGCGGACATGCTGGTTCCCTTCTTCACGACGTTGGAGACCTGGCAGTCGTGGTTCTGCGGCAGCGGCGCGCCGTATCTGTCGATCCAGGCTTGGGTAAGGCAAACCTGCATCGTGTGCGGGCCGCCGCCGGGCATGGTCATGCCTGGAGGCATGGGCGACTGCTGCCAGATCATGTTCGTGGTTATCTCCCACAGGCCGGGCTTTCTGACGGATTGCGCCCAAGCGAAGACTGCCAAAGCGCACAGGCAACATCCCGTGGTGATTAGAACTCGTGTCTTTTGCATGATTGCTCCTATCTGACGCGCGCCAGCTCATGGCCGTGCGCGTCTCCACTCTATCGCAGAATGCATCCGGCAGGAAAGAAAAAACTCAGCCCCGCTCTGCCAAAGCAATGCTGCCCAACTCCAGCAGCGCGCCGCTGACCCGGCTGGCGTTGTGGCGGGCGACGTTCTCTCCGCTGGTAAAGTCGCCGGTAATCACGCGCACGCCCAGCGCCTCGATGCGCTCAATGTCGGGGAGGACGGGGGACGCACCTTCAGCCGCGTAACGAGCCAGCGTTTCGGCGGAAAATGTCTCCGTATTCACCAGGGCATAATCGAAGATCGGCGCGTGGGTGTGCTCATAAATCCGTTCAATGTGCTGTGAGGCGGTCAACCCCAGGCTCTCGTTGGCCTGGCTCATCAGGTTGCAGATGTAGACGCGCACCCCCCGGGCACGCGCCAAAGCGGCAGGCAGGCCCTGCACTAACAGATTCGTAATTAGCGAGGTGTAGAGCGACCCTGGCCCCACCGTGATCAGGTCGGCGTGCTCAATGGCCTCCAGCGTCTCCGGCAGCGGAGCCGCGTCCGGAGGATCCAGCATCAGCTCCACGATGCGCTTGCGGCTGGCGGTGATTTTGGTTTCGCCGCGCACCAGCGAACCGTCGTCCATGCGCGCCACCAGCGTGGCATTGGCCGTCGTCGCCGGGTAGATGCGCCCCCGCGTGGCCAGAATCTTCGACGCCAGTTGAATGGCGTGGGCAAAGTCGCCGGTAATCTCGGTGAGCGCGGCCACAAAGAGATTGCCGAAGTTGTGTCCCTTCAGCCCGTCACCCTTGCGAAAGCGATGGCCGAAGAGCCAGACCAGCAGATCCTCCTCCTCGCTGAGCGCCACCATGCAGTTGCGCAGGTCGCCGGGGGGAAGCATATTGAAATCTTTGCGCAGCCGCCCGCTGGAGCCGCCATCGTCGGTCACGGTGACCACGGCCGCCAGATCGGAGATCAGGCTCGCCTCCGTAATGCCTTGGCTGGGAAGGGCCACATGGCGCCGCAGCCCTCGCAGCAGCGTTGACAGGCCGGTGCCGCCGCCAATGGCCACCACGCGCAACGACTTGGCCGGAATTGCCTTCGCGGCCGTCTGCACATGCGGTTCTGTGACTAAGTTCGATGTGTTCGCGGCGCTCACGAGTGGCCTATGGCACCTCGGGATACAACAATTCGGTGAACCGGGGATCGTCGGCCATGCTCTGAAAATCGTTGTCGACGCGCGCCTGAAGCCGGTTTCTGGGGTTGAGTTCAATAGCTTTGGCCAGGTTGCCCAGGCACTCCTGGATGCGCCCCGTCATTGCATCCAGCAGCGCCAATCCGTAGAAGGCGTAATCTGACTCCGGATGGGCTGCCAGAATCGCGTAAAACCCCTCGCGCGCCTCCTCGTAGTAGCCGGTATTCAGCAGCGAGACGGCGTAATCGTAGTGCTCCTCGGGCGTTGTAAACGTCAGGTTGTGCTTGTCCATTTGCCGCTGGCAGATGCTGATGTACATCTTGCACCGTTCCAGCAGCTCGGGCGGCGCTGTTGTAAGCAGCTTCTCGAACGCAGCCAGCGCTTTATCGAATTTGCCCTGTTGCAGCAGCACCACGGCGGCCTGGAAGTTCTGGAAGGCCGGTCCCGTACCCGGATTGGGATGGGCAATGGGCTTGCCGGAGGGTAAAGATTCTTTTTTGCGGTCGTGCAACAAGGATCGGGCCTCTTAAATCATCTGTTTGCTGCGTCTCTGCATGCCATCAGGCGCAATTCAGTCGAACTACTGTTTGCAGAATACTACGCCAGTGGATTGCGCTGCTAGCCACTGTTTATACGCACAACCCCGCCATCCGTCAAGCCACAGGGAAACGCAACCTCAATCGCCGGTCAATTTGGCCCCTTGGGAGGCTCTGTAAATGGCTGGATTCAGGGCTGGATCGTTGTACATCTTCAGATGGCGATAGAGCTTGAAACGCCGCATCCCCTTCAGGGTTTCGCGCCACAATGCGTCCAGGCAGGCGGCCAGATCCCGCCGTTGCTCCTCAAGAATGGACAGCCGCTCCAGGTTGCGCTCCGCGTGTCCTTCCGGCGCATCGGCCCGCTTCGCCTCTTCGCGCGTGTGATAGATTTTCAGCGCCAGAATCGAGAGCCGGTCAATCATCAGCCCCGGCGACTCGGAGTTCAACTCCGCGGCCGGGTTAGGCAACCCCTTGGGCTCCAGCCACCCCAGCAAAACGCTGTCCAACTGCTCGGCCAGGTCGTTGCGCAGCTGGTTCATCACGTCCACACGCCGCTTCACCCCGGCTAAATCGGCTTCGCTGGCGCCCGGTGCCCGCGCCTCGTCCTCAACGTGCCACAGCTCGAAATTGGAGCGATGCTGGCGGCGCACAGCCTCCAGCCAATCCGAGCGCCCATCCAGGCTCGAATCGCTCATTACCCCGTGCAAGGCGCGCGTTTCCTCATCCTGCACCTCTACTATCTGCTCTGCCGATAACATGCTGGACTATCCTTCTATCAATTCGACGCGCAAGGCCCTCTTCTGGTCGCAGCGTCCATGGTAGAACGATCCCCTTTCAGTTGTCAGCCTTCAGTGGTCAGTTGTCAATCGTTCGTTCTCGATAACCATTCAGCGATTACTATCCACTGACCACTGATCACTGACAACTGTTTCTGATTCCCTTCCCCGCCTTGAACCGTCACAATAAGGCGTGGGCCTTTTTGTCCTCCATGAACGTGCCGGCAACCCTCCCGCCTCTCGCCGGAACTCATCGCGGCTGGCGATGCTGGCGCTTTGCGCCGCGTTTCTGCCGGCTGCCACGCGGCTCCTTGCGCAGGAGTACATTCCTCCAAGCCCACAACCGTCCTCTGAGCCCAACACTGCACCGGCAGGCCCGCTGACAACCATTCACGGCGTAGTGCTGAATGCCGCCACCGGTTCGCCGCTACCGCGCGCGCTGGTGCAGATCGAGGGCGACGCTGAAACAGGCGCTTTGACAGATGGCGAGGGCCGCTTCGAGATTCCCAACGTGCCGCTGGGACCGCAGTCCATGAAGGTCGTCAAGCCCGGCTTTCTGGATCAGGCATTCTTTCCCGGCGGCGACGCCGGTTGGGGGATCGGGCCTAACATGAACCACAACATCCTGATTGCCGCCCAGATGCCCGATCTGATCTTCTCCATGGCGCCCACCAACTCGATTCACGGCCGCATCGATCTTTCCACCGGAGATGCGGCGCAGGACATGGGGGTCACGCTGGTCAAGCGCATGGTAGAGGATGGGCGGGCCGCATGGCAGGCGATCTCCACCGTCAAGACCGACAGTGATGGGGCATTTCGCTTTGCCCGGCTCGGCGACGGAGAGTATGCGCTCTATTCCGAGCCCGCGCTGGAGAGTGAACCGGCCACGCTTATCAACGCGCCCGGCAGCGATGGCCAGGTGGCCCGCAATGGCTTTCCCATCCAGTTCTATCCGGAGGCTCGCGATCTGGCCGGAGCAACGAAGATACATCTGGCCGGCGGCAAAGAGGCCGAGGCCAATCTTATCCTGACGCTCCAGCCCTTACACGCCGTCACCGCGCAAGCCATGCTGCCGTCAGGCCGGCGTTATGGCGACCAGAATCCCTCCTGGAAAGGTATGGCTCTTACCGCCCTGGTACTCGACTCCCAGGGCCATTCGCTCCCTTACAGAGCCGAGTACGACCCGGAAACACGCGCTCTTCACGCCCTTCTGCCCGATGGCAGCTACTCGTTTTCGGTCACCATGACCTTTTCGCGCGTCACGGCTGACCTCGCCGGAAACAGAAACTTCACCCCCGCCATGGATTCCGCGCCTTTAACCGGCCAGGTAGATTTTTCCGTCTCCGGCCGCGACGTTGCAAACCTGCGCATCCCGCTTCTTGCGCAGCGCGCCAATCCCCTGCAGGTCAGCGTGACTCATAGCGGCGAGCAGCCTGCGCCCGCCAAACCTGTTTCGGGGGAATCGGGCGCGGTCTACGTGGCACTCAGCCAGGCCGGCGACTCGCTGTCCAACGGCATGGTGAGCGTCTACGCCGATGGAGCCGCTCCCGGCGTGTTGAAGACGACTTTCATGACGGCCGGCTCCTATTGGGCGCATACCAGCATCACTCAGCATGGTCTTTGCCTGGCGTCCTTCACCGCCGGAGGCGCCGACCTGGCCCGTGAACCTCTGGTCATCGGGCCTGCTGGCGTAACCGCGCTGCTGGACCTGGCTCTGCGCGACGATTGCGCGCGGCTTACGCTCTCCCTGCCCGCGGCCGGCGCTCCTCTGGCTCCCGGAGAAGAGCTGTGGTACACCGTCTATGTAGTTCCAGACTTCGCAACCACCGATAACGTCGTGCCGCAAACGCTTCGCCCCACCTCGGGAGGAACAGTCACCCTTGAGGGGCTGACGCCGGGCAGTTATCACATCTACACCTTCGCCGCACCTCTGGTCGTGGAATACCACAACCCCGCCGCGCTGGCCGCCCTGCCTGTGCCGGGACAAGCCATCACCCTCTCGCCCGGAACCACCGGCAGCCTCGTTCTGGAGGTGCCGGCACGATGAGCAGACGGCTCGTTTCAGGAACTATCTGTGCCATGGCGCTGCTTCTGGCGACGGTGGCTGCGCAACCGGCTCCCGCGCACTCACCCGTCTACCGCATCGCCGGGACAGTGGTGAATGCGGCTACTGGAGAGCCGGTCCGCCGGGCCACGGTGGCCCTGCTCTCCGAGGAGAACCGCAATACCGTCCAGTCAGTCGTGACGGACGACGAGGGTAACTTTGCCTTCGATGGCCTTCCAGCAGCCAAATTCCCCTTGACGGCGTCTAAGCGCGGCTTCCTTACTGCCTTTTTTGACGAGCACGACGTAGGTTATAACACCGCTATCGTGACCGGCGAAGGCCAGCATACAGAAGGTCTCATCTTGCGGATGACCCCCGGCGCCTTGCTGCGTGGCGTGGTCACCGGCGATGGCGGCGATCCAGTAGAGAATGCCAAGGTCCTGCTCTATCACAAACCCCGCAGCCACAATCCCGGCACAAGAATCGCCCAGGTGGCCGAAACCACTACGGACGACACCGGTGCATATCACTTTGGTGATCTTGCGCCCGGTGAGTACCTGCTGGCGGTGAAGGCGGAGCCTTGGTACGCCATGCACCGCTCAGCCGCCGGACTACCCCAACGACCGGAAAGTGAACCCAGCTCGGCCCTCGACGTGGCTTACCCCATCACCTACTTTGACTCCACGACTGACGAGCCATCGGCAACCCCCATCGTGCTGGCAGGCGGCAGCCGCGAGGAGGCCAACATCAACCTGCGCGCGGTTCCCGCGCTGCACCTAATCGTTGAGACGCCTACGAAGCAGGGGTGGATAGCTGGTGCGGAACTGCATCAAATCATTTTCGGCTCCCTGGCCTCGATCGATACCATAACCCCCCAATCCGCGATGCAAGCCGTCACAGCAGAATTTACCGGCGTAGCCCCCGGCCACTATAAGCTGCTGACGCAGGGTGATCCGCCGCGCATCGCTGAACTGGACGCCACTGTCAGCCAACAGGTGGATCCCAATTTCGGCAAACCAGCCATGGTAATCTCCGGAACCCTGCGAACCTCCTCTGGAGCCGCATTGCCGGATAAGGTGACGCTGAGCCTCGAATCTCTCGAAGGTGTGCATCAGCAAGAACAGAACCAGGTTTCCAGCAGCAATGGCCAATTTACGTTTGAATCCATCCGCCAGGGTAATTACGAGTTTACGGCCAACACCCTGGAGAAGCAGCTCCCCATCACCTCGATTACCATCGGCAATCGCACTCACCCCGGCAACCAGATCACCGTGAACGAAAAGCCGTTGCAGGTGGTGGTGACTGTCAGCCTGGGTGAAACCCGCATCGAAGGCTATGCTCGTAAAGGCGAAAAAGGAGCCCCCGGCGTCATGGTCGTGCTGGTTCCTAATGACCCCGCCAATCACCTGGACCTCTTCCGCCGCGATCAGTCCGACTCCGATGGCAGCTTTGCCCTGCGCGATGTGGCTCCCGGCCAGTACACCGTGGTGGCCATTGAGGACGGCTGGGAGCTGGATTGGGAGCTCCCCGAGGTCATCGGGCGCTATCTTTCCGGCGGAATCGCCGTCACAGTGACTGAGAGCTCCGGTAAGCTCGTACGGCTCCCTGAAGCGGTTCCGGTCGAAAGCCGCTGACCTAGGGCCTGCTCACACTACCTAGGTGGCGGCGACGGGAGCCAATTTTTCTCAGGTCGAGGAATGAGGAGCGACGGATACTGGGTGTATCCTAGCGACGATTGACGAAGAGATGAGGAAAATTGGCCCCGTCCCTTCGGGCTGCGGCGAAAATCGGGCCATACGGTGTTGTCGGCTTAGACATTGGAACCACCAAAGCCTTCAGCCTCCGCCTTGTCTGACCCGATTTTCACACGCAGCGCCATCCGCCTGGGTAGTGTGAACAGGCCCTTATCAGCCCAGGGCTTCATGGAACCCGGCCGGAGAGGATACTCTAGAAGGGGTGAGTCTATGAGAGTAGCCCTCCGCGCGTTGCGGCGGCGGTTCAAAGGGCTCAAACCCCCAGAGCACGCAATAGAAGAAGGAATGTACTGAGGAGAGTCCCAAATTGAAGAGGAATTTATCGCTATCGATTCTGGCCCTGTTTACGGCCGCGTTTTTGCCCCTGACGGCTGCCAGCCAGTTTATCCACGCTCGTCATCACGAAAAGGCTCCGGCCGAAAAGCCTGCGCCCATTCACAAATATGAGTTAGCCCTCGGCTACGGCTACACCAGCCTCAACCAGGTCTACCAGTCGCGCTACGGGTTGCAGGGAGTCGACGCCTCGGTAACCCGCGATTGGGGCAGATTCTTCGGCCTCACCGCCGATGGCGCTTATTACAAGTACCCCCTCAAACACACCACCTCCGGCAACCCCGGAGACCCCTCGGTGGATGCGTTTCTCATGGGACCCGTACTGCACACCAAACTCTTCGGGCACGTCGACGGGCTTGCCCATGTGCTGCTGGGCGGGGAACACACCGGCGGCGAGAACGCCACGCCCAACGTTTCGTTTGCGGGAGGAGCCGGCGTAGGCCTGGATTACAATTTCTCCCGTCATTTGGCCCTGCGCTTCTCGGGCGACGATATCCGCTCGTCCTTTTCCGCCAACGCCAACTCGTCGTCCTGCGGCGTGGGGTCGAATTGTTCTCCGCATATGAAAGGCAATTCCCGCGCTGCCTTCAGCGTGGTCTACAAGTTCTAAGAACGCAGGCCGTCGCGGGACTTCGGAAATCAGTCCGTGAATCCTTCAGGTGCGCGCCTCCGGCAATCACCGCCAGAGGGGCGCGCTTTCATCACTCTTTTGCAAACCCGCACCTACGCCGAAACTCCCTAGTCCCTAATCCCTATTCCCTATCTCGTAATCCCCGTCCCTGTTCCCAACACCGAGGTTCTGCCAATCAGCCGCTCAATGCGCTTCTGCACCGGCGGATGGGTTGAAAACAGGCTGGCAAAGCTCTCGCCGCTGAGCAGCGGCGCAATGATGAACAGGTGCGCGCTGTTCGGAGAGGCCAGTAGAGGCACCTGGCGGCTGACGGCGGAGATCTTTTCCAGGGCCCTGGCCAGCGCATACGGATTGCCGGTAAGGTGCGCGCCGCTGGCGTCGGCTTCGTACTCGCGCGTGCGCGAGACCCAAAGCTGAATCAGCATGGCCGCCAGCGGGGCCAGCAGCAGCATCAAAAGTGCGCCCAGCCCGCCGCCGCGCCGCCGCCCGCCGCCAAACCAGAAGGCCATGCGGGCCAGGATGGTGATTGCCCCGGCCAGCGTCGCCGCAATCGAGCTGGTGAGGATGTCGCGGTTGCGCACGTGGCTCAGCTCGTGCGCCAGAACGCCTTCCAGCTCTTCGTCGCTGAGCAGTCCCAGAATGCCGTGCGTCACCGCCACCGAGGCGTGATTGGGATTGCGCCCGGTAGCGAAGGCGTTGGGAGAATCGGTGGGAATCACGTACACCTTGGGCATCGGAATCCCGTCCCGCGCCGCCAGCCGCTCCACCACCGCGTACACCCGCGGCAACTCCTCCCGCGTCACCGGCTGCGCGTTGTACATCCGCAGCGCAATCTTGTCGGAGTAAAAGTAGCTGGTGAAATTGATGACCGCCGCAACGCCAAATGCCAGCAGCGCGCCGTCCTCGCCGCCAAAATACATTCCGGCCAGAACCAGCATCAGCGTAAGCAAGGTAAGAAGAAGGGTGGTCTTGAAGATGTTCATAAGAATCGCTCCCAATTCTCTATTCTCTCATTTGACGAAAGCAGTCTGTAGTCAGTGATCGAAGGATGGGAAAACCTCGATCCTCAACCGGTCCGTTCAGCGCAGCGCGTACCGTCCCGGTTACTTATGCGGGCGCGACGCAGGCGGCACAAGCCCCGCCACCCGGTAGTAAACCACAAGCTGCCCGTAATGCTCCCCGGCGTGTTCCAGGTAGAACCAGGCCTGCTCGTATAAGCGGTTTTGCCGGTTGTTCCAGGGATCGACAACCAGTTCGTTCATCCCGCTGTCGCCTTTGCTGGCAATCACCGCCGCGCCATCCGCAAAGGCCTTGCGCACGTATTCCGCAACCGCTGCCTTGTTCTTGAATTCGGATCGCTTCGGCTCATCGAGGTGCGGCTTCTCGCCCTTGCCAAGCTCAACAAATATATTGATGCCATGGGCGGCGTGGATAAGCTGTTCGGCAAAGCTTCGTTGAGCGGGATTGGGCTTGAAATCGTATTTGTCTTCGGGAAAGTCTTCGGCCATCGCCGTCAGTTTCCGGCCCATATAGTTCCAGTAATTTAGCAGGGTTTGTGAGGGACTCAGCGCGGGAGCGGGCGCGGCAGGCTTCGCCGTCGCATCTTGCGCACAGGCGATTGGAATCACCAGTGCCGCCAACAGAATAAAAGCAAATTTCTTACCTGTGTTTTTCATCCGAATGTCTCCTTGCCAACACTATAAATGCGTTGACCCTTGCCGCGCGCCCGCCCTCGCCGCTGTATTTTCATTGCTGCCCGGTCGAGTGGCCACAAATCATCCATCAACGATTCTATGTTCACTGTTCCCTGTCTTCGTCAGTGAATGCCGGTCATCATTACGGCTCCTATATGGGTTCCGGTCATAATCGCGACTCCAATATCCATGGGCCAATGGGCGATGATGAGCGGCGACAGGCGGCGAATGCGCAGATAGATCGCCATACAGAGAACCAGGATAGGAACCATCATAAGAGAGCGATACACCACGAACCGCCAATCGGGAATGAAGGGGAACATGCAGTGTTGCACGGAAAACCAGAATAAGACGATCAAGAAGGCTATCCAGGTGCGGCCAGTGAGTGCCTCCAGCCGGGGCAGCACATATCCCTGATAGGTCATCTCTTCGGTGGCCGACTGAATCACCCACCATACGGACAGGCTGTACACCGTGGCCCAGAGGGGCAGGGCGTGAGCTTGCAGGATGAACGCCACGGGGGTCTTGGCCGGGGAGCCGTACACCAACACCTGCGCGAGATAACTGCCAGCCATGGCGCATGGATACGCGAGGACCAAAATCCCAAGCCCGAGCCACAGGTCGCGTCCCCAGCGCATGCGGATCGGCCCAATGAGGTCGCGGAGCCGGATTCCTTCCTTGCGCGTAAAGTATTTCATGCCGAGGAGACAGCCGAGATCGCCGAGGTTGGCGTAGACTGGCCACCATTGGCCGGCCGCTTGCATCGGATGGGGGCGATGCAGGACAAGAAAAACCAGCGCCAGCAGCGATTGCAACGTCAGCCACAGGGCGGAGCGCGCGGTTACTAACAGCAGCGGTCCGATCCACGGAACGCGTCCGGTTGCCACGCGCTCCTCTATCTGGGAACGCGCGTTGACAAGAACAGGATTTAAGTTGGAAATTTCGCGTACAGGCGGCATGCTGACCCGTCTCCTGCGAAAATCCTACCACGAGCCTGACGCGAGGATCATGAACAAACAGTTTACGGTGTCGTTCAACTCATGAAGCGAGTTCATGCTCCGTGCTGGCAACTGTTCACTGCCTTTTCAACGCCCGCTTCAACACCGTCTCCAGCGCCGCCTTCAACTCCGCGTACTCCGCCGCTGTAATCTTGCCGGCAACTTTGTCGCTCTCCAGCGCGAAGATCTCTTCCTTGAGCGCGTTCAGCAGCGCCGCGTTCCCTGTCGCTCCCGTTGCCGGAGTGCGCAGCATGAAAGCCGCCCCGGCTGCCAGCAACAGAACCAGTACGCTCAGAATCCACCACTTGTACTTCGACAGCGGATCGGGCGTGTTGATGGGGTTGGCCATGCCGCCGCCCGGCTGCGTTCCCGGGCCGCTGGCTTCCTGTCCGGATTGCTGGCTCCCCTGCCCTCCTCCCTCATCGCGGGGAATCGACCCCGTGCCTGAGACGGTAAACTCCAGCGGCTTGCCCGGCGCCGCGTTCTTGGCCACGTAGGTTGGCAGGCCATCCTGCGGCGCGGAGATGAACGTCGATCCCGCGCCCGCGGCAAAACTCATGCTCTTGGGCGTCATTACCCAAACGGTTCTGGCCGGAATCGTCACCTGGGGATGGAAGGTGAACTTGCCGCTGTAGGGCAGCATGTATTCGATCTGGAAGAGCGTGGGCTTCTCACCGTCGTCGGGCTGGATGGGAAAGTTGAAGGAGTAGTGGCCCTTTTGGCCGGCCGAATCCAGCTTCATCGTGGTTGGCAGGCTGCTGGCTCCCGGACGTTGCGCCGACGCGCCCTCCACCACCGCATCCTCCGGCAATACGATCTCAAAGCTGCGCGGGCTCCATTGCGTGCGCGGAGGCATGCTCGAGTTTCGCACCGCGTACCGTTCCACTATCCGCAGTTGCCCATTCACCGTCTCCACAATGCCAATCACATCCTCATCGATGAGCACTCCATCGACCTTGGCGGCCACGTCATAGACCGCAATATCGCCCGCCGCGCCGCCCTCCGGCGCGCCGATAAAGTAGGTCGCGCCCTGATGCGTCACCCTCACCAGGTAATTGCTTTGCCCCGGTTTAGTCAGCTTGTAATGTCCGCCAACGTCGGTGGTGCTCCGGGCCACTTCGCCCATGCCTGCCTGCACGTCCACCAGCACCACGGTATCGCCCGCGGCCGGTTTGCCGATGGTCTTGTTGGTCACCGTGCCGGTGACTTGAGCGGCCTGCGCCACTGCACCCGTGAGTAGCAAGCTCAGGGCAACGGTGCATAAAACAATCCTGTTCATTTTCATCATCGTTTGATAATCCTCTTGTAAGGCATTAAGAACTGTTGGGTGCCACACCCTCGCCGCGTTTTTGTTTTTGCGGCTAGGGTGGGATGTATTCACGCCTGCTGCAAAACCTCAATCTCGGCCATCAGCCGCGCCGTCTCGTTTTCCAGTTGCGCTTGCTGCGCCTGGAACTCCTCTTCAGGATACTTGCCCGCCTTGAACTCGAAGTTCAAATCGCGCAGGTTTTCGTTGAGCTGCTCCTTGCGCTCTTTCAGGTAGTCGAGGCGAGTCTTCTCCCGCTGGCTGGCAGAGACATTCTCCGGCCAGAAGGTATACACCAGCAGCGCAATCAGCAGCAGCACTCCGGCAACTAACCCCTGAGTCTCCGTCATCGCTCAAAACCCTCCATTGCGATTGTCACTGGTCACTGTCCACTGTTCACTGTCCACTGTTTCGGCGTGAGCGCAATCAGCGTGCCCAGCACCATCACCAGAGCCCCGGCCCAGATCCAGCTCACCAGCGGATTCAGGAACGCCTTGATAATCGGCTGGCCGGTGTCCGGATTTGTGCCCTCATACACCACATACAAATCCCATGCCACCACCGAGTGAATTGCCACCATCGTCTGCGGCTGGCCGCTGGCTAAATAAACGCGCTTTCCCGGCGTCATCTGAAGCTGATATTTACTGACTCTGTAGATATTGAGCTGTGCATACTCGGAATCATAGTTGGCATTCGAGTCCTGTGTGGGGCCGACATATTCCAGCGTATAAGGGCCAATGGCCAGCTTGTCGTGGAGCGCCAGTTCCTTCTCCACGCTGCGATTGAAGGCCGAGCCGGCCAGTCCCACCACCACAATCACCACGCCGATGTGAACGATATAGCCACCGTAGCGCCGCGTGTTGCGCCGAATCAATTGAAACGTCGCCCAGAAATAATTTCGCCCGCTCTGCGTGGCGATCACCATCGCCCCGCGCAGAAACTCCGAACCTACAGCCGTCAGCACCCCCGCTGCCAGCCCAAACGCCACCAGCGCATAAAAGTGGCCCTGATCCAGCGCTCCGTCGTGCCACGGCCGCACGCCCACCATAAGACAAACAGCCACCGCAACCCACAGCGCAATCACCGGCAGTACGAAGTTGCGCCGGATGCTCCTGAACGACGTGCTCCGCCATGGCAGCAGCGGCCCCACCCCGGCCAGAAACAGCAAAAACAATCCAATCGGCACGGTTACGCGGTTGTACCATGCGGCGTCATACGTGACCTTCGCGCCCTCGATATATTCGCTCAGGATGGGATAGAGCGTTCCCCATACAATCACAAAGCACGCCACCAGCAACACCAGGTTGTTGAACAGGAAGCTTGACTCGCGGCTCACCACCGACTCCACGCGCTGCTCGCTCTCTAGGTGTTCACGCTGCAAAATGTACGTGAAGATACACACCGCCAGCGTGATCACCATGAAGATCATGAACCAGTAGCCAATCGACGACTCCGCAAAGGCGTGTACCGAGCTTACCAGCCCGCCGCGCGTCAGCATCGTGCCCAGCATGGTCAGCAGGAACGTGGAAAAAATCAGCCACACGTTCCAGCTCTTCATCATGCCCTTCTTCTCCTGCATCATCACCGAGTGCAGAAAGGCGGTTCCCGTCAGCCAAGGCATCAGGCTGGCGTTCTCTACCGGGTCCCAGCCCCAGTAGCCTCCCCAGCCTAGCACCGCATAGGCCCAGTGCATTCCCAGAAAGACGCCGCAGGTCAAAAACAGCCAGGTCACCATCGTCCAGGCGCGCGTAATCTTGATCCACTTTTCGCCGGGGTAGCGCATCATCAGCGCGCCCAACGCAAAGGCAAACGGCACCGAGAAGCCCACGTAGCCCAGGTAAAGCAGCGGTGGGTGAATCACCATCTCCGGGTATTGCAACAGCGGATTCAATCCGTTGCCGTCCTCGGGAATCGCGCCCTTGAGCAGCGCAAAGGGCGGTGCGGCAAAGTTGAGCACCACCAGAAAAAAGACCTGAATCCCGGCCAGAATCGCGCCCGCGTAGGCGTAGAGCTTCACATCGGTTTTATGCGTCAGCCGCAGCACAAACCCGTAAGCCCCCAGCAGCCAGGCCCACAACACCAGCGAGCCCTCCTGCCCGCTCCACAGCGCGGAAAACTTGTACCATCCGGGCAGCGCGCGGTTGGAGTGCTCCAGAATGTAAGTGATTGAAAAATCATTGGTAAAGACCGACCACACCAGCGCAAAGGCCGCCGCCGTAATGGCCGCAAACCCCGCCATTCCCGCCCGCCGCGCCGTATCCGCCAGCCGCTCCGGCGAGATGCGGGCCGGCTGACCGGTGGACAGCAACCGCAGCGCCAAGGCCCCCGCCAGCAAGTTGTAGGCGGCCAGCGCCAGCGCGATGAGTAGTGCAAAACTTCCGAATAAGGCCATCAAGACTCCGCTATTGCTATTCGCTCACTGCCCAGGAAGCCTCTGCGACCCCCCGTCTTGTCCATTCTCAATCCATCATAGTCGCTTTTCGTGTGATCTGGCTCACATTGTGAATGATGCAGGTGACCCGTTAAGAATCACCATGTGCCATGAGAAGCTGTGCCCCGTTCATCGCAGCACTATCGCGATGAGCGGGTGGGTGGCACCGGGTGCCCCAGGCCTTGATTTTGAGATGGGAAACGAACCCCGGCGGGTAGTGAAGTACGCACCTGCGAGCGAATAGCGAGCGTCTGGCCCCACCGCAGGTGGTCACCCAAATAAAAACTCCTTCTCCCGCAGCTCCTTGATCGAGTCCCTGAGCCGCGCCGCACGCTCGAACTCGAACTTCCGCGCCGCCTCCCGCATCTCCGTCTCCAGCTTGCCGATATACGCATCCAGTTCGGCCTGCGAGGCCAAAATCGGCATCCCCGCCGTCTCTTCCTCGGCCACTTCCCCGTATTCCGCCTTCAGAATCGCCGCCAGCCCCATCTCCACCGGGCTGATAATCGACTGCGGCGTAATCCCGTTCTCCTCGTTGTAGGCCCTCTGAATCCTCCGCCTGCGATCCGTCTCGTCGATGGCCCGCCGCATCGAATCCGTCACCCGGTCCGCGTACAGAATCGCCCGCCCCTCGATGTGCCGCGAAGCCCGCCCCATGGTCTGAATCAGCGAGCCCGCCGAGCGCAGAAATCCCTCCTTGTCCGCGTCCAGAATCGCCACCAGCGAAACCTCCGGCAAATCCAGTCCCTCGCGCAGCAAATTGATCCCGATCAGCACGTCGAACTCGCCCTTGCGCAGCCCGGAGAGCAGTTTCACCCGCTCCAGCGTCTCAATCTCCGAGTGCATGTAGCGGCAGCGCACGTCCACCTCGGTGTAGTAGCCCGCCAAATCCTCGGCCATTCTTTTCGTCAGCGTCGTCACCAACACCCGCTCGCCGCGCTCGGCCCGGTCGCGAATCTCTCCCAACAAATCGTCGATCTGCCCCTTCACCGGCCTGATCTCCACCTCCGGGTCCACCAGTCCCGTCGGGCGAATCACCTGCTCCACCACCACCCCCGCAGATTTCGTCAGCTCATACGGCCCCGGCGTCGCCGACACATAAATCGCCTGCTGCACGCGATTCTCAAACTCCTCAAACCTCAGCGGCCGGTTGTCCAGCGCCGACGGCAGCCGGAATCCGTAATCCACCAAATTCTGCTTGCGGCTGCGGTCCCCGTGCCACATCCCGTGCACCTGCGGAATCGTCGCGTGGCTTTCGTCCACAAATAAGAGAAAATCCCTCGGAAAATAATCCAGCAGCGTCGGCGGAGCCTCGCCCGGCAGCCGCCCGCTGAAATGCCGCGAATAATTCTCAATCCCGTGGCAATAGCCCATCGACTTGATCATCTCCAGGTCGTAGCGCGTCCGCTGATGAATCCTCTGCGCCTCCACCATCCGCCCCTCGGCCTCCAGTTGCGGCGCCCACGCGTTCAACTCCGCCACAATCGAATCAATCGCCTGCGCCTTCGTCTCCGGCTGCATCACGTAATGGCTCTTGGGATAGATCGGCAGCCGCGCGTACTTCTGTTTCACCGTCCCAAACAGCGGATCGATCTGCGAGAGCGACTCGATCTCATCGCCAAACAGTTCAATTCGGTAAGCCGTCTCGTCATACGTCGGATAGACCTCGATCACGTCGCCGCGCACTCGGAACGTCCCCCGCCGGAAATCCGTATCATTGCGCTCGTACAAAATCTCCACCAGCCGCCGCGTAATATCCTTGCGGCTGATCCGCTGCCCTTTCTCCAGCAGCAGCAGCATCCCGTAGTAAGCCTCCGGCGAGCCCAGTCCGTAGATGCAGCTCACCGAGCTGACGATGATCGCGTCTCTCCGCTCAAACAAACTCCGCGTCGCCGAGAGCCGCAGTTTGTCCAACTCCTCGTTCACCGTCGCTTCCTTCTCGATATACAAATCCCCCGCCGGAATGTAAGCCTCCGGCTGGTAATAGTCGTAGTAACTCACAAAATATTCGACCGCATTATTGGGAAAAAACTGCTTGAACTCGTGATAAAGCTGCGCCGCCAGCGTCTTGTTGTGCGCCAAAATCAGCGCCGGCCTATTCGACTGCTCAATGATCTTGGCCATGGTGAAGGTCTTGCCCGACCCGGTCACCCCCAGCAACACCTGGTGCTTCTCCCCCGCCGCCAACCCCCTCATCAGCTCGTCAATCGCCCTCGGTTGATCTCCGCGCGGCGTATAGCTCGTCACCAGTTGAAAGTCCATGGCAAGCATTATAACCGAATGGCGAAGATTGAGCGAAGGTGATGAAGATTTGCATTTTGTGAAGATGCGTATTTGGTATTGTTGTGTATATTCCAATTTTCCTCTGTGAGGATCAATATGGGCAATAACAAGGTGGACGCACAGCCTCAGGGAAGCGCTTCGTCGGCACAATCGAGTTTTATGGCGGAAAGTCAAGCTGTTGCTTCTGAAATCAAAAATTACGATATTCTTGGCCTCACCAAAACAAACTCGTGGCTTGCATCTGTTCCGGAAGTTCATTACGACTTGATTGCGAGAATAATGCCCGGTGCATTGACGCTTGTATTGGTAGCAATTATGTTCACTACGGTAGGAGGGAAAAATTTCGTTGGCGGTCTAATATCACATGTCTCTGAAGCGTCTTCCATCGGCTCTGGGATTGTGTTCTTGGTCGTTACTACAGTTCTAAGCTGGTGTATCGGAATGCTTTTGACACCAATAGGGTGTTCTATTCACGCACTTTTTTTCAGTGCGCCAACATTCAGAAGGTTTTATATGGATCATCGTGAGGCTCTTAACAATGCGGTAAAGTGTAAGTTTCTTAGTGATCCGAAGAATGCTAACTGGATATCGTACGACGGAACAGATATCCAAAATCAAGCACAAATGACATATCAGGAGTTGCACGACGGTTTAAAGGAGAAATTTCAAACAGCAAAAGCTAATCTCGCGAAGTCACAAGCGGAGCGGGTTTTCTATGAATGCACATCAGCCAGCCTCATGATACTAATTGTGGTGTGCATTTTATTGATGTTCCATGCCCACTCTAATCAACCTGTCATTGCTCCTTCACAGCCAGCCTTTTCATTGATCTTTGCCCTCATCATTCTGATGTTTATTCTGTCCGTTTGGGGCCAATGGTTTAAGGCAAATCGATTGTGGATAAGACAAGCATCGCTCCTTTCTATCTATCTGAATCAGCCCAGCCAACAAACAATTATCAACAATAACAAGACACAAAAAACGCTAAACAAAGCTAATCAAAATGCGCCAAATTGTGCTAATGAAAACAAGACGGGCATGTGGACGAGGTTGTTGCGCTTCTTCCGCCGCTAAAATACCCCACAGCTTAAATACCCCTTCTTCACCGAGTATTTTGCGGCGAAGGCGGGGTATTTCCCTTTGTGACGCGCATCACCTACCAAGCCGCTCCCCCGCGCCCATACTCTCTCCAGTTGCTGATTTTTCACATCACCTGCCGAGGTGTTTCCATGAGCTCCAATACGTCCCGCCGCGAATTTCTCTCCACCGGCCTCTCTGCCGGCCTGGCGCTGCCTGTCCTGGGCGCAACTGCCGCTATGGGGCAACAGCCCTCCGCCAAGCCCGCCGCCCCAGCCAAGCTCGACTACCGAACCCTGGGCCGCACCGGCCTGAAGGTCACCACGGTGGCCATGGGATGCATGATCACCTCCGACCCCAGCGTCATCACGCGCGCCGCCGACCTGGGCATCAACTACTTCGACACCGCGCGCGGCTATCAGCAGGGCAACAACGAGCGCATGGTGGCCGCCGCCCTGGGCGCTCGCCGCAAGGATGTGATCATCTCCACCAAGTCGCACGCGCCCAACAAGGAAGAGTTGCTGAAGCATCTCGACACCAGCCTGCGCGAGCTCAACACCGATTACATCGACATCTGGTATCTCCACGGCAAAGACAGCCCGGATGAGATCGCCGACGACATGATCGAGGTGCAGCAGAAGGCCAAGAAGCAGGGCAAGGTCCGCTTCACCGGCGTCAGCACCCACAACGGCCAGCAGAAACTGCTGCCCTGGATGGCGCAGAAGGGCGTCTTCGACGTGGTGCTGACGGGCTACAACTTCACAATGGGCGTCGACATGGACAAGGCCATCGAGACCGCCGCCCAGGCCGGCCTTGGCGTGGTGGCCATGAAGGTGATGGCCGGCGGAACGCGCCGTATGAAGCCCGACGACCCGACTTACAAGAAGCTCACCCAGGAAGGCGCGATGCTGGCCGCGCTCAAGTGGGTCATCAAAAAGCCCAACATCGCCACCACCATTCCCAGCATCACGGACATGGATCAGTTGGATGAGAACATGAAGGCCATGTCGGTTCCCTTCTCCACCGGCGACGAAAAGATTCTCTCTGCGCATCTTGATGCGATCCGCCCGCTCTATTGCCGCATGTGCGGTGAGTGCGACGGCGATTGTCAGAAGGGTCTGCCGGTGGCCGATGTGTTGCGCTTCCTCACCTACGCCGACGGCTACGGCCAGTTCGCGCTGGGCCGCGAGCGATTCATGGAGTTGAGCGCTGAACACAAGGCCGTCCGTTGTGGCGATTGCGCCCAGTGTACGGTGAAGTGCCCTCACGGCGTTCATGTCCAGAATCGCATGACGCGCGCCCAGGAGTTGTTTACGTGAAGACTGCCGCTCTGCTGCTGGCTGTCCTGCTGGTGGCGGGGATAGCTCGCGCGCAGGTTTCCCTCGACTGCCATTTTGCGCCCGGCTGGGAAGCAGCGGGTCCGGTGCGCCAGTACACCGCCGAAAATCTCTACGACTACAAGGATGGCGCTGCGGACGGCTACCTGAGCTACGGCTTCGCGCGCATGTTCACCATCGACTGCAAGTCGGGCGGCGACACGCTGACCATCGACCTCTCCGAGATGAACGATGCCGACGCGGCCTACGGCCTCTTCACCGCCAACCGCGACCCTAAGCTGCCCATTGCGCCCATCGGCATGGGCGGCCAGATCCAGTCGCAGAGCGCTGCCTTCGCCAAAGGCAAATACTACGTCGAAATCGCCGAAGTTGCCGACAACCCGGAGGCCGATCACACCGCCGTGATGCAGGCCTTCGCCGCCGGCACGAGTGCGCGCCTTCAGGGTCGCGAGACCGCCCCGGAGGCTTTGCAGTGGTTTCCCAAAGAGAACCTCGACTCCATCCGTCTGATTCCGGAAAGCGTGCTGGGGCTGAAGCTGCTCAAGCGCGGCTACGTCGCCAAATACAAACAGGAGCAAGCCTTTGTTGTTCTGGAATCAACTCCCGAATCCGCCGCCGAGATCTTCAAAAAACTCCGCGAGCGCTTTGATGGCTCAACGCCTGCGCAAATCGCCAGCGAGGCCTTCCAGGCCAAAGCGCCCTATCTCGACGGAATCTGCGTCTTTCGCAAGGGGCGCTTCCTGGCCGGCTACGCCAACCTTCCTGACGCCCAGCAGGCCGCTGCTCTGGCCGCCAAGCTCGCCATGCGTATTCCATAGGAACCCCGCCGAAGGCCTATGCCTGGACGGCCAGCCCCTCACTCGCCCTTCGTAGTCTGCTTGGCCAGATAGCGCTCCAGGCCGAGATCCGCAATCTGGTGCAACTGCGTTTCCAGCCAGTCCGCGTGTCCTTCCTCGTCCTTGAGCAATTTGATAAACAGCTCGCGTGTCCCGTTGTCTTTTTCCTCTGCTGAAATCCGGGCCGCCTCGTTGTACATCGCAACGGCTGCGATCTCGGCCTTCAGGTCAGACTCGATCATCTCCTTGACGGCTTTGCCGATGGAAAGGCCCAGAGCTTCCATTCTAGGTGTCGCATCCAGAAAAAGAATGCGTTCGATCAGCGCCTCGGCGTGCTTCATCTCGTCGATGGACTGCTTCTTGATTTGCTTGGAAAGCCGTTCGTATCCCCAGCTTTCGTACATCTCGGCATGAACAAA
>Ga0326727_10000978_pt1 | contig 111234 bp, 64 predicted proteins | sample MB2enrmetagenome_FD_207643 | JGI IMG/M metagenome (GOLD analysis project Ga0326727, IMG submission 207643) | Lab enriched peat soil microbial communities from McLean, Ithaca, NY, United States - MB29MY | ecosystem: Environmental > Terrestrial > Soil > Wetlands > Peat | place: USA: New York...
CGGGGACGAAAAACAAGGCGAGCGGCGCGACGTGAAACCGGAAAATCGCGCCCGCAGCCTGCGAAATCGTCGCCTTGAACAATTTTTTTCTTGTGTTCGAGAAAATGATGGGTTGATCAGAGGTTCCCTAAGGGTGGCTTGTCCGACCGCGAAAGCGTCTGGCTGCAATTGCGCCAAGAGCCGTAAAAAATATCAAAATGGAAAACTGCATAATCAGAAATTCTGGCCCGGATTGGGTTGGCGACAAAACCCTCAACACCGGAATGATTCTGAAGGCTTGTACGGATACAAGAAGGATGTTCAGGCAGAGAACAATGGGGATACAAAAGGCGCAAATGGAACGCCAAATGCCAGCCAAATGAAAGACGCATCCGGCAAGAATGGCCACGCCCGACACATAGACCGAGGACATCGCGACCCAACATATGCGATGCGAATGATGAAAAGGAAATGAAAGCAAGAGTCCGGTAATACTGGCGGCAAGGGAACATCGAAAGAAAGCGATGAACCATTTCGGAATCATTTGTCCCGCAAATAGTTCGGGTAGGAGCTTCATCCCTGCCGCAATAGCAAGCAAACAACATACAAGATGAATCACCGTTAGGATATTTGAATTCATGCAATTCTCTCTTCGAATCAGTTTCCATTTTCAGATAGCGCGCAGTCCAAATTGCCGAGAATCATATTGAGCTCGGCTTTGGCTGTTGCCTGTTCAACGCGCGCATCGAACAATTGGGCTTGCGCCTCGGCGAGCTTTCCTTCCGCATCTGAAAGAGCCGATGCGTTGGCTGTTTTTGCTGAAACTTGATCGGCAACGATGCGGCGCATTTCGGTACGCGCCGCGACGTTTGCTTGCGCTGCATCAAGCGCCGAGGATGAGCGGCGGACTTTGCGCAGTTGCTTTTCCACGTCAATGCGCACGCGGTCTTGCGCGAGGCTTAGATTTTCTCGTGCCTGCGCCACTTGCGATCGCAGTTCGCGCACTTTGCCGGTCCGCTTGCCAAACTCCGAAAGTGTCCAATTCACGCGTATCCCGAAGGTGGCCGAGCTTTCCGGAAGCAAGGGAATGCCGTTCTGATAAACATGCTCGGCATAGACGCTCACATCTGGAATGAACTCATATTTCGCTGCTCGGAGACCGGCATTTGCCTTGTCGAGCGTGCTGTGCGCCGAGGCAATTTCTGGGTTATGCGCCAGTGCAGTTGCACTCCAGTCCGCAAGAGAAAACTTTGTTGCGTCGGGCGCGTCAGGCAATATTCCATCTGCTGTCAACGGGTCGGAAAGATGAATCTCGGTTTCCAGTGGAATCCCAAGCAGGTTGTTCAGATCGACAAGCAAGTCGTCCTCAGTATCCTTCAACACGCCGAGCGTATGGCGCGCATCCGCGATCTCCGCCTCGCCTTGTTGCACATCCGAATTTAGAGCTGCGCCTGCCTGGACAGCATCGCGCGCCTCAGCGAGTTTATCTTCGCCGGCCTTGATGCGCAGTTCGACTGCATGAATGCGTTGTTCGAGGCTAAACAAGTTGTAATAGATTTTCTTAACGTTGAGGGCAATTTCGTCTTCCGCATGTTGTGCATCAGCGCGGGCATTCGCGGTATCCGCGCGTGCGGATGCGACACCCGCGTGAATCTTGAACAATTGCGACAACGGCTGGACAACAGTTGTCGTGCTCAGAATCAGATCTTGCTTGCCGAGTTGGATCGAAACGTCTTTTCCTGGAATCGCTCCATCGCTGGAATATGTTCCCAGTGAGCCTTTGGGTATGGTGAGGTTTTCCTTTTCGCCGAGATGCATAGCATCGGTCTGGTTGCTTACAACAGGAAAATAGTCTGCCCGTGCCTGCGTTAGCTTCGCATTTGCCTCGTCGATCTTGAGATGCGCCAGATGAACCATCTTGTTCTGGCTATGGGCGAGACGGATGGCCTCGTCGAGCGTGATGTTGCGGGTTTCTCCCTGCGCTTGCCCGCAGAGCGCGCCACAGGCGATCAGTGCGACAGTGGCTATTGACGCAGCATGAACCGCGCGCTTTTCGTGAACGGCGACAAACAGCACAGGGATCACAATCAGGGTGAAGAACATGGAGCCCAGCAGCCCGAAAGCGATCACGCTGGCCATTGGCGACCAGAGGCTTGAGCGGGAGATCATCATCGGCGTCACGCCAACCGCCGCCGCCATGGTGGTGAGAAAGATGGGGCGAAGCCGGCGCTCGCCTGCTTCGAGCGCGGCCTGTACCAGTGGCGTTCCCGCCTTCATGCGCTCGTGAATCGCATCGATAAGAATGATGGAATTGCGCACAACTAACCCCCCCAGGCTGATGATGCCGATGAATGCCGTGAAGCCAAATGGATTTCCTGTCAGAAAAAGTCCGAGCGCCGCTCCCGGCAAGGCCAGTGGAAAGGCAGCCATCACGATCAGCGGGTCAACAATGGTACGGAACTGCAGAAGTAGAGTGAGAAAGATGAGCACCAAGCTAATGGCCAGCGCACGATTCATTTCGCTGGAGGTCTCGTTCTGATTTTCTTCTTCGCCTCCGTATTCGATGTGATAGCCATTGGGAAGTAAAATTCCGTCGATTTGTTTTCTTGCGCTGGTAAGCACCTGGCTGGGAAGATAGCCGTTGTCGGCGAAAGAGTGGACGGTGATTGTGTGCACTCCGTTGCGATGAACGATGCGGCCCGATTGCCATTCCGGAGACAGCGTTGCGACCGCGCTCAAGGGTACGCTTACTCCGGTTGTTGGAGACTGTACATAGGCGCCGGCAACGCTCTCATAATTCTGCCGCTCGGCAGAAGAAAGGCGAAGCGCGATATCGATGTTGCGGTCGCCTTCCCAATAGGTCGAGACCGGTACGCCATCGAATCCCGCGCCCAGTTGCTGCGCGATATTGGTACGCGTGAAGCCAAGGCGGCTGGCGACTTCATCGTTCAAACGTATTTGCGTCTGTAGTTGAGCCTCGTGCCAGTCGGTATCAATATAGCTGGCTCCAGGCGTGTGGCGCAAAATGGAGTCTACCTGATCGGCAAGCGAACGAAGTGTTACATCATTGTCGCCGGAGATGCGCACTTCAACAGGCGCTGTCATGTCGTCGCCCTGCTGCAATTCCTTCACAAAAATCTTGGCTTCTGGCGCTACGGCAGGCAGTTGCTTGCGGAGTTGCTCCACCATCTTCGGCGTCTCTGCGACGCTTGCGGTGTTGACGAGAATCTGAGCGTAGTTTTCAGCGGGTGGCTGAGGATTTATGTTGTAGTAGAAACGAGGTGCGCTGGTGCCGAGAAAGCTGGCGCAGTTCTTCACCAGAGGTTCGGACTCGATAACTTGTTCGATCTTGCGTACGGCCGCGTCCGTTGCCTCAACGCGTGCGCCCTCGGGCAGCCAAACGTCCATTACGAACTGATCGCGTTCAGCCAGAGGAAAGAACTGTTGCTTTACGAACTGCAAAACGACAAGCCCGGCGATGAAGATGGCTGTAGCAGAAATCAGCACCATGCGCCTGTTCCGCATGGCCCAGGTAATTGCACGATTGTAGTATCGTTGCATGTGCTCAATCGCTGATGTCTTGTGTTGCACGTTCTCGACGGAATGGTCATGCAGCCCCTGGCGTATGAAAAAGCGCGCGGTGATCGGCGTGAGCAGCATGGCGACAACAAAAGAGGTTGCCAACGCAATCGAAACTGTGATGGGAAGGGCACGAATGAATTCACCTGTCGATCCAGTGAGCAGCAGAAGCGGCGCAAAAGAAGCTATGATCGTGATGGTCGCGGTCAGCACGGGAACCGCCATCTCCGAAGCGCAGCGCCATGCTGCTTCATCGCGTGGAATTCTGCGGTCGAGCAACTCCACATAGTTATCAGCGATCACAATGGCATCGTCCACCACCATTCCAAGAACCACAATCAGTGCGGCAATTGAAACCTGATGCAGTTCGATGCCAGCCATGTTGAGCAGCGCGAAGGTGATCGAAACCGTGACAGGAATGGCAATCGAAGCGACAAGCGCAACGCGCATCGGCAGCAGCAGCATGGTAACCAGGATGACAGCTGCGATGGCGATGCCGAACTCACGAAAGAAATCGCCCACACGATCGGCTACGACGCGAGGCTGATTGGCGATCAAATCCAGATGTACATCGGGAGGCAGCGTCTTCTGTATGCGATCCAGAGCCGCCTGCAAGTCATGCCCGAAACTAACAATGTTTTTTCCATCGTGCATTTCGACTGCCAGTAGAATTGTCTTCTGGCCATCGACACGTACATATTCCGAAGGATCTTCATAAACGCGATCAATCGTTCCCAGATCCTTTAAATAGACGGGAACGCCCGCTGGTGAGAGATCAACGATAAGATTGCGAATCTCATCTTCCGAAGCGAAATGTCCGCTGGCGTCTAGCGGAACTTTACTGTTCGCAGTGGGAATGCGGCCGGCATACTGAACTGATCCATGGCCTTCCAGAGCCTGCACGACGTGTTGTGGATTAACGCCATATTGCGCCAATTTTTGTTGCGACTCCGAGATGACAATCTGTTCTTTTTGATCGCCGATACGCTGAATCTTCGATACCGCTGGAAGCACGCGCAATGTCGTTTCAATGCGCTGCGCGTAATCTTTCAAATCCCGATAGTCGTAGTTATCCGCATGAACGCCGATCAGCACAGCAACGGTATCGCCAAAGTCGGAGTCCACAACCGGTCCTTGCACACTGTCGGGTAACTCGTATTTCAGTTGCGCCATTTCCAGCCGAAGTCTTGACCAGAAACCGTCGGCATCCCGCACGGACTCGTTCAATTCAACGTTGACAATGACCAATCCGTTGCGTGTTGTCGAAAAGGTCTTCTCGCGGCGCACTTCGGTAAATCGAAAAAGACGCTCTTCGATCTTGCACGTCACCTGGTTTTCAACTTCAGCGCTAGTGGCTCCAGGATAGATGGCGGAAACCAAGCCAGTACGAATGGTAATCTTTGGGTCTTCGCGGCGCGGCATGGTGAACAGTGCGAGCAGGCCAACGGCAAATAGCATTGCCGTCAATACCAACGTGACCTGCGGAAAACGGAGCGACGAGCGTATTGGACTCATTGCGCACCTCCGGCAAGAACAACAGGTGAGCCCTCGCGCAAGTTCTGCTGACCAACGACAATCACTTGATCGCTGGATATGAGACCACTCGTAATAACAATCTCGCTTCCCAGAAATTCTCCCAACTCGACGCGCCGCGCAAAGGCCATGCGTCGAGCTGGATAGTACACGTAGACATTGGCAATACCGCGGGCATCGCGTACGATTGCATCCCCCGGAACCGTCAGGACATGTATTTGTTCTGTGCCATAGATGCGCGCCTGGCTAACCATGCCGTCGCGCAATTGATGATCGTGATTGGCAACTGCAATCTTCGCAGTGTACGTGCGTGACACCGGATCGGCAGAGATCCCCAGCGCGTCCAATGTCCCCTTGTAGCTCTGACCAACCAGCGATGGAACGGTGACCGATGCAGCCGCGCCGACATGGATCTTGCCGACCTCGGCTTCGGGGATCGCCACGCGAATTTTTACCGGATCAAGATCGATTACGGAAAAAACAGGGATGCCGGCAGCCACAACGTCGCCCACATTCACATGTTTCATGCCGACAAATCCAGAGATAGGAGCGGCCAGGCGGCAATTTGCCAGATGGCGCTTTGCATCCTGCATCTGAGCAACGGCTGAACGGGTCTGGGCTTCGGCCGCCGACTTGTCTTCGCTCCTCAATCCCTGCTTTGCCATTTCGTAATTCTGTTTTGCGGCAAGATATGCAGCCTCGAACTTGTGAAAATCATTCGCATTCAGGCTCTTGCGATCGAAGAGAAACTTCATTCGCTGATATTCGTCCTGCGCGCGCTCGTAGGCGATTCGGGCTTGTTCCAACTCTTCGGGGCGTAGTCCGCTCTTGGCTTTCTGCTCGGCCGCGCGCGCCACATCGGCCTGGCCTGCAGCGGCTTCATATGCATGTTGGTAGTCGGCCGGCTCAAGTTCAGCCAATAACTGCCCCTTCCTTACCTGCTGCCCCTCTTCAACGTAGACTTTGCTGACACGGCCGCTGACTTCGAAAGATGTCAACGCAGTTACGTTGCCTTCCACCGCTCCGCCCGCCAAAACCGAAACAGCCTGCTGAACCTGATTGGGCAAACGCACTTTGATTGGAACCGGTTGATTGGCAACAACGGGTGGCTTGGAATCGCAGGACGACAGGGGCAGTGTGGGCAGAATGCAAAGTGCGCACAGTACAAACTTCACGCCTGCAAAGAATAGGCGTGAACCGTATGTCTTGAGGGACAGGCTTATGGCTTCTGGCATAAAAATACACTATCATACTTAAATACCAAGTTGTATTAGAAATCCATATGGTATTGTTTGTGGAGGGCAGGCGGGATGGGTAAGAACCGCTACATGCCGGTATTTTTCAGGGGTACGGAGTGTTTATGTCGCATTTTGTCAATCGGTTACATGGGTCGAGTATCCATGACCTTCGTTTTGTTTCATTGTTCGCTCACAGTACATACGTAACCGTGGCGGTCCTGCTGTGTGCAGCCGCGGCAGCTTCTCATGGAAGCTCACAGGAGCCGGCGCGGCCTGCTGTAGCAGCACAGGCCGGCGAAGCGCCCGCTGAACTTCCGGATGCCCCGCTTGCCACTACACAAACTGCGGCACCGTCTTCCATTGCGCCGCTTGGCAGTCATCGGAATTTGCAGCCCCTTAGCCCAAACCAGAAATTTGTCTTTGCGACGAAGAACGCTTTTGGGCTGCCTTCGACGATCTTTGCTGCAGCCGGAGCAGGTGTCAATCAAGCGCAAAATCTGTATCCGGAATTTCATCAAGGTGCGCCAGGATACGCGCGGTACTATTGGCACTCCTACGCGGATCAGGCGGTCGATTCGTATGTAGTCGATTTTCTGCTGCCGGAGGCATTGCGCCAGGATCCCCGCTACTGCCGGCTCGGTCAGGGCGGAGTCTGGAAAAGAACCAAATACTCCTTCAGGCGATTGTTCGTGACACGCTCGGACTCTGGGGAGGCGGAATTCAATACATCGCAAATTCTCGGCTCTGGAGTGGCCGCCAGTGTTTCCTCACTGTACTATCCGCAGCGCGACAGAACGGCTTCGCTTGTCAGCCAACGATGGGCGAGTAATCTGGCAGGTGATGGTCTGCTCATGGTGCTCAAGGAGTTCACGCCCGACTTCAATCGTGCCATCAAGTCGCTCGGTTTCCGGATTGCCGGGCGGCATCAGTAGGACGAGCATTGACACACCGTATTCCTTCTTGCCTTTCGCGCGGTATGCCGCAAGCATGGTGTTAAGAAACCGCTGTATAATCAGGTGATTGCACACATGAAGAAGAGACTGACCAGGCAGGAAAGCAAGACGCTGACGCAAGAGAAGATACTCGGCGCCGCAGCGAAGCTCTTTGCTCGCCGTGGCGTTGCTGGCGCTTCGATTGAGGAAATTGCCGAAACGGCTGGTTTCTCGCGTGGTGCTTTCCATGCAAATTTCAAGAGCAAGGACGACTTGTTCTTGACCCTGGTGGAAAAGCATATCCAGGCAATGACGGCCGAAATTCATGAGCTGATCGCCGCCTCGCACTCTGCCGAGGAAACACTCAAAAACCTGCGTGCGGCATATTCCTGCTATCGCGGCGCAGATCGGGATGCCTTTCTTCTTCTGACCGAGGCGCAGTTATACGCGATGCGGAATCCCCGCTTTGGCAAGAAGCTTTGTGCGCTGTTGGGCTCTATCAACGACGAACTCATCGCCTCGGTTGAAAAAGTCCAGGAAAAGTTGAAGAGTAAGGACTCTATCAGCGCGGAACAATTGGTTCTTATCGGATTTGCCTTCAGTCATGGCATGACGCTTCATAGTCTCATGGACCCAGAGCGATACTCTGACAGTCTGGTTTCGGACAGTACCCGATTTGTTTTTGACAGAGTATTCCCAGTAGCAGGATGATCTGTACACATTGTCCGGTTCATCCTGCAGTCAGGCAAGTTTACCGGCATCTACTGCGAAAAGGCCGAAACATTAAAGACACCTGAAGCGCATAAATGCGATTGACACTACGCCAAGATAAAGAAATAGCCGGCGCCCGTTTCATTGTCTATATGGACCGATCAACATCTTGGCAATTGCGCCGATCTAAAGAGAACGAACATCGATGTTCGACGCATTGGATCTGATGCTAAAATCATGACCGCATATTATAGTAGTACGCCACTTATAATTCTTACCGGACGGATGGTAACGCAGCAGTGCGGCTATGGTTTTCACCGGCGAGCGAGGTTCCGATCTACCAGCAGCTGGTGACGCAGGTAGTGCTGGCGGCTGTGAGCGGCGACCTGCAGCCGGGTGACCGGTTGCCGAGCACGCGCGAACTGGCGCGGCGCTTCAGCATTCATCCCAATACCGTGAGCGCCGGTTACCGCGAGCTGGCCAGACAGGGATGGGTGGACTATCGTCACGGCAGCGGTGTTTTTGTGAAAGATGGCGCCAAGCCGGCGACGACTCCGGAGCAAATTCTGGACCAGCACATTCTGGCTTTTTTCCGCGCCGTGCGCGAGCTGCATCTGCCTGCAGCGGCGATCCGCAAACGCGTCGCCCAGTGGATTGCTTCACCGCCACCGAGCCGTTTTGTGCTGGTGGAACCGAATCCCGATGCGCGCGAAGTGCTATTGCAAGAGCTGCAACAGTTGACGCGCTGGCCGGTGTCGGCGATTTCGCTCGATGAAGCGGCGCGGCCGGAGTCGCTGCGCGCAGCGATTCCGCTCTGTCTGCCCACCGATACCGAGGCGGTGCGTGCGTTGTTGCCGGCCGGATTCGAACTTGTTCCGCTGCAGGTGCGCTCGGCCAATAAGTGGCTCGATCCGGAGTTGCCATCGCTGCAAGGGCGGATGATTGCCGTGGTTTCGCGCTGGGAGATCTTTCGCGAGCACGGACGGACGATGCTGGAAGCGGCGGGTGTGGACGCGGAACTGCTGGTGTTGCGCGATCCGCGCCGTCCGCGTTGGTTGCGCGGGCTCGAGCAGACCGCGGCCATTGTTTGCGATGCCAAAACTGCGGCCAGCGCCATGCTGCCCAAGGGGCCGCGAATCTTCGTGTTTCAAGTCCTTTCCGACGCGGTGCGCGGCGAACTGGCGCAGTTTACCGATACCTCTCAATTTTTGTGACACTCGAAAAACTGTCTTGATCGGCCAGCGGCAGGCGGGGAATGCGGCTACTCTAAAAATGTTCCTGCAGTATCAAGTGTGGTGACTCTGAAATTCGTTGCAGAACAACCGCAGGTTCTTCGGCTCCGTTTGCCGCACAAAACGCGGCAAACTACGCTCAGGATGACAGCGCTTTGATGATGCGTATTTCAGAGACAGGACACAAGAGGGCGCATAAAAATGCATTCGACGATGAGTGAAGGGACCGATACAAACATCACTGCGGCCATGGCGGACATCGGCAAACGGCGTAGCGAACTTGGCTTCTGGGCGTTGATTGCCACGCAATTTCAGGGCGCATTCAGCGACAACATTCTGCGCAATCTGCTGCTGTCGATGATCGTCGGCATGCAGATGCAGAAAACCGAACGCGAGACCTTCGTGTCGGTGGTGACGTTTTTGTTCTCCATTCCGTTTCTGCTTTTAAGCATGCCGGGTGGCTGGCTGGCCGACCGCTTCAGCAAGCGGCAAGTCACCATTTGGACCAAGGTGATGGAGTTCGGATCGATGGTGCTGGCCACGGCAGGGCTGGCCACGCACACGCTCTGGCTGACGCTGGCCGCGTTGACGCTGGTGGCCAGCCAGGCAGCGCTCTTTGGGCCTTCGAAGTACGGTTTGCTGCCGGAGTTGCTGCCCGAGCGGCGGCTCTCGTGGGGCAACGGCGTCATCGAACTGGGAACATTCCTTGCCATCATCATGGGCACTATCGGCGGCGCCTGGATGGGCGAGCACTTCAACGGGCGCGAGATCTATGCCGGCTATGTGTTGCTGAGTCTGGCGGCGGTGGGATTTTTCACCAGCCTGGGCATCGATCACGTGCCGGCCGCGGCGCCGGCCAAGCCCTTCCGCGCCAATGTGCTCGGCGATCTGTGGACGCAACTCGGCATCATGCGCAAAGACAGCGCGCTGTTTCTCGCCGTGCTCGGCAATACCTACTTCTGGTTTCTCGGCTCGCTGTTGTTTTCCACAATCGTGGTCTACGGCCCGGATGTGTTGCATGTGGGGCAGACCAAGACCGGTTATCTGAACGCCACGCTGGCGGTGGGCATCGGCCTGGGCAGTATGGCCGCCGGATGGATCAGTGACAACAAGATCGAGTACGGATTGATTCCGCTGGGTTCGATCGGCATGACGGTCACCGGCCTGTCACTCGGCATCTGGCCGCATGGGCTTGCTGGCTCGGCGGTACTGCTGGGGCTGCTTGGTTTTTGGGCCGGATTTTATGCCGTGCCGGTGAATGCGTTGATTCAACACAAGCCCGCGCCGGAGCAAAAGGGCGGCATCATCGCCGCCACCAACCTGCTTTCGTTTGCCGGTATCGCGTTTTCCTCGGGCGTGTATTTTATCTTCACCGCGTACATCCACCTGAATCCGCGCGGCGTGATCGTCGCCGCTTCGCTGATCACGGCCTGCAGCACGGTGTATGTGCTTTACCTGCTGCCCGAGTGGTTCGGACGCCTGGTTCTCTTCTTTGCTACGCGGACCATCTACCGCGTGCGCGTGCTGGGCCGGGAAAATTTCCCCGAGCGCACGGGCGCGCTGCTGGTCTGCAATCACATGTCGTTTGTCGATGCGGCGCTGCTGGTGGCCGCCACCGACCGGCCCATTCGCTTCATCATGTTCAAAGATATTTACGATCACTGGCTGGTCAAGCCGTTCGCGCGCATGGTCAAGGCGATTCCTATTTCGGGTGAACTGCATCCACGCGAGATGCTGCACTCGTTGAAAGAAGCCAGCGAGGCATTGCGCAACGACGAGATTGTCTGCATCTTCGCCGAAGGCCAGATCACGCGCACCGGGCAGATGCTGCCCTTCCGCCGCGGCCTGGAGCGGATCATGAAAGACGTGGATGCGCCGATCGTGCCCGTGAATCTGGATGGCGTGTGGGGCAGCATCTTCAGCTTCGACCGTGGACGCTTCTTGTGGAAGATGCCGCGCCAGATTCCTTATCGCGTCACGGTGAGCTTCGGCAGGCCGATGCCGCCCAACGCGACGGCCATCGACGTACGCGCGGCGGTGCAGGATCTGCAAGCGGTGGCCTTTGCGCAGCGCAAACGCCGGATGAAGACGCTGGACCGCGCCTTTGTGCAGACGACGCGCCGGCATCCGCTGCAATTTTTTGCCGCCGATGCCAAGACCAATCGAGTCAGCTTTGGCGCGGCGCTCAGCAAAACCATGTACATTGCGCGGCGGCTGCGCGGGCAGATTGGCGAGCAGCCCATGGTGGGTTTGCTGCTGCCTCCGTCGGTCGGTGGCGCGTTGACCAACTACGCGTTGATGCTGCTGGGCCGCGTGCCGGTCAATCTGAATTACACCTCGTCGAACGCGGTCATCGCCGGCTGCGCGGCGCAGTGTGGCGTCGATGTTGTGATTACCTCAAAGGCTTTTCTAGAACGCTTTCCGAACATGAAGATTCCCGGCCGCACGCTCCTGCTCGAAGAGGCGCTGGGCAATCCGCGGGGGAGCGAGAAGCTGATGGCTCTGGCCATGGCCTGGACGATGCCGGTCTTTCTCGTCAAGCGAATGCTGGGCGCGCATCGCGTGAAACCCATCGCGGAAAATGCGCCGGCAACAGGCGGCCGCGCGGTGCGGATGGATCAACTGGCGACGGTGATCTTTTCCAGCGGCAGCACGGGCGATCCCAAGGGCGTGATGCTTTCGCACTTCAATGTCATGGCCAACATTCAACAGGTCAGCCAGGTCTTTATGCTGGGTGGCGGCGACAAGATTCTCGGCATTCTGCCGTTCTTCCACTCTTTTGGATTTACCGCTGGCCTGTGGCTGCCGGCGGTGCAGGGCGTGGGTGTTGTCTTCCATCCCAACCCGCTCGATGCACAAGTAATTGGTGGGCTTGTCGAAAAACACGAAGTGACGTTCATGGTCGCCACGCCGACGTTTTTGCAGAGCTATATGCGGCGCTGCACGCCAGAGAGTTTTGGTTCGCTCGAGTTTGTTCTGGTCGGCGCCGAAAAACTGCCGGAGCGCGTGGCGTTGGCCTTCGAAGATCAGTTTGGCATTCGTCCGCTGGAGGGCTATGGTTGCACGGAGTGCTCGCCAATCGTAACGGTGAACAGCAAGGATTTTCGCGCGCCTGGCTTCCGCCAGGTCGCGGCGCGGCGCGGCCGGATCGGTCATCCGCTGCCCGGCGTTTCGGTACGAATCGTCGATATCGAGAGCGGCCAGCCTGTGCCGCCGGGAACTGCGGGCATGCTGCTGGTGAAAGGGCCGAACGTGATGCGCGGCTATCTGGGCAAGCCCGCGAAGACGGCCGAGGTTCTGCGCGACGGATGGTACACCACCGGCGACATCGCGATGATGGAAGAGGACGGATTTCTGACGATCACCGACCGGCTCTCGCGTTTCAGCAAGATTGGCGGCGAGATGGTGCCGCACATCCGCATCGAAGAAAAGCTAAACGAACTGGCCGAAACTGCCGAGCAGGTCTTTGCCGTGACCGCGGTGCCGGACGAGAAGAAGGGCGAGCGCATCGCGGTGATTTACACGCTGCCGGAGGAAAAACTGGCGCCGGTTCTGGAGCGCTTTGCGCAATGCGATCTTCCCGCGTTGTGGAAGCCCAAGGCAAACCAGTTTATCCATGTGGATGCGATTCCGCTGCTGGGAACCGGCAAGACAGATCTGCGCGCGATTCGCGCGCTGGCTGCCGAGGGATTGCAGACAAGCACTGTTTCGGCGGAGTGAGTTTCTGCGTTGCACGCAGTGGTTGTCATGATTCGAATGATTCATCTTCGCGAGGAATTGAATGTGCGCTATCAAGAGAGTCGAAAGAAGCTAGCGGAAGATAGTTTCGTCTTTACCGCGGCAGTGACAGTGGCCAGCCGGGCACTGATTTTGCGCGACCGATTGCTGGGAAGAGTGAAGGCAGTTGTAGCGGAAGATGCCTCGCATCTGAAAATTTTCCGGCATACCATCGCCAGCAACGATCAGCTTCTCGATGCCGTATTTGTCGTTCCATCCAGCGAGCCCGCGCGGGCGGCCGTCGTTCTCTGTCACGGAATCGGGGAGACCGTGGACGGTTGGTTCGAAGTGCAAAAGCTGCTGGCGGCCGAGGGCGTGGCCTCGCTCGTTTTCGATTACGCGGGATATGGAAGAAGCACCGGCCACGTGCGCTGGGCGCAGTGCGAGGCAGACGCCATCGCGGCATTCAATGCATTGAAGGCGCTGTTGCCGGATGCGCCTGTTTCCCTGTTGGGTTTTTCGCTGGGCAGCGGCATCGCGGCGGCAATACTCGACCGCGTTTCGCCCACACATCTGATTCTCTGTTCCTCGTTTACTTCGTTCCAAGCCGCCGCCTGCCGGGCGGGGTTGCCGCGCGGGCTCGCTTTTTTGGCGCCACCGATTTGGAATACCGAGGAGACATTGCGCCGGTTTTCGTTGCCAGTGCTGGTGTTGCACTGCGAAAAGGACCGTTTGTTTCCAACACATATGGCATCGGCCCTAGCCGCCAGTTGTCAGGGTCGCGCGAAGCTGGCGGTCGTTTCCAAGCAGCGGCACAACGATCCGTTTCATCGCCCCGAACTCCGCTATTGGTCGCATGTGGTTTCCTTTCTCGATACCAATCGCGAGTGAGGTAGAGGATGGCCGGCGGAGTAGCCGTAAAGGAAAAACAAATCAATTCCGCCGGGCCTGGTTTGGCCCAGCGGAACCGATGCACGCCGCGCAGGAACGACTGCAATGAACTGCTCGAATGGTGTTGCGAGCCAGTGGTTCTCCTGGGGCGAAGCGTTGGCACGTCGCCGTCGCCGGCAGTTGTATTCAATGCCCCATCGCGGTTAAGTGCGAAGCAGTAAAAAGCGCAGATTTTTCGCGCCCTTCGGCCAGACGGGAGTCCATTCGACGAACTCGTGCGCCACTGCGTTCAAGCCGGAAAATTCCTTGAAGACGGCCGGAATCGTGAAAGCGGCGAGCGCGTTTTTATCCATCAGGGGCAGCAGGTCGTCAAGAAAGTGCTCGAGCGACCAGTGAAAACCGATGCTGTAGAAGCTATAGATGAACTGATAGCCTCCGGGCAGATCGCGAAGATTGTTGGCGTGGGCATCCACGATGTTGTAATTGCTCATCCGGTTGTAGGCCAGGCACTGTTGCAGCAGGGGAATGTTACCGCAGAATGTATCGGTGGAGCGGTTTCCCAGCAACGCATATTTGGTGGTGTTGCCATCGCCTTCGTAGAGGGTGAATTCGCTTTTCCCCCAGCCGAGAATCTTATTGAAAAAGACAGCGGAACGGCCCATTCCCGGGCCCAACTCCAAAATCTTTTTCGGGGCGGGCATGGTGGTGAGGACCGGTTTGAGAGCGTCGAATTCTCCCCAGCAGGTTTCGTTCTGGTCGCGTTCCCAGGTGACGCGGGCAGTCTCGTCGGTTCTGAAGTTGAAGTGGGGCGCGATCAGCGCGATGGCGCCAGACAACTCGGGCGTTAGAGGTGGCGCGCGGAAGATCACTGGGCGGCTTGCGGGCGCTGTTTCAACGGGTGCGATGGTATTGGGTTCGGCAAGAGCGGGCATGGATTTGATGCCTCCAAGAAAGCAGGGGTTTGGCAATGCTGCGCACGGGGTGGAATCGCGCCGGTCCACAGGAGCCTGCGTTGCGGACCGGCGTCATCCGGCGCGGATGGGCCAGGACGGAAGAGTCCGTGGCGCCTCAAGGCTGGGTGCGTAAAGTGGCCGTGGCTTTTACCTGTTTGCCGTGCAGCGCGCCCGGCGAGTTGAAGGTCCAGATTTCACTCACCGATCCATCATTGGCAGCGGAGGCCGACTGCACGGTTCCCGCGGCGAGCTTGTTCTTTTTGCCGGCAACGATCTCAAAGCCGCCTTGGCCGCCGGGTGCAAGAACGGAAGTAAAGACCAGATTCAGCGAATGGCGGTTTTCGCCCGCGGGAGTAAAGCTGACGCGCGTGATGCCCTGCGCGCCTGCGAGGGAATACAGACTGGTGGTGTGAAACAGATCGTCGGTCAGGGTGAAGTTACTGTCTCCCTGGGCCAGCGATAGCGTCGCGCCGTCCTGGTTCGTCAGCGCATTGCCGGTTTCTTTCCATTGCGTGGCCCCTGGCGTAAAGGTCAGAACGTGGACGCTCGAGGAAACCGCTCCATGGTAAGGAACAAAGTAGGGAATTTGCGCATACTCCTTCCAGACCTCGGCGACGCTGGTGACTCCGCCGATCTTCAACGCCGTGCCCTCGCCGGCCAGCGCGCCTTCCTCGCGGAAGCTCAACGACTGCGAGGTGGTGGAACCGGAGGACAAGCCGCTGCCGCGGTCGCTCACGTCTGTGCCCAGCACGAACTGCCAAACGACCGGCGCGCCGGTCTCGGTGTTGAAGCGCAGCAGATACTGGGAGCCCATGGCGGGCGTAGCGGGCCCGTCAAATTGAATGTTGACCCGATAGGCCTTCAATCCATCGCGCAGGTCGGATTCCAGTTGCGCGGCGGAGTTTGTGTAGTGGATGGAGCCCTGGCCGTTCTTCTGCACCAGTTCGGCGTCGTAGACGGGTTGTTGGCTTCGATTATCCACGCTGAGCGCAATCATCTCATAGGGCAGTTCGGGGCCGATCCACTGCGTAAATTGCAGGGGCCAGTAGCGGTAATTGACGCCAGCCAAAGGCAAACGTACAGGGCTGCTATCGGTGGCGGAATGCGCCGGAATCGCAGCGCCAACAAGGACGATGCCGAGGATGGCGACGGCATAACGATACAGCATTCGTGGCATAGTTCGGTTCCTTTCCAAAGCAGGAAATGCAAGATCAAAACGCCAGGCGCGCGCCGAACTCGACGCGACGCGAGGCTTCCGCGGCCTGCGGCTGCGAAAAGTTGGGCGATGAAACCACGGTTCCGACCGCGGTGACGTTGGTGTGGTTGAGCAGATTCGCGCTGCGGAGATTCAGCGTAAAGCTGCGCTGTTTATCGGCCGAGCCGGCGCCAATTGCCCAAGACCGGCTCAGATTCATATCCAAGTGCAACAGTGTGGGCATGGTGCCGAGATTGCGCGGCACATTGCCGTTGATGGTGTTGACGGTGAGCAATCCGAAGTGAGTGGAATAGACGCCATCGCCTGGGGCCGGAGCATAAGAAGGCCGTTGGTTCTCCACTCCGTCGCCGTTGGCATCGATGCCTGTCGTGATGTTGTAGGGCAGTCCGGTCTGGGCATCCATCTCGGTGGAAAGCGCAACCTTGTAGGGAAGAGACAAGTCGCCGAGCAGGAAGAAGTGATCGCGCGGTTGCCAGTCGGGCCTGGAGGATTCGCCCTGATTGCTATAGGCCGATTGCGCGCAGCCCAGGTCATTGCTGCCGTCGCCGCGGAAGCGGTAGAGGATGTTGCCGGCGAAAAAGCCAAAGCGCTTGTAATTGTGCTGGTCCAGGCCCAGGAAGAGAACATCGCCCCTTACATGCGAGGTAGCCTCGTAACGGAAGATGTTGAGATTGGCTCCCAAAGGACGCGGGCCAGCCGCCGCCGCCGCCGGGTCGGGCGCGGTATAGCTGCTGGGCAGCAAAGGCGCGTTGATGTTGCGCGAGCGGATGAAATCCCAGGCCGCGATGTGATACCAACTGCTCTGCACGCGCCAGTGATGGGGAAAGTCCCGTTCGATGCCAACTCCGCTCTGAAAGGACGAAACCTGCGGCAGGGAGGCTGGCAATGTGCGCATTGAAGTGACCTTGACCGACTGCGCTGTGGGCACAAGGGGGTTGGCGAACGAAGGCAAATAGACCAGCGATCCAACCTGGTGGTTGGCACTGAGCCGGTAAGATTCGGTCGGGATTTGCAAGGGGAGGACCGATGAAAAAATTCCCGCGTGCAGGTTTAGAACCATGGTTCGATGGTGGTTCATCGCCCATGCCAGGCCGGTGCGGGGCGCGAAATTGAAATCGCTGGAAGGCGCTGTCTGTAGCGCATAGCGCAGTCCTCCGGAGAGGGTCAGCCGGGGGCTGATTTTGACCGAATCCTCGGCATACAGCGCCATCTGCCAGCGGGTGAATGAAACCATGGCGGTACCGGTTGTGGCGCTATAGGTGGAGGGCGTGCCGCCGGGAAGATTCAACAGCGTGCGCCGGTACTGCTCCAGACCGTTGATCAGGATGCTCTGCCCGGTGGCGACGCCATTGCTGTCGAGTTGCGGAGCCGTGCCACCACCAAAAACGAAGAGCCCATTAAAGGTGTCGGGATCCAGATCTTGCACAAAGGCGCCCAACGTCTGCAGGCCGAACTTCCAGGTATGGCGGCCGTGCGTATAGAGGATAGAGTCATCCACCTCCAGATTGCGCACGTTGTTGTCCTGGCCCTGGGCGGGACTGCCACCGGCTTGAAAAAAGCCTGCGACCATCAGGCCGGGGTCCGAAGAAAATGGCGACAGACGGGTGTCCTTCCAGGTGATTCCGAAATGAGTTTCGTGCAAAGTGCTGGCATGAAGGGTCTGGGTGTTGGACAAGCGCAGGTTGTATTCGCTGACCTGGCTGTTATAGCCGGCAGTGGTGGTAACGGAGCCGCCGATACCCTGATTGTCCAGATCGTTGGTGTTGGCGGAGAAGGAGAGGCTGACCTCATCCGAGGCCGAGGCATTCAGATCCAGCCGCGCCGATCCGATCCAAAGCCGCTGCGGCGCGGAAACCGTTTGATGCAAAGCCGCCGGCTCCATCTGGGAGTCGAGCGAGATCGCGTTGACGATATTGAATTCGTCCAGATCGCGTTTTTCCAGGGACAACGAATAGTCGCAGCGGGCCTTGACGATGGGCCCGGTCATTTCCAAGCCATAGCGCTGCTTGCCGGTTGCCGTGGACTGTGCGGAGAACGGATCGGTGGCGTTAAGGTGGCGGTTGCTGTTGGAATAAAAAACCGCTCCGTGGACCGAAGCCTGGCCTGGGCGGGTATAGATCTCCACGCGGCTGCCCTCGTAGGGTGGAGTATCGTACTCGGAGGAAAACATGTCGGGTGCGGTGACCACGCGGGCAATCGAGCTTTTGGGCGGCAAGGCGCTGGAATTCTGAAAGCCATCGACGGTGATGCGGGCTTGGCCGGGAATGCCGCCATTGGCCGCGGCCAATACCTGCAACTGCCGCCGGAAATCGTCGGGGTCATCGGCCATTTTCAATACGTCTTTGGTCAGCAGCGTCTGACTGCCCATGCCCTTGCCGGTGTCCAGATCGCCGGTGTCGCTGGTGTTCACGACCACGCTGGTTTCCACGACCGCCATCAGAAGATGTAAATCAAGATGCGCGGCGGCGCCTTTTGCCCTGACTTTGGAAATCGCCACCTGAAATCCCTCGGCCTTGGCGGAGATCGTCGCGCCGGCCGGAACGCAGGGCAGTTGATACTTTCCTTGCGCATCCGTGGTTGCGGCGATGCCCTCGCCGGCCTGCACCGTGGCCCCAGGCAGCACGGCGCCACTGGGATCGAAGACCGTCCCCTCGACATGCAAACCATTGGCGCAGTGTTGCGCCACAATATGCACGGGAGTTAGAACTGCCGCGCATATGATGGCAGAGGCAATTCGCGGATACGTGTTCATGTTGCATCCTTTCTTCTTCGCCCCGGCTGCATGTTGGTCAGGATGCACTCCGGATCTTGCGGCGAAACCATGCGTTTTGAAAAGCCAGTGAATGCTTGAATGGCCTGTTGATGCAGTCTGGTGTGATGCCCGGTAATTGCACCCTTGCCCTGGCCCGTCGCGCTTCACTTTGCGTCAGAGGCCGCTTTTGCGTTGCCTTGCAGGGTGCGCAAAACCGGCAGACTACCTTCCGACAATGAGAGTGTGCGTCTTCTCGTTTGCGGGCGCAATTGGTGGCCGTCATTTCCTCTTTGTGACAAGTGTCATGCGTTTTGCCGCGCGATGCTGTACCGCACAAAAACCGTGACAAGTGTCATCAACGAATGCTGACGCTCGTGACTTGTTGTGCTACTCGCATCCGGCCTAAAGTACAAATCGTGATCGGGACTTTTACCGTGATGTGCCGGTTGCAAAACTGGCAAAACTTTTGGCGAGGCATTGCTGAAAGCAGCCAGGTGTGCGCTCCGCGGACCCTCCAACATGGGACCGAAAGGGCGAAGCTATATCGCTGGGGCAGGCGGCCTTGAAAAGCGGTAAGAGAAATCCACTTCGGGGCATACTGGTTCGTTCTTAACTTATCCAGGAGATATAGGGTCGAAGTCCGACCTATAACCACCACGTAACATCGCACAAGGAAAGGCATGCGCCTTTAGCAGGCCGAGGCAGAAGATGAATACATCCTGGCGAGTGCTGTTTGTATCTTCCAATCGTGAGAAGCGCGTATCGCAGCATCTTACCTTGCGTTCCGTGGACCATTATCTTCCATTGTATGAGGAGCAGTCCCAGTGGACCGACCGCACGGTGACATTGCAGCGGCCTCTCTTTCCGGGATACATTTTTGTCCGCTTTGCTCCGGAACAAAAGTTGAGTATGCTCTCGGTTCCTGGCGTGATCCGTTTGCTGGAAACCGAGAGAACCGGATTCGTTGCTGATTCCGAAGTCGGCAGGATACGCGAAGCGCTGAACCAGAAGCATGTTATGCGCCCTCACCCTGGAGTGCTGGCGGGCACCAAGGTGCGCATCCGCCATGGTTTGTTCGCGGGCGCTGAAGGTGTAGTCTGTCCGGCCGGGCAAGGCTGCAATGTCGTTCTCTCCATTCCGTCCTTTGGGCAAAGCTTTTCGCTGAAGGTGGATCCGCGGGAGATCGATTGTATCGCGGACCGTGAGACGGCCCATAGCATAGTGAATTTTGCCGGTGAAGGGTTTTGGAACCAGTATCAACCCGCGACGGTGTTCGCAAGTTAGGTGTGTAAGTAGCCGGGGCTGACGCTTCGGCGGGAGAGAATCGAAATGGCGTTGTCAGAGTGTGTTACGGCGGAATGCCGCCCGGAAGAAAGCCGTCGAGGGAGCCACGAGATGGATGAGATGGCCATTGTTGTCGAGGACCTTCATTACTCTTATGGCAAGAACGTTGCGCTTTCGGGCGCGTCGTTTGACGTACGCAAGGGCGAGGTCTTCGGATTGCTGGGTCCCAACGGGGCAGGCAAAACGACGCTCATCTCCCTCTTGACGGGAATGCGGCAGATTGTTCGCGGCAAAGTTTCCATCCACGGCATGGACATGAACGAAAAGGCGGCAGCGATCAAGCCGCTCATCGGCGTGGTGCCGCAATCCATCGCGCTGTATCCCACGATTACCGTGCGCGATAATCTGCGTTTTTTCGCCGGGATCTATGGCATCAAGGGCAAGGTCCGGGAGCAGCGGATCGAAGAGGTGTTGCAGGTTGCGGGCCTCGGCGACCGGGCTGACGACGTGGTCGATACTTTTTCCGGAGGCATGAAGCGCAGGCTCAACATTGCCATTGGAATTCTGCACAAACCGCAGGTTCTGTTGATGGACGAGCCAACGGTTGGCGTCGATCCGCAGAGCCGTAACCGGATCATCGAGTCGATTGAAGCGATGGCCCGTGAAGGGATGACGGTGGTCTATAGCACGCACTATATGGAAGAGGCCGCCCGTCTCTGCCAACGCGTGGTCATCATGGACAATGGCCGGGTGTTGGCGATGGATTCGCCGGCGGCGCTTTGCAACACCGTTCGCGAAGGATACTTCTGCGTCGATACCGGCGAGAAAAACGGTCCGGAATTGCTGCAAGCCCTGCAAAGCGAAACCAGCATCCCCGGACTCTCGCTTCAGGGAAACCTGCTGCAGGCAGAGACGCCACATGTATCGCAGGCGGTCGCGCAGGTCATCGAAGTTAGTTCGCGGCTGGGCATCGAACTCAATTCGCTGCGTGTATTGGGTCCCAGCCTGGAGACTGTCTTTTTGAAGTTGACCGGCAAGCAACTGCGCGACGCCTAACCGCAAGGCAAAACCTGCGTGCGGAACGCACCGGTAGGAGAGAAATCTATGTTCAATCAGGTGTATGCGATCGCGGTAAAAGAGATCAAGGTCGCGCTGCGCGATCACGGCTTGCTGCCTCTTCTTTTGCTCATGCCGGCGATGTTTATGCTCATTCTGAGCATGGGAGGAGGCGCCGCGGCGCCGCGGCGGATGGAGATCGCGGCCGTGAACGAAGACCAGGGCGAAGTGGCCGCGCGGATCGTACAGCGCATCCGGCAAGACACGGCGTTTTCCCTTCGCGATGCCGCCAACGGAGCGCCGATGAGCCGGCTGGCCGCCGAAGAGCAGTTGAAGAATCGGGAGTCCGGCCCGCTTCTGGTGGTGGAGTTTCCCGCCGATTTTTCCCAGCGGCTCAGTTCTCAGACGCCTGCCAGCATCGCCTTCGCGGAAGCTCCCACTGACGGTGCGGCGGCAATTCATGCTGGTGAAGAGCGGGTCAAAATGCTCGCGGCCAGCGAGGTCTCTTCCTGGCAGTCGTTGCGAGTGGGACAGAATGCTCTTGATACATTGGCAGCGCAGGCCGCCGCAGCGGGTCAGAAGGACTTTGCCAACGTAAACCAAGAGTTTGCGCGGGCGATAGCCCAAGAGGGTAATGCCACGCCGCCCGCGCTGGTCTTTCAGCAGGTTTCAGCCGATCAGGGGAACGGATCCAAAACGCCGGGCCGTGCCGAACACAACGTGCCTGCCTATACGATCTTTGGAATTTTTTTCATTGTCCAGGTGATCGCGACGAGCCTGTTGCGCGAGCGGGAAGGTGGCACCTTTCAGCGGCTTCATACGGCGCCTGTTGCGCGAGCGGTTCTTCTCTTGGGAAAGCTGTTACCCTTCTATCTCATTAACACGGTGCAAGCCGCCATTCTACTCGGGCTCGGCCACCTCTTCTTTCATGTCAGTCTGGGTACGTCGTTGTCGGCGCTTCTGTTGATGACTCTGGGAACCGTGGCCGCCGCCAACGCCCTGGGATTGTTCGTCCGCCATCGCCAAAACGCAGGAGCAGATGGTGCCCATGGCTGCGGTGATCCTGCTGGGCATGGCCGCGGGCGGTGGGCTATTCGTATCCGTGGCCCGGATGCCGCATTTCCTGCAAGCGCTGGCGTGGACCAATCCGGACGCCATGGCGCTGCGGGGATTCGAGGCCATCGTCTTGCACGGTTCGGGAGTATCGGCGATTCTACCTTATGCCGCGATTCTGTTTGCCTATGCGCTCTTTACTTATGGCATCGGCGTGTGGAAGTTTCGCATGGACTAGGGCCGTGAGCCAGAATTTTTTGCGGAACAAACGCGGTTTTTCCGGCTCCGCTTGCCGCCAATCCACGGCAAATTCCGCTCCCGCCGGCCATGTTTTTTTACAATGCGTGTTGCAGAGCCGGGATACGATTGATCCGGTCCTTTTGAATTGCAACACGGTTTAGGCGCCAGGTACCCCATCCGCGCCGCGCTCTTTTCCCCATCAGGCCTTTCCTCAGACTGCAAAGTGAAATCCATTCCGCGGACAGCGGCGTGAAGGCCGCGCCCGCCTGCAAATTCAAGAAAACGAGGGTGACCATGCCAGACCCGGATATCTCGATCGTGATGCCCCTGTTCAATGTCGAGCCGTATCTCAACGACTGTTTGCAGTCACTGGGCCGGCAGACATTCGGCCATACGGCGGCGACGCGCGGCCGGGCGGCCGAACTCATCATTGTCAACGATGGATCGAGCGATACATCGCCGCTGATCGCCGCTGAATTCGCCGCGCAGATGAATCAGTCCAATCCGGCGCTGCGGGTGGCGATTCTGCACAAGGAGAACGAGGGCGCGTCGCTGGCCCGCCGCGATGGCCTGGCGCAGGCGCGCGGCGAGTGGCTGGCCTTTGTCGACAGCGACGATTGGGTGGCTACGGACTTTCTCGAACGCCTCTACCTCAAGGCGGAGCAAAGCCGGTGCGACGTGGTTGCCTGTGGCCTGACGCGAACGCCCGATCCCTTTACCCGGGGCAATGTCGTGACGCCCGTCTTCAACCAGGACAGCTCCAGCGTGTTGAGCGGCAGCGAGAAGTTTTGCATTAACGATTACCCGTTGTTCTGGAACAAGCTCTGGCGCCGCTCGCTCATCGAACGCTGGCTGGCGCTGGGCGGAGAGTTTCCCGGCAAAGAGGTGACATTCGGCGAGGATATCGCTTTGACCTATATCTGGATTGCATTGGGCGAACGGCTGACCTGGGTTCCCGATTGTCTCTACTTCTACCGGAAGCGCTCCAACAGCGCCGTGTCGCAGTGCTGGACCGATTCCCGCCACCGCCGTTCGATCCGGCTGGCAGTCAAGCACATGCTGCAGGAAGCCAGCAAAATGAAGCTTTTGGAAGCTTATCGTGCTGCCTTCGCGCGGGTTGCCGTGCTTCACCTGATCCGCGCCAATGCCTATGAGATAAGAAACGCCATCCTGGGCCAGGCCTCGGCCGAGGAATATTGCGTCTCCGCGTTGTCGGTGCTCGGTCAGTGGTTCCCGGATTGGGTGCGACTGACGGCCGAGAATGAGGAGGAAAGAGCCATCTTCACCAGGCTGAGCCTGGCGGTGGTTCCCCGCTAACCCCAACCCCTGACCAGCAAATCCGGCGGGCGCTCCGCGCTCCGCATGCCTTCAACCACCCACCAAAGAAAGGGATTCCATGAATGCCATACTTCTTCAACTCGCGGCCAGCGCGTGGCTTGTTCTGTGGGTCACCACGGTGTACAGCTATCTCGGCTGTGGCATTGTGAGCGTGATCGCGGGCAGCCGCTACAGGGGAGACAGGGTCGAGATTGACCGCGCCATCGACCGTTACATCATCTCACCTTTTTACATGGGAACATTGTTCTCTCTCATTGCGGTGCTGCTGTATACCCAGGAGGTAAAGGTACTGCACGCAGTACCGGGTCACGCCGCCGTTTACATGATCGCTCTGGCGGTTGCCGTGCTGCTGGGGCAATTCCTTCTGGAGATCGTCGAGGGCGCGCTTCTCCAGCACGACATCCTGCGGATCTTCAAAGACCACGAGGCGATTGGCATCTTTGGCATCGCTTCGCTGGTTTATGCCGCAGTGATCGTGGTTGCCAAGCTGAGTGTATGACGATGCGGGTGGCTAACCGATGGATACCATTTCGTGGTTCCAGGAGAGCGCCGCGGGCACGGCTTGTGTGCCTCCCGCACGCCGGCGGCGGCGCTCTCGGCTACCGGCAATTTACCGCCTGTTTTCCGGAAGAGATCGAGGTTTGCGCGATTGAATTGCCCGGCCGCGGAACCCGCATGAACGAGCCGCTGGTGCACGATTTCATCACTCTGGTATCGGCTCTTGCCGAGGCGATCGCCGAGTATACGGATCTCCCGTTTGCCATCTTCGGCCACTCCATGGGCGCGTTGCTGGCCTATGAACTGAACCGCGGATTGATGGCCCGATACGGGCGCCAGGCGCAACATCTTTATGTCTCCGGCATGCGCGCGCCGCATATTCCCGACCGGCATAAGTTTCTCAATGCCCGTACCGACACCGAACTGATGTGCCGGGTACGGGAGTTGGGCGGCATTCCCGCCGATGTCTGGAACAACCAGGACCTTGTCCAGATGATGACCGCGACGATGAAGGCGGATTTCAGCATCTGCGCCTCGTATGAATACCAGGATCACGAGCCAGAGGCCAGCCCCATCACCGCATTCGCGGGAACAGATGATCCCTTCGCCAGCGTCGAGGAAGTGCGGTTATGGAGAAGGCATACCTGTTCCGGATTTGCTTTCAAGGCCTATCCGGGAGCCCACTTCTTTATCCACCAAGCCTATCCCGATGTTGCCAGGCTGATTTGCTCGCACTTTGATGCAGAAAGGTAAGATGCGCCATGCCGTATGAAGAGTTATTAGTACCGGAGACCGGATCCAGGGTCGAGGACGATCTCGGATTGACGGTTGAAATCAACGGAACAGGATTGACCATTGCCGATGCCTGCCGGGTATCCCATGGATTGGCCGCGGTGAAGATGACCAGCGACAGCGCGGTGGAAAAAGGGGTGCTGGATTCGCGGGCGGTGCTGGAAGAAGCCCTGGACGCGGGAGAGGTGATCTATGGGGTTAACACCGGCTTTGGCGGCATGGCGAATGTGATCATGTCCCGCGAGGATCAGAACGAAGTGCAGAACAACATGCTGTGGGTGCACAAGGCCGGCGTGGGCAAAAAACTGCCGGCCGCCGATGTGCGCGCCGCCATGCTGCTGCGGGCCAACTCGCATCTGCGCGGGGCCTCGGCGATTCGCCTGGAGCTGATCCGCAGGATCGAGATTTTTTTGAACGCCAATATTACGCCCATCGTTCCCGAGCTGGGCTCGATTGGGGCCAGCGGGGATCTGGTGCCGCTCTGTTACATCGCCGGCTGCGTGACCGGCCATGACGCCAACTTCATGGTGGAATGCGACGGCGTGGAGATGCCGGCCAAGAGCGCACTGCAGCGTCTTGGCCTGGAGCCGCTTCCGTTGTTGCCCAAGGAATCGCTGGCCATGCTCAATGGCACCTCGATGATGACGGGCATTGCCATGAACTGCGTCAAGGATGCGCAGGACTTGCTGACGCTGGCCTTGTACATCCATGCGCTGATGTATCAAGGGCTGAACGGAAACACGCTTCCGCTTCATCCCTTTATTCACCAGAGCAAGCCGCACGCCGGGCAGATTGCGGTGGCGGAAAAGATGACGAAGTTGCTGGAGGGATCGTCTTTGGTGCGGCAATCGCAAGGCGGGTCGGACCGCAACGCCGCGCAGGGGCTAGTGCAGGACCGCTACTCCCTGCGCTGCATTCCCCAGTATCTGGGGCCGATCGTGGACGGGCTCAGCGAGATTGCCCGGCAGATCGAAGTGGAGATGAACAGCACCACGGACAATCCCCTGGTGGATCCCGAGAGCCGGGGAATCTATTACGGCGGCAACTTCCTCGGCGAGTATGTGGGCGTGACCATGGACCGGCTGCGCTACCTGCTCGGCCTGGCGGCCAAACACATGGATGTGCAGATTGGCATGCTCATGGAACCGCATTTCAGCAACGGGCTGCCGCCTTGCCTGATCGGCAACGGCGAACGGCGCATCAACATGGGGCTCAAGGCGCTGCAGATTGCCGGCAATTCGATCATGCCGCTGATCCAGTTCTTGGGCAACTCCTTGGCGGACCGCTATCCCACCCACGCCGAACAGCACAACCAGAACATCAACAGCCAGGGATTCGGATCGGCCAATCTGGCCCGGCAGAGCATCGATCTTTTCCGCCAATACATGTCCATCTCGCTGCTATTCGCGGTGCAGTCGGTGGACCAGCGCGCGCACGCCATGTACGGAAGTTACAGCGCGGGCAAGTTCCTTTCCTCCCGTACTCTTCCTCTTTACGAGGCCTTTCGGGAGATCGCCAGCCGTCCGGCGAACGAGAACCGGCCCCTGCTTTGGAACGACTACGAACAGACCCTGGACACGATGGTTGCCAAGGTGACGGAGGATCTGAAAGATCCTCTCTCCAGCATCCTTGCCGCCGCCAACGAAGTCGCGGTCTTCTGACGGACGCGGCCATGTCTCCGCTCGATCTGCCAGCCGACGAGGTCCATGTCTTCTACCGGCATACGCACGATCTCGACGCATCCCAGATCCGCCAGTTGCAAGCCTGCCTCACGCCGGAGGAGAGCGAGCGTATTTTCCGGCAGCGGCGCGAACAGGACCGCAGAGACCGCGTGGTGGCGCGCGCGGTTCTCAGGCGCCTGCTGAGCGCCATCGCGCAGGTCGATCCCCGGGCGTGGCATTTCGATTGCGGTCCCCATGGACGCCCGGAGATCGCCGCTCCGCAAGCGTGGAGGAACATCCGGTTCAACGTCTCGCATACGGCGGGGCTGGTAGCCTGGGCCTTTTGCTGGAACCGCGATGTAGGCATCGATGTGGAGGGAATCGCTCACGCCCCCGCACTCGACGAACTGGCAGACTGCTTGACCCGGCAGGAGTACGAGCGTCTGGCGAAAACTCCCGAGAGCGGGCGGGGGCGCGATCTCATCCGCGCCTGGACGCTGAAAGAGGCTTTTACCAAGGCGCTGGGATTGGGCCTGGGAGCGCCGTTTGGTTCGTTCAGCATTGTCCGCGGAGCCGGGGATGACTTTCATCTCGCCTGTTCGCGGGATATCGAGTGTTCCCCGGCATCCTGGCGCTTTTTGTCCCGCGCCTGTGGCGACAACTTTGTCTTATCCACTGCTGTCCGCGAGGGCGGCTCCCGCTGCTGCCGGTTTGTGATCCACGACGATTTCGACAGCCGGCAAGGGTTTGACGAGCTGTGAGTGGAAACCTCTTGAACTGCGCGCAACAACGATTCCGCGTTCGCAACCGAGGCTGCGGACCAAAACCAAGAGAACAGGAAGAAAGAGAATATGCTGACTCAAATCCGTGCCATTGCGATCAAGGAGATGAAGATTGTTCTGCGCGAACGCGGTCTTCTCCTCTTTTTATTCCTCATGCCCCTCGCTTTTGTCTTGCTGTTGAACGCCGGCGGCGGGCATGGAAAGAGCTCCGGGGCCGAAATTGTCGTGGTCAACCATGACCGGGGAGAGTTAGCCGGCCAGATGATTGCGCGTCTTAAGCAAGAGGGCGCGCTGGCGATCACCGATCAGGTGAATGGAGCGCCTGCTACCTCCGAATCGGCCCGGAAACTGTTGCAGAAGGACGCAACGCCGTTTTTGGTGCTGGAGTTTCCCGCCGATTTTTCCGCGCAGGTGCGGAGCTCGGCGCCAGTGCAACTGCGGATCGTGGAAAACCCCTCTGCCGATGAGCAGGATCTGACAGCGCGCGAGCAGCAGATGACGCTACAGCTTGCCAGCGAAGCGAGCCTTGCCGCCACCCGGCAGAGAGAACAATCAGTATTGGAGCAACTGCTGAGCCGGGTTGCCGGGCAGGGCCACGATGACGCCCAGGATCTTTATCGGCAGTTCCAGAGGGCCGTGGATCGCAGCGAAACCGGCACTTTGCCCGCGCTGCAATTCCGGCAGATCCCGGTTGGCCAAGCGGAGCCGGAACGGCCGTTGACGCGGGCCGAGCACAATGTGCCAGCCTACACCATCTTCGGCATGTTCTTTATCGTCCAGGTGGTTGCCACCAGCATGCTGCGGGAGCGGGAAAATGGAACTTTTCAGCGGCTCAGCACGGCGCCTCTTTCCCGGCCGGTCCTGCTGGTGGGCAAACTGCTGCCCTTCTACGCCATCAATGTCGCGCAGGTTGCGGTTCTCTTCGTCTGCGGGCATCTGTTCTTTCATCTCCGCGTCGGCGGCTCGCTGGCAGCGCTGGCAGTGATTACGCTGGCGGTTTCGGCCGCCGCCAACGCGCTGGGGCTTTCGATTGCCGCCCTCTGCAAAACGCAGGAGCAGATGGGGCCGTTGTCCACGCTCATTCTGCTGACCCTGGCGGCGACTGGCGGCCTTTTCATTCCCGTCTCCGATTTCCCGCGCCTGCTGCGCGTTCTCTCCTGGGCCAACGTGGATTCATGGGCCCTGCAAGGGTTTCAAAAAGTTCTGGTACACAGTTGCGGCCTGGCCGCCATTCTTCCCCTGGCCGCAGTCCTGTCCGGCTTCGCGCTGGCCAACTATCTCTTCGGCATCTGGAAGTTCCGTTACGAGTAACGATCATAGCTTTGCAAGAAGGAAGGTTTTATGAATCTCGCCAATCAGTCGGCTGCATTGGAATCGAAGATCAAGGCATTTCTGTCGGATTGCCTTGCCGTGCCGGGCGAATCGATTCAGCGCAATGTAACTTTCAGCGAATACGGCACCACGTCGATCCAATTGGTGGCGCTGGTCCGGATGCTGGAGAAGGAGACGGGCCGCGAGCTGCCGCCCACTCTGGCCTGGGAGTTTCCCACGGTTGCCGAGTTGACGGAGAAGATCGTCCGCAAGGAACAGGCCCAGGGCACAGACCGGGAATCGCTGGCCGCCGAAGCGGGCGAACTGGCCATCGTGGGAATGTCTTGCCGTTTTCCCGGCGCTCCGGATCTGGAGTCTTTCTGGTCGCTTTGCTGGAATGGCGTGGATGCCATCGGCGAAGTGCCGCCGGACCGCTGGGACGTCAATGCCTACTACGATCCCGATCCGCGGGCGGCGGGCAAGACCTACGCGCGCTGGGGAGGATTTCTGAAGGGGCTGGATGCCTTCGATGCCGCGTTTTTCGGCATCTCTCCGCGGGAGGCGATTCACGTCGATCCGCGCCAGCGGCTGATACTGGAGACCTCTTGGGAGGCCCTGGAGGACGCCGAGATCGCGGCGCGCGATCTGGCGGGAAGCCGCACGGGCGTCTTTATTGCCACGCTCAGCGACGACTACGCGCGGAAGGTTTTTTCCGATCAGCGCAAGATCGAGGCCTATTCGGGCACGGGCACGGCGCATAGCATCGTGGCCAACCGCGTCTCGTATTTTTACGATTTTCGCGGCCCCAGCATCGCGCTCGATACGGCCTGCTCGGGATCGCTGGTCGCCATGCATCTGGCCGGGCAAAGCCTGCGCGGCAGGGAGTGCGATCTGGCCCTGGTGGGCGGCGTCAATGTACTTCTGAGCCCCGATAGTACGTTGTTTTTCTCCCGTGCCGGCGCGCTGGCGCGCGATGGGCGTTGCAAGGCCTTCGATCACCGCGCCGACGGATTCGTGCGCAGCGAGGGCGCTGGCGTGGTGGTGGTGAAGCGGCTGGCCGACGCCATCGCCAGCCGGGATCGCATCTACGCGGTGGTCTGCGGTAGCGCGATGACGCACGACGGCCGCACCAACGGCCTGATGGCGCCCAGCGGAAAGGCGCAGGAAGCGGTTCTCCGCCTGGCCTACGAGAACGCGCGCATCGCCCCGTCGAACGTGCAATACGTCGAGGCGCATGGCACGGGAACGCAGATCGGCGACCCCATCGAGGCGGCGGCGCTGGGCGCCGTTCTGGGCAAGGAGCGTTCCAGCCAGCGCCGCTGCCTGATCGGTTCGGTCAAGACCAACATCGGTCACACGGAGGCCGCGGCGGGAATCGCCGGCGTCATCAAGACTGCGCTTGCCATCCACAAGAAAAAACTCCCTGGCAGCCTGCATTTCACCCAGCCGAATCCCCTGATTCCTTTTGACAGCCTGGCCTTGCAGGTGGCCCATGGCTCTGGCGAGTGGCCGGACCCATCGCGGCGGCTTGTGGCCGGAGTCAGTTCATTTGGATTTGGCGGCACCAACGGCCATGTGGTGCTTGCCGAAGCTCCACGCGGCGAGGCGCGCAACGGCGACACTGCGGAGCAGCTCCGCGTGCAGCCGCTGCTGTTTTCCGCGCAGAGCGCAGGCGCCTTGCAGGCGTTGGCCGGGCGGTACGCGGAGATGCTCCGCCAGGACGAATCCCGTTTGGCCGCGATGGCCGAGGCCTGCGCCAATCAAAGAAGCGCCCTCAACCACCGGCTCGCGGTCACGGCCAGCTCGGTCGAAGGGGCCATCGAGTCGTTGATGGATTTTGCCGCCGGCAACGAAACGCCGGGCATCCTCACCGGCACGGCGCCGGCCGCGCCCGCCCGAGTGGCATTTGTCTTTTCAGGCCAGGGAACGCAATGGCGGGCGATGGGACGGTGCCTGATGCGCTGGCCGGCCGCCGCGGCGGTGCTCGAGGAGTGCGACCGTCTCTGCGGCGAGCTGGCCGGGTTCACTCTGCTGGATTCGCTGACCCGCGAAGAGAGCGCCCTCGACCAGAATCGCACGGACATTGCGCAGTTGAGTATCTTCATGGTTCAGGTGGCGATTGCCGGTCTTCTGCGTTCCTGGGGCATTACCCCGCAGGTGGTGATGGGGCAGAGCCTGGGCGAGGTGGCCGCCGCATACGCATCCGGAGCGCTCTCGCTACGCGACGCATTTTGTGTGGTGCAGCAGCGCGGCCGCCTGATGCTTACCGTCGAAGGCCGCGGCATGACCGCGCAACTCGGACTGGCGCGGGCCGCGGCCGAGCAGGCGATCCAGCCCTGGGGGGGCCGGATCGAGATTGCCGGTGTCAGCGGTCCGGCCACGACCATCGTCGCCGGAGAAACGGCGGCCATCGAAGAAGCCGTGGCGCAATTGTCCGGTAATGCCGTCTTTGCCCAGGTTGTAAGGAATGTCCATGTCGCCTTCCATTCGTCGCAAATGGATCCGCTTTGCGATGCCCTGGAGCAGTCGCTGGCAAACATCGCGCCAGGCTCCGCGCAGGTTCCGTATTTTTCCACGGTCGAAGGCCAGTACATGAATGGTAAGCGGCTCGATGCCCGCTATTGGCGGAACAACCTCCGCCAGCCCTTCAATGTTTGCGATGCGCTGGCGCAGTTGCTGGCCGAAGGCGTGAACGTGGTCATCGAAATCGGCCCACATTCCGTGCTGCGCCGGTGCGTGGAGCAGTTGGCCCAGGAGGGCTCCAAGCCCTGCGTGGCGATCCCCACTCTCTTCCGTGGCGATCAGGATGGCCGCACGCTGGCAGAGGCCGCGGGCAAGCTCTTCGTTGCCGGATTGCGCCCCTTCTTCGGCGCGGAGCAGAAAAGGCCCAAGGTTCCGCTGCCCAAGTATCCCTGGCAGCGCGAGCGCTACTGGATCGACGCCCAACAGACGGCGCCGGAGCGCAAACGCGGCCATGCGCATCCCCTGCTGGGCGAGTCGCTGCGCCTGGGCGCTTCTCCGTGGTCCTATATCTGGGAGACCGATCTGGCCAAGGACTTCCCGCATTATCTGGCCGACCATAAGGTCTTCGACCGCGTGGTCTTTCCCGGCAGCGCTTATATAGAGATCGCTCTGGCCGCGGCGCAAAGTATTTATTCCGGCAGTCCCGTACAAATCGAGGATGTCGTTTTTCACAAAGCTCTTGCGCTTCCCGAAGAAGGATATTTCCGCCTTCAGGTTGTGTTGACGCCCGAGGCGGGCGGCCGGACCAGCTTTGCGATGTATGGGGCGCCCAAGCAGGATGCCGCCACCAACACCGCGGAGGCATGTCTTTATGCCAGCGGATATCTCCGCAAGCTCAAGAGCGCGCCGGCGCCGGCGCCGGCGCGGTCCGATCTGCAAGCCATCGCGGCGCGCTGCGGGCAGTCTCTGGCCAGCGGGGAGCACTATGCGCGGATGGAGAGTCATGGCCTGAGCTATGGCAACCGCTTCCGGCTGCTCTCCACGCTGGCGGTTGGAAACGGAGAGGCACTGGCCAAGATCGTCCTTCCCCAGACGATTCAAAATGAATGGCAGGTCTATCGTCTGCATCCCGCCTGCCTGGATGCTCTCTTTCAACTGGTTGCGCCGCTGGCGGCCGCAACCGGTGGCGAGGCCAGCTACCTGCCCGCCGGCGTTGCGTCGATCGAGGTGCTGTGCCCGCCGGAGACGGCGCTTTGGGCGTACGCACGCACGGCGCAGCCACGGGGTGGAGAAGAAACCCTCACTGCATGTATCGAACTGCTCAACGAGAGTGGCGAGGTCGCGGTCCGCGTCAATGGCCTTGCGCTGCGGCGCGTCGGTGGCTCCGAGGCGGCGCAGAAGCCAGCCAAAGATCCGGGCTCGTGGCTCTACGAACCGTACTGGGAGAAACTGCCATCGGAAACTCTGGACGCGGCCAACCTTCCCAGGGCGATTCAGTCCTGGATCTGCGTCGGCTCGGGTTCATCGCTGCGGCCCGCCCTGCAGGCGGTTTGGCAGGAGCGGGGAAACCGGGTTGCCTGGATCGACGGCGGACCGGCCTTCCAAAAGAATGGAAGGCACTTTGCGGTTCGCGCCACGGAGCCGGAAGATTACCGGCAAGTGTTGAACGATCTGCGCGCCGGGGGCTGGCAGGGAACCATCGGCGTTGTCAACCTGCTGCCGGTCAGCGGGGAATACAGCGCCGGCCAGTTGCCCCAAGGCTTGACCGTGGCCAGCCTGGCACTGCTGCAGGGAATCGCGGCGCACGGTAGCGACTGCCGTCTGTTTGTTGTTACCCGCGGCAGCCAGGCCGTGGCCGGATCGCCCGTCACCGAAGAGGGAACGCGCCAGTCGGCGGTATGGGGGATGACGCGGCTGGCCTTCGAATCCGAACATGTTGCGTTGCGCGGAGCGCTTCTGGATCTGGATGTGGAGCGCGGCGATCCGGCCCAGGAGGCAGCGGTCGCGGTGAAGGTCTTCGACGCTCTCCGGGAGGAGGATCAAGCGGTTGTCCGGGGCGGCGAGCTGTATACGCCGCGCCTGCGTCCAGCTTCCTACAAGGGGCGCGAACGGCTGGTCCTCGATCCGGCAGGAGCCTATCTGGTGGCCGGCGGATTGGGCGCCATTGGCCTGAAGGCGGCGCAATGGCTCGCGGCCAGGGGCGCGCGCCGGGTCATCCTGCTGTCGCGTACCCCGCTGCCGCCCAGAGAGCAATGGACGAGTCTCGCCGCAACCCATCCTCAGAAGAGCGCCATCGAGGAAATTCTGTCGATGGAAGCGCGCGGCTGCCAGATCGACACCGAAGCGCTGGATGTGAGCGACCTGCATGCCCTGCAGGCCTACCGGCGGCGGCGCGACGCCGAATCCCGGCAGGCCATCCGGGGCATCATTCACGCGGCGGGAGTGCTTCGTCCCGCGCAACTGGCGCAGGCCACACTGCGGGATGTCGAGCAGATTTTTGCCGCCAAGGTGGCGGGAAGCTCCAATCTGTGGAAGGTATTCGGCAGCGCGAGCATGGATTTCTTTGTGCTGTTCTCTTCGCTGGCTTCGCTGTCGCCGGTGGGCGGCCAGGGCATCTACGCCTCGGCCAATGCCTTCCTGGATGCCTTTGCGCATCATCTGCGCGGCCAGTCGGCGTCGGCGCTATCGGTCAACTGGGGCCCGTGGGAAGCGGGCATGATGGCCAGCGGCAACTTGATCGAGTATCACGCCAGCCGGGGAATGTTCGCCATGAACTCCGAGGCGTGCATCAACCTGCTGGACGCCATGATTCTCTCCGAGCGCGCGCAGTGCGCGGTCGCCGATGCCGACTGGCTGGCCGTCGTCAAGAGCTATCCGCAGATGCCGCCGATCTTACGCGATCTCTACACGGCAGAGACGCCGGCCACGCTGGTTCCGCTAGAGGGCGATAGGGAGCAATCCCTGTGGAAGCTGCTGGAAGCGACGCCGCAAGAGGCCGAGAGCATGCTGCTGCCGCAGTTGCGCGAGCAGGTCGCCACGGTATTCCGCATGCCTCCCGAGAGGCTGGACCCCGATCAACCGCTGACGGTGTTGGGATTGGACTCGATGATGGCCACCGAGATCAAGAACCGCCTGGAGGCTCTGCTGAAGGTGAGAATCTCCGCCGTCGAGATTCTCAAGGGACTCAGCACCATAGCGCTGACGCAGTATTGCATCGCGCAGTTGACGGAAGAACTCAATGTTTCGGCTGCGCTGCTGCTGGAGAATGCCTCGGAAGAATCCCTGGAGCGGGCCCTGGCGGCAGTCGAGCAAATCACGCTGTAGAAAGTCATGAGGATCGCGAGATGACACAAGCCACGACCGAGCTTAAAACACGCCTGGATCAGCTTACCCGGGAGCAACGCGCGTTGCTGGCCAAGCACCTTCAACTCAACACCACCGGCGAGCGCGGCATACCCCGCAACGCCGCGACAACTCCGGTTCCGCTGTCCTTCTCGCAGGAGCGCCTGTGGCTGATGGAGCAGCTCTTTCCCGATCTTCCCGTACACAATATCTATGGTGTCACCACGCATTACGGGGAACTGGACACCCACCGCCTGCGCCAGTGTTTCGAGCTGGTCTTCCAGCGCCACGAAGCGCTGCGCACCGCGATTGTGATGGAAGATAGCGTTCCCGCGCAACGCGTCTGCGACGGCGTGAAGCCGGAATGGATGGAGTTCGATGTGAGCGGCCTGGAGCCGGGCCGGCGGCGGGCGGAGTCCGATGCCTTGATCTCCAATCATGCGCTGCGGAACTTCGATCTCGCGCAGGGCGTGTTGCTGCGCGTGGTGGTGATCAAGCTCTCCCATCGGGAACACCGGGTGATGGTCTGCATGGATCACATCGCGGCCGATGGCTGGTCAACATCGATCCTGATTCGCGAGGTACTGGATGTCTACGAACAGTTGTCGCTGGGCATCGCGCCCCGGCTGGCCGAACTGCCCATTCAGTATTCCGATTTCACGCTCTGGCAGCGCAAGCGCCTGGATGAAGAGAGCCTCAACAAGCAATTGGCCTTTTGGGAGAGCTATCTGGAAGGCGCTCCGCCGCGCCTCAATCTGCCTGTCGACAAGCCGCGTCCGTCTTCACCGAGCTACAGCGGAGAACGGGTCAACCTGGAGTTTCCCCAGGAACTCTCCGCCGCTTTGAACGCGCTGGCCGCGCGCGCCGGCGTGACTCCGTTCATGCTGCTGCTGGGCGGCTACGCCGCGCTGCTGAGCCGCTATAGCGGCCAGGACGATCTGGTGGTTGGCGTGCCGGTCATGGGCCGCGAGCATAAGGATCTGGAAGGGCTCATCGGCTGTTTCATCAACCCCATGGGCATCCGCATCGGCGCCGTGCCCAGGCAAACGTTCGCGGAGATGCTCGCGGCCGTCCGTACCTCCGTGCTGGCCGCTTACGAGCATAGCGAAACGCCTTTCGAGATGGTAGTCAACCGCATGCAGCCGACGCGCGACAGCAGCTTCTCGCCCATCTTCCAAGCATCTTTCAGCTTCGAGCGCGAGCCGATGAATCACATCGCGGCCGGCGCCGGCGCGGCCATTGCTTTTGAGGAATTGAATCTGGGCGTGGCCCGCTACGATCTTTCGCTGGAGATCACGACCGGGAGCAACGGCTTCAGCGGATGGCTTGACTTCAGTACGGATCTCTTCGAGCGGCCGACTATCGAAAGAATGGCCCAACAGTTCCTGATGTTACTGCGCGGCGCGGTCGCCAACCCGGAGACGGCGATCGGAGCCCTGGACATTCTTCCCGCCCGGGAGCGGAAGGCGGTTCTCGACGATCTCAATCAAACGGACACGGAGTATTCGCGCGAGGCCTCCGTTCCCGGCCTCTTTGCCGGGGAGGTGGCCGCGCATCCCGAGTCCATTGCCGTGGTGGATGGGGAACGCCAGCTCAGTTATGCGCAATTGGATTTGTTGAGCACGCGTCTATGCGCGCGCCTGCAGGCCGCGGGCATTGGCCGGGAATCGGTGGTTGTCCTGGGGCTGGAACGTTCCCTGGAGGCGATCGTATCCATTCTTGCCGTGCTCAAGGCGGGAGCCGCGTACCTGCCCATCGATCTCAACCAGCCAAGCAGCCGCACGGAGAGCCAGATCGCGACCGCGCAGGCCGGCGCGGTTCTTACCGACCGAGCCCACAGGGAGCATTTTCCAGCCGACGCCACCGTGCTATGGGCCGATCTTCAGGCGCTGGAGAACTGCGGCGAAGAGGCCGTGGATTTGCCGCCAGTGGCGGCAACCGATGCTGCCTACATCATGTATACCTCCGGCTCCACGGGCACGCCCAAAGGCGTTGTGGTTACGCATCGCAATATTCTCCGCCTGGTCCGCGGCGCGAACTACGCGGAGATGGGGCCGGATGAGGTTGGGCTTCAGTTGGCGTCCCTGTCGTTCGATGCCTCGACCTATGAGATCTGGGCGCCGCTGCTGAACGGTGGAAAGTTGGCGATTGCCCCCGCCGGGCTGGTCGATTTCGGCATTTTGGGCGAGTTGATCCACAAGCATGGCGTCACCTCCATCTTTTTGACCACCCGGCTCTTTCAAGGAATGTTGGACGAGAATCCGGAGGGGCTGCGGCCGTTGCGCCAGCTCATCACGGGCGGAGAGACGATCTCCATGCCGCATGTGCGCAAGTTCGTGGCGGCCATTCCCCACTGCCGGCTTATCCACGCGTATGGTCCCACCGAGACCACCACGTTTGCCTGCTGCCACACCATTACGGCGGAGGATCTTGGCAAAGCGACGGCCCCCATCGGTGGCCCGCTGGCCAACACCACGGCCTATGTCCTCGACTCTTTGATGAATCCAGTTCCCATTGGCATTCCCGGCGAGCTGTATCTGGGCGGCGACGGAGTCGGCAAAGGCTATATCAATGCTCCGGAGGTTACGGCGGAGAAATTTCTCGACGACCCCTTCCGCGCGGTTCCCGGAGCAAAGATGTATCGGACCGGTGACCATGTGCGTCTGCTTGCCAACGGATTGCTGGTCTTTGTCGGGCGCAATGACGATCTGGTCAAAATCAGGGGCTTTCGCATCGAACTGGGCGAGATCGAATCGGCACTGCTCCGCCATGCTTCGGTATCGCAGGCCGCGGTGCTGGTCCGTCCCACGGGAGAGAACGGAGAGAAGCATCTCGTGGCTTACGTCGTGCTCAAGGCGGGCGCCAATTGCGATGCCGCGACCCTGACCGCCTACTTGAAAGACATTGTTCCCAGCTATATGGTTCCGGCCTGCACCATGATCCTCGATAAATTTCCTATGTCGGTTACCGGAAAGATCGATCGCAAGCTGCTTCCCGAGCCGGTCATGCAGGCCACGGAACAGAACGATGCTTTGGGAAGCGATGTGGAACTCAAGCTTGCGCTGGTTTGGAAGGATCTGCTCAAGGTCGAGAAGATCGGACGCAACGATAACTTTTTCGACCTGTTTGGAGACTCGATCAAGGCGCTGCAAATGGTTTCGCGGGCTTCCAAACTAGGCCTGCGCTTCACGCCCTACGATGTATTTACGCGGCAATCGCTGGCCGAACTGGCGGAGGTGGCCGAACCCATCAACGCCGAGAACGCGGCCATTGAAGAGAGACCGGATGGCGATGTCCCGCTCACGCCGATCCAAAGATGGTTCTTCTCGCTCGATATCGAGAATCCATCCCACTGGAACCAGTGGATGTTCTTCAAGCTCGATCAGAAGGCTCCTTCCGATGTCATTGCCACGGCCATCGGGCTGGTGGCCGAACGCCACGACGCCTTGCGGCTACGCTTCCGCAAGACGGAGACGGGGTGGGAGCAGTATCTCGAATCGTATGGCGATATCGGCTTTGAGTATCTCGATCTTTCCTGCCTGCCGATCGCCGAACGCAGGGCGGCGTTTACCGAGGCCGCCAATCGCCTGCACGAAAGCATCCACATCGAGAATGGGCCGCTGTGCAGCGTGATGCAGGTCGAGGGACTGGAGGAAACGACACAGCTCATGGTCGTGGCCCATCATCTGATCTGCGATCAGGTGACATGGCATGTGTTGGTCGAAGATCTTTTCGTGGCCTATCAGGCCGTGGCTGCCGGCACTCCTCCCAGGTTCCAGGCCAAGTCGCAATCCTTCGCGCACTGGTCCAGATCGCTGGCGGGCACGGCCCAGGAGAGCGAGTTGCAGTCATGGATTGCCTACTGGAATGGCCTCGGCCTGCCCGCCGCGGCGCAGTTGCCTGTCGATATGACCGGAGAGGCCAACCGGGAGTGCACGGCCCAGGAGTTTGCATGGACGCTGAGCCAGGAGGCTACCGCCGAACTGCGCGAAAGCCAGCGGGCTTACATGACCCGCCTCAACGATTTTCTGCTGATGGCGCTGGCCGATACGCTCAACGAATGGAACGGCAATGCACCGGTGCAGATTGACGTCGAGTCGGCGGGGCGGGGAGCCGAGCAGGATCTGGCGCGCACCATGGGCTGGTTTACGCGGATCTATCCGGTGGCCCTGGAATCTCCACAGCAAGATCTGGCCAGCTTCATACAAAGCTCCAGCGACCGGCTGATCGAAGCCACGCGGCTCGCGCCGACCTATGGAGCGCTCCGCTACGGCGCGGATGGCGTTGACCGCCTTCCCGGCATTGCCCGCTCCCAGGTCTCCTTCAATTTCCTCGGAGAGATTCAGGACGAGGTTGCCAATAACGCCGAGTTCGGACTCTCCTGCAACGATCCGTTTGTCGCCCGCTCTCCGGAGTCGTTCCGTACCCATCTGCTGGCGGTCGATGCGATGATCCTCAGGAACCGCCTGAAGGTGCATTGGACCTACTCCGCCAAGGCGCATCGCCCCGAAACCATCGAGCGTCTGGCGGAGCGGTTTGGAGAGAAGTTGCAAAGGCTGGTGGCATTCTGCAAAGCCAAGGGGAAGACCGCCTTTGCGCCCGAATCCTTTCCGCTTGCCCGCCTGGGAAGCAGCGGTCTGGACAAGCTGGTCGCGGCGATCCAGAAGCGAAGTTCCAGCACCCGCGAGGAGGCGATCAGCGCCATTGAGGATGTGTATGTGCAGTCTCCCTTGCAAGAGGGATTGATCTTCCATGCCTTGATGCATCCCCATTCCGACGATTACCTGGTGCAGTTTGTCATGAGTCTGGAAGGACCGCTGCATACGGATCTCCTGCACCGGGCCTGGCTTCAGGTTGTGGCCCGGCATCCCGCGCTGCGCACCTCTTTCCACTTCTTCGGGCTGGCTCATCCCGTCCAGGTGGTGGAGCGCATCGCAGATATTCCGTGGGAGACCGTCGATCTGGGAGAGGGGCCGGCGGCCGCAAAAGAGGCGGCCTTGCAACAACTGCTGAAAGAGGACCGGACGGTTCCGTTCGATCTTGGCTCGGCGCCTCTGATGCGCGTGCGCGTGGTGAAGGTGAATGAAAACAGCCACCGGCTGATCTGGACCTATCACCATCTGATTCTCGACGGCTGGTCGATGGGCGTCGCGCTGCGGGAGATCTTCTCGCTCTATGGGCACATGACGCAGGACAAGGAACTGCAATTTGCGCCGGCGCCCGCCTACCGCAGTTACATTGCCAACCGCGTTGGACAGGATCGCGAGAAGGCGCTGGCCTTCTGGCGCGGCTACCTGGAGGGCTTCCACGCACCCACGCCGCTGCCCAAAGACGCCGGGGCAGACTCTGCCGCGCCGGTCCGGGCCTCGGTCGATCGGTGGCTGGCAGCCGGGGATGCCAGCCGGCTATCCCGCGGCCTCCAGTCCAAGCGGCTGACCCTGGCCACGGTTCTGCATGGCGTTTGGGCGCTGCTGCTGGGTATGGAATCGGGAGAGCAGGACGTGGTCTTCGGTTCCACGGTTTCGGGGCGCAATCTCGACATCGAAGGCATCGAGAACATGGTGGGGCTGCTGATCAATACCCTGCCGCAAAGAGTCAAAATCAACGGCGCAACCACGGTCGCGGAATGGCTCGCGGAGCTGCAGGAATCCATGATGAGCACCTGGGAGCACGATAGTTGCGGCATGGTCGATATCCAGCGGGTGAGCCAGATCAAGCCGGGAACGGCTTTGTTGGAAAGCGCCATCGTGGTGGAAAACTATCCCATCGAGAGCGATGCCAGCAATGGACCTCTGCGCATTGTTTCGGCGGAGAGCATCGAAAGCGCCGGCTATCCGCTGTATCTCATTGCCATACCGGGCGCGCAGATCCGGCTGCGCTTCTTCTACGACGCAACCTGCATCGGCAAGAGCACGGTGGATCGCCTGAGCAATACGGCCTCCGCGCTGCTTGGTCTTCTTTCCGATTCCTGGCAGATGGATGTCGCATCGTGGCTGGAGAAGGCCAGGATGGCCTCGCGGCCAGCAATGAATCCCGTGGCCGGTGGAGAACAGGACAATGGGACGGTACCCTCTGGCGGTCCGTCCGCAACGCTGGATGGGGTTGATGCCCATGATGCGGTTGCGCAACCCGTGCCGCCAGAGTGCTGCATTCAAGAGCTTTTTGAGGCGCAGGCCAAGAAGACTCCCCATGCCCTTGCCGTGATGCAAGGCGAGGAAGCCATCACCTATGCGGAGCTGGACCAGAAGGCGTCGCGCATGGCGCGCCGGCTGCGCGAAGACGGCGTAGGGCCGGACCAACTGGTGGGGATCTGCCTGGAGCGCGGCATCGAGATGATCACCGCGATTCTGGCCGTATGGAAGGCCGGAGGCGCTTATCTTCCTCTGGACCCGTCCTACCCGCTGGATCGGCTGCAGTACATGGTGGAAGACAGTTCGCCGGCCGTTCTGGTGACTTGGGGCGAGATGGCCGATCGATTCCGCAATTGCGGAGTGGAAACGCCGGTCTTCGATATCCGTTTGCGGGCATCGGAGGGCGCAACCGAAGCATCCACGCCGCTCGATCCATCGAGCCTCGGGCTCAAGCCGCACAACCTTGCCTATGTGATCTACACCTCCGGTTCCACGGGCAGGCCCAAGGGCGTGATGAACGAGCATCGCGGCCTGTGCAATCTGGCGCTCGCTCAAGCGCAACTGCTTGGCGTAACCGCCGAGAGCCGGGTGCTTCAATTCTCCTCGTTCAGCTTCGATGCCAGCGTCTTTGAGCTGACCATGGCGCTGACCGCGGGCGCAACGCTTTGCCTGCCGCCCAAAGGTCCGATCGTGTTGGGCGAGGCGCTGTTAGATCTGATGGCCAAGGACCGGCCAACCCATGCCGTGCTGCCTCCGGCGGTGCTATCGTCGCTGCCCGTCGACTCGCGCAGCAACTCCATCCAAACCCTGCTGGTGGCGGGCGATGCTCTGCCGGGCGCATTGATGCAGCGCTGGGCGCGGGGACGGCGATTGATCAACGCCTACGGCCCGACAGAAACCACGGTCTGCGCCACTATGCATGAATGCGATGCTAACGATAGCGGCGCGCCGCCGATCGGGCAGCCCATTCTGAATACCCGCATCCATCTGCTCGACAGTTCCGGAGAGCCCGTGGAAGCCGGCTCCGTGGGCGAAATCTACATCAGCGGAACTTGCGTGGCCCGGGGGTATCTGAACCAGCCGGAGCTGACCGCCGGGCGTTTCAGTCTCGATCCGCTTGCCCGTGAACCGCAGACCAGGATGTACAAGAGCGGGGATATGGGCAGGTTGCGCGAGGATGGCGCGCTGGAGTTTCTGGGGCGCAGCGACCTGCAAGTCAAGGTCCGCGGATATCGCGTGGAACTGCCGGAGATCGAGGCCAGGCTATCGCAGTGTCCCGGAGTCCGCGAGGCGGCGGTGGCCGCACCGCGCGACAAATACGGCGATCGTTATCTGGTCGCCTATTACACCGGTTGCGATCAAGGGCAGCCTGGCTCTCCCGAACAACTGCGGGAGCGTCTGGGCAGGGAGCTTCCGGAATACATGGTGCCCGCCACTTATGTGCGCCTCGATGCCTTTCCCTTGACCGCGAATGGCAAAGTGGATCGCAAAGCTCTGCCTCTACCGCACGAGATCAAGCCGGCGGCCCAGAACAAGCCGGATCTGGCGGCCGGCGACCATGCAACACAACTGGCCCGGATCTGGCGCGAACTCCTCGAAATCGATGCGGTGGGTTACGAGGATCATTTCTATCAGTTGGGCGGGCATTCACTGCTGCTGGTGCGCCTTCAGAGCCGCATTCTGGAGCAGATGGGCGTTCTGGTTTCCATCCCCGATCTGTTGCAATATCCGACGATCGAGGCGCTGGCCGGTTATTTGCAAGATGCCAATGCGGATCGCGATGTGATGGCGGCGGGAAGGCAACGGGCACAGGAGCGCAACCTCCAGGCACGGTACAAAAACGCCCGGCCACAGGCATAAGGGCGGACAGGCAGTTACCGCGTACGGCCCGGAGGAGATTCCGCCGGGCAGAGGGAAAGGAAAAGGCGATGACAACGACAATGCAAGACCGCGACACCGCGAACGACATTGCCATAATCGGCATGTCGGGCCGGTTCCCGGGAGCGCGCAATATCCCGGCCTTGTGGGAGAACCTTGTGTCGGGAGCCGAGAGCGTGGTCACGCTCAGCGCCGCGGATCTGCGTGGCGCCGGAGTGCCGGAATCGTTACTCGACGACCCCCACTACGTGCCCCGAAAAGGCGTGACCGAGGGCGTGGATCTGTTTGACGCGGCGTTCTTTTCCTACAGCCCGCGCGAGGCCGAGGCCATCGATCCGCAGCAGCGCATCATGCTGGAATGTGCCTGGTCGGCGCTGGAGGACGCGGGCTACGATCCGCACCGCTGTCCCCCGGCGACCGGCGTCTTTGCCGGATGCAACATGAACACCTATCTGCTTTTCAACCTGGCTCACTCCGAGGCTGCGCTGGACAATGTTCACGCCCTGGGCATCGCCTCGGAAAAGGATTTTCTGGCGACACGGGTATCGCACAAACTCAATTTGAGAGGGCCGAGCCTTTCGGTGCAGTGCGCTTGCTCCACTTCGCTGGTTTGCGTGCATCTGGCCTGCCAGTCGCTGCTCAGCGGCGAATCGGAAATGGCGCTGGCGGGGGGTGTATCGGTCACTTTTCCGCAGGCAGGTTACTTCTACGAAGAGGGCGGTGTTTTTTCTCCCGACGGCCATTGCCGCGCCTTCGACCAGAACGCCGCCGGAACCCTGAGCGGCGATGGCGTCGCCGTGGTCGTGCTCAAAAGATATCAGGATGCAGTTCGCGACCGGGACCATATCTATGCCCGCATCGTGGGGTCGGCGATCAACAACGATGGTTCCCAGAAGGCCAGCTTTGCCGCGCCTACCGTGAACGGCCAGATGCAGGTTATCTCCGAGGCTTTGGGAGTGGCCCGGCTGGAGCCCAAGGATATTGGCTATGTAGAGACGCATGGCACGGGCACGCCGTTTGGCGATGCCATCGAACTGGCTGCGCTCTCGCGCGTGTTCACGGCGGGCGGGGTGGCTCCGCGCGCTTGCACAATCGGCGCGCTGAAGCCGAATATCGGGCATTTGGATCAGGCGGCCGGGGTCGCCAATGTCGTCAAGGCGGCCCTGTCTTTGCACCATCAACAGATTCCGCCCACCATCAACGTCCGGGAGCTGAATGCGGAACTGCAAGCTCCCACGACTCCACTGCAGGTGGCAAGAACGCTCACGCCTTGGCCGCGAACCTCTACGCCGCGGCGCGCCGGAGTCAGTTCCTTCGGCTTTGGCGGCACCAATGCCCATGTCATTCTGGAGGAGGCGCCGCTGGAGGAAGAGCGCCCGGCCCGCCAGCATTGGCAGATCCTGCCCTTTTCGGCAAGAACCGATGCCGCTCTCGATGCCAGCATAAGCCAATTGCAAAGCCACTTCGCGCAGCACGGCGAGTTGCCGTTGCGCGATGCCGCGTATGTTTTGCAGGAAGGGCGGGGCAGATTTTCGCGCGGCGGGTTTATTGTCGCCCGCACCTCCGAAGAGGCAGCGGAGATTCTCGATAAACGCGACCCCAAGCGTTTGCCGCGCGGCGTCAAGCCTGATTCCTCCTCGATCTACTTCCTCTTTCCAGGGCAAGGCGCGCAGTTTCCGGACATGGGAAGAGATCTCTATGAAACTCGCCCGGTATTCCGCCGGTATATCGATCGGGCCGCCAGTTCGGTTCGCGATCTTCTGGGCCTGGATCTGCGCGAACTCCTCTTCCCCAACAGCGCGGATCGCGAGGCCGCGCAGGCGCGGTTAAGCCAGACCCGCTTTACCCAGCCGTGCCTTTTCGCCATCGAATATGCCCTGGCGAGGCTGTGGATGGATTGCGGCGTAATGCCCCAGGCGATGCTGGGCCACAGCCTTGGAGAGTATGTAGCCGCTTGTCTCGCCGGAGTCTTCCGCTTCGAGGACGCTCTCCGGCTCGTGACGCTGCGCGGCGCTTTGATTCAGGAACTGCCGCCAGGAGATATGATCGCCGTCCAGGCGCCGGCCGCGAAGGTTCGCAGCCTGGTGGAGAATTCTGTATCCATCGCCGCCATCAACGCGCCGGATCTCTGCACTGTATCCGGCGATCCGGAGGCCATCGGCCGGGCAGCCGCCAAGTTGGCGGAGCAGGGATATGCCTATCAAAAACTGCATACCTCCCATGCCTTTCATTCCGGAATGATGGATGCGATCCTCGACCGTTTTGAGCAGGCGGTTGCGGCCGTCGAGCGCAGCGCTCCTTTGATTCCCTTCGTTTCCAATGTCACGGGAAAGACGATCGTGGATGAAGAGGCCATGGACCCGGCTTACTGGCGTAGGCATCTGCGCGGATCGGTGCTGTTTGCCGATGGCGCGGCGACGCTGCTGGATGCCGGAAGAGGCACTTTTATTGAGGTGGGGCCCGGCCAGACATTGACCAACCTGCTCGCGCGGCAGCGCCAATTTGTTGCCGCCACGCATGTGACGGTCAACTCCATCGGCACGGCCAGAGCCAACATCTCCCATGAACAGGCCTTTCTCAACGCCGTCGGGCGCGTCTGGCTGCAGGGGCACGCGATCGAGTGGAAAGAGGTTCGCAACGGCGCCGATGTCCGCAGAGTTCCGTTGCCCACCTATCCATTCGAGAGAGTCCGTTATCTGGCGGAGCCGCATGCGGCCACCGCCGGCGCGGCTGTAAAAGCGAGTTCCACGGAGCGCCAGCCGCTGGACCGCTGGATGTATCTGCCCACCTGGACGCGCACGCCGCTTGGCGCGCCGGCTCCGGGCATCTTCAAAAATCGCGCGTGCCTGCTGCTGACCGATGACGCGGCATTCGTGAGAGCCGTTCAAAACAGCGCGCCGGATCTCGATCTGGTGTGGGCAAGATCGGGCGAGCAGTTCGCGCGGGAGGCCGATGGCGCTTTTGTCATCCGGCCCGATTGCGGCGGGGATGTGCAGGAACTGATGGCCCAAGCCACCGCCAGCGGCCGCGCGCTGACGGACGTGGCGGTCGCCTGGAGCATGGGCCGTGGCGAAACAGTGCTCGGCGCATCGGATGCCAAAACGGAAAGCGTTGCCGCGGAACGTCTCATCAAGGTTTTGCACGCGATTGCGGCGTGCAACCTTCCCTCGAACTCCCTCCGGCTGACGGTTTTGACCGCGGGAGCGCAAGATGTCTCCGGCACTGAATCCATTGTGACGGCAGATGCAACATTGGTGGGCCTCTGCAAGGTCATTCCCCAGGAGTACCAGCAACTGCAATGCAGGAACATCGATTTTGCCCCGGCATGGAACGTGGAACTGGCGGCCGCGCAATTTGCCGCGGAACTGGCGGCGAACGATGCGCGCTCGGCCATCGCCTATCGGGGGCGGGCGCGCTTCCGCGAGGTGTATACGCCGTTGTCACAAGACGGAGCCATCGAGCCGGCGGCGTTGCGGCAAAACGGCGCGGTCCTGATTACAGGCGGCCTGGGAGAGGTTGGCCTGCGCTTCGCCGAGTATTTTGCGGAAAGATATTCCGCCCGCCTCTGCCTGGTGGGCCGCTCCGCGCTACCTCGCCCGGAGGCGTGGGAGGCCTGGTTACGGGAGCATCCGGGCAATGACCGCGTCAGCAAGGTGATTGCGCGCCTTCAGCGCATGCTGCGGGCGGGCATGGAAATCGAGTTGGCCACCGCGGACGTATCCGATCGCGATGCCATGAAGGCGGCCTTCGATGCGGCGCGCAAGAGATTTGGTCAAATCGACTGCGTGGTGCATGCCGCCGGCGTCAGCGGAGCCGACACTTTCTGCGGCCTGGGGCAAACAACGGCCGAGGTGCTGGCGCGGCATTTTCGCGCCAAAGTCGATGGGCTGCGGGTGCTGGAGGAACTGGTTCATGGGGAACCGGGACTGGACCTGGTGATTTTGCAATCGTCGCTCTTCGGCGTGCTGGGCGGCGGCGGTTGCGGCGCCTATGCGGCAGCTACCGTCTTTATGGATCGCGTGGCCGCGCGTCACGGCCAAGAAGCAAACGCGGCGCGTTGGATCAGCATTGCCTGGGATGGCTGGGCGCCCGAGGAAGAGAACGGCCAGGCCATGGATCCATTCGCCATTCGTCCAGCGGAGGTGGGGCCGGTGTTGGAGCGGGCGCTGGCGCTGAAGGATGTAAGCTATCTCGCGGTTTCCACCGCCGATCTCGAATCCCGGCTGGAGCGTTGGGCGCGGCCGCAAGGCGCCGCAACCACGGCGCAAGAGGCATCGGCCTCAACCAAGGTGTATGCCCGTCCCAGCCTGGCAACGGAATACCAGGCTCCGCAAAGTTCCATTGAAGAGTTGCTAGTTGCCATGTGGGAAGAACTGCTCGGTATCAAACCTATCGGCGTTCACGACGATTTCTTCGAACTGGGCGGGCACTCTTTGCTGGCCACGCTCATCCTCGGCCGCGTTGCCGATCTCTTTCCCGTGCGTATCGAATTCCATGACATTGTGAATCATCCGTCGGTATCCAAGCTGGCGGCGCTCATTGAATCGCTGCTGCTGCAGAAGATCGAGCAGATGTCGGATGAAGAGGCGGCGCGCATGCTCGCCGCACTGCCTCATGCCTAGCTTTTCCGGGCCTCCCGGGTTTTCCCTTGCATCACTGCCGCCTGCCCGGCATCTTGCGTGAGATTCCACTGGCCGCATCGTTTTCGCCCGTGCGGACGATGCCGGCAACGCCCGCACCATGGAGAATGGTTGTGACTGTCTTGGAAAATATTGCCCAGGCCACACGCACCGCGCCGCATCGCGTGTCGGTTCTGCACGAGGGCTCCCGCTACACCTATGCGGAATTGAGCAGCTTTATTGAGCGGCTGGGCGCGGGACTGCGCCAATGCGGAATCCGCCGGCGGGAACGCATCGCCCTGCTGTTGCCGAACTGCCCGGAGTATGTGGGATGCTACCTGGGCGTGACCAGCATCGGAGCGATTGCCGTCTCGCTGAACCCCGCGCTGAACTCCGAGGAGATTGCGTTCATCCTCGATGACACCAACGCTTCGGCGGTCATTACCAACCCGGAAGGCGCGCGCAAGATCTCCAGCCCGATGCGCCAGCGCCTGGAGGTGATTGTGTGCGGCGGTGGCGACGAACAAGGCTACTCCTTACAGAGATGGTTGGAGAATGATGCTTCCATGGCGCCGTTGGCGCTGCCCCAGGAGAGCGAGGAGACGGCCATTCTCTATACCTCGGGTACCAGCGGTTTTCCCAAAGGGGTCACGCTCTCGCACGGTAACGTCTCGTTTGTCACTGAGACCATTGCCCGGTGTTGCAACACCACCGCGGAGGACCGTCTGTTGCTGGCGGTTCCCGCCTCCCATTGTTACGGCCAGAATCTGGTGATGAACCACGCACTGCGGGCGGCGGCAACGCTGGTTTTAGTGCAGGGCTTCGATCCGGAGCGCGTCGCCAGCGCCGTCGAGCGGGAGCAGGTCACGATGTTCTTTGGCGTGCCCACCATGTACGCCCTGCTGCTGAAGTCTCGGATCGCTCCGCACAGAATGCGCTCGCTGCGCTATTGCCACTCCGGCGCGGCGCCGCTCGATGAGCAGGTCGCGCGCGAGTGGCAGAGCCGTTACGGCGTCCCGATTCACCAGGGCTACGGACTCACCGAGTGCTCGCCGCTAACTTGCTACAACTTCTTTCCCGATCGCTGGCCCGCTTCGGTTGGCAGGCCGCTTGCCGGGGTGCAACTCCGCATTGTGGATGATGCCGGCGCCAAGGCCGGCCTGGGAGAGATTGGCGAAATCCTGGTCCATGGCCCGAACGTGATGATGGGGTATTGGGACTCTGCGATACAGAGTCCCGCTCCGCTTGCCAACGGGTGGTTGCGCACCGGCGACTGCGGCCTTTACGACGAATTCGGAAACCTCTATATCGTGGACCGCTGCAAGGACATGATCAACGTCTCTGGCCTGAAGGTTTACCCGGCGGAGGTGGAAAAGGTGTTGAAGCAGCATCCGGCGATCCAGGAGGCATGTGTCTTCGGAGTGCGGGATGAACTGCTGGGCGAAACGGTTCGCGCGCAGGTGGTCCTTAAGGAGCAATCCGCCGTGGCGACCAAGGATCTTAGCGCTTTTTGCCATGCCCGCATCGCCTCGTACAAGGTTCCGGTTGTGATCGATTTTGCGAAGAGCATTCCCGTTTCCCGGGCGGGGAAGGTGCTTCGCCGCATGCTTCGCCAAGAAGCAGAAATGAGAGGAGCGAGCCATGAACAGCTCATCGCCTGATTCGCCAAGCCTTCACGGGGAGAATCTTTCGCAGGCTAAAAAGCTTCTGCTGTCCAAGTGGCTTGGCGGCAGCGCGCGCAAGGAAATGATTCCCCGGCGCGCCGATGCCACGCGCGCGCCGCTGTCGTTTGGCCAGCAGCGGCTCTGGTTCCTGGAGCAGATGGCCCCCGGTTTTGCGACCTACAACATGCATGATGCCATCCGCATGAAGGCGAGGGTCGATACCGGCATTCTGCAACGGGTCTTCACCCGCATTGCCGAGCGGCACGAGGCCCTGCGTACGGTATTTAACGTGATCGATGGCGAACCGGTGCAACTTGTGCTGCCGGCCTCCGAGGTGCCGCTGCCCGTCGTGGATTTGCGCGATGTGGAAGAAGGCGAGCGCGAGGCCAGGGCGCGCGAGCTTGCCTACGAAGAGACGCGGCGGCCCTTCGATCTGGTCAACGGCCCGCTCTTCCGGGCCCGCGTCCTCCGCCTCCGCGACGATGAGCAGATTATTCTATGGACCCTGCACCACATCATTACCGACGGCTGGTCTTCGGGCATCATCGTGGATGAGATGATGGCGTTGGCCGCGGCCTTCTCTGCCGGACGGCCCGATCCGCTGCCCCTGCCGCCCATTCAGTATGGGGATTATGCAGCCTGGCAACGGAAGCATTTCAGCGGCGAGGCCTTTGCCGCGCAGATTGAATTTTGGCGCAAAGAACTTGCGGATGCTCCGCCGCCGCTCGATCTGGGTATCTTCAAGCCCCGGCCGGCGGTTCCCGCCTATGCCGGAAGACGGCGCGCGACGCGCTATGCGCCCGAGTTGCTGGAGCGGCTTAAAAAGCTGGCCAACCGGGAAGGCGCTACGTTGTTCATGGTCTTGATCAGCGCCTTCTTTTTGCTTCTCCGCCGCTATTCGGGCGCCGGCCGCATCTGTGTCGGTCTGCCCACCTCCAATCGCAGCCGCTCCGAGATGGAAAAGCTGGTGGGGTACTTTGCCAACACGCTGGCCATCTGCGCCGATTTCGATGGCGGCGCCAGTTACCGCCAGTTCCTGGCGCAGATCCGCGCCAAACTGCACGCGGCCTACGAAAACCAGGATGTGCCCTTCGAGCGGCTGGTCGAAGAACTCAGGCCAAAGCGCTACCTCAACCGGACGCCTTTTTTCCAGGCCATGTGCGTCTTGCAGAACGAGCCCATGCCCAGCGTCGCCGATGCGGACGTAAAGGTTGATCCCTACGATGTGCATAACGGCGCCAGCCAGTTCGACATTCTTTTCAACTTCATCGAGAGCGCCACCGGTCTGCAGGCGGCGGTGGAGTACGACAGCGACCTGGTGGACGACGATGCCGCCGAAAGGATGCTGGAGCATTATGGCAACCTGCTCGAAGGCATTGCCGCCGATCCGGAACAGATCGCCACATCCATCCCGGTGATGAGCCGCGAAGAGATGCATCGCGTGACGGTGGAATGGAATCAAACCGCGGTCTGCTACGGCGAGTCGGCGCAACTGCCGCTGCACAAACTGATCGAAGCCCAGGTGGAGCGCACGCCCGATGCCTACGCCCTCAAGGCCGAGTCCGGACGCTGGACTTACAAAGAAATGAATGAACGCGCCAACCGCCTGGCTCATCTTCTGCAATCGCATGGCATCGGGCCGGAGCGGCTGGTCGCCGTGCATATCGAAAGATCGCAGGAGCTGGTACTGGCCCTGATTGCGGTCTTGAAGGCCGGCGGAGCCTATCTGCCGCTGGACCCCGGCTATCCCAGCGAGCGGTTGCGCTTCATGCTCTCCGACAGCCAGGCCAGCGTGCTGCTCGTTGCCGGTCAAGTGCCGGAGTGGGCGCGGTCCATGGAGATCGAGACCGTCGATCTTTCGGCCCAACTGCTCGATGATCCCGCTCTGTCCTGCGTCAATCCTGTCTCGGCCGTGAATGCGGACAATCTGGCCTACGTCATTTACACCTCCGGCTCGACCGGCGCGCCCAAAGGCGCCATGAATACGCATCGCGGCATTACCAACCGGTTGTTATGGATGCAGGATGAGTATCGGCTGCACGACGATCGCGTTCTGCAAAAGACGCCATCGAGCTTCGATGTTTCCACCTGGGAGTTTTTCTGGCCGCTTCTGGCGGGGGCCGAACTGGTGGTTGCCCCTCCCGGAGCGCATCGCGACAGCACCTGGCTGGCGCGCATCATCCAGGCCGAGGAGATCACCACGATCCATTTCGTTCCCTCCATGCTCAAGGTCTTCCTTGCCGATCCGGCCGCGCGCGATTGCCGCTCGTTGCGCCGGGTGTTTTGCAGCGGCGAGGCGCTTGGCTTCGATGTTCAGAACAACTTCCACTCGCTGCTCGGCGCCGAGCTACACAACCTCTATGGACCTACCGAAGCGGCGGTGGACGTGACCTATTGGGATTGCTCGCGGAATTATCGCGGGTCAATCGTTCCCATCGGCCGTCCTATCGCCAACATTCAGATGTATGTATTGGACCCGGTCACCCAGCAGCCCTTGCCCATCGGCATTCCCGGCGAGCTTTATATCGGAGGCACCGGAGTTGGACGCGGCTATCTGAACCGGGAGCAGTTGACCGCGGAAAAATTCGTTCCCGATCCCTTCTCCAGCAACGCCGCGGCGCGGTTGTACCGGACCGGGGATCTGGCGCGCTTCGACAAAGACGGCATCATCGAGTTTCTGGGACGCATTGACCGGCAGGTAAAACTGCGCGGATTCCGCATTGAGTTGTGCGAGATCGAGCAGGAGCTCCGCAAGAGCGGGGAGATTCGGGATGCGGCCGTGATTCTGCGGGAAAACTCAGCGGGCGACGCGCGGCTGGTGGCCTATATCGTTCCCCGCCAAGTATCTGGCGCGCCGTCCGCGGTGGCGCCCGGCTCCGCGGAGCGGGTTGCCCGCCTGAAGGAATCGCTCCGCCAGACGCTGCCGGAGTATATGGTTCCCGCGCAGTTCGTGGAGGTCGAAGAGCTGCCGGTCTCGTTGAATGGCAAGCTGGATACGCGGCTTTTGCCTGCCCCCGAGGATCTTCGCCAGAAAGACGGCCAGGAACGCATCGAGCCCGGTACGGCTACGGAGAAGCTTCTGGCGGCGCTGTGGTCGGAACTGCTGGAGATTTCATTGCCTGGCCTGGAGGATGATTTCTTCGATCTGGGCGGACATTCGCTGCTGGCCGCGCAAATGGTCTTGCGGCTTCGCCAAAATCCAGGCAAGGACATTCCCCTGCGCAGTCTCTTCCAATTTTCCAATCTGCGTGAAATGGCCCGCTATATCGACGAGTTCGCCAGCGAGGAGGCTGGCGATCGCAACGCCGCTTGGCCGCGGATGCAGATCGATTCCGTCCTCCCGGATCAGATCCGGGCCGAGGGGATGGCAAGCGAACGCGTCGCGCCAGGGGCTACGGTGTTTCTCACCGGCGCCACGGGCTTTCTCGGCGCTTTTCTTCTGGAGCAGTTGTTACGCGGAGAGGACGCGGCGGCGCGGGTTCTGTGCCTGGTTCGCGCCCCCAGCCAGGAGGAAGCACGCGGGCGGCTGGCCGCCACATTGCGGAAATACCAGTTGGATGGCCAGATCGACATGGAGCGTGTCGAAGTGGTGGCCGGCGATCTGGGGCTGCCATCTTTTGGGTTATCCGGGGAGCGTTTTCAGCAACTCGCAACCACGGTGGATAGCATCTATCATTGCGGCGCCGCGGTCAACTTTGCCGCGCCCTATGCGCAACTGCGGGCGCCCAATGTGGATGGAACCGTGGAGGTGTTGCGCCTTGCCGGCCTGGAGCGCACCAAGCCCGTGCATTTCATCTCCACGATCTACACCCTCACCGCCGCCGACCGGTTGAGCGGCCCAGAGCTTGTCGAGAGCGATTTGCCACGCCATGGAGAACTGCTGCGCATGGGCTATCTACAAAGCAAGTGGGTTTCGGAACGGCTGGTGGAAGCAGCCCGCGAGCGGGGAATTCCGGTGACGATTTACCGCCCCGGACGCCTCTGCGGAGATACGCGGACCGGAGTCTGCCAAAGCGATGATTTTTACTGGGGCTTCGTGAGCGCCTGCCTGATCATGGGCAAGGCTCCGCAGCGCGATATGGACGAAAACCTGCTGCCCGTCAATTCCGCCGCCCAGGGGATCGTGGCTCTCTCCCGGCAGGGCGGCGAACCCAACCGCGCCTATCACCTGATCAACGAGCGGCCCTTGCGGTGGCAGCGCCTCTTTTCCGCACTCGGCGATTGGGGCTACCGCGTAGAGAATATCCCCTACGCGGAGTGGAAGGAAGAAGTGGTGCGGCGCGTTCAACAGCAGCCCGATTCCTCCTATACCCGCCTGGCCGGTTTTCTCTTTGAAGAAGATGAAGAAGAGGCCGGAGAGCCTCCCTTCTCTGCGCCCGAAACCTGGAGGCGCCTGCAAGAGCTGGAAATCGACCTGCCTGTGGTCGATGGGCAGCTTCTGGAAAAGTATTTTTCCTTTTTCGCGCAATCTGGCCTGTTTCCATCCTCCACCCTCTGTGTTGCATAAACCTCGCGCAAGCCAGCATCTTCTGCCTGGCTTGCGCGGGTCTATGGGAACGATCCCGGCTGCGTTGCAATACGCGCCGCGGACCAAACCTTGGCGAGGGGCCCGGAAAATGACCTTCCGGGCCTCTCACCCGCTCACCGCCGCGCCGCCTTCTCCGGTGGATTCGGGCAGGATCGGCGCTCAATATCCCGTGCATCTTCGACCACTACCTCAGGGTCAGGGGCTCTCTATGCGCAACTTTTCAGCAACTTTGCTGCTTTATGCCTGTACGGTTTTCAACCTCATTGCCGCCGCCCCAGCAAGCGGGATGAGCTTCGTTGTGGAAGGCAGCCGCCCCGCGGCCAGCTATTGTGGCGGGCCGCATTTGGCGAATCTTGTCCTTTCCCTTTACACGACGGTCATTGTCTACCATTGGCTATGGGCTCTCGGTCTCGCGGCGCTGACGGGTTTCTTTGGTGCAGTAGTATTACGGCATCTGGAAAAGCAACCCGGAAAGATAAGGTACGATGTTGACGAGGCCGATATGCCTTTCTCCAATGCCGACCTGGAACAACGGCAGAAACGCCTGGCCTGGATATGGCTCGCCTACACCGGATTCCTGTTGGTCCAGCCGCTGGTGGCGCCGAGTCTCTATCTTTGGCTGGGCACGATCGCCGTGCTCGCCGTTTTCTTCGGCATGTTCCTCGGCTATTTTTCGTCTACGGCGACCGGTTATCCCGTCCGGTTCTGGAGAATCGGCATGACCTTTTTCCTGGGGCTGATCACGTTTCCCTGGAATCATGGTGCCACCACCTTTTTCATCTACACCGCCGCGCTCTTTCCCTTCGTGATGAAATCCGTACGTAAGGTTGTGGGGCTCATCGTGTTGGAGTGTCTCATCATCCTGGCGGAAGGCGCGGTATGTACGATCTGGGTTCATCAACCTGTCTTCCAAATTGGCTGGTCCTCTACCTTTGTCTCCATCTTCTTTGTGATGGTTGTCGGTTGCGGCAATATCTATGTAGCCGAGCACAACCGGTACGAAGCCCGGCTCAGAGGCGTGCTGGAAGAGAACGTGGAACTGGCCGCGGCCGTCGAGCGGGAACGCATCGCGCGCGATCTGCACGATGTTCTCGGGCACACTTTGTCGGTCATTACCCTCAAATCGGAATTAGCCGGCCGCATGGTCGCCATCGACTCCAGCCGTACGGTCTCGGAACTGGCTGAGGTGGAGAAGATCTCGCGCGCCGCGTTGACCGAGATCCGCAAGGCAATCAGCGGCTACCGGGCGCAAGGCTTGGCCGCCGAAATTGAGGCTTCCTCCCGGGTTCTCCACGATGCCGGCGTGACCCTGCTGGCCGAAGAGATTCCCGCCAGCATGAGTTTTACCCCTCAGGAAGAGACCGCGCTCTCCCTGGTGCTTCGCGAGGCCGTGACGAATATCGTTCGCCACGCTCAGGCCTCCACCTGCCGCCTCTCTTTTGTCTGCCAGCCCATTCTGCGCCGGCTCGTGGTAGAAGACGACGGCCAGCATCAGTTGATCCGTGAGGGCAACGGAATCCGCGGTATTCGCGAACGGGTTGCGTCGCTCGATGGGCAATTCCGCATCGAGAGCGGCGCGGAGCAGCGCGGCACGCGCCTGGTGATCGATCTTCCCCCCTACGAGGACAAAGCGGAATGAGTATGAGCGAGCCCACCTCCAACGCCATTCGCGTGCTTCTTGTCGAAGACCAAACGATGTTGCGTGGAGCGCTCGCCGAGTTGATGAATCTGGAACGGGACATCAGCATTATCGCTCAGGCCAACAATGGCCGCGATGCCCTGCAACTGGCCTGGCAGCACATTCCCGATATCATTGTTACCGACATTGAAATGCCGGATCGCACTGGCCTGGAGTTGGTGGAAGATCTCAAACAGACCACGCTGAAGGCGCGTGTCATTATCCTGACCACGTTTGCCCGGCCCGGCTATCTGCGCCGCGCCCTCGATGCCGGGGTGCGGGGATATTTGCTGAAGGACCGGCCGGCCAGTGAATTGGCGGAGGCTATCCGCCGCGTTCATGCCGGACAATGCGCCATCGATCCAGGCTTGGCGACCGAGGCCTGGGCGGCTCCTCCCAATCCCCTCACCGAGCGCGAGCGCCAGGTTTTACGCCGCGCCAGCGTGGGCCGCTCCTCTTCGGAGATCGCCACCGAGTTGAATCTCGCCGAAGGCACAGTGCGCAATTATCTCTCGGAAATTATTAGCAAGCTTGGCGCCCCCAATCGCATCAAAGCCGCGCAGGTAGCTCGCAAACACGGCTGGCTGTAGATCAAGAAATTCTTTCTGCCACGCCCACCGAGCTTCCAACAGGGAAGTGGAGAGGCAGGCATCGATCCCTGCGGCGATTCACCCTGATACTGGCAGCATGCTTGACTCTCCAACTCATCGAACGAACGATTGAGATGATTCCAATAGCTATTCCAAAAGGCATCGCATAGAATGCTGCCAGCAGTGGGAGGAAGCCCGGGGTGAAGACTCTCGATTTTTTCAGACTGCTGCATCTTATTTTTGGGCGGGCGGAGCCGGATCTCGGCCAGATTCAGCGCTACGGGTTGCTGGCCGTCAAAATTGGCCAGCTCTTTGCCCTGCGCCCGGATTTTCTAGGGCCGGAGCGCTGCCGCTTGCTGGCGCGGCTTTATAGCCATGCCGAAAGCCTGCCGGCCGAAGACGCTCGGGCGCTGCTGACGGTCTATGGCGGGCCGCGGTATCAGGACAATTTTTCATCCTTCGATTTTTCGCCCTTCGCTTCGGCCTCGATCGGGCAGGTGCACCGCGGCCAACTGCGTACGGGCGAAGACGTAGCCGTCAAACTTGTCAAGCGCGATTGCGCCGCGGCTTTCCGCGCCGATGCCGCGCGGCTGCGCCAGATCTTTCGCTGGGCCATCCGTCTTTACCCGCGGCTGCGCGGCGTGGCCAATCCCACCACCCTGTTGGAACAGATCGAGCGCATGACCACGCGCGAGTTGGACCTGCGCCACGAACTGGAGGGCGGCGGGCAACTGGAGGGGCTCTGGCGCGAACACCGCGCGCGTTACGACCTCTCGCGGTTGGGCTTTCGCGCCGTGTACGGCGCCCTCTCCAATGAGAACCTGTTGGTGAGCCAATACCTGCATGGGCCCACTCTCGATACCTTGCTCGACCAAGGCCGGCTGGACTACGCGCGGCTGCTGGAACTGTTCGAGATTCATGGCTACTTTCTCTTTGCCATCGGTACCTTTCACGGCGACCTGCATCCGGGCAATATTGTTTTGCAGGAGGGGAAGTTTTATTTTCTCGATATGGCCTACATTGGCCACGCCCCGGACCGGATGCGGCGCGGGCTCTTCCATTTTTTCGTGGCGCTCAGCGCCGATGACTACTCGGAGGCGGCGGGCATTCTGAATCGCATGGCCGCCACTCCGCTCGAGGGGCGGCGCTATCTAGCCTTCCGCCAGAGGTTCTTGGCGCTTTACGCCGACTTCAAGGGCAAGACCGTCAGCGAGATCAGCTTGACGCGCAAGATGATGCAGACCATCCGCATGGGCGTCGAGGCGGGCATGGATTTCGACGAGGGCATGTTCGATATTATCCGCAGCTTAATGTTTTTGGACGGAATGGTGCTCCGCGCGCATCCAAAAGCTGTGCTGCTGCGCGATATGCGCGGCCTGATCGCGAGCTTTCACCGTTTCGTCGCGTAGAGGAGATGACTGCAATGGCGGATCGACGCAAGGTAATCGTCGTTGGCGCGGGCCCGGGCGGGCTGACGGCGGCCATGCTTCTTGCCCATCGTGGCTACCAGGTCGATGTCTTTGAAAAAGAGCCGGCGGTTGGCGGGCGCAATGGCGCCATTGAGGCCAACGGATTCCGCTTCGACATCGGACCCACGTTTTTAATGATGAAGTTCGTGCTCGACCAGGCCTTTGCCGAGGCCGGAGCGCGCAGCGAAGACCTGCTCGAGTTTCAAAAACTCGAGCCCATGTACCGGTTGATTTTTCCCGATTTCTCGCTCGACATTTCGCAGGATCGCGAGCAGATGAAGCGCGCCATCGCCGAGCGGTTTCCTGGCCAGGAGCGAGGCCTCGACGCCTTCTTTGCCAAAGAGGGCAAGCGCTTCGAGCACATCTATAGCTGCCTGGAAAAGGAATACTCCTCGCTGAGCGATTTTCTGCGCCCCTCGTTTCTGCGCTCATTGCCGTGGATTCCGCTGGGCCGTTCGCTCTTCGATTATCTGGGCAACTACTTCGCCCCCGAGCGGCTGCGGCTTTCCTTCACTTTTCAGTCCAAGTACCTGGGCATGTCGCCCTGGGAGTGCCCGGCCTTCTTCGTGATTCTGCCCTATATCGAGCACGAGTTCGGCATCTTCCATGTGCGTGGCGGGCTGGCCGAGATCTCGCGCGCCATGGCCGAAGTGGCCACGCGCAACGGCGCGCGTATTCATCTCTCCGCGCCGGTGCGGCAGTTGACCGTCGAAAAGGGCCAGGCGCGCGGCGTCGTTCTTGCCGATGGCCAGGCAGTGCAGGCCGACGCCGTCGTGCTCAACGCCGACTTTGCCCACGCCATGCGGACGCTGATTCCCGAAGGCGTACTCAAAAAATACACACCGGAAAAACTGGCGCGCAAAAAATACTCCTGCTCCACGTTCATGCTCTATCTCGGCCTGAATCGCGTCTTCCCCGATTTGCCGCATCACACGATTGTTTTTGCCAAGGACTACCACCGCAACACGCAGGAGATCTTCAAGCAGTTGCTCCTGTCGGAGGATTTTTCCTTTTATATCCGCAACGCGTCGCTCAACGACGACAGTCTGGCCCCTGCCGGCAAATGCGCTCTCTACATCCTGGTGCCGGCGCCCAATCAGGCCAGCGGCATCGACTGGGCCACGGAGACGGCGGCTTTCCGCGAGCGCGTGCTCGATGCCATCGCCACCCGCACGCCCTGGGGCGATCTGCGGCCCCATATCGAAGTGGAAAGAATCATCACGCCGGCCGATTGGGAGCGCTCGGGCGTCTATCGTGGCGCCACCTTCAACTTGGCGCATTCGATCGACCAGATGCTCTGCTTCCGTCCGCACAACCACTTCGAAGAGATCGATGGCTGCTATCTGGTGGGCGGCGGCACGCACCCGGGCAGCGGCCTGCCGACCATCTATCAGTCCGGGCTGATCGCGGCCCGGCTTATCGCCAAACGCCTGCGTCCGTGAGGCTCCGCTTGAGCAACCGTGCCCAATCACGCATTTTGCTGACCGGCGTCAGCGGCTACATCGGCGGACGCCTGGTGAAGGCTCTCGAAGAGGCCGGATACCCGGTTCGCTGCATGGCGCGCAAGCCGGCATTTGCGCGGGCGCGCGTGGCCGCGGCCACCGAGGTAGTCGAGGCCGACTGCCTGCAGCGCGCATCCCTGACCCACGCCATGCAGGGCATCGCCACCGCTTATTATCTGGTCCACTCGATGGGATCGCCGGGCAGCTTTGAAGAAGAGGACCGCAAGGCAGCGCGCAACTTTGCCGAGGCCGCCCAAGAGGCTGGCGTGCAACGCATCGTCTATCTGGGCGGGCTCGGTTCCAGCGCTACGCAGTTGTCGTCGCACCTGCGCAGCCGCCAGGAGGTGGCCCAGGTGTTGCGCTCCACCGGCGTGCCGGTGCTCGAGTTCCGCGCCTCGATCGTGATCGGCTCCGGAAGCCTCTCTTTCGAGATGATCCGCGCGCTCGTGCAGCGGCTGCCGGTGATGATCTGCCCGCGCTGGGTCAACGTCAAGGCGCAGCCCATTGCGATTGAAGACCTGATTGACTACCTGCTGGCCGCCCTCGACCGGCCCCCGGGAGAAGACCGCACCTATGAGATCGGTGGCCCCGATCAGGTTTGCTACGGAGAGATCATGCAGGAGTATGCCCGGCAAAGCGGTTTGCGCCGGCTGATGATTCCGGTTCCGGTTCTGACGCCGCGGCTGTCGAGTTTGTGGCTGGGACTGGTCACGCCGCTCTATGCGCGCGTGGGCCGCAAATTGATCGACAGCATGAAGGTCGCCACGCTGGTTGAAGATCCGGCGGCTCTGGCGGCCTTTCCGGTACGCCCCCGCGGCATGAAGGAGGCTATTCAGCGCGCACTGCACTGCGAAGATCAGCAGTTTGCGGCCACCAGTTGGTGCGATGCCATCTCATCCGGCGGCCAGCCGGCAAGCTGGGGCGGTGTGCGCTTCGGCACGCGCCTGGTTGACTCGCGCAGCATCGAGGTCGACGTGGGCCCGGCGCGCGCCTTTGCGCCGATTCGCGCTATCGGCGGCAACAACGGCTGGTATTTCGCCAACTTTCTCTGGGCCATTCGTGGCGCCATGGATCTGCTGGTGGGCGGGGTCGGTATTCGCCGCGGCCGCCGCGACGCGGAGATGCCAGCCGTGGGCGACGCTCTGGATTTCTGGCGCGTCGAGGCCTTCGAACCGGATCGCAAGTTACGCCTGATGGCGGAGATGAAGGTGCCCGGCCGCGCCTGGCTGCAGTTCGAGGTCACGCCGCGCCAGGGCGGCGCGACGATCCGCCAGACCGCCATCTTCGATCCGGCTGGCCTGGGTGGCCTGCTTTACTGGTACGGCCTCTATCCTATCCATTACTGGATCTTCCGGGGCATGCTGCGCCGCATCGCGGCCTTGGCGCGGCAACCTCGATATCGATAGCCCACTCCCCACGCCTGCATCGACAGGGCATTCGTGGCGATTTTTCCCCTGATTCCAACGCGCTAGTGGTTGCGCCAGTAGTTGGCGATGATGGAATCGCCTATTGCCGTTTGCATGTTGTGCATCTGTTGCATCTGGTTGAAGGAGTTAACCTGCGCCATATGCGCGCGGTTGGCGTTTTGCGCGATCTGCGCTTCGTCCTGCTGGTAGATTTGCATGAACCGCGGCGTAATCCGGCAGGTGCTCTTCATGTGCGTGCGTATCTGCTCGGCGTGCTCGGCTAGATGCGGCGGCGCGATCAGAATCCAGGCGTTGGCTTCCCAGAAGCCCCAAGTCTGCATCGCGTACTCGCCGTTGAACACCGCCTGGGTGAGCACAGAAAAAGTGGCGGGCTGGCCGTTGCGAACCATGCTGAATACGGCTTCGTCGCTGGTGATCTGCCATTGCGGCGAGAGCGGTATGTGATTTTCGAGGAAGATCGCTTTGGTGAGTTCCACGATGTCGGGACGGGGGCGGCGCTGCTGAAATTGCAGTGGCCCGAGCGTGGGCGAAGCAATCGCCGTGATGTAGTAATCGGTATAGCGCCCGGCGGAGGGCTTGAGGTTGAGTAACTGGCCGCCGGCGGCATTTGGGGCGTATTGCCCTTCGGGCTGATTGAGGAAGTGGCAGAGGCACTGCGGAATTGCCGGGTCGCAGGCGATGTAGATGCCGTCGGGCGACAGGGCCTGAAACCAGGGCCGCCGGTCGCCGGGCATGGGGTGGACGAAGCCGCCCTTGGTCTGCCAGCCGTTGGGAACCTCCATGGTAAAGGTGCCGCGCTCGGGTTCGGTGAACGGGACGTAGGGCTTGGGGGCCGGCGCCGGGGGGCGTGGCTCCGATTGCGGCGCGTGCTGCGCAAACTCGGGCGGCGCTTTCCGCAAACCGCGGATGGCTTCCGGAGAAAGCTTCGTGAGATCGATTTGTGGCAGAACACCGGGGGCCGCTTTTCCGTCTTCGCCCTGCGTCTGGAGGAGCAGCAACCATGCCTCGATATTGAAGTCTTCGGCCGGTTCCCCGGCGGCGGCATCGAGCCACGAGATGGCCCGGCTGAGAATGGGCAGCAGTTTTTCATGCAGCGCGCTGGTGGCGGCGCGCGCTTCAATCACAATGGCGGCGCCTTTGCGCGTGCACTGGAGCTGCGCCTGGCTGGCAGCGCCTTTGCGGCTGGTGAATTGCACAAGCGCGGTGGCCGAGTCCGGCGTGGGTGCTTCGAGAATCTTCGGCGGCTGCGCGTGGGGAAACAATTGCGCCGCATGAAAGAGGCCGTGCTCGAGAATTTCGCTGGCGGACTTTTGGGCGGCGGCGGCCGCGTTGACGAACTCGGCGATCGCAAAGGCCTGCCAATCGGGACTGCGAACGATGGTGATGCCGCCTGGCAGGGCTTCGACGATCCATCCCTGCGGCGCCTTGATCGCGAAACCGATGCGGCGTGGTTTCAGCTCCGGAGCCATATGGGCACACTCCTTTTAACCAGGTGTCGTGACCCGGCAGCCATCATACAGGGGTGTGGGCGGAGGTGTAAACGCGGCCTTACGATCCGGCGGGCTCTGTTTTGCATGGCGCCGGGCGTGTCGAGTCTATATAATCGCGCTCGAATCGCGGAATGCTAGCCGGCGAGGAGAATACAAGCCAATGGGCGATTCCGAAGAGTTCGCCATTCAGCCTGTGCAGCCGGTCGAAACCGCCTTTGAGCCGGTGCAACCGGTCCAGCCCGAGCCGTTCGAGCCAATACAACCGGTCAGCTTCGATGTACCGCAGCCAGATCAGCCGATGCCTGATCCGGCGCCATATGACCCGCCGGGCACATACGATCCGCCGCCAGAAACCAATAGCTCCTTCGATTACACGGCCTCCGGCAATACAGACACTTACAACTCTTTGCAAGACGATCCGCAGCCTTACAACGTGTTGGATACGGATGATTCTGCTGCGCAGGGGAACTCGCTGTTCGATCTTGGCTCTGACGATGCAACAGCGATCACTGATTCATACGCGGGTAGCCAGACACTCGACCAAGAGGAAGAGCCGCCCACAACGTTCGAGGATGGCTATGCCAGGGATCTTCCGCAAGAGACAGAGGAACAGGAAGAGCCCACGGATTCCGGAGCGCAAGGAGGGGATGCGGAATCCACGGCCGATGACCGGGAGGATCAACCGGATGCAGGGAGCGATATTTGGGGAGCCGATACCTTGGCATTGAGTTCGGCGGACGCCACTCCAGGATGGGCCCAGGGGACGGATGAAGATTTGGCGGCGGCGCAGGATGGCGATGCGGCGACAGGAGATGTTGCCGTCAGTAGCAATGCCGATCCGGATATGGGCTGGGACAACAGTGCCGGGTCGGATGCAATTGCCGCGGTATCGCCGGTTGATGAAATACAGACCGATGATTCCGGGAATGAAGTGGGGTGGGAAGATGACAGCGTTGCTCCGGTAGCAGAACAAAACGTCGGCGGTACAGTGCCGGAGTCCGGTCTGGAAGAGGTGGAGACCGAGTCTGCAACGAATGTAGACGCAGCAGCGGTTTCTGACGAAGTGATGGAGGAAACAACGGCAGGTGGCAACGATGCACAGGCCGATGCCGCAACCGCGGAGCCGGTAGCAGAAGAGCCTGTGCCGGCTGCGGCGGTGGATCCCGTGCCCGCAACGGAGCCATCGGAGGCCGAAGTAGCTGCGGCGTCAGAGCCCACAACGGAACCGACAGCCGAGGAAGTGCTCACCGAAGCCAATGAAACTACCGCCGAACCTGCAACCGAGACGCCAGCAGTAGAAGAGCCAGCGTCGGATGCGGCATCGGATCCTGAACCCGCAACGGAGTCATCGGCGGCCGAAGTAGCTGCGGCGTCAGAGCCCACGACGGATCCGGCAGTCGAGGAAGTGGCCGCCGAAGCCAATGAAACTACCGCCGAACCCGCAACCGAGACGCCTCCGGTAGAAGAACCTGTGCCGGCTGCGGTGGTGGATCCCGAGCCCGCAACGGAGCCATTGGAGGCCGAAGTAGCTGTAGAGGCAGAAGCCGCACCGGAGCCGGCGGCTGAGGAAGTGGTAGCGGTGGCTGAAGAAGCGCCAACAGTGCTAGAGCCTGCGGAGCCAGCGGTAGAAGAGCCTGAGCCGGTTGTGGCATCGGAGCCCGAACCTGTCTCTGAGCCATCGGACGCCGAAGTAGCGGTGGAGACAGAAGCCGCACCGGAGCCGGCGGCTGAGGAAGTGGCAGCAGTGGCTGAAGAAGCGCCAACAGTGCTAGAGCCTGCGGAGCCAGCAGCAGAAGAGCCTGAGCCGGCTGTGGCATCGGAGCCCGAGCCTGAGTCTGAGCCATCGGACGCCGAAGTAGCGGTAGAGGCAGAAGCCGCACCGGAGCCAGCGGCTGAGGAAGTTGCAGCGGTGGCAGAGGATATGCCAACGGTGTCCGAGCCATTGGAGCCCGCTGTAGAAGAGATAGCGCCCTCCGCCGAAGCGGAGCCAGCAGCAGAAGAGCCTGTGCCGGCTGCGGCGGTGGATCCCGAACCCGCAACGGAGCCATCGGTGGCCGAAGTAGCTGCGGATACAGAATCCACGACGGAGCCAGCAGTCGAGGAAGTGGTCACCGAAGCCAATGAAACTACCGCCGAACCCGCAACCGAGACGCCTCCGGTAGAAGAACCTGTGCCGGATGCGGCAGCGGATCCCGAACCCGCAACGGAGCCATTGGAGGCTGAAGTAGCTGCGGCGTCAGATCCCACAACGGAGCCAACGATAGCTGAAGCAATGCCAGAAGAAAAAGCAACGCAGGGTGTTGATAATTTTTCGGACAATGGAGCAGATGCGGAGGTTTCGGAGGAAAAGAGTGAGCCGAATGCGGTCGAGGAACCAACGGAATCGACGGAACCAGAGCCGGAGCCGACTCCCGAAGAGGTGAAGCGACTTAAGTTAGAGAAGCTTGAAGAGTCTTTGTACAATGCCACGCCGGGCACGGAGGCTCATAGTCAACTCGAAAACGAGTACAACGCATGCCGCCGCGAGATTCTCCATCAATCCCCGGAGGAGTACACCTACCTGCGCGATGTGCGCCACGAGTTCGAATTCACTCTTGTACACAATTTCGGTGAGTGTTCCGAAGTCAGAGCCTGCAACGCGCGCATCAATCCCAATGCGCCCGAGGATGATAGCCGCTACGCCGTGCGCAATCCCGATGAAGTGATCAACTGGGAAAAGACCTCGGTGGCGCCCCAGGACTCCGCCGGCCAGGCGCGATTGATTGGAGCGCAGTTCGGCGCGGATCCCAAGAACCCTCTCAACCTCAGGCACGAATCCTGGTCCTTCGCAAGGAAAAACGAGTCTGACTACGACTTCGAGGAGGCATTGGGCCGGTATGCCCGGAAGGGCGAGAAAGTTGGCCTGGATATTACGTCCAAGGTCGATCCTGCCAATCCTGAAAAAGCAGCGCAGTCGATGGCCGTGACGACGCTTGAGCGCGATGCCGATGGCCGCGCGCTAGAGAACACCGATATGACGACTTACCGGCTTTTGGGGATGGCTGGTTCCGGGGCCGTGAGTGCGCCTCCACCTAAGTGGGCGACTGAGAACCGGGCCGGACGGGCGTTCTACGAAGATTTCAAAGCTGGCAAGGCCACGGCGGTCACAGAGATTGCCCCCGAGGCCGTCAGCGAAGCGAAAAAACGATTGCCAGACCTGAATAACGAGATCGGGGAAGTGGAAGATCGGCTACTCAACATCTTGCCTGTTTCCGGCAAAGCAGCGGAGCCGATATCTGAGGATGCGCGAGATCAACATGGCCAACTGGAGAAGAGATGGAACGAACTGAAAGCCGAACAGCGAACGGTCGAGCGTGCCGCGAAGCTCACCGAACTGGAGAAGACGCGGTTAGAGCAAGCGGAGAAATTGCAGAAGGCCGGGCCGGGGCCAGCGCCGGAGGACGCATGGAAGATCATCGATGATTGCACGAAGAAGATCGAGAAATTGAACCAGCCATGGACCTATCGCAGCGACGTAAGGTCAAACTGGAACATCAAGAAAAGCGCGCCGGATAAAAATGGATTTGTCGAGGTGGTCGCGGAAGGCATCTTGCCGAATCCCGATAAGATCATTTCCTGGCGTCGCGATACAAAAGTGGGTGCGAGCCTTGAAGCTAAAGCCAGAGGCGCACTGGATAAGCGTCCTGGAGACGATGCCGGCCACCTGATCGCGCTGGTGCTGGGCGCCGATCCACGGGTCAACGAGGCATTCCCGAACCTGACCAGTCAAAACGCACCCATGAACCGCGGTCAAGGCTGGCGGGACATGGAAATGGAATTAGAGGAGATGGGCCGGCAAGCGGGCGATCAGCCGATGCATGTGTCGATCCGCAGCATGCAGAAAGACGGCATCGAGAAAAGCCGCGTGCTCACCGTCAAGTTTGGCAATCAAATCCACGAGTTTCCCATTGCCGGCAACTTCGCTTCGCCGCAAAGAAAGAAGAGTTCGGCGAAACTGAAGCCGGTCTAGCCGCGCTAGTCGACGCGGTACATCTCCTGTAGGTCCTCTTCGCGCAGTTCATCGATGGGCACATTGCGCAGGCCGACTTCCACGCTCGGTGTGTGCAGGCCGGGATGTTTGGGCTTGATCTTTGCCCAGGCATCCTGAATGGCTTTGATCGCGCCGGGAATGGCGGCGATGCCTTGGGGAATCGAAGGGAGCAAGGCGATGATGGCGATGATCTCGCCCGGTCCGATGGCCTGAAAGCGCTGCGGATTGACTTCCTGGACCTCGACAGAGCCGTTGCCGGCGATGCTGGCGCGGAACGCGGCAGCGGCGGCATCCAGATCGGTGCCCGGTTCCACTTCGAAGTGCAATGTCAACGGATCCATATCTTCCTCCTTAGGATGTGCTCGCGCGGACCGAAGAGCGTCCCAGCGAACTGATGAAATACGGGGCCCAGTAATAGGCCTCCGCTTGCCGCCGCGGAGGATCTTGCAAATAATCCTTGATGGCAAGCTGGAGCGCGACTTCGGCGGGAACGGCCTGAGCGTAATAGCGGTAGAAGGCGCGGATCAGCGCCGAGGAACTCTCCGTTTCGACGTGCCAGAGCGCGCCCAGCACCGCGCGCGCGCCGGCTTGGAAGAAGGCCGATTGCAGGCCGAAGATATCGTCGCCGGGAATGTCGGCCGAGCCGCGGCCAGCCAGCGCGCGCTGGCCGGAGTTGCAGGCGCTGAGCACGACAAGCTCCGCGCCCAGGCGCATGGAGGCAATATCCATGCCGTCCAGCGCGGAGTCTTGAAGAAGAACGCGCGATTCCATGGGCTCGCCGGCGGTTTGAAACACGCTCAGCCCGTGGGTTCCAAGATGGATGCATTGTGCCCGCGCCAGTGTGCCATCTTCGCGTAACTGCTCGATGCGGGCGCGCGTGGCATCCTTGCCGGTGACGAGATCGGCCGTGTTTCCTGGTTCGCGGTAAAGTTGCGCGATGGCTTGCGCGTCGGTCTCGACATTGTCCAGCGGGCCCACGCGGGGATCGCAAAAGCTGCCTGTCGCGATGGCGAGCAGGCGGCGTTCGTGGCTGCCCTCCCAGGCCAGCAAAAGGCTGCTGAAGTTTGGCACGAAGCTGACGGCGAAGCGCGTGGCGACGTACTCCCCATCCCAGGGAATCGCCTGGAAGGGAAACATATGCAGCGACTGGTGCGGTGAAAACAGCAGCCGTTGTTTGTCTTGGATGAAGGCGCGGCAGAACTCCGGCAGTAGAAACGCGCCTAGCCGGGCGATGACCGCGCCCATCGAGCGCTGAGCGGTTTTAAAGGTTTGGACGAAGGCGATGAATTCGTCGAAGGATTTCCGCTGCTGGGGCGTGAGGTTGACGATCTGCTTTTCAAAACGACCGCGATCCACGCACATGATCAGCAGCGCGCGTTCATGCAGCCAGAAATATCCAACCAGTGCTTCGTCGTCCGCGATGGCCGATTGCACGGCAGACAATGAGGCCGTGGGAAAATCGTGCTCCGCGCTGCCTTGAGCGCGGGCAATGGCGAGCATATCCCAAAGGCGGCGGCGCCGGTCGGCCAGTTCCGGCGCACTGTGATTCTCGTGGGCTTCGCCAAGCGCGTGGCTGGCGAGCCGGAACTCGCAGGCAAGCTCGGACTCGGAAAACCGCGGTGGATCGGGAATGAGCCTGCTGCGAATCGCCGAGCGCGCCTTCACCAGTTCGATCGTCTCGATCATGTCATCCCACTGGCCCAGCTTGAATGCCGCGAAGGCTGCATAACGGTAGAAATCGACCAGCCAGCGGAGAATCGCGCTCTGCCGGTAGGGGCTGTGCACGCGGTAGCGCTCGGTTTCAAAGTCGCGGATCGTGGCTTCGCAAATGCGCCAAACGGCGTCGAAATCGCCGAGCATGATGTTTGCCATCGCCTCGCGCGCGAGCGACTCAAGATAGCAGGCGCGCTCGAATACATAGCTGAACGATGCCAGCGTGGCCGGACGGCCGGCGAGCAGCAACTCGCGCGCCTCACGCGTCAGTGGCAACATCTCCGCGGCGCGGCCCAGCGAGAGCAGAATGTAGACGCGCATCAGGCGAGTACGCGCTTCGTGGAGCGGCGAGTTGAGCGCGGAGGCTTGTTCCTGGAGCCCTCGCGCGGCCTCTAACAAATCTTCTTTCGGGTCGTTCGCCGGCCGCTCGTTGCATGCCTGCTCTAGATTGAGCAGGGCCTCGTCGAGCGCTTCCCGGCGCTTGAGCAATGTCTCGTCATCGTGAAAGGCCGGGGGCTGCGGCGTGAGCGGAATGAAGCGGGTGATCTCGCGGTCGAATTCGCGCCGCGCCGCCTCGTCCTGCTGCTGTATTTCATTTACGAAGGCCGAAATGGCGGAAATCGAGGCATCGATTTTGCCGGGATCTTCGTGGTTTGCAAGCAGTGCCGATGCCAGCCGCGACTTCAGGATGGAAAAATGCCAAGAAGCAACGGCCACGATGCGCTCGACGACCGCCGCGCCCACGCCATCGTTGAGCGCGGCGGCAAGCCAGGAATCGAAGGCCGCCTCCGCGCCCATCGCCAGCGGGTCGCCGTAACCGGCATGCGCAAGAACACTCGCGGCGGCCTCGGCATTCGCGGCGGCAGCCACAATGTCGCCCGCGCTATAGGCTACGTCGGCCAGCTTGACCAGCGCCTCGGCGCGTGACAGCGACGGCGCCTCGCCACTGTCGTTGAGCGTCTTCAAGTATGGCTCTGCGGCATCGTCGAAGGCTCCGGAAAACCGCAAGGAGAGTTCGTTGGCGCGGCGGCGGTAATCTGCGGCATACGTTGCTTCACCAGCTTGTTCGTAATCTGCGGCGGCGGCTTCCAATGCGGCGAGTGCCTGCTCCTTTTGACCGAGAATCAAGCGGGAGTTCGCCAGTATTGTCTCGGTGCTCGCGAGGGCGTAATAGGCCTCCTTCAGGGCGGAATTCGTGGGCCGCGTCCGCGCGATGATGCCGCGATAATCGGCGCGCGCCTGTTCCAGTTCCGCGACGGATTCGGCGGTCGCCAGGCCGGCCGCGCATCGCGGAGCAACCAGCGAGACACGGTTGAAGACTGCCGTCAGCGCTTCGCGCAGATCGTTCACTTCGGAATCCACGGGCAGCGGCTGGCAGGCTTCGGGATGCGCGGATTCAAATGCAGTGGAGATCGCTTGCACCGCGAGCAGCCGCGTATACAGCCGCATTTCGCCGCTAGTCACCCGGCCTTGTTCGACTCTGGCAAAAAAACCTGCCAGTTGACCGGCCGCGCCGGCACCGTCGCCGGACGCTTCATTGCGCAACTTTACACGGAAGAGTACGAGCGCTTGCTGCAGAAGCCGCAGGCTTGGTGGATCGGCGTCCGCTGTCTCTGCCTGCATTGCCGCAATCGCTTTTTGGGGCGCCGGTTCAGGCGACGGATTGGACCAGCGCTCGATCGCGAGAAGCCAAGCCAGCATTCCGGCGCTTGGTTGGCCGGCTTTGACAGCCTCACGGAATCTGGTCCAGTCAGGCATGCGAATACCGGCCATCAGTCTAGCAGGCACAGAAAATGAAGTCGAGCAATGATTTTATGGGGATATTTGCGGGCTTTGGAGTAACGGGCTTGCATGTGGCTGAAGAGAATTGCATCTTCGAAGACATTGTGGGCATGCAAGCGGATGTTTCAATCGTAGGGTTTTCCGGGAGGGCCGCGCTAAGATAAGAAGCCAGGAGAATCGCAGTGAAGATTGCAACGGAAATTTCCCGTCGTACGTTGATCAAAGGTCTGACCGCATCGGGCCTGGTTGCTTGTCGCGGCCTTGGCAGCGCGAATCTTTTGCGCGCCGCCGGAACCCATGATGACGATCCGCTTTCCTGGGTCGATGTGATGCTCGGCACCGGCGGTCACGGACACACCTATCCCGGCGCCACGGTTCCTTTCGGCATGGTGCAACTGAGCCCCGACACCACGCGCACAAAGGATCTGTGGGACTGGTGTTCCGGCTACCACTACACGCAAAACACCATTCTCGGTTTCAGCCACACGCACCTGAGCGGAACCGGCTGCGGCGACCTGCTCGATTTTCTGGTGATGCCCGGCACGGGAGAGCGCGCGCCGATTCCCGATCATTCTCCTGACCTGGAGCTGGACTACGCTTCCACCTTTTCGCATGCAAATGAAAAAGCGCATCCGGGATATTATTCCGTGCGGCTGGATCGCTCGGGAGTCCAGGCGGAACTGACGGCGACAGAGCACGCGGGCCTGCATTGCTACACCTTCCCGGCCAGCGATGCCGCTTACATCGTTGTCGATCTGGCGCACGGATATGGCGGCGCACCGGGGCCGGTGCAATGGGCTTCGCTTGAACCGAAGGACAATCGGACGCTGCTGCTGGGCCACGCCACCGATGCCTGGGCGCAGGGCCGGCAGATGTATGCGGCGCTCACGTTCTCCCGTCCCTATGACCGGCTGGAAATCATTGTCGATGGCGTTGCCGTTGAGCAGCCAGGGCAATGGCCGCTGAAGGGAAATAGCATCAAGGCGGTGGCGCGCTTCAAAACGCAGGAAGGGGAAAAGATTCTCGTCAAGGCCGGTCTATCTGCAGTTTCAACGGAAGGCGCGCTGGGTAATCTGGCGGCGGAGTTGCCGGGCTGGGACTTCAACGCCACCCGCGCGGCGGCCGAAGAAAGATGGCGGCATCAGCTCGGCAAAATTCTCATCGAGACGCCGGACCGGGATCGCAAGACGATTTTCTACACGGCGCTTTACCACACCATGCTGGCGCCCACGTTGTTTGACGATGCCGATGGCCACTACCGCGGCATGGATGGCCAGGTGCATCAGATGCGTCCCGGCCAGCACAACTACACGACCTTTTCGCTGTGGGATACTTATCGTGCCGAGCATCCTTTGCTCACGCTGATTCACGCCGACCGTGTTCCCGATTTTGTGAACAGCCTGATCCGCATGGCGGGGGAAAGCCCGGCCGGGATGCCGGTTTGGCCGTTGCAAGGCAAAGAAACTGGCTGTATGACGGGCTATCATTCCTCCGCTGTCATCGCCGAGGCCAGCGCCAAGGGCTTTACCGGCATCGATTATGACGCCGCGTATACCGCGATGAAAAAGCGCGCCTTTGAGGACGATTACCGTGGCCTGCAGTGGTATCGCTCCATGGGTTTCATTCCTGCCGACCTGGAAGAGGAGTCGGTCTCAAAAACTCTCGAATACGATTACGACGACTGGGCGATCGCGCACATTGCGCAGGCTCTGGGCGACCGTGAAAACGCGGCCAAGCTCGTGCACCGCTCGCTCAACTACCGCCATCATTGGGACGCGGGCAGCGGTTTTCTCCGCGCCCGGCTGCAAAACGGCAGCTTTGCCGAGCCCTTCGATCCCATTGAGATGGGCCACAGCAAACGCTGGCGTGACTACACCGAGTCCAATGCCTGGCAAACCACCTTCGGTATTCAGCACGATGTCACTGGCTATATCCGCCTGATGGGCGGTGACCGCGTCTTCCTGGAAAAGCTGAACAAGCTCTTCAATCAGCCCAGCACACTGCCGTCCGACGCTCCGCCCGATATCGCCGGCATGATTGGCCAATACGCGCACGGCAACGAGCCCAGCCACCATATCGCGTATCTCTTTGCCTATGCCGGCGAGCCCTCGCGAACGCAGGAGCTTGTCCATCGCATCAACACCACGCTGCACTCAAAGAGCATCGACGATGCCATAGCCGGCAACGAGGATTGCGGCCAGATGTCGGCTTGGTTTGTGCTCAGTTCGATAGGCTTTTATAGCGTCGATCCAGTTAGCACCAACTACATCTTCGGCACGCCGTTTTTCGACCGCGCTGTTGTGCGTTTGGCTGGAGGGCGCGAGTTGGTTCTCGAAGCGCAGCGCGCCACTGTGGACAGCATCTACATCCAGTCGGTCGAATTCAACGGAAAACCGCACCCCGCAGCCTGGTTCAGCCATGCGCAGATTCGCACGGGGGGCCGCTTTGTCTTCCATCTCGGCAGCAAGCCCGGCAACTCATTCGGACACAGCATCGAAAGCCGGCCATTCTCCGATGCCACAAAATTGTTGCCGGAAGGTTGAGTCAGGCGCCAAACAGAGCACAAAAAAAGAAGCCGTGTGATTGCGGCTTCTTTTTTTGTACGAAATATTTGGATTGCGGACTATCTTCCGCGCGCGAGTTTACTTGCGAACCCAGATTTCTACGCGGCGGTTTTTCTCGCGGCCTTCGTCGGTGTCATTGGAAGCGACCGGCAGGCTAGGCCCGAAGCCGCGCACGGTTCCCGGATGCAAACCGCGCTGCTCGAACTGGAGCGCGACGGCTTTGGCGCGGTCCTCGGAAAGTTTCTGGTTCATGGGCTGGCCACCGGTCGAATCGGCAAATCCGAACAGCAGAACGCTATCGCCGGAATAGTGCAGATCGCTGACAAAGCTAATCACGCGATCCAGGTCGGCGATGGCCTTGTTGTCGAGTTGAGAACTACCGGTGCGGAAGCGGAAGTCGAGCGAAAGCCGCTCGGCGCCAGCGGTCAAACGCTTGTAGTCCGCCGGCGCGTCAGAGGCCACCGTCTCGCTCTGCTTGGCCACATTTTGCGCGACGAAGGAATTCGCGGCCACAATGTCCTGGCCGGCTTTGGAAAGCGCGAATTGAATGAATTTGCGGGTGAACTTGTTCTGCGGGCTGCTGGGCGTGTAAAAGTAGAGCCGCCGCGAAAGAGGATAATCCTCGGTGGCGACCGTGAAGCGGTTGGGCAGCATGGCCATGGCGCCGCGATCGGAGATTGCCAGTGCCCGCGCGCTGCGCACATACGGCAGGCCGATGAAGCCGATGCCATTGGGATCGTTGGCCACTGCGTCCGACAACGCGGAGCTGTCGGAGACGGTCTTGGCCGAAGAAGCGGCGTCGGCTCCGTTGAGCACCAGGCTCTTGAATGTGTCGTAGGTGCCCGATTGGTTATCGCGCGAATAGAGTTGAATCGGGCCGCTGCGGCCGCCCACCGCCGACCAATCGGTGACTTGACCGAGGAAGATGCGCGCCAGTTGGTCTTTGCTGAGCGAGGTCAGCGGGTTGGCCTGGTTCACGATCACCGCGATGCCGTCCAGGCCCAACACAAACTCGTTGGCCGGCGAGGTCATGTCGCCCAGACTGGCCAGTTGCGAGATCTCTTCGGGCTTGATGCGGCGCGAGGCCATGCCGATATCGCAACTGCCGCTGCCGAGATCGGTGAATGCCGTGCTGGAACCGTGTGCCTTGATCTCGATGACCGAAGGATTGCTGTCGCCGGGCAGCGTGCCCTCAACAGTCTTTTCTTCGTTGTTGTCGCCGGGGACAATGTGCGCGTCCGTGGCGCCTTGCTCCTTCAAGAACGCTTGCGCCAGCGCCGGCGCCAGTTCCGAGCCGATGGTATTCGAGCCACTTAGACGGAGAATTGCCGGGGAGGAATTGCCGATGTGCGCGGTGAGGCTGCTGTGCGTGCCATGGCTTTTGTGCAACAGGTGCCCGATGATGCGGAAAACTCCGTAACCGATGCCGCCAAACAGCAGCAGAACCACGGCGATCACGATACCAACCACAGAACCGCCGCCGGATTTTTTCCCCATTTCGGTAAGCGGGCGGCCGCATTCGGAGCAGATGAAATCCGCGCCATCCGCAATTTGCATCTCCTGCTTTCTATCCGCGGCTCCACAATTGCCGAAGTTTGTGCAACGTCCTTGCCGAATCGACACGCTAGTTCTCCCTCTTTAAGGTTTTTACAGCTTGCTTGCCACCATCCAAGAAGCGGCGATAGATCTCGTCGCTCACGTTGTTGCTGCGTAGCGCCTTGATCTGCTCGACTTCGGCAACGACGGCTTTCTGCAACTCGGCGCGCGCGGCCTCTTGCGCGTAATCGGCAGCGGCGAGCTTCTTATCGACGTAGTTGCGAATGGTGTCGGCAATGTCGAGCGAGACCTTGCCGATGGCCTCGGTCAGATCCTTGCCGAGTTCGATCGGGTCGGTGTCGAAGCCGTCATCGTCTTTGGCCACAAAGGTCAGCGTCTTGGCGCCGCTTTGCGCGTTCGTCTCTTCGCTGAGCAGGCCGGTTGCCTTGGCCAGCAGCAGGTAGGGAATCGCGTCGCGCCGCACTTCTTCCTGCAGGGGGACGAACAGCCGCGGATGCTGCGTGCCGTCGCCCTCGATGTGCAGCTCGAGCTTGGCGCGCGCGGCGTTGGGTCCGCTGATCCGCTGCTCGTACTTCTGCTTGAGAAACGCCACCTGCTTGGCGTAGCGCAGCGGAAACAGATTGGTGAGGCTGACCAGCGTGATCTCGTTCCTGTTGGCGTCGCTATCGATCACCTCGACGTCGCCCTCGCGAGCCCCCTGGAAGGTCTCTTTGAGCTTGGCGACAAACTCGGCCTGCTCGGGCGCGCGCGGCATCAGAATCGAGAGCCGGGACACCGCTGTTTGCACGCCATTGGGCACGCCGGGCCCGGTCTTGTGGATCTCCGAAGGGTCGAAGGAAAGATAGTTGCCGGCCCGCGCCACCAACTCCGTCGCATAGGAACGCAGCTCCTGCGGGTCGCCGCTGTAGCGCTCCTTGAGCCGGTCGATGATGCTGACGCCGATCAGCTTTTCCTTGGGGTTGGTGACGATATTGTTGTGCGCCACCTGCGCGCTGGCCGCGCATTCTTTGTCGAGCACATCGATAAAATCGGCTGCGCCGATGCGCTGGTTGAAGAGCGTGAAGCTGGGATGATCGCCGAGTTTGGTGGTCAGAGCCTGGCGGACGCGGTTGCTCTGCGTGCGCTGCTCGGTCTCGTTTTTCACCAGCGAGGTGCTGACCGTGCGCACCACCTGCGGATCGTAGAAGCGCACCAGTTGCTCGCGCAGATCGCGCTTGCCGTCGTCCTGAATGCGTTCGGCGAGGCGCTCGTTGTACTTTTTCACCGCGGCGGCGATGGTGCTAGCCGTCTTGTCCACTTCGCTCTTCAAATCGGTCAGCTCGGCGACTAATTCTTCGCTGAGTTGCTTGGCGAATTGCAGCGCCTCGATGCGCGTGCGGTATATATATTGTTCCTGCAGCGCCTCGCCCTGTGCGTCGAGCAGGCTGTCGGGCTTGCCAATCACTTTCGCCAGCAGATTCATGCGCGCCCATTGTTGGTTGTTGACGCGGACACGGTTACCTGCGCTTTCTTCGTTGTCCTTGGAGGCGGTGATCTTGTCGTCGAGCAGTTTGCGGCGCTCGTCAATCGATTCCAGCAGCGCCGCGAGCAGCCGCGAAACATCGTAGGCCGATTTGACGCCGTTCTTCCATTCGGTGAACAGATCGTCTTCGATCCGCCGCCGGATCTCGCGGACGTGTTCCTGCTTCGTCTTTAGCTTCGATTGGTAGAAAGCGCGCACTCCCACGCCGCGGTAATCCTGATCGAAACGCTTCTCGCAAAGCTTCGAGAGCTCGTCGAGCCAGGCCTCGCGCGCTTTTTCGCGCACCAGCGACTTGAAGTTCGGGATCACGTCCTGCCACTCGTTGTTGATCGGCTTCCACTTTTTGTTGGCCGCGTCCTCGGGCAAAATGCCGGTCGAAAGTGTCAGCTGATCGTCACTCAGCGCCCAGCGGAATTGCGTCTCCTTTTGATTGACGAATTCGTGGAAGTCTTGATTCTTTGACTCGTCGGTGAATCCGGAGGTATCGGACCAGTTGTTATACCGCAGTTGCAGCGAGGCTTGCCGCGCGAAGTTATAGGTCAGGTACTCGCCAATCTCTTGCTCGGGAATAGCCAGCCGCTTGATGCCAAAGGCCAGCCAGCGCTTGCTGCGCTCGGGATTGTTCGATGCCGGCGCGCGTTCCGGCGTGCCATCGCCGTTCTCGGCATTTTCCATCCGGCCCAGCGTGGGCCAGCTCACCGTGCGCGTGACAACAATCTTCTGGTAAAGAAAATCGGCGACGATGCCGGGCAACTGCTTATCGACATCGACGGTCAATCCATTCTCGTTTTCATTGGTGAAAACATAGCATCCGTTGAAGGCATCGCCCAATTTGAGCTTGCCTTTGACGCCCAACAGATCGTCTGGCTGCAGCTTGCCGACACTCAGCGAATTCAGCTCCATCAGCGCGGCGTAGCCGTTGGCGTGATAATTTCCCGTGTCCCAACTGGGATTGGGATACATCTCCGGCAGCAGCAAGTAGGCGATGATGCGATAGCGTTTGGAGTCAGGATAAGTGTCGCGAAGAATGCTGATGGCATCGACCACCGAGCCGCTGCCCGTGCCGCCGGCCAGCCCGCAGACCACATGAAAGACGGTATCGGTGATGCCGCCATTCTGCAGATCCTTGACCAGCGACTGCGCCTGTTGGCGATAGGCATCGGCCTTGCAGGCGAAGAGAAAACGGCCTAAGCGGCGCTTCTGGCCGCCCAGCGTTACGCCGACAATACTGCCCAGCACGTCTTTCCACTGCTCCGGATCGCCAATCCACGGCTTGATGCCGGGGTAGTTGTCCAGATTGTCCAGCCGCGCGCCCAGATTTGCCTCCTGGATTAGCATCTGGCTGCGCTTGTTGAGTTGCACGCTGGTGCCCAGGATCTTCCAGCTTGGATCATCGATAGCCATCATCTCGTTGCTGGAATCGACGTAGAGATAGCCGATGTTGACGCCGTCGGCATCCTCTTTACGAAATGCCTGATAGACCGCTTTGCGAAAGGCGCGGATGATTTTGCCGCCCGTGCCGCCGAGTCCAATGATGAGGTGGTTTGCCGCCATGACGTCCTGACCTTTATATGCATGCAATGCTGCGAACTTGTTTTTTAACGCCGGGCAGTCATCACCTGTCCCGCTGGTGCGCGGGAGATGCCGTTTTGTGCCCGATGTCTAACGGACTATCAAGATACCATTGGCGGTAAAGATATTTGATGAATGAATTTTGGCTGAATGCTCCGTTGCAGAGACACATATGCCATGTAAATGCGTGGCGAATATTGAAGCATGACGGCTAGGAAATCGTCAGTATTTATCGCTCGATTTCGCCTTATTTTCAGTCTTTCAAGCGATGCGGCATGCGGCGGATCATCGTGGAATATCTGTATGTGAACGTGCCCGTATATTGACAGAAAATTAACATGAAGGGCGACGATAGCGCTGGAATAAGCCGCGCCACCGGCCGTATCAAATATCGTGTTTGCACTTAGCCGCAAGCGCGGGAAACTTTCTCAAGATTGCAACTGAAATTGCGGTAGCTTGTTGTCTATCGCAGGCAAGAAGGCATTGATAAAACCGTTTTGTCTTGACCCAGAATCCGCTGGAGGTGTTTTCGTCGCCCATACCGTAGCCGAAATATCCCAGTTCGTCGAACAGTATGACGATCTTTCCCGGGAGGACCGGGTTGCCCATCCAATTATGTTTTAACCCATCGCCGGCCGCCATCATGCGTTGCGAGTTGACGGAGAGAGTACAGGAGCCGGAACATTGCCTGTCTTTCGGACAATAAAGAAAAGACGACGCGGAGAGGACGAGTGCAATGGGCAAGGTGACCGTCCAGTACCGGAAGAACAAGAACACGGGCACCAGCAGAAAGAAGAAGATCACGAATGCGTGCGCGTGGTTTTGCATCCACATTTTGAGAGGGTTGGTCATCGCGCGAAAACGGAGTTCGCCGGCCTCTTCTTCGAGTGTTACCGGGTACTTGCCGGGCAGCGTGGTGATGGCCGAACTAGCGGGCATGGGCTGTTCTTGCACGGGGCCCGAAGAGGGCACAGATGGAACCGGAACGGGAATATTGAATCGCGGAGCCGTGGCAGGACCAGGAGAAACGGTGGCGTTCGCGACCGGCGAGGACACGGCGATGCTGCCAGCCGGCTGCGCGCCAGCGACCTTGCCGGCGAGAACCGGAAACCGGCGGACCATCGCCGTCAGCACGGAGTTCACTTCGCCGGCATCGATCTTAGGAAGCACGCAGATATTCTGTGCTACGTTTTGACTCGCATAAAGTCCAGCATTGCCCATAAAGCCGAGCCACTGGATTTGCGCGAGAGGAATGTTCTGGATTCCCGAACTCCATGGCGACGGTCCTACGCCGCGGCCCTTCGCGGTCAGGTATTCGCTGCTGACCCTGAGCACCGTAAAACGATTGACTCGACCCAAAAGTACGATGATGGGGAAAGCAATAAGATTGATGCCCGCGCCAATGGCTATGCCCGTGCTCCACTCTGGCGGATAATCCTGCATCAATGCGACGGAACCGCAAATGGCCATCAGCATCAGGCATATAAGTGGGTAGAGAACGACAATTCCCCATCCCATCTTCCGCTCGACGCAGAACTCCAGCCGGTCGGGCGAGGTCGTGGAAGTTAGTTCATGGTAGATGAATGCGTTCACGGCAGATCTTTCGGCGGATCGAATCCGTAGGAAAAGTCTACTTGGCTTGCATAAAATGTAAAGTCAAGATCGCATGAAGAAAAACGATTTTCGTGCGAGCTTCTGTCCAGGCGCAAATCCTCCGATACGCTCCGCGGTGCAATGTTGTGGACGCCGGACCCTTAAAATCAGCTGTGATCCGGCGGCCAGCCTTGCCGCGTCAAAATTATTCTTTCGCGATGGTTTCCATAACAGTGGGAATAATGCTCACCGCGTTGCACAGACGGAACCAGCTGGAAACGATTCCCGCCAGCACCAGCACGGTAACGATTCGAACCGGCTCATTGCCGTAATTGAGTCCGGCATGCAACAGATAGGCCAGCAGCAATAACTGGCCAATGGTGATATTTACCGAAGTAAAGAAATATCCAAAGATGCGCGTCGATCCGTCGGTCAGCTTGCCCGTGGCGAGCATTTGAAACCGGTTGCAGAAAAATTGATAGTAGTTCGGAATTTGTTTCTGGAATAGTTTTACAATTTGCGCCAACAATGCCTCGATGCCGATCGAGATTGCCTGCTGCATCAATGCGATTGCTGCCACCAGGCAGGCCGACACAAGAGTCGAATTGTCCAGCTTCTCGAAGACCGCTGTATCGGCCTTGCAGTCGTAGAAAACGATGAGGAGCCGGAAGACGCCGTAGGTCGCCATGCCCGGTAGCACGATCGTCAACAACAGCCAGAGATTCTTGGTGAGCTCTTCCATCTTCTGCCTCTGTCGATTCTTGCGGACAACGCATATGAAGGAAACTTGGCACCCATTATTGACGACTGGGCGGCAAGTGTACAGCATAAATTTCATGGGATGAACGAGGTCCGTTATGGCGGCGATGGCGGGCCGTTCCCGTGCGGTTGGAGCGCCGGATAACGATCTGCGACAATGGAGCAACTCGTTTTTCGAATTGAATCATTCAAGAGCAGAGGTGCGATGGGAGCTTCTTTGTCGGAATCCGCAAACGGTAGCGCGCAGTTGACGCAGAGTCTGGGCCTGTTCAGCGCCACCACGCTGGTCATTGGCTCGATGGTGGGCAGCGGCATCTTTATCGTCGATTGCGATATTGCGCGTGGCACCGATTCGCCCGCGCTATTTTTGGCCGCCTGGGTGGTGACGGCCGTGATGACGCTGATCTGCGCGCTGAGCTACGGCGAACTGGCGGCGATGATGCCCAAGGCCGGCGGCCAGTATGTTTACCTGCGCGAGTCGCTGGGGCCGCTGTGGGGCTTCCTCTACGGCTGGACGCTGTTTCTGGTCATCGAGACGGGAACCATTGCTGCGGTCTGCGTGGCCTTCGGGAAATATCTGGGTGTCTTTTTTCCCCAGGTTTCCAGCACGCATTGGCTTTGGCATATCGCGCATGTGCCGCCGGTGTTCGTTGGCCCCATGAAACTGGGCGACATGGAGATCGGCATCAATACGGCGAATCTGGCGGGAATCGCCGTGGTGGCCTTGCTGGCTGCGATCAATATCTTCGGCATGAAGTTCGGTGTGCTGGTGCAGAATGTGTTTACCGTGGCCAAAGCGCTGTCACTGGCCGCACTGGTGGTGCTGGGCTTTACCGTTGGCCGCAACAGTGCCGCCATCGCGGCCAACTTCGGCGGTCAATGGAGCGCGTTCTGGCACAACGCCGGCTGGCACACGCTGCATCCGGTGCAGGTGGGCGTGCAGGGGCCGGTGGTCATGGTGAATCTCATCGTGATTCTGGCTGTAGTGCAGGTGGGCTCGCTGTTCTCTGCCGATGCCTGGAACAACGTGACATTTACGGCCGGCGAGATCAAGCAGCCGCGGCGCAATGTGCCGCTGTCGCTGGCGCTTGGCACAGGCTTCGTGCTGGTAGTGTATTTCCTGGCCAGCGCTGCCTATATGATGGCGCTGCCTCTTCACGGCGACGCCAACGGCGCGACCGCCTTTGCGCGGGGCATTCAATATGCTTCTGAAGACCGGATCGGCGCGGCTGTGCTTGAGCAGATCTTTCCTCACATCGGCGGCTATCTGATGGCGGCGGCGATTCTGGTTTCTACTTTCGGCTGCGCCAACGGAGTTACTCTGTCCGGGGCGCGGGCCTACTATGCAATGGCGCGCGATGGGCTGTTCTTCCGCGCTGTGGGCAAACTGCATCCGCGCTACAAGACGCCGGCTGCAGGGCTCATCGTGCAGGCCGCGTGGACGACGTTTTTGTGCATCTCGGGTAGTTATGGGCAACTGCTCGACTACATTATCTTTGCCGTGCTGGTCTTCTATATTTTGACCATCGTGGGACTGTTCGTGCTGCGCGTGAAACAACCCGGCGCGCCGAGGCCTTACCGCGCCTTTGGCTATCCGGTGTTGCCGGCGATCTATATCTTGATGGCGGCAGGAATCTGCGCGGCGTTGCTGCGCTATAAGCCGCAGTACACCTGGCCGGGATTGATTCTGGTGCTGGCCGGAATTCCCGTGTATCTGCTCTGGGCGCGGCGGGGGGCAAAGGAAATCGAAGAGACCGCGGCGCAGGGGTAGCTGCCGGTGAAATCATTTCGGAGGTACAATTCCATCATGGCGCACAGTTACGAAGAGGTCCGGCAATTTGCGCAAGAACTCCCAGAGGAACAGCGGTTGCTGTTGGCGAATGCGCTGTGGGGGAGCACAGCGCAAGACAATGAGGCAGAAGCAGGCGAGACCGCAGCCGTCTGGGACGCAGAGATTGCGCGTCGTGTGGAAGAGATCAAATCCGGAAGAGCTGTGACCGCAACGCCGGAAACTGTTGCAGCGGATTTACGAGAGATCGTTGGGCAGTGAAAGCTCTGCGAATTCATGAGGGGGCGCGTCGCGAGGCCAAAGACGCAACCTCCTGGTATGCGACGCGAAGTTTGGCTGTGGCGCGAAAATTTCGCGATGAGTTGCTGCCGGATTTGCCGAGGCCGCTCGATCGCCACTTCAATATCCAAAGTATCTGCATGGAACGCGAAGAATTCTGCTCAAAAGATTTCCATATCTCATCGTGTATTTCAACTGGCGCGATGAGGTTTTTATTGTTGTGGTTGCTCATGCCAAGCAGAGGCCGGGATATTGGACATCGCGGGTTTGAATCCTTTATAGGGTTGCGATCTGGCGCAGCCATGGAATTCGGCAATTGGAATCACACAGTCTTCGTTCTATCTGTACATGCAAACGGGCGGCCCCAATCCGAGGATTGAAGCCGCCCGTTTTTCTTGCCACTTACTGTCTTGCTAGAGCAGTGATCCTTGCGGGTCGTCGTTGTCGCCGTTTTCATTGCCGTTGAGTTCTTCGGGCGGGATGATGACGGCGGCGGCGACCTTATCGCCACCTTCGAGGTTGAGCAGGCGGACGCCCTGGGTGGCGCGGCCGGCAGCGCGGATCTGCTTGGTGTCGATGCGGATGATCTTGCCGAACTGGCTGATGACCATCAGCTCCGAGGAGTCGTCGACCAACTGAATGGTGTTGACGCGGCCGATGCGCTCGGTGACGGCCATGTTCTTGACGCCTTTGCCGCCGCGAGTTTGCAGCCGGTACTCCTCGACGTTGGTGCGCTTGCCGAAGCCGTTCTCGGTGACCGAGAGAATGCGGTAAGCGCCCTCGGCGTGTTCCTTGGGCGTAACGGCAACGCCGACGACATAGTCGTCTTTAAGCAGCGCGATGCCGCGGACGCCGTAGGCCGGCCGGCCCATGGAGCGGACATCGTCTTCGCTGAAGCGGATGGCCAGGCCCAGGTGGGTAGCCAGGAAGACGATCTGCGAGCCGTCGGTGATGCGGGCAGCCACCAGTTCGTCGTCCTTGTCGATGCCGATGGCAATAATGCCGCGTGCCATGACGTTGGAGAAGTCCTTAAGCGGAGTCTTCTTCACCGTGCCCTTTTGCGTGGCGAAGAAGATGCACTTGCCCTCTTCTTCAAGATCGCGGACGGGCAGAATGGCGCAGACCTTTTCGCCCTGCTGCAGGTCGAGCAGGCTCTGCATGGACTTGCCCTTGCCGGCGGCGCCGACATCGGGAATCTCGTAGATCTTGAGCCAGTAGACGCGGCCGGTATTGGTGAAGCACAGCAGATAGGAGTGCGTGGAGTCGACGATGAGCTGGGAGACGAAGTCTTCTTCGCGCGTCTTCATGCCCATGCGGCCCGTGCCGCCGCGGCGTTGCTGTCGGTAGGTAGAGATGGGCGTGCGCTTCAAATAGCCTTGGTGGCTAATGGTGACTGCCACCTGCTCGTCGGCGATCAGATCTTCGAGTTGCAGCTCGGCCGACTCGTCGATGATCTCGGTGCGGCGCTCGTCGCCATACTTTTCGCGAACCTCTTCCAGTTCCTTGACGATGACCGCGCGCAGTTTTTTGTCGCTGGCCAGAATCTCTTCGTATTCGGCGATCTTCTCGCGGATTTCCCTCAGTTCGTTGAGAATTTCGTCGACCGAAAGCTGGGTGAGCCGGTAGAGTTGCAGTTCGAGGATGGCCTCGACCTGAATTCGCGTGAGGCCTTTCTCTTCGTGAGGCAGAATGGTGCGGCCCAGATTGACGGCAACATCTTTGCCCTTGCCCCAGGCGTAGAGGTTTTCCCGGGCGTCGGCGCGGGAGTTGGAGGCGCGGATGATGCGGATGACGGCATCGAGATTGTCGAGGGCAATCTTGTAGCCTTCGAGGATATGCTCGCGCTCGCGGGCCTTGCGCAGCAGGAAAACGGTGCGGCGTTGGACGACGTCGATGCGGTGATCGATGAAGACGCGGATGGCGTCGGCGAGGCCCAACTCGCGGGGCTGGCCGTTGACCACGGCCAAAAAGATCATCGAGAAGCTATCTTGCAGTTGCGTGTGCTTGTAGAGCTGGTTGAGAACAATCTCCGGCTGCGCGCCGCGCTTGAGGCCGATGACCATGCGCATGCCGTCGCGGTCGCTCTCGTCGCGGGTGCGCTCGGTCGAGATGTCGATGTCGGTGATGATCTTGTTTTCCACCAACTCGGCGATGCGCTTGAACAGCGAGGCTTTGTTGACCTGGTAGGGCAGCTCGGTGACCACCAGCGCCTTGAGTTCCTTGGTGACGGTTTCGACGGCCACACGGGCGCGCATCAGGAAGCGGCCGCGGCCGGTGCGGTAGGCTTCGGCAATGCCACTGCGCCCGTAGAGAATTCCGCCGGTGGGGAAATCGGGACCGTGAACGTGCTTGAGAACCTCAACCAGCCCGCCTTGGGGATTCTTCACCAGCGCGATGGTCGCATTGACGATCTCCGTGAGATTGTGCGGGGGAATGTTGGTGGCCATGCCGACGGCGATGCCGTTGGAGCCGTTGACGATGAGCGCGGGAATGCGCGTGGGCAGCACGGAGGGTTCGGTAGTGGTCTCGTCGAAGTTGGGAACCATGTCCACGGTTTCCATATCGATGTCGGCCATCATCTCTTCGGCGATGCGCTCCATGCGGCACTCGGTATAACGGTAGGCGGCAGGCGGATCGCCGTCCACGGAGCCGAAGTTACCTTGGCCGTCGACCAACTGGTAGCGCAGCGACCATGGCTGCGCCATGCGGACCAGCGCGTCGTACACGGACGAGTCGCCGTGCGGATGGTACTTTTTCAGACACTCACCGACGACACCGGCGCACTTGGAGTACTTCTTGTTGTGCTGCATGCCCTCGCGGTCCATGGCGGTAAGGATGCGGCGATGGACGGGCTTCAAGCCGTCGCGGGCGTCGGGCAATGCGCGGCCGATAATGACGGACATGGAGTAGTCGAGGTAGGAGCGGCGCATCTCCTCCTCGATATTGATGGGGACGAGGCTCGAGTTAGGCGGATTGGATCCGTCGAGGGGAAGTTGGGGATTACGATCGTCTGGCATAGTTTTTTTTCAGCCCGCAGGGAGCGGCAAAAACGAGTGCGAGTAGGCGGGCCGTATCCGCAGGACTTTGTATGTATTTTAATGGTTGGGGGGAGGGTTCGGCAAGGTAAGAGTCAGGAAATAAATCCTATATTTTTCTGTGGCTTATGAGAAGTTTTAGAGGTAGAAAAGGCGGCAGGCTCGATCATTGGAGCGACTTCGTTCAGGACGGAGATGCGCCATGCCGCGGGGGGGTGCGTTGCAGGAATCTTTAGATTGTTGGTGTGGCAGGGGTTATACCAATGCGGGCAGATGGAACAGGCAGAGAAGCGCTTGCAGCAAAACCAACGCGGCTCCGGCGGCGATGGCCAGCCGGCGATGCGGCCCTTCGTAAACGTCGGCAAAGAGGCCCGCGATAAAAGTAAACAGGAAGGGCAGCGACCAGAGCCAGGGAGAGCCGGGGGCACCGGTCATGATGAGCAGAACCAGCAGAACCGCGCCGATGAGCGGCGCTGTGTTGCCGAAGTAGCGCGAGCGGCGCGAGGCTAGGTAGAAGACCATAGCGGCCGCCGTCGCCACCGTGACGCCAGCGTTGGGCAACGAAAGGAAATAGCGGCGGGCCGGATCGGCGGAAAGCCAGAGAAAGCCTGCCGGGCAGCGGAAGATGCACCTGAAGGCGCTGGCGGAAAAGCCATACCAGGCAAAGAGAACCAGAACAGAGCCGGTGGTGGCGATCGACACGACGGGCAGAATCGGGCCACGGCGGCCTTCGGCGATCCACAACATGAAGGTCAGACCAAGCAGGACGGCCACGGCGAGCGCGGCAAGGTGTGCCGCGGAGGCAATCGACAGAATCACCGTGAGTAGCACGATGCGCGGACGCCACTTGCGCCGCGGCCCTTGCATGGCATGAGCCACGCCGATCAAGGTATAGATGCCGCCGTAGACGCCGAGCGCCGCCAGTACCTCGGGGCCGGGCACGAGACATGCGCCCAGAATCGCTGGTGAAAAGCAGTAGAATGCCAGCGCCGTGTAACCGCCGAGATTGCCAAAGAGACGCCGCGAGATCCACCACAGGCATCCGCCCAGCGCGCAGCCGGTCAGCAGAAAGGGCAGGCGCAGCCACAGCAGCATGTGCGTCATCTGGTGGCGCAGCTCCCAGGGGCTGGGCGCCGATTGCGAGACGATGACGCGATCTTCAGGCGCGCGGAAACGGTCCGCTGCGCGTTCGGCGAGCAGATTGAGCGTGAACGGCAGCCCTGCCAGCCGGTAGGCGGCGATGCCGTCGTAAATCTTGCCGCAGGAAGTAGAACCGGGCGTCAGCAGCGGGGAACCCTCCCAGGTTTCGCGGCCGCAGCGGGCATACTGATAATCGTTTTCGCTCAGCGTTTGGCGGCTGGCAACCCAAAGCCCCTGCGCAAGAAAGATCGTGAGCATCGCGGCGGCGATGCGCTGCGGCAGGTTGAAACGGAACCGGCTGATCTTGCCAAAAAGGTGGGCCATCGCGCTAGCGGAAACAGCTCCAGTCTAAATCTTCATGCCGTGGAGCGCGAAACCCGGATCGCGTTGGACCGGCTCCGGGTGGCTGTTAAACTGGTGCACAGCATGGCGATCGCCCGCGACAATACGCCGGAACGGTTGGTCAGCGCCGCGCGCGCCGACGAGGAACAGAACTTTGAGCTCAAGCTCAGGCCGCGCTGGCTGCGCGAATTTATTGGCCAGTCGAAGGCCAAGGAACAGTTGGCGATCGCGCTGGAAGCGGCCAAGTCGCGCGGCGAGGCGCTGGACCATGTGTTGCTCTTTGGCCCGCCGGGGCTGGGCAAAACCACGCTGGCGACCATCATCGCCAACGAGATGGACGTGGGCTTTCAGCAGACCTCGGGGCCGGCGCTGCAAATCGGCGGCGACCTGACGGCGATCCTGACCAATCTGCGCGACCGCCAGGTGCTCTTCCTCGACGAGATTCACCGCATGCAGCCGGTGCTCGAAGAAAAGCTCTACACCGCGCTCGAAGACTACAAGCTCGACATCATCATCGGCCAGGGGCCGGCGGCGCGCACGCATGTGATGGAGATCAAGCCCTTCACCTTTATCGGCGCCACCACGCGGCCCGGCCTGCTCAGCTCGCCCTTGCGCGCGCGCTTCGGAATCTTGCTGCGCCTGGAGTTTTATACCGAAGAGGAGTTGCGCATCATCGTCGAGCGCTCGGCCGAAGTGATGCAGATTCCCATCGACCGCGAAGGCGCCGCCGAGATTGCGCTGCGCTCGCGCGGCACGCCGCGTATTGCCAACCGGCTGCTGCGCCGGGTGCGCGACTACGCGCAGGTGCGCGGCTCCGGCTCCATCGACCGGCCCACGGCCAACGCCGCGCTGACTCTGCTGGAAGTCGATGCCCACGGCTTTGACGAGATCGACCGCCGGCTGATGCTGACCATCATCGAGAAGTACGACGGCGGCCCGGTGGGATTGGGCACGCTGGCCGCGACCTTGGCCGAAGAGGAAGACGCGCTCGAAGAGGTCTACGAGCCCTTCCTGATCCAGATCGGATTTTTAGACCGCACGCCGCGCGGCCGCGTGGCAACCAGGCTGGCTTACGAGCACTTCGGCTTTCCCATGCCAAACCGGCAGGGTGGGTTGTTCTAGCAGAAAGGGAAAACAATGGGTGCGTGGGGAATTGGCGCGTTAGATAATGATACGGCGCTTGATTTTGTGGACGAAGTCACTCAAAATTTCGGGCTCAAACGAATAGAATCCGCGTTTGACACCGCAATCAATGTAAATGACGAATATCTCGAAGCGCCTGAAGCAGAGGAGTGTCTCGCTGCTGCCGCAATACTGGTCCGATTGAAAAATCCAACAGAGAGCCAGCAATCAACAGATCCCGAGCTATCAGAATGGCTTAGCAAGGCAGAGAAGCCATCGGCCGAGCTGATCAAAAAAGCACGTCAAGCCGTTTTGCGTGTTCTCGCAGCTCCCTCCGAGCTATTGGAACTGTGGGGCGAATCGGGAGAATTTGAGGCATGGAAAGCTTCGGTCGAGGCGGTTGTGGCTCAATTATGACGTGGATCGCCTTCTAACTCCGCTCGCACCGCTAACGCCGCTATCGCATCCAATCTGGTGGAGGAAAATCATGGCATTGACGGAATCGACGATGTTGAAGTTGGGCACGATGGCCCCGGATTTTGTGCTGACCGATGTGGTGACAGGCAAGACGGTGCGCCGCGACGATTTTCGCGGGCAAAAGGGATTGCTGGTGATGTTTATCTGCGCGCACTGTCCCTATGTGAAACACCTTGAAGCCGCGCTGGGCAAACTGGGCACCGACTACGCCGGCAAACCGCTGGGCATTGTGGCCATCAGCGCCAACGACGCCGATGCGTATCCGGCCGACAATCCTGCGGGACTGAAGTTGCAGGCCAAAGAGTACGGATTCACGTTTCCTTATCTCCACGACGCAACGCAGGAAGTGGCCCGCGCCTACAGCGCGGCGTGCACGCCAGACTTTTTCCTCTTCGATGGCGATTTCCGGCTTGTCTATCGCGGACAATTCGATTCCAGCCGCCCCGGCAACGGCATTCCAGTGACGGGTGAGGATCTGCGCGCGGCCATTGACGCGGTGCTCAATGGTACCCCGATTCCTACGGTGCAGAAGCCGTCGATCGGCTGCAATATCAAGTGGAAGGCGTGAAAAACAGCGGTGCTAACCGATTCAGTTCGCTCGCACCTTTTACTAGCCCCGCTAACTCCGCTAGCTCCGCAAACTCCTCTACAGCGCCGGCGAGTTGTCGCCCAGCATCGCTTCGCGGACGATCTTGATCGGCGGATAGCCCTGGCTCAAGAAATCGTCGTGGAATTTTTGTAGCGAGAAATTCGCGCCCTGCTTTTTCTTCACATCTTCGCGTAGCTTGAGAATTTCCAGCTTGCCCAGCGTGTAGTAGAGATACGTCGGGTCGCCGGCGCCGCGCTTGGTTTCGACGATGGCGCTGTCTTTGGGCTGATAGCCTTCTTCCTGGAAAAATGCTTCAGCCTGTTCGACGCTCATGTTGCCGGTGTGCATCTCAATGCCAACGATGAAACGGGCGTTGCGCAAGAGCGCGTCTTGCAGTTGGCCCAGGCGGATGAGCTTGGCCTGGCGCTCGTCCTTGGCGCCGGCGCCGGGTTGGCCGTAGCCCTCGTCGAGCATCATCTGTTCGCAGTAGTGGGCCCAGCCTTCAATGTAGGTGTTGGCACCGAGCAGCTTGCGCTCGCGGCTGGGCGCGCGTGGCAAAAACAGGAACTGCACGTAGTGGCCGGGATAGGCCTCGTGCACGGATGTCGAAATCACCGTGCCCACGTTGAGCCACTGCAAAAATTCTGCGGCCTCGGCCGGAGTCATTTGGGCGTCGGGCAGCGTGACGTTGAAGTAGGCCGTGGTGGCGTGAGCTTCAAAGGGACCGGGCGTGTCCATGCTGGCCGCTGTGGTGGCGCGCATGAAGGGCGGCGTCTCTTCGAGCGTGGGCCGCACGTCGGAAGGAATCGAAACAATGTGATGCGACTGGATGAAACCGATCAGCGAATCGAAGGTGGAGCGGAAGCTGTTCAGCACCTGATCGGGCGCCGGATGTTGTTTACCCAACTCGTCGAGAACCACGCGCGGATCTTTGCCAGGCTCGAGTTCGGCGGCAATCTGCTTGAACTGTTCCTGATTTTTGCGCAGATCGGCCCAGCCGATTTGGAGCAGTTTGTCGAGCGGCAGATCGACCATCTCGTCGTAGAGAAGTTTTTTCTGGAAGGCGTCGGCGCCGATGCGGAAGTCGCCATTGGAGCGGGCAAGCAGATCGGATTTGAGCCAGCCGAGATAATCGCTGAGCGCGGCGATGACGGCGGCGTTGGTTTTGGCGAACTCGGACTGGAGCGCCGGGTCTTTGACCTCGGCGAAGGCCGCGGGAACATCGATTTTGAAGAAGCCGATGGTGCCGGGCAACTGTTCGATGGCGATCTCGGTAAAGATGCGCGGCGGATTTTTGAGATTCACGCGCGCATTGGCAATGAGCGCGGGCATCTGTTTTTCGCGCGCGATGAGCGAGCGTAACCGCTCATCGGCCGGCGCAAAGTTGCGCTCCATCAAAACAAAAGCGGCGTTGGCGCAAGTGCTCGAGTAATCGTCGGGATTCTTTTCCCAGGGACGGATGGACTCAAGCGTGAGAAGTTGCGACTTGATGTTGGAAAGGACCAGTTCGCGGTCGCTGCGCGGCACGAAATTCGCCTGTGAATCGTCGGGCCGGATGGCCTCGATGCGTTGCGCGAAGGATTTCAGAGCGGCGATCTCGGCGTCAATGGCCGTCCGCGAGAGGTCTTCGAGCTGCGCATCGTATTGGTGATAGCCGTCTTGCGTGGCCACGGTGGGCGCGTAGTGGAAGTAAACCTGATCGAAATACGCGTCGCTGAGCTGGGCAAATTGTTGCTTCCAGTCCGGAGCGGTTTGGGCAAATGTTACCGGCATAAGGGCTCCCATCAAGGAGAAAAGAAGGATTCGTTTCATCGGGCCTCGCAGTTTGATCGACTGAAAAAATGATACGACGGCGCCGCGGGCTCGCGTTGCTTTTGATGAAGGATTTCGTGCTGTACCTCCGGGGCTGTTGCCATAGGAGAAGCGCTGAAAAATGCATGTTGGGAAATGCGCTCGTTTCCTCAGGGGCTGAAGCCCGCGATTCTATTGGCAATTTGACGTACGGCCTGAAGGCCGCACCCTTCAAATACCTTGGCGAGGATTTTCTTGCTGTAGCAGTGCCGGTTTACGCGCTGGCGGGGGCGAGCGCCGCGATGAGGTCGCGAAGCTCGAGCAGCAGTTCGTCGGATTTTGTGGAAGAGATGGGGAATTTAAGCACGCCCTGCGGCGTGAACTGCGCGCCGTGCTTGGCGTTGCGCGAGACCAGTTGCATAAGGCGCGCGGGATCGATGGCGGCGCCTTCGGTGAAGCGCAGGTGCAGCTCGTTGCGTTTGCGGTCCACTTGCGCGATGCCCAGCCGTTCGCACTCCAGGCGCAGCGAAGCGGCTTCGAGCAGATAGACCGTGGGGTCGGGCAGTTTGCCGTAGCGGTCTTCCATCTCGGAGCGGATTTCGTCGATGGCTTTTTCTCCCGTAGCGCCGGCGATTTTTTTGTAGAGGCGCAGGCGCTGGTTTTCTTCCGGCACGTAGTTTTCGTCGATGCGCAGCGCGATGCCCAAGTTAAGCGCCGCGGCGGGCCGTTCTTCGGAGCCTTCGCCCTTCATCTCCTTGACGGCGGTTTCGAGCATCGAGGTGTAGAGTTCGAAGCCGACGGCCTCAATGTGTCCGCTCTGCTCGCCGCCGAGCATGTTGCCTGCGCCGCGCAGTTCCAGGTCGAGGGCGGCGATTTTGAAGCCGGCTCCCAGGTCGGAAAATTCTTTGAGAGCGGCCAGGCGGCGGCGGGCGATTTCGGTCAACTCGGTGTCGGGGGGAACCAACAAATACGCATAGGCGCGCCGGTTGGAGCGGCCCACGCGGCCGCGCAATTGATAGAGCTCGCTCAAACCGTGGCGCTCGGCGCGGTTGATCAGGATGGTGTTGGCCAGCGGAATGTCGAGGCCGTTTTCCACGATGGTGGTAGCGACCAGCACGTCGAACTCATGGTCCATGAAGGCGAGCATGATTTTTTCCAGCTCGCTTTCGCCCATCTGGCCATGGGCCACGGCTACGCGCGCCGCGGGGACAAGCTCTTGGATGCGGCTGGCGATCTCGTAGATCGACTCGACGCGGTTGTGGATGAAGTAGGCCTGGCCGCCGCGTTCCATTTCGACTTCGATGGCCGAGCGGATGAGCTTTTCGTCGAACTTGGCGACGACGGTTTGAATCGCCATGCGGTCTTTAGGCGGCGTTTCAATCACGCTCATATCGCGCAGGCCGACCAGCGACATGTGCAGCGTGCGCGGTATCGGCGTGGCGCTCATGGCCAGCACGTCGATTTCCTTGCGCAATTGCTTGAGGCGTTCTTTGTGGCGCACGCCAAAGCGCTGCTCCTCGTCGACGATGAGCAGGCCGAGATCCTGGAACTTGATGTCTTTCGACAGCAGCCGGTGGGTGCCGATGAGAATGTCAACGCGGCCCTGAGTCACGCGCTCGACAATTTCTTTCTGCTCCTTGGCGGTGCGAAAGCGGGAGATCATCTCGATTTGAATGGGGAACTGCGCGAAGCGCCGCTTGAAGGTTTCGTAGTGCTGGAAGCTGAGCACGGTGGTGGGCGTGAGTACGGCCACTTGCTTGCCGTCTTGCACCGCCTTGAAGGCGGCGCGCATGGCCACTTCGGTTTTGCCGTAGCCCACGTCTCCGCACAGCAGCCGGTCCATCGGCGTGGGCGATTCCATGTCTTGCTTGATGGCTTGAATCGCGGCCAACTGATCGTCGGTTTCGGTGTAGTCGAAGGCGTCTTCGAATTCGTGCTGGAACTCGTTGTCGGGCGAAAAGGCCGCGCCGGCAGCGGCGTGGCGCGCCGCGTAAAGCTTGAGCAACTCGGCGGCCATATCCTGCATGGCTTTGCGCACGCGGGCCTTGGTCTTGGTCCACTGCTGCGAGCCGAGCTTGTTGAGCACCGGCGCCGGGCCGGTATCGGTGGAGCGGTATTTCTGGATCAGGTCGAGCCGGGTGAGTGGGACGTAGAGCTTGGCGCCTTCGGCGAATTCCAGAATCATGAACTCGATCGAAAGGCCGTCTTGCGAAATTTCTTTGAGCCCCTGATATTGCGCGATGCCGTGCTCGACGTGGACGACGTAATCGCCAACAGTGAGATCGCGGAAGTCGGAGACGAAGGCGGCGGTCTTGGATTTGCGCGGCTCGATGGCGCGGCGGGCGCTAACGTCGGCATCGTCGGAGAGATCGTTGGCACCGAAAACCACGAGCCGGGAGCCAGGAAAACTGATGCCGGTGGTCAGCAGAGAGCGGACAATCACGGGCACGCGCAGATCGCCGGCCGTGTGGCTGGATTCATCGGCGATGGTTTCGCCGGGGCGCGCGGCGCGGCTGCCCAGCCGGTAGGGAACCTCGTACTCGCGCAGTACCGTGGTCAGCCGCTCGATGTCGCCCTGATGCGGAACGGCTAAAACGGTGCGGGTTTCCTCGGCGATGAGGTTTTTCAACTGCTCGGTGAGCGCCGGCAGCGAGCCGTGAAAGCGCTGCGTGGTGCGCGTGGGAATCTCAATCTCGCCGAGGGTCTTGTCTTCATCGAGCACATCGACGGCGCCGAGTTGATCCAGGTCCAGACCCATGTGCGATTCGAGCGTGGCTTTGAGAATCTCGGGGCGCAGATAGATGTCTTCGGGGCGGATCAGCGAGCCGATGCCAGAGCGCTCGTGGCGCTGTTCGAGCTTGTTCCACCAGCGGTCGATCTGGTTGCCGACCATGGCCGGCTCATCGACGAACAGCGCGCAGCGCGGCACCAGCGTGAGCAACGACCGGGCGGCGCCGGCGACCGGCGAGAAGAACTCCCAGCCGGGAAAGACGCTGACTCCGCCGGCGGCAGCGGCCTCGGCGGCCATCTCTTCGTCTTCGGTTTCGACGCGTTGCTGGCTGAGCCGGCCGTTGATGGCGGCCAGCAGTTGCTCGGTGACGGGTGTTTCGGTCAGCGGTAGGAGCTGAGTCTCGTCCAGGCCCGAGAGCGAGCGTTGTGTCTCGGGATCGAAGCGGCGGATAGTTTCGATTTCGTCACCGAAAAATTCCACGCGCACCGGCCGGTCGGCATCGGGCGAGTAGACGTCGAGAATGCCGCCGCGGCGGGTGAACTGGCCGGGCATCTCCACCAGGTCCATCTGCGTGTAGCCGACGCTGGCCAGGTGCGAGGTGAGCGTCTCCAGGTCCATCTCTTCGCCGCGCTTGAGCGAGACGGCCAGGGCCGCGTAGTAGCCGGGATCGAAGAGCCGCATGGCCGCCGACTCGACCGGCGCGACGAGCAGATCGACGGCGCCGGTGGCCAGCTTCCACAACGCGGCGGCGCGCTGCTCCTGAATGTCGGGATGCGGCGAGAGATTTTCAAAGGGCAGCACATCGTGGGCGGGCAGGCGTACCACCCGCGCCGGATCGATGGCGCCGGTCAGCTCGCAACCGGTTTTGAGCAGGATTTCCAGGGTTTCTGCGGCCTTGTTGTCGGCCACCAGAACGATGGAGGGCCGCGCGGCGGCGCGCGCAAACAGCGGCAGATAAAGCGCCCGCGCCGTGGCCGTGAGTCCGGAGACACGACGGCGCCCCGCAGCAAGGCTCAGGTGCCTGCGAACGCGTTCGAATCCGGGGGCCAGCTCCAGCTCCGCGAAGATTTCGCGGACAAACGGGAGAATCATCACTGTAAGTTTATCAGCGCCGGAGAAGGCGACGCTGGGCGGTGGGCGCGGCTCCAAGATGCCCGCGCCATGGCCGTTCCCGTGTACGGCGCCAGAGATACCTGCGGATTACTCTCCGCCCAGCGCCTTGGCAAACGAGTAGAAATAGTCCAGCGACTTCCAATACGAGTCGATAGGCAGCCGTTCGTCGCGGCCGTGGGCGCGCACATCGTCGCGTTCCAACGCAATGGCCGAGAAACCGTAGCAGGGAATGCCGGCCTGGGTGAAGTAAATCGAGTCGCTGGCTCCGGCCTCCATGGAGGTAGTGACCGGCGTATCCGGCCAGATGGCCTGCGTGAGCCGGGTGAGCGGCGCGAAGACCTCATCGATGGGATCGGGCGGAACGATGGCCTTGCGCTCTGGCGCGGTGTCGGAGATTTTGCCGCCGTCGGAGACGTATTTCACGGTGAGCTGGGGATCGGCAAAGAGCGCAATCAACTGCTGGCGGATCTCTTCGGGCGAGTGGCCGGGCAGGATGCGGCAGTTCACATTGGCCTGCGCGGTTTGCGGCAAGGCGTTGTTGGCGTGGCCGGCATTGAGCCGCGTGGCGACGCAGGTGGTGCGGAAGCCCGAGTTGAAGCTGGGCTCGGCGTTGCTGAGCCGCGCCATGGCGGCCGGGTCGGGGGGAGTGGCCAGTATCGCGCGCAGATCGTCGGCGGTCGAGCCGCTTTCGCGCGCGGCGAGGTCGGCGAAGTAGCGCCGGGTGACGCCGTTCAACTCAAAAGGAAAACTGTAGGCCGCCAGCTTGTTGAGCGCCGCGGTCAGTTCGTAGATGGCGTTGTCGGGCCGGGGCAGCGAGCTGTGGCCGCCGCGATTGGTGGCGGTGATCTGGAAGTCGGAGTAAACCTTTTCCGTAGCCTCGACGTCGGCCAGCACGGCGCGGCCGTTGACCAGCTCCACGCCGCCCATGTCGGGATTGATGACATAGGCCGCTTCCACCAGATCGCGATGCTCGCGCACCAGCCAGCCGGCGCCGTTGAACTTGCCGCCCTCTTCGTCGGCGGTCAGAGCCAGGATGAGATCGCGCCTGGGCTTGTACCCTTCGCGGTGCAGGCGCAGAAAAGTGGCCACCAGAGCGGCGTCGGAGTCCTTCATGTCCTGCGTGCCGCGGCCGTAAAAGTAGCCGTCCTTTTCAATAAACTGGAAAGGATCGGTCGACCAGTCGGAACGCAGAGCCTGCACCACGTCCATGTGGCAGAGAAACAGGACCGGCTTTTTGTCGGGCGTTCCGGCGGCGCGCAGACGCACCACCAGATTCTGCTTGCGCGCGTCGGGTCCCAGCAGTTGCACGTCCGCGCGTGGGAAGCCGGCGTCGAGAAAACGCTTTTCCATGGCCGCGGTCGCCGTGGTCACGTTGCCCAGTTCCGTGTCGGTAGTGTTGATCTCGATCAGCTGGCGGAAGATCTCCCGCGCCCGGGCGCGTTCGGAATCGGGTGTGGCAGGCAGCGGGCTCTGCGGCTGCGCGGCAGCCAAGCTACCAGCGGCGCCGAGCAGAAAGATGAGTCCGGCGATGGAGCGCGATCGGCAAGTATGCATGATGAGATTCTAAGAGATTGAACTGCGGCTCGTGGCGCAGGTCAGTCGATGCGCGGGGTGCCGCGGCGGAGAAACAATCCGAGGCCGGCCAAGGTGGCGATCAGCGCCAATGCGAGGGCGAAGTAGTAGGCCATGGGATGCAGCCAGCCAGGCGAATAGGTCAGATCCTGGCCGACCCAGAGCAGCAGAATGGTGGCGATGACGGCGAACTGTCCGGCGATAACCAGAAGGGTGTGGCCGAGATCGCGGCGGTTGTCGAGGGCTTCGACCTGATCGGGGCTCAGGTGGCGCTCTTGGGGGGGAAGTTGCGGGTTTGCCATCGGATTTCTCCTCGCCGCCGGCCCTGATCGCGGACCTCCGGGCACGGCGTCTCTGCCTTCGATTCAACCACAAGCCGGTGTTTCCGCGCCAGATACCCACAGAGCACACGAGGTGCTACGGGCCGGGGAGGTTAGGCGGGGAGGGGCAGTGGTGCTCCCCGGCCGGAACTAGTCGACGAGAAAGGCCAAAGATTGCAGGGCGGTAATCTCAAAGGGCTTGCGGCAGCGCATGTTGGCGCACTGCAGCTTGTCGTCGCGGCGGACCATATAGGATTGTGCCTTGGCGAAGCGGGCCCGGTCGCGCTCATCGGCGCCGCGCGGCAACTGGGCGCGCTTGCGGCGGACGATCCAGGTGACCCGGTACTCGGCCGATTGGCCACACTTGGGGCAGGTCAGGGTATGAGTGCGTTGCTCCGTGGTTTCGCTGAAAAAATCCCGTTCTTCCATATCTCTCTCCTGCCTGTGGACCGGCGATCCCGATGCGGCACTTTGCCGATTTTGGGAATTTATTCCATACTCGACCTTGAGATGAAGAAACGCAAGCCAGAGCAATTTTCAGCCGCCAAGGCGGTCAAAGCCAACGCCCGCGAGCGGGTGGGTCAGCCTAAACCCTCGCGCATTTTGGCCGATAAACCTCGTGAGGGCCGTCAAGTGAAGCACAAGGCCAAGCTCGAGGAGGTTTTGCGCGAGCAGGAGTAGGTAGCAACCCGGGCGGGCCGAGAGATGGTGTAAGACGCTCCGAGCGATGGCCGTGCCGGTCAGCCTCGGCGGTCAGACGCGCCGTCTGACCGCCTAAGACCGCGTGCGACGGCTGTAAGACATGTCAAACAAAGATGTCTTACGGCGTCTTACGCCCGTAAGACTGCGTAAGACGCTTGTCTTGCGTTTTCCGGCAGGCGGCTGTGTGCTGTAAGACGCTGATTCGGGGCCAACTGACAGAGCCGACGCGCCTGCGCTCTGTTGCCTGTTTCTTAGCTGCCATGCGCGGCCCTTTGCAGCACTCTCGATGGCCGGGCGCAAGCGAATCAAGCGCGAAATCAGCTTTATTATGGATAGGGAGTGCTGCCGGAGTGGGGCGCGCGCCCGGGCTTTATTCTGCGCCGGGCGCGGCCTTTTGAACGGTTAGTGTTGCACGCTGTAAGGGCCGGGGAGGATGGGTTCTTTGGTTTGCGTGTCTTGGGTCTGTTTGCTGACAGTGTTGGTGAGATTGGAGTAGATGCGAAACTCGACGATGAGGTCGAGCAGCACCGGGACCGGTTTGCCGTCTTTGCTGGCGGGCTCGAATTTTGCACGGCGGATGGTATTGACGGCGCTTTCGTCGAGGCCGAAGCCGATGGGCCGGGCGACGGAGATCTCGCCGGGTTTGCCGTCGGTGCCGACGACGACGTGGTAAAGCGCCATGCCGGCCACTCCGTTATCCTGGGCGAACTGGTTGGACGGAGGATTGAGGGCCGAGACGATGCGGGCCTTTTTGTCGACCTGGCTTTGGCGCAGCACGTTGGTATCTTTGGGCCGGTAGTCGGATTTGGCGGCCGCGGCCTCGTAGTAAAGCTTCCAGAAGTCGGGCATGGCCGCCATCATGCGCTCGTCGAAGCCCTGGGCAAAGATGTTATCGAGGGCATCTTTGAGAACCTTGGTGGAGTGGGCCGGCGAGGTGGTGGTGGTGACGCTTTTGATGTCGGCCGGGCGCTCTTCGGGGGGAGCGGCGGCCATCGCGGCCTGGGCCTCGGCAGCGGCGGAGGCGATTTCGGCGTCGTCGTATTCCTGTATCTGGCCCGAGGCCGGCGTTTTTTGCGATGGATCGGTTGCCGGAGGAGTTTGCGCATTGGCCGCCGGCGCGGAGGATGCGCTGTCCGGGGCCGGAGCAGCGTGCTTCTTTGGCGCCTTATCGTCGAAATCAATGGGATCGGGATGTTTGGAAAGAACGACGATTCCCGGCTGTTTCTCTTTACTCTTGCCTTTCTCCTTTTCCTTCCCTTTATCTTTATCCTTCTCTTTTTTGGGCTTGATAACGATCTCGCGGTCGATGGAAATGCGGACGAACTTCTTTTTCGTCGTGATCTGCACGCGGTCGACGGCCTTGGTGGGATCTTCGGTGGGCAGCGCGCCCAGGAAGTGCAGCCCAAAGCGCTGGCCTTCAAGTTCGACCTTGTGCTTGGTCAGATGGACCCGGTCGATGCGGATGTCGCTGAGGGTATAGGAACCGCGGACAGCGTTGCCGATGATCTGGCCATGTTCGTTGAAGTTGAGGTTGTTATCAAGAAACCCGCCCCGTAAGAACAGATCCTTGCCCACAATCAGGCGCTTGATCTCTTCTTCGGTGATGCCGGTCTCGACTGGAGGCTTGGCGGCGGCAGGCTGGGCAGCTTTGGTATCCGGGGGAGTGGGAGCTGCTGCTGCTGGCTGTGCCGGGACCGATGGGACTTCCGGTGGTGCCGCTGGCGATTGCGCATCTGCAGCGGGCGCTGGAGCCTGTTGAGGGGCAGCCGGGGTATCAGTGGCTGCGGTGGCAGGTGCTGGTGGCTGCTGCGCGTCAGCATTTTGGGCGCGCGCCGCCGGACTCAGAAGGGGAAGCAGACCTGCGAAGAGTACCCAGGCAACTCGCCGCGCGGTGGCGGACAGAGAAAATAGTCTTAATTGATCCATGGTATCGAGCCTATGAAGGCAACTTTAGCAGGGATTGGGCTCGCGCGCGTGAATTTTTGCCAAGAGTGACTGGCGTAACTTGTATGACGGTGTGAATTTAGCCCTTGAGCCGGTGCAGAATGCGGCGGAAGAGGCCGAGCAGGCGACGCAGGTCGCGGCGGCCCAGGGCCAGACGGCGCAGGAAGAGGTTCAGGTCGTGGCGGTTGGCCTTCTGCATCGAGGCTGGCGAGTAGCGGGCGGCCTGCATGGTTTCGGCGATGAGGGCGGCCAGGGTATCGAGATCGGCCGAGGGGATGGGATCGCTGGTGCGGTCAAGAGAGGCAGCCAGTTTTTGCCCGGGGAGTAATGGCAGTGTGGCCAGCCGGGTGGCGACCTCGTACAAGCAAACGGCGACGGCCTGGCCCAGGTTCATCGAAGGCTGGCTGGTGCTGGTGGGGATGGTGACCAGCATGTGGCAGAGGGCAAGGTCGTCGCGGGTGAGGCCGTGTTTTTCCGGACCGAAGACCAGGGCCACGCGGCCGCCGCGGTCGAGTTCGGTGCGAATGAGCGGGGCAAGATCGGGCAGTAGGACGACGGGTTGCTCGGGCTTGCGGTGGTCCAGCGTGCCGGTGCCGATGGCCAGCGTGCAGGGAGCGAGGGCTTCGGCGAGGCACTGCGTGCGGCAGGCTTTCTGGAGAAGTGCTTCAGCACCGACGGCCGAGCGGGCTTCTCGCCAGTGGGGTTCGTAGGGAGCAGCGACGGCCAGATGCTCGAAGCCGAAGTTGGCCATGGCGCGCGCCGCTGCGCCGATGTTCAGCGGGTTGCGCGGGGAGACCAGAACAACTTCGATGCGGTCGAGTTGGGAATCGGGGTGCAAAAGATGATTGTAGAGCCTGCGTCAATCGCTGGATCTCAGGAACTCAACGGTACCCCCATCCCCCTATATTTTGGGCGTAAATCCCTTTGTTGGTAGGGATAGCAGGAGGGTGCCGTGGTAAAACGCTCTGAATAAAAGAGTCATTTGCAAAATCGTCCAGCCAAAGGAGTTAGGGGCGGTGGAGCGGCTCCTGTTCCGGCCCGGACTCTGGTTCGTTCTCCGATCAGTGTGCGCCGGAGCGGGGATACCTCGCCGTGGTTTGGAAGGTTCACCAAGACCTGGGCCACGCCCACCCGCCGTCCAGCTTATGCATGGCTTGAAATCTGACGGCCGAGTCGTGTAAGCGGTTGTTCCAGAAGAATATAGCTTAAAGGGGCGATGAAAAGGATCATCACGGGGGCATAAGGTTGAGCGATCACAACCGGGCGGACCAAAAAGATTTCCTGCCAGACATAGACGCTGTATGAGATTGTGCCGAGCCAGACGAGAGGGCGAAAAGACAAGGCGCGTGCAAGAAGTGAACCTGGATTAAGGATGCAAGTGGCCAGCAACACGGCGATTGAAATATTTTCGACAAGCGTGGGGAGCCACCAGAAGCGCATGATGCAGTAACAGAGGACAGCAAGGGAAGCAGTCATCAAATACGAGGAATAGCGGAAAATCCAGTTACGGATCGATGAATCGAGTATCACAAGTGCCAGGCAGCAGCCAATCAGGATGGCGTCGGCTCGCACTTCACTTCTGAAGCTGACCCAAAGTTTATAGTACTGATTCCAATGGTAGAAGCGGAAAGCCGCGCATGCCATGGCGGCAAGACCTGCCCCCCAGAGGCAGCGACGGACACCGAAAAACAGCAGGAGCGTTGGCCAGATAAGATAAAACTGTTCTTCCAGGGATAAAGACCAGAAATGCGTCAGCAGCCCGCAGCTTACCGGAATTATCATGTTGCGATAAAAAAAGAGGCATGAAGAGATTTCACAAAAGGAAGTAAGGCGAACTTGTAAAAGCAGCTGGACAGATAGTACGAGGGCGATGTAGGTCCAAGCGGCGGGCATGAGGCGAAAGAAACGACGGATATAAAACTGCTTTAATTGGATTTCTCCTTCAGTCAGCTTGCTTGTGATGAGATAGCCGCTCAGGACGAAAAATATTGTTACTCCGTGTGTTCCCGTGTGTGTAAGTGGAGATAAATAGCCGCCGGTGTAGCCTGTCTGAAGGTGTTCGAACAGGACAAGGAGAATCGCGATGCCGCGGAAGCCATCGAGAAATGAGACACGAGTGGATAACAGTCCTGCTGGCCTATTCGATATTGCGTCTGCCACGCTATAGCCTTTTTCTTAACTTGGTTCTCAGCATAGCATGCACAGAGCCAAGGGGGCTAACATACTGTCTCTAGAGAGCTTCTGCATAAGCTGTCATCTATTGCAGCGGCGAATATCTTGCGGCGCAGTGTGGTTTGAGAGGTTAAATCAAGGCTCAAACGATGGATTTGCTTTGTTTATGAGAGTGTCCGGAGGACAATTTTCGCCTGATCTCGACATAGATATTATCCGGTTGATGGTGTCCTCGGTCCCTCCGCCGCGGCGGACGAGGGACCGGGGGCACCGGCATCATGTTTAGGAACGACCACTGTGACCGCGTCCACGCGACTTGCCGGGCCAGCGCCAACCGCTATCGTTTAAACTAATCGCAAAAATCAAGGATAGTGGTTCATCACTTGAATACTTCGAAACAAGGGAATACGCCGCGCTTATTGAGCGGCGACGAGGCGGTCGCGCTGGCCGCCTATGAGGCTGGAGTCGCGCTCGGCACCGGGTATCCGGGAACGCCATCGACGGAAATTCTGGAAAGTTTTGCCACGCTGGGCGGCCGCGCGCAGTGGGCGCCCAACGAGAAGGTGGCGTTGGAAGTGGCCGCCGGCGTGGCCTTTGCCGGGGCGCGGACGATCGTGACCATGAAGCACGTGGGGCTGAATGTGGCCGCCGATCCGCTGTTCACGCTGGCGTTGATCCGTGTGGACGGCGCGCTGGTGGTGATTTCGGCCGACGATCCGGGGATGGCCTCGAGCCAGAACGAGCAGGACAACCGCCGCTACGCGGTGGCGGCCGGGGTGGCGATGCTGGAGCCCGCGGACTCGCAGGAGGCCTACGCGTTTACCTTTCGCGCCATCGAGATTGCCGAACGCTGGCAAGTGCCGGTGCTGCTGCGGCTGACGACGCGGGTTTGCCACGCCAAGACGCTGGTGCGGCCCGGATCGGTAAAAATCGCGCCGCCCAAAACGCCGCACTTTGAGCGTGATTATGCCGGCAAGGTGATGATTCCGGCTTACGCCAAACCGGCGCATCTGCGCATGCGCAAGGCGCTGGCCGAGATGGCCGCCTGGAACGAGCAGCAAGGGCCGAACGAGATCGTCGAAGGCTCGAAGAAGCTGGGCATCATTACGTCGGGCATTTCGTACCAGCATGTGCGCGAGGCTGCGCCCGAGGCCAGCGTGCTCAAGCTGGGGATGACGCATCCACTGCCAGTGGAAAAAATGCGCGCCTTTGCCGCCAGCGTGGAGCGCTGCGTGGTGATTGAAGAGGGCGATCCGTATCTGGTGGAGGCGGTGCGGACGGCCGGAATCGCTGTCGAGGGCAAGGCGGAGATCTTCCGCTTTGGTGAGCTGAACAGCGCGCGCGTGGCCAAGATTCTGTCTGGCGACACGACGCCGGAGCCGAAGAAACCGGCCGGCAAGCCTCCGGCGCTTTGCCCGGGTTGTCCGCATCGCACGGTCTTTACCACGCTCCATCAATTGAATTGCATTGTGGCCGGCGACATCGGCTGTTATTCGCTGGGTGTGCTGCCGCCCTTTGAGGCCATGGACACGTTGGTGTGCATGGGCGGGGCGATTGGCGTGGGGCTGGGGCTGCGGCATGTGTTGCCGGCCGAGGAAGCGCGGCGCGTGGTGAGCGTGCTCGGCGATAGCACCTTTGTGCATAGCGGCATCACCGGGCTGGTGGAGATGATCTATAACCCGCCCGCGACCGGACATCTGCTGCTGATTTTGGATAACGGCACGACGGCGATGACAGGTATGCAGGAGCATCCCGGCACGGGCCGGACTTTGCTGCATGACAAGACCGGCAAAATCATCTTCGAGGATCTGGCGCGTTCATTGGGCGTGCGCAGCGTGCATGTCATCGATCCGGTCGAGGATCCGGCGGCCTTCGAGCGGCTGATTGCCGAGTGCCTGGAGAAGCCCGAGCTATCGGTGGTTGTTGCCCGCCGCAATTGTTTGCTGGCGGCCCGGGCCATTCGCGAATACGAGAAATGCCATGAAGAATAAAACGACAAATGTAGTGATCGCGGGTTTGGGCGGCCAGGGCGTGATCAAGGCCTCGGATATTTTGGCCGAAGTGGCTTTCTCAAGCGGGCTCGACGTGAAGAAGAGCGAGTTGCACGGCATGAGCCAGCGCGGCGGATCGGTATCGAGCGACGTGCGCTTTGGAGAGCGCGTCTTCAGCCCCATGGTTCCCGAGGGCGAGGCGGATTTTCTGGTGGTGATTGCGCCCGACCAGATCGAAGTGAACCGCTGGGCGCTGGCCGCCGGGGGCAAGCTGATCGATCCTTCGTGCGTCGATGAGTCGCGGATTCCCAACAAGAAAAACATCAACGTGGCGCTGCTGGGCGTGCTCAGCCGCCACCTGCCCTTTGCCGAAGAAAAGTGGACCGAGGCGTTGGGGCGCAATCTGCCCGCTGCGGCCATCGAGGCCAGCCTGAAGGCCTTTGCGCTGGGTCGCGAGGAGAGCCGATGAACCGCGAGCCCATGTCACGTGAGCTGGAGACGAGCGTCCACAATTGCCACCCAGCCAGCGTGCCCGATTACACGTCGCTTGACGAGTTGCGCGCGTTGCAACTGGAGCGGCTGAAGGCCGTCGTCGAGCGCTCGTGGAATCATGTGCAGCTTTTTCGCGAGCGCATGGAAGAGCGGAATCTGACGCCCGAGTCGATTCGCTCGCTCGATGATCTGGCGCGGCTGCCCTTCACGGTGAAAAGCGATTTGCGCGATACCTATCCGTTTGGATTGTTCGCCAGCCCCATGAAAGACGTGGTCCGTCTGCATGCATCGAGCGGCACCACAGGCAAGCCGATTGTGGTGGCTTACACGCAGGAAGACGTGGACGTGTGGACTTCGGTGCTGGTGCGCTGCCTGGCCGGTTGCGGACTGCACCGCGGCGACATCGTCCAGATTGCTTACGGCTATGGATTGTTTACCGGCGGGCTGGGCGCGCACTACGGCGCCGAGAGCCTGGGCGCGACTGTGGTTCCGGCCTCGGGTGGCCATGCTGACCGGCAGATCATGCTCATCAAAGATTTCGGCGCGACGGCGATGTGTTGCACGCCGACGTATTTTTTGCACTTGATCGAGCGGGCCGGCGAGATGGGCATCGACATGAAGCAGTTGCCGCTCAGGGCGGGCGTCTTTGGCGCCGAGCCTTGGACCGAATCCATGCGCCAGTACATTGAAAAGATGAGCGGCATCGAGGCCTTCGATATCTATGGCCTCTCGGAGATTATCGGCCCCGGTGTGGGCTGCGAGTGCCGCCGCCACGAGGGGTTGCACATCTTCGAAGATCGCTTCTATCCGGAGATCGTCGATCCTGAAAGCGGCGAGCCCGTGGCCGATGGCGAACCGGGCGAGTTGGTGCTGACCACGCTGTCGAAACAGGCCATGCCGATGATCCGCTACCGCACGCGTGACATCACGCGGATTTTGACGGGGCGCTGCGCCTGCGGGCGCACGCTGCGCCGCATCGACCGCATCGGCCGCCGCAGCGACGATATGCTGATCATCCGCGGCGTCAACGTCTTTCCCTCGCAGGTGGAGACGGCGCTGCTTGACGTGGAAGGCACCCTGCCGCACTATCAGATTCTGCTCACGCGCGATCGTGGTCTGGACCAGATGGAGGTTCAAGTCGAGGTGACGCCCGAGATGTTCGAAGACAAAATCGGCTCACTGCAGGAGCTGAACCGGCGGCTACAGGCGGCGCTGGACCGCATGTTGGGAATTCGCGTCAGGGTCGCGCTGGTCGAGGCGCACTCGATCGAACGCAGTGAAGGCAAAGCCAAACGGGTGATCGACAGGCGGATGCAATGAAGATCAAGCAGATTTCTTTGTTTGCCGAAAATAAGCGCGGGCATGTAGCCGCGCCGGTGAAGTTGCTGGCCAGCCAGGGCCTCGATATTCGCGCGCTGTTTTTGGCCGAAACCGAGCAGTATGGCATTCTGCGCATGATTGTTACCGACTGGGAGCGGGCCGCCAAGACGCTTGAAGACGGCGGCTTCACGGTGAAGGTGACCGAGGTGGTGGCCGTCGAGGTCAGCGACCATCCGGGCGGGCTGGCCACGGTGCTTTCTGCGCTGGATGCCTGCGGATTGAACATCGAATACCTCTATGCCTTTCCCCGCTTCCGTGTGGACCGGGCGATTCTTATCTTCCGCTTCGCCGCTCCCGAGGCGGCGATCGCCTGTTTGCAGGCGGCTGGCATTAATGTGCTGGCGAGTGAAGAGTTGTTCCGGTAGGAGATTGTTACCCCGGTCCCCAAAAGCGAGTGACCGGGGGCACCAGGCGATGGGAGTGCCGGGATAGTTTCCGCCTGAGAGATCAACCAGATTCGCGAAACTTCCGGGGGATGATGTCAAGCATGGCCAACGAGTTCTTTGCCAAGGTACAAGTTGCGCGCAAAAGAATATATAAGCGATATGCCTTGTGGATTCTATGTTTCTTGCTTGATGCCGGTGTGATGAGTTGGTTCGTTCAACCGTTTCCCGATCTTACTCAGCCACTTTCCGGTTTTATCTTTCTGGCTGTTTTGCTCGTCTGTGGGATTGTTCTCTTATGGTCTCCGATTCGGAGATTACAAAAGATGCTTTGCCCGGATTGTGATTATCCGGCGCGAGTTAGTTTGTTACCGCTCCGACATTTCAGGTGTATGCATTGTCACAATGAACTCGGGGCAGAGATCTGAGCTGATCCCAAGCAAAGTATTTGGGGATTTAGTAGGGCTGACTAACATAGAACAACGGAAGGTTCTCGACCATGCCTATATCTCGCGCTATTGCCCAGCAACTGGAAAACGCCTCCTGGATTCGCCGCATGTTCGAGGAAGGAGTGCGCCTCAAGCGCGAGCGCGGCGCCGACAAGGTCTTCGATTTTTCGCTGGGCAACCCGGATGTGGAGCCGCCCGCGGCCGTCATCGAAGCACTGCGGCGCGTGGTGGCCGGCAACCGGCCGGGCACGCACGGCTACATGCCCAATGCCGGTTATCCGCAGGTTCGCGAGACCGTGGCCCGCAAGCTGGCGCGCGAGACCGGGCTTGACTTCACCGCCGCCGACATCTTTATGACCGTTGGCGCGGCCGGGGCCTGCAACGTGATTCTGAAGGCGATCCTCGATCCCGGCGACGAGGTCATCGTCTTAACGCCGTTCTTTCCCGAATACCAGTTCTATATTTCGAACCACGGCGGGCGCATCGTGCTGGTCGATACCGACGCGGAGTTTCTGCCCGATCCGGAGCGGATCGCCGCCGCCATTACGCCGCGCACACGCGCGCTGATCTTGAACACGCCCAATAATCCCAGCGGCCGCGTCTATCCCGAAGGCGTGCTGCGCGCGCTCGACGAGATGATCGCGTGCGTGGGCCAGCCGATTGTGGTTCTGAGCGACGAGCCCTACAAGTCTTTCGTCTTCGATGGCCTGCGGCAGCCCGAGGTGGCCTCGCTGATCGCACCCACGGCCATCTGCAACTCGTGGTCAAAGTCGCTGGGGCTGCCCGGCGAGCGGATCGGCTACCTGGCGCTCTCGCCGCGGCTCCCCGACCGCGCGGCGTTGCGCGGCGCCTGCGCATTTACCAATCGCACGCTGGGCTACATCAACGCCCCGGCGATCTGGCAATGGGTGATCGACGAAACTGCCGATGAGACCGTGGGCGCTGCCGGTTACGAGCACAAACGCAACGTGCTTTGCGCGGCGCTGGCCGCCATCGGTTACGAGGTTCGCCTGCCCGAGGGCTCCTTCTACGTCTTTCTCAAAACGCCTCTACCCGACGATGTTGCCTTCACGCGGCTGCTGGCCAACGAAGGCGTGCTCGCCGTCCCCGGCGCGGGCTTTGGCCGTGCTGGCTATATCCGCCTCTCGTTGACGATCCCCCTCGATCAGATCGAGCGGTCGATTTCGGGATTTGAGCGGGCGTTTCTGGCGGCGCGGGGGATGCCGGGCAGTCCGTTTGGGGGCTTTTAGCGCGCCGTAGAGGCGACGACTAAAGTTGTGCTTCTTGATACTCGTATAGGAAATATGTGGTTATTCTTCTTCTGGCTCAGGGAGAATCGGAATGAAAGTTGAGCCTAAGCAAATGTACGAGTTTCACTTGGAGCGCGCTGCCAAGATTGAGCCGTCTCTGATCCCCAAAATGAGCGATCTCTATTCCTTACATTACGGTGTTTGGGGAGCAGGCGGAAAAAAGCCTGGCGAGCAGATTAAGTTGTCGTCCGAGCAGATTAAGAAATGGCTAACTGATGACGCTATCGTCGTATGGGCTCTTGCTTTCGGAGAATTGGTTGGATACGCCATTGCAGTACATGCAAAGCTGTCAAACCGCGGGCATATCGCATGGATCACCCAACTTGTGGTTCATAAGGCACACAGAAAGGTTGACATTGGGAAGAGGCTTTTGTTTTCGATATGGAAGTTTTCTGACTATTTTGCCTGGGGGTTGTTGAGCGCAAATCCCTACGCGGTTCGGGCACTCGAAAAGGCGACCCGACGCAGGTGCCAACCGCAATTAATTGCCCGCTGTGCCGATGAACTTTTGTCATTTGGCGTAGAGCAAGTGCATTACCTAAAAAGCTCTAGCGAGCATCTTATCAATAAAGATGAATCACGAGTTGATACAGATTTCAACCTTGACCATTCGGAACTGCCCGAGATGATTTCTAACGTTACTGATCTGGCGAGGCCCTGGGCATTGGGTAATTTGCCCAATGGATGGGAGTGGTTTGCTTTTACGTTTCACGACCAGCAGCAGATTCCTTTGACCGAGAGGGAGCTAGAGGAAATGTTGAACGCCTCGGACGAAATTACAAAGCAGGCCTACCTGAGAATGCAGTCACAATGGAAACATCATCCTTGGGCTCAATTTGCACCTGAGGAGGTTGAGTTCATTCTCCGGTACTCTGGGGTTCCGAGTGGTTCTTCGGCTCTGGATTTTGGCTGTGGTGATGGCCGACACGCGTTGGAGCTAGCAAAGAGCGGCTTTAACGTTACCGTCTTGGATTACATCAAAGGGGCGGAGGAAAGCAGGCGAGAACTCACCGAACGTGCAAACCTGGATTTCTGCGTAGGGGACTGCAGGAGAGTTGAACTCGGGAAACACTTTGATCTCGGGATTTGTTTGTACGATGTGATTGGGAGCTATACGGAAGATCGCGATAACTTTCAAATATTAAAGAACCTTGCCGGCCACATTAAGGAAGGTGGATACGTATTTGTCTCAGTTATGAATATGGAACTTACTGAGCGTAGGGCCATGAATTGGTTTTCGCTTGTTAGTGACCCCGAAAAGCTACTCTCTTTGCCGCCAAGCAACATTATGGAAAGATCGGGGAACGTATTCAATCCAAAGTACTACCTGATAGACAGGGAAAAGAGGATTGTATACAGGAAAGAGCAGTTTCGGGAGGGAGACGACCTCTTTGAGGAATTCATTGTGCGCGACCGCAGGTACGCTAGGGACGAGATTGAGCATATGTGCGTTGAGGCAGGGTTGGCGGTCAAGTGGTCGAGGTTTGTAAGAGCGGGACATTGGGATGAACCTTTGGATCGCGCAAGTGATAACGCAAAGGAAATTTTGGTAATGTGCCAAAAGCCATATCAGAAAGCATTGCAACACAGATTGTTCGATTAACCGCAAGTTCATTTGGACGGAATGCGGTGTCCCGTTCGGGGGTAGGATTCCGCTTTAGCCAAGAAGGCATAAGTTCGATGATGAACTGGCCACCGCTAGCCCCCATCGGGTAGCCTCAAGTCATGATGCTGGCAAGTTCGGCGGCGACGGCGCTCAATGAGTTCAGCCAGGAGCCGATTGTGCGCTTCTCGGTGCTGGCCTTCAGTTCCATCTTCTTTTTGGTCGATCCGCTGTCCGTGATTTTTTCATTTTTGGCGATTACCTTTCGTCTGCCCCAGGTCTTGCTTTTGGCCAGGGAAAGCTCAAAAGCTTCAGCGCTTGTGCCGTGCTTTCACCGGACGGAGTTGGCATGGCATCTATGATCCTTTGTGCACCGCTGCATTGCAGGATGACTCGCCGTTACGTAGCATGAGCGATAAATAGACAATTCCCGTGACGAACAGGAAGAAGGGAACCAGGAATATTTGCACGGCAATGGTTAGCGCCGGCGCGATTTCATTGGTTTGACGGGAAAAAGTATACAGGGCCGCATTCACGATATCGCTTGTAAGTATAAAAATAACTGCCGTGCAGGCTAAAACCATGCCGCCGAGCTTTCTGCTCTTGGACCATTGCATGGCGCATGCGGGGATGACTAACAAGAGTAACTTGGTGTCGTAGAGCCGATGATAGGTCGGAAGCAGAGATAAGGGCGCGGCGGCGGCCAGTGAATACATCGCATTTCTGATGGATCTGTCGAGATGCAAGACTTTCCAGGCCCAGATGATCAACAAGGGGGCGCAAAGAAGGTAACTCGCCGGATTGTAGAATCGGGGATCGTCATGGATTACGGCAAGGATGGCCTGCAAACTCACAATCTTCGCGATGCCGTGGGCGCCGGCCGAGGCCAGTCCCGGAGTGTTGATGCCATGAATCGCGAAAAAGAAGGCCAGGTTCGCGCGCAGCTCCGCAAGCCAATGCGGGGCGACGGCCCACAAGGAAAGGACGATCGGCAAGCTAAGTGCCGTGGCTGCTGCAAGAGCCTGAAGCGCCCGTTTGCGGTACACTCCGCCGGCCAAAAACAAATAGAGCCAAATGAGAGCCGTGTCCTGGGGTTTGACCATTAAGCTAACAGCCAGAAACAGGATGCCCGCCGGTATAAACCGTTCCCTGGTAATACACCAGATAGATGCGATGGCCAGACTCATGGCGATTCCGGCAATTGTGCCTGTGATGGCCAGGCTTTCGCTGTTAGCCAGCAACCATCCAGCCAGTAACCCGGCTAAAATAGGCGCCTGATTCTCACTAAGATGCCAGATAAAAACCGCGGCCAGGATAAGGCTGAGAAATGTTAAGAACAACCAAACGGTTTTTGCCATCGCCCAGGGCAACAAAGCAACGGGAAGGGTGACCAGAAAGGCCGTCGGGGGATAGACATACTGCGTGATGATCGGCTGCGGCCCATTGCTGTTCAGTGAATAGCGATCTCCTTCGCTCAGGTAGACGCTGGACACGTTCGATGCGTTGTAAGGATCGTGGTGATCGAGAAAGCAGCGGGCGGGAAAGTACATCATCCGGAAGTCCACCTGGGGTGTCGAGGCGGAATTTTCCAGCGCAATGCCGAACAGAATGAAAACCATGCCCCCCAACAGGAGAAGCCGCAGGCCGTCCATCTGGGACTGCGAAAGTTTGTGTGCCACCGCATCTCCTCCTATTGGGTGCCAGGGGTCTAGTATTACACGGGAAAATTGCGTTTCTTTGCCGGACACATTCTGCGAGGCGATGCGCGTGCGTTCGCGCGGCGCTGCCGTGAAGAGTGCATGCGCCAGGAGGCAGGTGCGTGGAAGCTGCTGGCCACTATTGCCCCCGATCGGGTAGCCTCAGGTCATGATGCTGGCAAGTTCGGCGGCGACGGCGTTCAATGAGTTCAGCCAGGAGCCGATTGTGCGCTTCTCGGTGCTGGCCTTTAGTTCCATCTTCTTTCTAGTCGATCCACTGGCCGCGATCCCCTCGTTTCTGGCGATTACCCGCTCGGCCGATCCGGCACGGCGCAGGCGCATGGCGCGCAAGGGCGCGCTGACCTGCTTCATTGTGCTGGCGGGCTTTGCCCTGGCTGGCCAACTCATCTTCCGCATGTTCGGCATTACCTTGCCCGCCTTCGAGATTGCCGGAGGGTTGATTCTTTTGCTGATCGGCCTGGACATGTTGGAGGCGCGGCGCTCGCCGACGCAGGAGACGCAGGGCGACGCGGCCGAGGCCGAGACCAAAGAGGACGCCGGCATCGTGCCCCTGGGCATTCCCATGCTGGCCGGGCCAGGCGCGATCTCCTCGGTGATGGTGTTGGTGGGCCAGGCGCCCACATTTTGGGGATGGCAGATGGCGGCGATTCTGGGCTCGATTGCGGCAACGACGCTGGTCACTTATCTGGTGTTGGCCAGCGCCGGCAGCGTGCGCGGCATGTTGGGCGAGACCGGCATTCGGATTCTGGTGCGGATTATGGGCCTGCTATTGGTGGCCCTGGCCATGCAATATTTCGTGAATGGCATGACGGATCTGGGGCTGATCCATGCCAAAGGCCTGTTGTAAGCTCCGTGGAGAGGGCTGAGGAGCAGGGCGGAAACGGCGCAATCCGGGGAAATGCAAAAAACTGTAACCCTGGCGCAGCGCCGGAAACGCCGCTGGAATCGGGCGTTCAGGGACCGATACTGTCACAAAGATGCCGCCTTTTCCTCATTCTCCACAGGCCGGGGGGTTGCAGGATCTTTACCCTCTTGTTAATCTCAAAAAGTCGTTGCTGGCCAGATGGTTGAGGCCAGACGGCAACAAGAGTCGGGACTAGCCAGATAGCTGAGGCGAGACGACTTAAGAGCCGGGGGCTAGCCAGACAGCAGCGGTTAGACGGTTCAAGAAAAAAGCAAAACGGCAACTTGCAAATCGCATCGAAGTTTGATAAGGTTAAAAAGTTGCAAATCGTAGACGGTCTGCTGGTTGAGGCTGGAACGAAGCAAGAAAAAGCAAGACAGCAACTTGCAAATCTGATCGAAGTTTGGTAAAGTTAAAAAGTTGCAAGTCGCAAGCGGTCAGAAGCTTAGGCCGAGCGGCAAGAAAAAGCAAGACGGCAGCTTGCAAAACGGTTCGAAGTTTGTTAGGATCGAAAAGTTGCTGAGAAGAGCAGTGGAGCTTTCCGGTGGCCGCATGGCCTGCCCTGATCCGATTGAGTGATGGCGTAAGGGAAGTGGAAGGCTGGTTCGTAGGGCGATGATGTGGCATGTTTGCCATGGCCCCTGTAGGGAATCCCGCAGAGAACAAGCCATTGCAAGACCAGGGAGAAATTCTCCCGCAAGCCTTAGCGGCTTGAGCGCGAATGCGTGCTGGTGATCTTTGATTTTTTGCGCAGTGCGAACGGAAGATGGCAGGCCGTAAGTGGTTGGCATGCACAAAGCTTGAAGGTTAAGCCAACAGAAAAACAATGTTGACAAACAATGAAAAGCTTGATAGTCTTAAAAAGTTCGCGCTAAAACGGAACGGATGCCGAGCGAAAGCCGGTAAACAATCCAAGCGCAGCAAGTTCGAGGACGTCCGGACCTTGGGTTCGGGCCTCGATCCAAAGGGTTCCGCTTAGGCGGGAGACTCTTAAGGATCTTTGACAAATTGGTTGAACGTGCCAGTCGTGAGATGCGGTCGAGTTTGGTTCGATCGATCTCACAAGGTAAGGCGCATCATTCTTCGGAATGATCGCGCGGCTAAATCCAGGTTGACCTCCGTCAGCCGGGTTTAGCAACAGGTTTCAAACGAGAGTTTGATCCTGGCTCAGAATCAACGCTGGCGGCGTGCCTAACACATGCAAGTCGCACGAGAAAGTGGAGCAATCCATGAGTAAAGTGGCGTACGGGTGAGTAACACGTGAC